>TARA_R110002072_G_scaffold135500_1_pt1 | contig 189441 bp, 153 predicted proteins | sample TARA_R110002072 | Tara Oceans TARA_R110002072 (sample SAMEA4397118) | marine metagenome | biome: Polar Biome; feature: [SRF] surface water layer (ENVO:00010504); material: water (ENVO:00002006), including particulate matter (ENVO:01000060) such as... | depth 5 m
TTAATTACAGGGGTTTTACCAACTATTTTTGACCATTATATCTTATAAAGTATTAGATCATAAGTCTGAAAAAAGCACTTCGGACTTATGATTTTTCACCTTCATTTCTGGCTTTCTTCATATCCTGTATCGACTAGCAAGTCTGATCCCTCTGCTGCAGCCACAGCGAGCTGGTCGCAACGCTCATTCTCGATGTTGCCAGCATGCCCTTTTACCCAGATAAATTTGGGCTTGTACTTCAGATGAAGTGGAATATAACGTAACCAGAGATCAGGATTTTTTTTGTCTTTGAAGCCTTTTTTTTGCCAGCCCCATATCCAGCCTTTCTCTACCGAATCAACTACATATTTGCTGTCCGAATAAATCTGAACGGGAAATTCAGTAGTATTAATCGCTTGAAGTGCCCGAATTACCGCAAGCAATTCCATGCGATTATTCGTAGTGAGCCGAAAGCCTTCGGAAAGCTCCTTGCGATGTTTGTTGAATTTCAGAACGGCACCATAGCCGCCCCGACCGGGATTGCCTTTGGCAGCGCCATCAGTATAAATGGTAATCATGCGACAAAGAAAAGAAAAATGAAATGGAGAATAATGTTAAATCCCAGATTCTACTCCAATAGGAAAGGCATTTGTTTTGAAAATCTTCACAGCGATGGAAAGCAAAATAATTCCAAAAATCCTTCTTAGGACATCCAAACCAGTTTTGCCGATTTTCCGCTCTAGCCAACCCGTACTTTTCAGCACGATGTAAACCAAGACTAGATTTAAAAGAATTCCTATCGCAATATTGATCTGTGCAAACTCAGCTTTCAGAGTCAAAATCGTAGTGAGTGTTCCTGCTCCTGCGATCAATGGAAAAGCAATAGGCACAATGGACGCACTGTCTTTGGCATCGGGATCGGACTTGAAAAGTTCAATACCCAAGATCATTTCTGCTCCAATAGCAAAAATGATCAGCGCTCCAGCGATTGCAAAATCTTCTACACCTATTCCAAAAAGGCTCAAAATCGATTTTCCAGCGAAAAGAAATAGAATCATCAAAACCCCCGCAGCCAACGTTGCTTTTTCAGACTGAATATGCCCCACCTTCTGCCTTAGATTGACGATAATCGGAATAGAACCGAGTATATCAATCACAGAAAAAAGGATCAGGGAAACCGAGAGAATTTCTTTGTAATCAAACATTGCGCGAAAGTAGGAAGATTATAAGAGAAGACCGAAGGTTTTTGAATTACGAAAAGGTGAAGAAAAAAGTCACAGTGAGATTCTTCAAGAGCTCTATAGCTCAGCCCTCAAAACAAAACTGGTCCAAGTCAGGAGACTTGAACCAGTTAGTATTTAACCTTTGAGGTCTAAAAGACCTCGTATGTTTCCCAAATCAATACTTTCCCAAAAACAAAATCAACTTTTCCATTTCAGCGTTGGTGATGGCTGGGAAATTTGCGATTCGGAAACTTGTTGGCTTGTGTGGGCCGTACCCAGACCCCAGCTGCATTCCTTCTTTTTCGGCATCCTTTTTCACAGATGCAATTAATTCTTCCGAGCCAGTCACGGCTAAAACTGTTGTACTTCTAGTCTCGGCATTGTCCACTAGCATTCTAAGTGACTTGGATTGAGCTATAGCTGTTTCTAACTTCTGCATACGCTCGCGCAGATTTTCGTCGATGTGCTGTATTTCTTCCAGATCCTTCAGTACCCGGTTGAGCAGATAGATTCCCAGTACATTTGGTGTATAATGGGTCTGATAGCCAGCTGCATTTTCAAGAATAAAACTCAAGCTGTTATATAGCCCCTTTTCTCCTTTGCTTTCGCACTTTTCTATGGCTTTTGGAGAAAGAATAAGTATCCCCAAACCTGCGGGAAGACCAAAACATTTCTGCACTGATGCATACCAAATATCCGCCAGACTGAAATCCAATTCGATTCCAGACATGGAAGAAGTAGTGTCTACTGCGATCATTTTTTCAGGATATTTTTCCTTGATCTCAGCAATCACTGACATCGAGACCTGAGTAGCATTGGCAGTTTCATTTTGCGTAAGCGCGATCACATCGAAGTTTTCAGAGATCTCCAAGTTTGCGACATCGATAGCTACATTTGCTTCGATTTTCAGTCCGTCAGTAGCTGGATTGATATGCTTTGCGAAGCCGATCCACTTTTTCCCAAAGGAACCTGAGTAAATATGAAAACTCGCCTGCTGCACAATGGACTGGGTGATAATTTCCCAATTTTCAGTAGCACTGGAAGTGAAAAGCAACTTGTAATCATCTGGCATGTGGAGCTTTTCACGCATCAATTGCTCAGTTGCCTGATACAAGTTCATGAAAGCACTGCTACGGTGATTGGCACTCAGAATGCCTTCATTGTAGGCATCTTGCAAATAAGTCGGAAGGGCATCATATACTTTAGATGGCCCGGGAGCAAATGTGAGCATAGGGAAATAGGTTATTGAAAATAGAGAATTCCAAGTGCGTAGCCTTTCAGGCCAAGTCCGGAGATCATTCCGACGCAGGATTTGGAAATAATGCTTTTGTGGCGGAATTCTTCCCGCTTATAAATATTCGAAATATGTATTTCCAGAGTCGGAGTAGTTACCCCAGCAATGGCATCAGAGATCGCCACGGAAGTGTGGGTGTATCCTCCGGCATTCAATAATATGGCATCAAAAGTAAAGCCTACTTCGTGGATTTTATTGATCAGCTCACCTTCCACATTACTTTGGTAATAATGAAGATCAACATCAGGAAAAGCCACTTTCATCCCCTCAAAATATTCGTCAAAAGAAGTGCTTCCATAGATTTCTGGCTCTCTTTTTCCAAGAAGATTAAGATTTGGACCGTTTATTATCAGGATTTTCAAAACAAAATTCGGTTTGATGGTTGATGATTCAAAGGTAATTGGTTTCTGATTGGAAAGTTAAAACCTTTCAACATTTGAACGTTCCAACTTTCCAACCTAATTTCCCAATATTTCAATTTTTAATCTTCCAATGTCTAAGACCTGGCAAAACTACATCAAACAATTCCGTCATTACCTCAAGCTGGAGCGATCCCTAAGCGAAAATTCTATAGAAGCTTATACCCGTGATGTGGAGAAATTGGCAGCTTACTCAGAAACAAATTTCCAAGAAAAAAGCCCTTTGAACCTGGAATTGGAGCACTTACGGAAGTTTGTGAATGACTTAGCAAAACTGGAAATATCAGATTACACGCACGCAAGAATCATCTCCGGCATCAAAGCCTTCTACAAATACCTGATGTATGAAGACATCATAACCGAAGATCCTGCGCAACTCTTGGAAGCTCCGAAGCTTGGCAGAAAACTCCCTGACACCTTGAGTTACCAGGAAATAGTCCAACTCTTAGAAGCTATCCCACTTGGCGAACCTGAAGGTCACCGCAATCGTGCTATGTTAGAGATGTTGTATAGCTCTGGATTGCGTGTTTCGGAACTAACAGAATTGAAAAAAGGTCAGGTCTTCGAAGACGTAGGTTTTCTGAGAGTGACTGGAAAAGGAAACAAAGAGCGCTTGGTTCCCATCGGGAAGGATGCGCTGAAGTATTTGAATATCTATAAAGATGAAGTACGTGTGCATCAAGCGATTGCCAAAGGCCATGAGGAATTCGTATTCCTTAATCGCCGTGGCAAAAAGCTTTCACGAGTAATGATTTTTCTGATTATCAAAAAAACTGCAGAACAAGCTGGCATTGAGAAAAACATAAGCCCACATACGTTCCGCCATTCTTTTGCCACCCATCTGATAGAGGGCGGAGCAGATCTTCGAGCCGTTCAGGAAATGCTCGGTCATGAAAGCATCACGACGACTGAGATTTACACGCATCTAGATCGGGATTATTTGAGGCAGGTGCTGACAGATTTTCATCCTAGGAAATAATTGTTGGTTGTTGGTTGTTGGTTGGTTGGTTGTTAATCAAAAAAGAATAGTTTTGGAGAATTAAAATTATAGTCTCAATGAAAAAACTATTCACTCTTTATGTCTTTCTATTTTCAATTTCACTTGCCAATGCTCAGGAAGTAGAAGTGACAACCAATAAACCAGAACTTCAAATAGGTTTCTTAGGAGTTTGGCTGAACAATGAATATAGGCTTTCGGATCAATTTGCCTTAAGAGCAGAAATCGGATTAGATATGCAGGCTTGGGGAGATTTGAACTATACAAGTAGCTACGTGTTTTTGCCCGTAATCACAGCGGAACCTAGATGGTATTATAATTTAGCAAAACGAAGTAATAAGGGAAAGACCACTAAAGGTAACTTTGGAAATTTCTTTTCTTTAAAAACCAGTTTTCATCCTGATCTCTTTGTGATTTCTCAATACGATGATATCGTCATCCCTGATTTGTCGATTGTACCCACTTGGGGAATCCGCCGACCTTTATCCACAAATTTTGTATTTGAAACAGGGATTGGATTCGGTTACATACATTATTTCTACAAATTCCAAGGATACTCTTATGATGAGGGGAACTTCATGGTGAATTTGCATCTCAGATTTGGATACAGGTTTTGATACTATTGCAACTAACTTACGTACATGATTAATCTCTTATACAAACTTTCCCCAAAGCTAGACAGCTTAACCAAGCGTCAGAAACTGATGTTTCGTGTGTTGCTTCTCAGTGTAAGTTTGGTGTTTTTTGGAGCTTATTTTAAAATCAACGATCATCCAAACGCTGACTTAATTCTGGGATCTGCAATGATTCTTCACGTAATTTCTATTGCAGGTTTACTGAGCAAGTGGGCTAGCTATAGGACTAGAAGTGAGGCATCTACGCTAGATTAACCCAATAGCTCTTTATTTAATCACTCTTACCAATTCCTTGATAATCGCTGCCATCATCGGCTCAGCGATAGAGGCAGCAGCTAATACTTCCTCTAGTGTGATTCTTTTGATCTTCCCCTCCACACCCAAATCGGTTATTGCGGAAATCCCAAAAACTTCAATACCCATTTGTCTCGCGACGATCACTTCAGGAACGGTACTCATACCCACCGCATCAGCTCCAATTCCTCGTAGATATTTGTACTCAGCGGGAGTTTCTAGATTTGGTCCTTGGACACCTGCATAGATTCCAGTGTGTACTCTAAAATTATTTGCTTTCGCAAAACCCCGTGCAACTGCATGCAATTCTGATGAATAAGCATCGCTCATATCTGGAAATCTTGGCCCAAATTCCTCGTAGTGTTTTCCACGAAGGGGACTCTCTGGAAACAAATCTATATGATCACGTATCAGCATCACATCTCCTACTTCCTGATCAGGGTTCAGCCCTCCACTAGCATTTGAAACAAGTAAAGTCTTTATCCCAAGCTTTTTCATCACTCGGACTGGAAAAGTGACCTCCTGCATGGAATAGCCTTCGTAGTAATGGAAACGCCCTTTCATAGCCATAACCTTTTTGCCTGAAAGCTCTCCAAAAATCAATTTCCCAGAATGGCTTTCCACAGTAGAAAGTGGGAAATTAGGAATATCCGCATAGTCAATTTCTTTTTCTACGGTAATCTGATCACCCAAATGACCGAGGCCCGTTCCTAGAATGATGGCGATTGATACTTCACCAGTATATTGTGAGCGAATGAAAGAAGTTGCTTCTGAAATTTGATTTAGGTAATTCATAGAGATTAATTTGCCAGTCCTAAATATATAAATTACCTCCCAGCTTCGAACTTTTGCCTTGGCAAGAATGTAATCCTTTCAGAAAAACAAGAAAATGATCAAGATAATCGTAGGAACAAACCGCAAGAATTCAGTTTCCAAAACCATCGCAGAGCTATATCAACGTCTACTGAATGAGAGAGGGGAGCAATCAGAAATCCTTGAATTGGAAAACTTACCCAGTGATTTTATTGAGGGTGCTTTGTATGAAAATAATGGCAAACATGACTCGTACAACGAATTCCACGATCAATTAGTGGATGGAAAAAAGTTTGTTTTCATCGTACCTGAGTACAATGGATCTTTCCCGGGCATTTTAAAAACTTTTATTGATGGGATGACCTATCCTAATACATTTAGGAATAAAAAGTGTGCTTTGGTGGGGATTTCATCTGGAATAGGCGGGGGTGGCATCGCTATGAGCCACCTTACCGACATCTTCCATTATCTGGGAATGCATGTCCTTGCTCTCAAGCCAAGACTGGCTAAGATAGAGCAAAATATGTCAGATAACCTGCTCACCAACAGGTTGTACATGGACTTGCTGCAAACCCAGGCAGACATGCTGCTTGAATTTTAGGACTTAGTCCACATTATCATGCAGGAATCTATTATTACCTAGAATCTCATTGTCATCGCTCAAGTTGTACTTACTGATGCTTGGCTCTGAGCTATGCTGAGGTTCGTTCAATACTACATTTTTACGCTGATAAGCTGGCACTTCCATTTTCTCCTTCAATTCGTCTGGAGTTGGATTGAATGCACGGTTACCTTTTAGCTTTTCGAAACGCTCGTGCGCTCTCTGAATTGCCTTCTGCTTCATTTGCTCATAGTAATCATTGGCAAAAGCAGGACTTGCAGGCTCTTCTTTCTTAGGCTCATCTTCTGTTTTCTTCTCATCTTCCTCTTCGAAAAGATCATGAACGATTTTCTCTTGAGCAGGCTTTGGAGCTTCAGCTTTAATTTCATCCTTAGGCTTCATGAAAGTAAATAGGCTTTCCTTTTTAGGAGCAGGAGTTTGAATAGGCTCTTCTCTTTTAGGAGTTTCAGCTACAGGCTTCACTTCTGGAGCTGGTGCAGGTGCAGGAGTTTTTGGCATAGAGAATACAAAAGTAGACCCTCCAGAAACTGACTCTTCCTTCACTTTTTCAGATTTTCCAGAATCCAAATTGATTACTGTCTTTTCTTCCTCTACTTCTTCTACTGGAGTGCTTGCTACTGGAGCAGGTGCAGGAATTACTAGCGCTTTTGCTACTTCTACTTTCTTGCTAGCTCCTTGAAGTCTGTCCATTTCGAATCCTGTAGCAATTACAGTTACACGAATAGCTTTGCCTAATTCTGGATCGATACCCTGACCGAAGATTACCTCAGCATTGTCACCAGCTTTCTCCTGGATATACTCAGTGATTTCGCTCAATTCGTCCATTGACAACTCCTCATCTTCACCAGACATAATTGAAAGCAAGATTTTCTCAGCTCCTTTGATGTCTACATTGTTCAACAATGGAGAAGAAATCGCAGCACCAGCTGCACGGATCGCACGTCCTTCGCCTTCCTCAGTGGAAGAACCCATCACAGCAGCACCGGCATCTTTCATTACTGTCTTCACATCTTCAAAATCCACATTGACATCCTGATGGATAGTAATGATTTCAGCGATAGATCTTGCAGCAGTAGATAGAATATCATCCGCTTTGCTGAAGGCAGTTCTGATGGCAAGGTTACCATAGATCTCTCTCAATTTGTCATTCAAAATAACCAGTACGGTATCACAGTTCTCACGAAGCGCTTCAATACCCGCCTGAGCTACATTCATCTTCTTCTTACCTTCGAACATGAATGGAGCGGTAACAATACCCACAGTCAGGATATTCAGTTCTTTCGCGATTCTAGCTACTACAGGAGCTGCACCAGTACCGGTACCTCCACCCATTCCAGCTGTGATAAATACCATTTTGGTATTATCAGCCAATAGTTCACGGATCTCATCCTCTGATTCTATCGCTGCATTTTTTCCTTGCTCAGGATTCGCTCCAGCACCTAGACCTTCGGTCAAATTGGCACCAAGTTGCAATCTAAGTGGAACTGGGCTAGACTTAAGCGCTTGAGCATCGGTATTGACTACCACAAACTCAACGTCCTTAATACCTAGACCATACATGTGGTTTACGGCATTAGAACCGCCTCCACCTACGCCGATTACTTTAATTATCGACTTCGGGTTTTTGTGTAAATCAAATCTGTAATCTTTCATGTTATCTGACATATTTATATTTATTGGTGAAATTTCTATGGTTGTTTTTGTGGGGTTTTAAATGGGGAAATTGGCAGCAAAGCCGGCAATCTCCCCCAATCATAAGCCCTAGTAATTTGAATCGTCACCGATATCATCGCTTAGAATCCCTTTCAGTCTTCCGGCGATTTTATCGAATATATCTTTTGGATTGATGTCCATACTTTTTACTTTTTTCACAGTCTTTCCATTGGCAGTGCGATTGGTATACCCCTGATCTCTGTCGTCTAGCGCTTTGAAACCTGCAAGTACTAGCCCTACCGATGTTGCATACATTGGACTTTTGACCTCTTCTATCACTGACTTACCCAAGTGTTCATTTGGATAGCCGATTCGAGTATCAAGACCAGTCATGTATTCGAATAATTGACTGATAAATTGCAGTTGGGAGCCACCACCGGTCAGTACGATTCCGCCTGCCAGTTTTTTGTAGTGACCACTTTGCATGATCTCGTTCTGCACGATCTCAATGATCTCTTCCATTCTTGCCTGAATGATAGAAGCCAAGTTTCTGATAGAAATCTCTTTTGGCGCCCGATTTCTCAAACCTGGAATCGATACGATCTCGTTTGGATTAGCTTCTTCAGTAATGGCTTTGCCAAATTTTGTCTTCAGAAGTTCAGCCTGATTCTGCATCACCATACAGCCTTCTTTGATATCCTTGGTGATAATATTTCCACCCAAAGGAATCACAGCCGTGTGACGGATTATATTTTCATAGAAAATGGCGATGTCTGTGGTTCCGCCTCCTATGTCAATCAGGCAAACGCCTGCTTCTTTCTCATCGTCGCTTAAAACAGATAGTGAACTCGCTAGTGGTTCTAGAATTAATTGCTTGGAAACTAATTCGGCACGGCGAACACATCTGTTAATGTTGTTGATAGCGGTGGTCTGAGCGGTGATGATATGGAAATCAGCCTCTAGACGTGTACCAGACATCCCTACAGGATCTTTGATACCACCTTCATAATCCACAGTGTAATCCTGTGGCATTACGTGAATAATTGTATTTCCCGGAGGGATCAGGATATTTTCCATTTCACTGGAAAGTCTCCTCACATCCTCAATAGTAATCTCATCATCCGTCGGCTGACGCATAATGCTGCCACTTTGAATCTTGCTTTGAATATGTTGGCCAGCAATTCCTACAATGACATCCACAATGTCCACATTCGCCATTTCTGACGCTTCTTCCACTGCCTTTTCGATTGCATGAACAGTCTTGTCAATATTGGTCACAACGCCACGATCAACCCCGTCAGAAACGGCTTTGCCCATGCCCAAAACCTCGAGCTTGCCGTACTCATTTTTGCGACCCACGATGACACAGATCTTGGTTGTCCCAATGTCCAGTCCTACTATTAATTCTTTATTTTCCATATCCAAGCTATTATTCACAGACGATTTGATCCTTAAACTTTACACTTACCCTATCATAAGCGTTCCAACCCTTTCGGGGCAATATTTCCTTATAAAAGACCGCTATACGGTCAAACTTATTTGCTATATCATGGGCATCTCCGAATTCGATAATTTGCCTCCCTACTTGTTGGAATAGGCGAATATTATCTTTGGAATTCACTTCCAATTCGGTGATCTGTGCATTCCAAAATTCATCTTCAGTGATGAACGTGATCAGGTCCATCAGCTCAGGCATATCTGCTTTGATATCACCTTTATCCATCAGCATCTCTGCATAATCACCTTCCAAAATCAACACACGACTAGTGTATGAAGTAGAGGTAGGGATCACTTTCCCTTCCGTAGTGATATATCCATCAGCACCAATCGGCTGAGCAATTCTCGCAATTGGCTGATGCTGACTGATCTTTAAATTCAAAATGCCCTTTTGACCAATCATTGCTTGTACAGACTTCACGAAAGGATGTCCTAGCAGCCTAGTTTCAATATCTTTCATCGGTACCTCTTCCAGCATTAATCCTGGTTTTAGATCAGGAAATGCTTGGCTTAGTATCCTAGCGATTTCAGCATCCTCTACGAAATAGACTCCGCTTACTCCTTCAATATTTATTTCAGTCCCTTGGAAAGTTTTATACAGCGTCTGCTTTTCTACAAAGCCAATAAATCCTACCAGTACTAAAGTGAGCACTACAAAAGCGAGTATCTTTTTTACGTTTGCCGTTATCATGATGCAGATCGGTTAAGTCCCTCTTTCATCCACGAAGCAATTCCTGGCACCAAACGATCTATATCTCCTGCTCCCAGCGTAACCAAAACCTCCGGCGAAGCCTGATTCAAGTGATTTATCAAATCCTCTTTCGCAACCAATTCCTTGTGTCCAGTATTGATACCTTCCAATAGCATAGCAGAAGAAACTCCCTCAATCGGAAGCTCTCTCGCTGGATAGATGTCCAACAAAAACACCGAATCAGCTAGTGATAGACTTTCAGAAAAACCCGCTGCAAAATCTCTCGTACGTGAGAACAAATGAGGCTGGAAAATCACTGTCAATTTCTTTGTAGGGAACATTGCCCGAACAGAACTTAAGCAAGCTCTGATCTCCTCAGGGTGATGCGCATAGTCATCAATGAAGACACGATTACCTTCATTCACATGAATCTCAAATCTTCTCTTCACCCCCTTGAATGAGCTAATTCCATTTCGAATCTGCTCTACTGAAATCTGGTGATCCAAGGCGATAGCAATTGCTGCCAAAGCATTTTCCACATTATGAAAACCTGGAATAAATAGCTCCAGACCTTTGATCTCATTCTTACCTGCCAAATAGTCAAACACGAATGACCCTGGTCGCGCCTGAATATTTTCAGCTCCAATTCCAGTTGATCTCAAGCCATATTCTCTGGTAGCCACTTTCGGCAGCTTACCTTCACCAAGTCTTTGCGCAGCATTCTGCTGTATATATAATCTTCCTTTTTTATCTACCAGATTGACGAACTCCAAAAATCCATCAAGTATGTGCTGCTCATCACCATAGATATCTAGGTGATCCGGATCAGCACTTGTCAATACCACTTCGTTAGGATGAAGTCTTAGGAAAGAGCGATCAAATTCATCAGCTTCTACCACAACTAGCGTCTTTTCTTTTGACTTTTTGTCTCCAAGAATCAGGTTACTCTGATAGTTCTGAGTGATTCCTCCTAGAAATGCTACTACAGGTTTACCTGCAGACTTGAGCATGTGCGCGATCATGGAAGAAGTAGTCGTCTTTCCATGTGTCCCCGCCACCGCAATGGTGTAATAGGAACTCGTCACCATACCTAATACTTCCGATCTCTTCTTGAATTGATAGCCATTTTCCTGAAAGAAATTAAGCTGAACACTTCCTTTTGGCATTGCTGGAGTCCAGATGATCAGCGTCTTTTCCGGGCTGTCTTTGATCACATTTGGTATGGTCTCCAACTTATCTTCGAAAGAAATCTGCATTCCTTCAGCGATCAATTCATCTGTAAGTGACGAAGGCGTACTGTCATACCCAGACACAGCATATCCTTCATGGCGGAACCATCGAGCTAAGGCACTCATGCCTATGCCGCCGATACCGAGCAAATGGACGCTATTTATTCCTTCGAAACTCATGCAATCAATTGTTCTATTTCTTCCACTATGGCATTTGCCGCATTCGGCTTGGCCAGATTCTTTATATTTTTTCCTAATGATTCAGACAGCTTACTGTCTTCCATTAGCTCTTTCACTTTTTGTTTCAAAGCACCTATTGCCTCTGAATCCTTCAAAAGCAAAGCTGCATCATGACTTACATAAGCCATGGCATTTTTGGTCTGATGGTCTTCCGCCACATTCGGAGAAGGAATGAAAATCACTGGCTTGCCCACTAGTGAAAGTTCTGAAACCGATAAAGCGCCAGCTCTGGACACGATCACGTCTGCAGCAGCATAAGCCAAATCCATTTCGCGGATAAATTCATTCAGATGAATTGTTGTCAAGCCTGATTCTGCCAGCTTTGATTTCATCTCTTGGAAATAAAACTTACCACATTGCCAAAGCACTTGGTAACCTTCCGCATCCAGCGTTTGCAGATCTGCAAGTACCGCTTGATTGAGTGTTCTAGCTCCAAGAGATCCTCCCAAAACTAACAGCGTTTTTTTAGCAGGATCCAATCCGAAATGTGTCAATGCCTTTTCTCTTTTCCCCGATAAGTCAAGAATGTCCTTTCGAACAGGGTTTCCTGTATAGGCTATGCTATCAGCTGGGAAAAAGCGATCCATCTCAGGATAAGCAACACATATTTTTTTGGCTCTTTTAGCCAGAATCTTATTAGTCAAGCCAGCATAGGAATTTTGCTCCTGTACCAGCGTAGGAATACCCTTTCTTTGCGCAGCATAAAGCACCGGCCCGCTTGCATAGCCACCGACTCCTACCACTGCATCTGGATTAAAATCCTTGATGATCTGCGAAGCTTGAGTCAGACTTTTCAACAGTTTGAAAGGAAACTTGAGGTTTTCAAGTGTTAAACTTCTTTGTAATCCAGCTACTGGAAGTCCTTTGATTTTGTATCCAGCCTCAGGAACCTTCTGCATCTCCATTTTGCCTAATGCACCCACAAATAAGATCTCGCTAGAAGGATGCTTTTCCTTCCAGGCATTTGCAATAGCGATAGCCGGATAGATATGCCCTCCGGTACCTCCACCACTGATCAAAATGCGATATGTGCGTTGTGCGTTAATAATTAAGCAGTTTTAAGTCTTGTTCTATTTCCAAATGCAGCGCTGTTAGCACTACTTCCTTGAGATTCATCTTGATGATCACCACGACTCACTGACAGGATGATTCCCAAAGAAATTCCCGTGAATACCAATGATGTTCCTCCCATACTTAAAAGAGGAAGTGGCAAACCTGTAATCGGGCCTAAGCCAACGGCTACAGCCATATTTACCAATGCTTGGATTACTAGAGCGAAACTCAGTCCCGCAGACAGCAATCCTCCAAATGCTTTGTTTGAATTCGCCACGATTCGCATTCCTCTATACAGAAGCGCGAGGTAAAGGAACAGCACAGAGAATCCTCCGATCAGTCCATATTCCTCTATTATGATAGCGTAGATAAAATCTGAATATGGATGTGGAAGGGAGTTTCTCTGCTCAGAATTCCCTGGGCCTTTCCCCCCGATTCCACCGGTAGCAATAGCGATATATGATTGCTCAGCTTGAAATGGAATCTCATCCTTGTTCATGAAGTCTTCCACTCGAGACACTAGCGTCGCTCCTCTTTGGCCAATGAATCCCGCAGCAGTCAAGCCTAAAGCTCCTACCAACAATACCATCGCTAGGTATTTTACTGGCACTCTTCCAATAAACATGATCAAAAGACAGGTCACCAATAGAAGAATGGCTGTAGAGAAATTTGCCATAGCAATCAATCCGGAGATCAAACCTATAGCGATTATGATAGGCACGAAGGTGCTCTTGAAGTCTTTAATATTATTTTGACGCTTAGCCAGCATTCCTGCTATGGAAGCGATCAAGGCAAGTTTCGCCAAATCTGAAGGCTGGAAAGCCTGGTTGATTACCGGAATAGTGATCCAGCGATTAGCTTCATTGATATTAGAGCCAAACAAGTAAGTAACTAGCAAGAGTGGGATAGATATAATCACTCCCAACCGAGCATAAACGGCATACTTTCTATATGGAATCTTATGTGCAAACCACATCACTACCAACGACACGAAAATCAACATTGAATGTCTGATCAGATAGATTTCGGTATTGCCTCCAGCATACTTATAGGCCAACGAACCCGTAGCAGAATACACGACCAGAATACTGAAAAGAGACAATAGAATGACTATACCCCAAATAATTGGGTCGCCTTTGAAATTCCTGTCTATCCATGCTTTAAACTGTGTCATGCGATGGTTTTAGAGTTAAGGTTTTCAACAGCCTCGCGAAATTGATTTCCGCGATCTTCATAATTTTTAAACAAGTCAAAGCTTGCACATGCTGGTGATAGCAAGACTATGTCTCCAGCTTCTCCAAGCATTTGTCCCCACTTCACTGCTTCTGAAATATCCTGAGTTTCACGGATGTCACTTACCACTGACCCGAAAGCCATTTTCAATTTCTCGTTGTCTTTGCCAAGGCATATCAATGATTTCACTTTATGACTTACCACGGGCAAAAGGACAGAGTAATTATTCCCTTTATCCACTCCACCTGCAATCCAGATTAATGGATTCTCGTAGCTAGCCAAGGCATAAGCTGTGGCCTCCACGTTAGTGCCTTTGCTGTCGTTGACAAACGTGACACCATCCACTTCTCTGATCTGCTCCATACGGTGCGGGGCATTCTTGAAAGTTTTTAATCCAGCTAGTAATGCTGCTTCATTCACTCCAGTAATCAATGCTGCTGTAGCAGCAAAAAGGGCATTCAAAATATTATGCTTCCCTTTTATAGGAAGGATGTTAAGCGGAATAGATGCTGACTGCTCAGCTATGGTGATCTCCAAAGTATTTCCATTGAAAAATCCACCACTTTTTTGCTCAGTTTCTAAAGAAATCCAGTTTAAAGCAGGTAGAATAGCTCGGTATTTTAACCCTTCCAAAGTCAAGAAATCCTGATCACACAGGATTGCCTGATCCGTGACTTTCATATTTTTGAAAATAGAAAACTTAGAATCGATGTATTTATCAATTTGATAGTCGTATCGATCAAGATGATCTGGAGTGATATTCGTAAGAATACCGATAGCAGGCTTGAAGTTTTCAAACCCATCGATTTGGAAGCTGCTACATTCGATCACCCACCACTCGTGATCTCCCTCGAGTAATTGGGCAGCCCAGCTTTTACCAACATTTCCAGCCAATCCCACATCAAGTCCTGCCTCTTTCATCAAGTGGTAGGCAAGAAGTGTGGTCGTGGTTTTTCCATTTGTACCAGTGATGGCAATCACTTTACCTTTGCTATAGCCAAATGCAAATTCCAGCTCATCTATAACATGAATTCTAGCTTTTATCGCTTTTTGAACAATTGCTACATTAGAAGGAATCCCTGGGCTTTTGATTATCAGGTCAGCATTTAGGATTTGCTCTTCCGTATGTGTTCCTTCTTCAAATGGAATCTCTAAACTCTGCATTTCAGCTTTTCTAGCTTCAGAAATCTGTCCTGCATCTGAAACGAAAACGGCATAGCCCTTCTGTCTGGCGAGCATTGCTGCTCCCAATCCGCTTTCTCCTGCGCCCAGAACGACTATTTTTTTCATTTCTATTATCTAAGTTTTAGTGTTGCCAAAGTGATCACTGCCAATAAAATCCCTACAATCCAGAATCGAGTTACGATCTTGGCTTCAGGTATATTTTTCTTTTGGTAGTGGTGATGCAGTGGAGACATCAAGAATATTCTCCTGCCCTCACCGTATTTTTTTCTCGTGTATTTGAAATAGCCCACTTGGAGCATGACACTGACATTTTCTATAACAAACACCCCACACATTACCGGTATCAGTAATTCTTTGCGAAGCGTCAAAGCCAAAACTGCTATCACCCCACCCAACATCAAGCTGCCCGTGTCGCCCATGAAAACCTGAGCTGGATAAGCATTGTACCAAAGGAAACCCACGCATGCTCCAACAAATGCCGAAGCAAAAATCACCAGCTCCCCTGAGTTGGGGATGTACATGATATTGAGGTATTGGGAGAAAATGGCGTTGCCGCTGATGTAGGCAAAAATCGCAATGGTAATACCAATGATAGCCGAAGTACCAGCCGCAAGTCCGTCTATCCCATCCGTGATATTTGCACCATTGGAAACAGCCGTAATGATAAAGGTCACCACGAAAATGTAGAGAATAGGAGTCATCGCCTCGCCCATGAAGCCAAGCATAGTCTCGTAATTCAACTCATTATTTTTGGTAAAAGGAATGGTGGTTTTCGCCACTTTCACATCTCTGTAAGCTGGTGTCTCTACCACGCCTTCTTCTATGGAAACCGGATTGGTAAATTCACGAATCACAACACTCTCATTAAAATAAAGCGTAGAACCCACGATAATACCGATACCGATCTGACCGATAATTTTAAATCTACCGGCTAGACCTTCCTTGTTTTTCTTAAAAACCTTAATATAATCATCTACAAAGCCTATCGCTCCTAACCAAACAGTAGTAATAAGGAGTAGGATGATGTAGATATTATTAAGATCTGCGAAAAGCAAAGTTGGGATCAAAATGGCAGCCATGATCATCAAGCCACCCATCGTAGGCGTACCTTTCTTCTCCTGCTGACCTTCCAGACCAAGATCTCTTACAGTTTCTCCGATCTGCTTATTTCTGATCCAAGCGATGATTTTGTGACCGAAGGATATCGTAATGATTAATGAAAAAAGCGATGCCATTCCCGCACGAAACGAGATATATCTAAACACCCCTGTTCCAGGGATATCAAGCACTTTGTCCAAATAATCAAAAAGAGGATATAACATCTCAGCTTTGTGTCAATTGTTGTAAAAACTCGGTTACTATTTCAGTATCATCAAAGTGATGCTTCACCCCTTTGACTTCCTGATAATCCTCATGGCCTTTGCCAGCGATAAGGATGATATCTCCTTTTTGCGAAAGCATGCAAGCCGTTTTAATAGCTTCTCGACGATCCACAATAGTTAATGTTTTTCTGATTTCAGATGGGCCTACGCCAGCCTGCATATCCTTCAATATTTCCTCAGGCTCCTCAAAGCGAGGATTGTCGGAAGTAAGAATTGCTTTATCACTTTCCTGAACAGCGATCTTTGCCATAACAGGACGCTTGGTTTTATCTCTATTTCCTCCACAGCCCACGACTGTGATCAGTTGCTCGCCGCCAGTTCGTGCTCCGTTGATTGTCTTCAGTACATTGTCCAAAGCATCTGGCGTATGTGCATAATCCACGATGGCAGTAATGCCGGCAATGGAAATTCTATCAAAACGGCCTTTGGCTCCACGAATTCCAGATAGCTCACGAAGAACTTCATCCTCCTCTTCACCCAAAAGAACCGTGACACCCAATACCGCCAACAGATTGTAAGCATTGAAGGCACCGATCATTCTGAACCAAATCAACTTGCCGTTAATTTCTAGCTCTAAGCCTTCAAGCGTGTTGGAGATGATTTTGGCTTTGAATTCAGCTGGAGATTTCAGCGCAAAAAACTGATGCGAAGCTTTGCAATTCTGAAGCATGACAGATCCGCGCTTATCGTCACCGTTTACTAGTGCGAAAGCATCTTTTGGAAGCTCATCAAATAACTTTTTCTTAGCCTTGATGTACTCGTCAAAGGTGCCATGATAATCCAAGTGGTCATGGCTGATATTTGTAAAAACAGCTCCAACTAACTTCAATCCAGCTATTCTCTCTTGCACAATCGCATGAGAACTCGCTTCCATAAAGCAGTGGGTACATCCTTCCGCTACCATTTTGCGAAGCAAAGCCTGCACACTTACCGCATCTGGCGTAGTGTGAGTAGCGTGAATTACTGTTTCATTGATCTTATTTTCTACTGTAGAAAGCAAACCTGTGCTGTAGCCCATTCGCATAAATAACTGATGCAAAAGTGTGGCTGTCGTTGTTTTGCCGTTGGTTCCGGTGATCGCTACGACTTTGATACTCTCAGAAGGATTGTCAAAGTAATTGCTTGCCATGATACCTAGCGCACGAGCAGAATTCACTACTTCTACGTAGGTAATTCCATCGATCAATTTCTCTGGCAATTGCTCACAAACTACAATCTGAGCTCCAAGCCCGATAGCTTTTTCTATAAACTCATGTCCATCAACCTGAGTGCCTTTGATAGCTACAAAAGCACTTCCCTCCGTCACCTGACGACTGTCAAAGACAATATCTTTCACCCCTAACTCCATGTCTCCGGTAGTAGAGGTAAGTGATACTTTATATAATATGTCTTTCAGTACTTTCATTTATCCTAATACAAGATTTATAGTTGCGTTTGGAGTTAATTGTGTTCCCGGTGAAATAGACTGGCCTTTCACCCGACCTTTTCCAGAGTAATTCACTTTCATTCCTTTGTTTTCCAAGATGAAAAGTGCATCTCTAAGTGGTAGACCTGACACATCTGGAACAAGTGATTGATCCGTGTCATTGACGTTCATTTGCACACTAGCCTCATGAGCCACCGTCTTCACCCATTCTTCTGGATTGGCAGCAGTCGCCTTCAATCCTAATTCCTGGAATATCCCCTGTAGCTCCTCCGCCTTACCTGCTTGCACATAAGGCAATTGAGTTCCATTTGCTTCGGCTCTAATTATTCCCTTCTGATTCTCAGGGTTCAACTCTACATCAAGTGCGTAGATTTTGTCTGCGATTTCCTTGAAAACTGGCGCTGAAACATCTCCCCCGTAGGCAAATAGACCCTTAGGGCTATCGATCACCACCACCATGGAATACTTTGGATGATCAGCTGGGAAGTACCCAGCAAAACTCGTATAGTAATTCTTAGTGTATTTCCCGTTTAGAAGCTTCTGCGCAGTACCTGTTTTGCCGGCGATTTTATAATCTGCGTTAGCAATATTTCTTGCAGTCCCTTTTTCCACTACCCCTTCCAGAAGACTCTGTAGAAGTTTAATATTTTTCTCAGAGGCAATTTGCTTGCGCACCACCTCAGGCTCATATCGTTGCTCGATGGTATTTCCTCTAGAAACTGACTTTACGATATATGGCTTCATCATCTTTCCACCGTTCGCTACTGCATTGTACAATGCCAGCGTATGAAGTGGATTTAGCTTTACTTCGTACCCTATAGAAACCCAAGGGAGAGTAGTTCCATACCAATTTTTATCACCTGGCTTCTTGAAGTAAGGCTTACCCTCACCGATTAACTGAAAACCAAAAGGCTCTCTCAAACCGACTTTATCTATGTATGCCATGAATTTGGAAGGACTTGCCCCGAAGTGCTCATCTACCAATTTGGAGATACCTACATTGGAGGATTTTTCGAATGCCTCACGAATAGTCAAGGTTCCGTAACCGCCATTCTTAGAATCACGCATCACTTGGTTATAGAATTTGTGTGCACCATTTCCGGTTTCCACAGTTTCTTCTAGAGTGATTTTATTCTCTTCCAAGAGCGCAAGCATGGAAAGCAGTTTGAAAGTAGAGCCAGGCTCCGTGTTCCCTTGATCACCAATGGCATAATTGTAATTCTCACCATAGCCATTGCCGTTGCTGTTGCGTTGCAAATTGGTAATGGCCTTGATCTGCCCAGTCTTCACTTCCATCACGATCACCGAACCAAAATCCGCATCCCGATCAGTCAACTGACGACGAAGCGCAGTTTCAGCCACATCCTGCATATTTACATCCAGCGTAGTGGTGACATCATAGCCATTTTCAGGCTTTACATCTTCTGCGTCAAATACTGGCTTCCAGCTTCCACCAGCTAGTCGCTGAAAAAGAGCCTTGCCATCCTGACCTTGTAGATAATTATTGAAACTATATTCAATTCCTGCACCGTAATCATCTTCATTCAAAAAGCCAACTGTACGGCTGGCAAGGGAATTAAATGGTCTATATCTTTTCTCTACTTTCTCGAAAATCACTCCACCTCCCAGTCTTCCTTCTCTGAAAATCGGCCAGTTGGACATTTCCTGCATGCCTTGGTAACCGATTTGTTTTCTGTTCAACACCAAGTAGCGTTTGTTATCCAACCTGGCATCATTGATCATTCTTTTATAAGAGGCAGATGACTTGTCCTTATAGTAGGCAGAAAGCATTCTTGAAAGGGAATCAATTCCAGATTTGTATCGATCAGACTTCGCAATAGTAGGATCGAGCGCTACTCTATAGAATGGTAAACTAGTAGCCAACAAGGACCCATCGCTTGCGTAAATATTACCACGAGTAGCTGGCACTTCTCTGTATTGGAAGTTGATTGTTTCAGCTTTTTCGCGCCATACGTCTCCCTCCGCCATCTGAAGCTTCGCAACCCTATAAGGAATCGCCGCTGCACAAAGCGCTATCAGGATGAACACCACCCGTACTCGGAGCAATATGGATCGCTTAAAATTCACTTTTCTACCTCGATTTTAATCGGTGGTTGATTGAGTTCAAATATTCCTTGTGCTGCTACACGCTTCGCCACTTCAGACTGCATGCTACTAAGCATGTACTCAGCTTCAAGCGTAGTGACATCTGCACGCAAATCCTCTACTTCTTGCTGAGCCTTTTCAATCTTCCGCACCATGTTTTCTGCGCGGTGATTACTCCAGATATAGACCAAAGCCAGTAAAGCCACAAATCCAACAGGAGGAACCAATTGGACAGGTACGCCTTCACCCAAAATTCCAGTGACATCCAACTTCTCCTCAATCCAACTAAATATGGATTTGCGAGGACCGCCTTTTGGCTTGTTACCTGACTTTAATTTCTTTCTGAACGTGTTATTGCTCATGCCTCTATCTTCTTCGCTATTCTCAGTTTTGCACTTCTTGCTCTAGGATTAGATGCTATCTCCTCTGCATCCGCCACCACAGCACCTTTGCTGATAGGCTCAAGCGGACGAATAAGATTTCCGTAGAAATCCTTCTCGACTTCGCCCTGAAACTTGCCTTTGATCATCAGATTTTTCACCAATCGATCTTCTAGACTATGGTAACTCATCACCACCAATCTGCCTTCAGGCTTCAGCAACTCCACTGCTTCTAAAAGCATTTCCTCCAAAGCGCCCATTTCATCGTTCACTTCTATTCTCAATGCCTGGAAGACCTGAGCGTAATACTTGAAGTCTTTGCCCCGAGGAGCATATCTTTTTAGGAAGGAGGTAAATCCTTCTGTAGTCTCAAATTGTTGTGAGGTTCTTTCAGAGACGATGGCCTGCGCCAAGGTCTTAGCATTTTTCACCTCGCCATACATCCCCAAAATTTTATGAAGCCTGCCCTCGTCGTATGTGTTCAAAATTTCTTTGGCAGAAACTTCATCTGACTGGTTCATCCTCATATCCAAATCACCGCTGAATCTGGTAGAAAAACCTCGGCTGGGCTCATCGATCTGATGAGATGAAATTCCCAAGTCAGCCAAGATGCCATCCACTTTCTTTACACCATGAAGCCTCAGGTATCTTTTCAAATCCCTGAAATTGGCAGCAATGAATGTAAAGTTGTCACTGGCAGGTATGTTTGCTTCAGCATCTACATCCTGATCAAAAGCATATAAATGCCCTTTATCAAGGTGCTTCAGAATCTCTCTGGAATGGCCTCCTCCACCAAAAGTCACATCTACATAAATCCCATTGGGATCAATAGACAAGCCTTCAGTGCATTTGGCTAGCATCACTGGGATATGGTAAATAGACTCTGTCATGTGATTAAGAGAGATGCTTTTCCATTAGACTGGATAAGTCCGCAGGATCAACTATGATATTCTTGCTATAATTTTCTTGATTCCAGAATTCGATTCTCCCTCCATTACCTATCACGATTACATCTTTTTCAAGACCTGCGTAGGCTTGGTAAGCTTTTGGGATCAACAAGCGCCCTGCACTATCCAACTCCACATCGACGACAGAATTGAAAAAGGAACGTTGCAACATTCTTTGCTCCGGATTATGAATGGAGAGTGACTTGATTTGATTCTCAAGTTTCTTGTATTCCACCATAGGATAAAGAGCCAAACATCTATCTTCAGCCATCCGAAGCATAAGCGTAGCGCCGTTAGCCTCCGGAATTGCCGCCTTGATCTTGGCCGGCAATACCAGACGCCCTTTGGGATCTAGCTTGCAATCGTATTGACTGTTGAACATAATTTCTTGAACTCTTTAGAATGATGAGTATGTAGTAAAGACAAAAGTAGCAAAATGACTTTCACTTTCTACCACTTTCCCCCACAAATTCCCACTTTGACTTAAAAGTAGACAAATCTTTATTCCATCCCAATATTTATCAGTAAAAAATCTAGGTTTTTTTTAGGGGTATAGTATTGATTAGAAAGCGGTTAGACATTCCCCAAAATGGGGTAAAACAGAGCGTATTACAGGTTTTTCATAGCCAGAAAGGAATATGATAGCATTAGAGTCCTATCCCTCAGAAGAAAAGTGGGGTGATTTCCCGTAAATGATGAAGACTCTACGGTGAAGTGGGGAAAAATCCCACGGTACTTCACTCTGATTTTGAAAATTTAAATGCTGAACACTCATTTTTAGCAAAAAAAAGAGTGAAATGGTGACTTTTTCTGATTAGATGATCCCTTAGTCAGGACCAAAGTGCTGAAAAATCAAACTAGAAAAATCTTAAAATTAGAGGCAAAAAACATAAATGAATTTGGGACAAAAAGAACAGAATCTAGACGTCTACTGACCGTGATATTCTCTTTACTAGCGCAATTAAACTAGAACCAAAAAAAGACCTGCCCAACGGACAGGTCTTTTTCAAAGCATCAACACACAATTATCTTTTCAGATAAGTTCGTAAGAATAAAAGGTCTATTTATTGTCTTCCTTTTTCTTTAATTCTTGCTCAAGCTTTTTCTGGTATCCTTCAATTTTGGCAGCATTCTCTTGGTGCCAGATTTCCATTTTACGCTCGTACTCCTCCATCTTTGGCTTCATCTCTTTTTCCCAAGCCTTCATCTTAGCCTCATAGTCTTTCATTTTCGGCTCATTAGCATCTTGCCATGCTTTCATTTTAGCTTCAAACTCCTTCAATTTAGGCTCTTGCGTTTTTTGCCACGCCTCCATCTTCTGCTCAAACTCTTTCATTTTTGGCTCCATTTCCTTTTGCCAAGCCTTCATTTTCTCTTCGTAAGCTTCCATTTTTGGCTCATATGCTTTTTGCCACTCAGCCATTTTTGCCTCATACGCTTCCATTTGTGGCTTCATAGAACTCTCCCAATTCTCCATCTTTTTGGCATACTCATCGGCACGTTTCTCCATGTCTTTTACCCAGTTCTCTTTCTCCGATTTTGACATATTGATCGTGTCTTTTGACGAGAAAGAATAAAAACTATAATCAAAAACCGGCGGAGAAATTTTGAAATCCATAATAGGCATGGCACCCATATCAAAGTCCATAGCTGGCATAGAACCCATTTCGAACCCAGGAACTGGAGCCATTGCAAAGTCCATTACTGGGGCACTTGCCATGACGAAATCCATCACAGGAGCCATCGATTCAGCTGGGAACGGAGGCATTGGAGTCAGCTCTAGCGCTGGCATATCCTCCAAAATGATGGTCTCTCCATTATGACTATATACGTAAGACCTTTTGTTGCTATTCTTCACAATTACGGTATCGGACTTGGAAATAATCGTGTCAACAGTCACATTGACATTCGTATTGACATCCAAATTAACGTTGGCATTTTTCTGAACTTCAACAACCGGATTTAAATTGGTATTCACATTCACGGCTACCGGCTTCGCATTTTCTACAGAGACAGAAACATCCTGCTGCGCTGTAGCCATCAGGCCAGCACTTAATAAGAGTGTAAGTAACATAGGGATAGAAATAATAGGGTTTTGTGGATAAGTCTGGGCTGGATGGCCTAGTATTCTTTTGATTCTCTGCAGCGTAGGATTTCTCTTTTTAGCTGCTGCTAGCGCTAATTCCGGAGGATTTTGCTTAGCAAAGTTCAAGACCTCAGCCAAACTATAAGCTAATTCCTTAGGAGCTACGCCCGCCTTCACCGCCACATCATCGGCAGCATTTTCTCTCAATTCTTTGACCGTCTGGTTCATCCACCAGTAGCATGGATGATAGAAGAAAAGTACTTCTAGGGCAGACTGCAGTAGGTTCGAGAGGTAGTCATTACGCTTCACATGTGCCAGTTCATGAGCGATGATCGCTTCAAGCTGTACTGGTGCTAATTGTAAAATCAGTGCTGACGGAATAAGGATAATAGGTTTGAGATAGCCGAAAGTGACTGGAGACACACCGTAAGAAGTAAGTCGAATCTCCACATTTCTGGAAACATTCATTTTACCCATTAGGCGGTAAAGCATTTTTTCTAATTGAAAATCTTGAGGATCCGAGGATGATTTTCGAAGTGTTCTGATTTCTGAAAGGCTATTAACTAAGCGGAAAAGAAAGAGCAGTGCTCCCAAAAACCAAAAATTAACCAAGAGCGGAAGTTGACCTTCGATCCAGTTAATTGATTGGTTGATCAAACTCTCGATTCCAAAGCTCGCTGAGGATTGAACTTGACTTAGTACCATTCCCTCAAATGCTATTCGATCCACTAGTGGAGTCGGACTAAAGCTTGAGAATTCATAGATGAAAGTGGCTACCGCAAAAAGCAAACTCACTCCCAGACTTCCCAAAGCCAGATTATACTTGAAATTGGGACTGTTTTTGTGAAAAACTTTCAGCATCAACCACAGAGCCGCTCCAATCAATACTAATTGCCAAAGTGAATGCACGAGCGTCCAGCCCATGGCATAAAGCAAACTTTCAGGAACCCAGTCGTTTAAAAGATTCATTATTTCTTGTTTTCTAGTTGGTCTAAAAATGCACGTATTTCATCTAATTCCTCTTTAGAAGGATTCTCTTCCCCCAGTGCCTGGAGTACCAATTTCTGCGCAGACCCCCCAAAAGCCGTAGTTACCAGATTCTTCAGCAAAGACTTTTGGGTCTCCTTTTGATTGGTCACAGGACTATAAACATGAGTTCGCTGTTCTTCATTTCGATTGACCATTCCTTTGGCATGCATGTTCTGCATGGTCTTCAAGGTAGTAGTGTACCCAGTGTCCTTTGTCAGAGCTAAACGCTCATGAATCTGACGAACATTGGACTGCTTCATTTCCCACAACAGGGAAAGTATTTCTAATTCTGACTCGGTTGGCTTACTCATAGGAGATTATACGATAACTTTCGTACCAAAGATATACGAAGAGAATCGTAAGTCAAAACATCTACGAAAATAATCGTATTAAAAATCGTTAAAACCTTATTTAACAAACGATTATATATAGAACAAATGTTTTGACAATTCTCCCACTGTAAAAGCTAGCTCATGTTTACGCCTAATTTTAAGATGAAATTCGTTCCATTGGTAATCTTTGGAAAGGTTTTGAATACAAATAAGGAATTCGCATTAACCTTATGTCATAGTCTATAAGCTTAAGCCTTAAACGCTGAACTTTACTTCCCTGACATTAGTTGTATAGACATTGAATTTTTGAAAAGTAAACCAACTATACCATGAATACCGATCAAGCATTACTTAAACCCATTACTCTAGCAGGCGGGTTAGAATTAAAAAATAGAGTTTGGATGGCACCAATGACAAGAAGCAGAGCTGACAATCCTTCCAACAAACCTTTTGACATCCATGAAAAATATTACGCTCAGCGCGCCTCTTCAGGACTTATCATTACCGAAGGTTCACAAGTTTCTAAGCAGGCAATAGGTTATATTAACACGCCAGGGATTTACTCCGACATACAGGTAGAAGGTTGGAAAGGCGTCACGAAAGCTGTACATGAGAAAGGTGGACACATCTTCATTCAACTTTGGCATGTAGGCAGGATCTCTCACCCAGATTTTCATAACGGCGAATTGCCTTTAGCTCCTTCAGCCATTAACCCGCATGAAAAGTCTTTTACCCCTGAAGGTTTCAAAGAAACTGTCACTCCGAAAGAGATGAGTCGTGCAGAAATTAAGCAGACCATTCAGGATTTTAAGAATGCTGGTAAAAATGCAATGGAAGCTGGTTTTGACGGAATTGAGATTCACAGTTCTAATGGCTACTTGCTTCATCAGTTCTTCAATGCTACCAGTAATACAAGAAGGGATGAATATGGAGGATCTATTGAGAATAGAGCAAAAATTCTATTTGAAATCATCGATGCACTCAAAGAAGTAATGCCTGAGCAAAAGATCGGTTTGAGACTAAACCCATCTCTTAATGGTATTTTCGGAATGACTGCTGATTTAGAAACCATCCCTACTTTTGAGTACATCGTCAAAAAATTGAATGAGTACAATTTAGCTTATCTACACCTATCTGAGCCTTTTAATGACGTTACAGAAATACCTTATTTAGTAAGCAAAATTGCGAAGCATTTCCGTCCATTGTATCATGGCACCTTAGTAATCAACGCAGGTTTTGATCAAGAAAAAGGAAATAAAGTAATCGATTCAGGTGATGCGGACGCAGTAGCTTATGGCGTGCCATACATTTCCAACCCAGACTTGGTAGAGCGATTCGAGCAAAGTGCCGAGCTGGCAAGTCCAGACAAGGACACATTTTATACTCCTGGAGAAACAGGTTACACCGATTACCCTACACTTGAAGAAATAAAAGTTGGATAATCACCCTAAAGGCCGGAATTCCCGGCCTTTTCTTTATTTTTAGCCTATGTGTCTAGTAGCTTTTTCTTGGAGAAATCATCCAGAATACCCATTGATCATCAGTACCAATCGTGATGAGTTTTTTGAACGCCCTACCCAAGCAATGCACGTCTGGGAAAGCGGATTTTACGCTGGTAAAGATCTTAGAAGCGGTGGTACTTGGATGGGATTTCATCCTAACGGACGATGGTCTCTTTTAACAAATTATCGGGATTTTGACAATCCTAGAAATGCAAAAATCAGCCGAGGTAAGCTTGTTCAGGATTGGCTTGAAACTGATATTACTGCGGAGGAATATCTGAAAGGAATTCAAAAACACCAAGATCAATATGATGGATTTAATCTATTGGTCAGTGATGGGAAAAAGCTGTTTTACCTAAGCAATTATTCACTTGATATACAGGAAGTTCAACCAGGAACTTATGGTTTGAGTAATGCCCTTCTCGATGATCCTTGGCCAAAAGTACAATTGGCAAAACAGCAGCTTGAGCAATTAATTAAGACTGATTTTTCCACCAATGATCTGCTTAATATCCTGAAATCCAAAGACACTTATCCGCCAGAAAAACTTCCCAAAACCGGTATTCCCCTAGAAATGGAAACTTGCCTTTCATCTCAATTAATTCGAATGTCAGGTAATTATGGAACGGTTTCGGCAGCTGCGGTGGTTCAACATACATCTGGGCTGGTTCAGCTCAAACAACGAAGTTTTCAATGGAAACCTGAGATCTTTCAGGACTTGGATTTTCAATTTCAACTCGATCAAACCTAAAACCAAATGTCAAACAAAATATACGATATGCTGATCATCGGCGGTGGACCAATTGGTCTGGCTTGCGGTGTAGAAGCAGGAAAAGCAGGATTGGATTATGTGATTGTAGAAAAAGGAGCACTTACGAATTCTATCTTTAATTACCCGATCAACATGACTTTTTTCTCCACCTCAGATAGGCTGGAGATGGCAGATATACCTTTTATGTCAATTGGCAACAAGCCTAACCGCACCGAAGCGCTGGAATATTACAGAAGGATTTTCTCCCATTTCGATCTGAATGTCAAACTGTATGAAGCGGTGCAGACACTAGAGAAGAAAGATGAGCTGTTCCACGTCATAACTTCTAAGGGAAAATACCTAGCAAAGAATGTAGTTCTGTCCACTGGTTTTTACGATTTGCCAAATCTGATGAATATTCCAGGCGAAGACTTACCAAAAGTACAGCACTACTACAAGGAGCCTTGGCCATTTATCCACCAAAAAATCGTGGTAGTTGGCGGAGCAAATTCCGCGGTAGATGCAGCATTGGAATGCTGGAGAAAAGGAGCAGAAGTAAGCATGGTTTTACTCGAAGAAGAAGTAGACCAAGCAGTGAAATACTGGGTGCGTCCAGACATTGTAAACAGAATCAAGGAAGGATCTATCAAAGCCTTCACCAAATCTAGGCTTAAGGAAATCCGTGCGCATGAAGTCGTGATTTCAACTCCTGAGGGAGAAGTGACCATAGAAAATGACTTCGTGCTTGCCATGACAGGCTACAAGCCGAATTTTGGATTATTAAATCAATTAGGAGTAAAACTGAGTGAAGACGAGAAATGCCAGCCACAATACGACGAGCACACTCACGAGACTAACGTGCAGGGAGTTTACCTAGCAGGGGTAGTTTGCGGTGGATTAAATACTAGAGAATTCTTCATCGAAAACAGCGTAGTACATGCTGGGATGATCGTGAAGGATATTGTAGAGAAGGTAAAAAGGAAGTAAAAAGTGATAAGTAGTAAGTCAGTAAAGAGGTAATTCAATGCGTGTATATGCTAGATTGCATCAATACCCAAATAAAAATTGTTGCACCTCGACTACGCTCGGCGGCCGTTTAATGAAGATATAGAGGGGGAGGAAAAGTGCGGCGCTGCCGCACTTTTCCTCCCCCTCCTAACAATTACCTAAATCCGGTGGCCGAGCGCAGTCGAGGCCAATTGCAAAATAATAACTACTGGCAGCAAAGCGGAATATCTATAAGTTCTATACACTTAAAACAAATGGGCCTGTGCAAAGTGATTTGCACAGGCCCATTTACTTTATTTGAGATACTTGTCTTACTCTTTAATCTCGATTACCTTAAATTCAGTTCTACGGTTAATCTGATGCTCTTCTTCAGTAGTTGCGTTCGCGACGATCAACTGACTTTCTCCATAGCCTTTGGCTACCAGTCTATCTGCAGCTATACCTTGCGAAACAATATAATCAACAGCTGATTGAGCTCTTCTCTGTGAAAGGTTTTGATTATAAGCATCTCCAGAACGCGAATCGGTATGTGAGCTCAACTCAATTTTTATCGCCGGATTATCCTTTAAAATCTGAACCAATTTACTCAGTTCCACTGCTGCATCAGCTCTAATTTCCGCTTTATCCAAATCGTAATAGATATTCTCCAATACGATAGAACGATCAAGAACAAGCTGATCTAACACGATCGTAGTATCCAACGTAATATTGGTTACATCTTGGATGAGTGTGGAAATATCAGGCGTTTTACCTTTTGTGGTATAAGGTATGGACTTAGAGAAGTAGCCACTCTTTGAAGCTATGATAGTAAAGTCAGCATCTGGTGTCAATGTAAATCTCACACGACCAGTGGTGTTCGAGAAATCTCCTCCTGCTTGTTTACTATTTTCATCATACAATACCACTCGAGCTTGCTCTAGCACAGCGTCATCCGCTCCTGCCACTCTCTGTTTGGTAAATACATTTAGCAAGACATTAATGATTTTTGGCTTCGGTGTTTTATCCTCAAAGAAATAGATATCATCATCACCTAGACCACCATCACGATTGGATGAGATGAAACCAGCTTTTGGATATTCGGTGAAGAAAAGAGCAAAATCATCATTTGTACTGTTGAAGTTTTCTCCTAGGTTTTTGATCACCTGAGCACCGGAAGCATCTTTTTCAGCTACGAAAAGATCAAGTTTACCATAACCAGGATGTCCGTCTGAAGAAAAGAAAAACTTACCATCAGCCATCGGCCTTGGGAAAAGCTCATTGCCTGGAGTATTGATATTTGGCCCAACATTCACAGGACTTCCAAAATCTCCATTTGCTAACTTGGTTGCTTTATAAAGGTCTACCCCTCCATAACCACCTGGTCTATTTGAAGCAAAATACAATTCAGAACCATCCGCGGAGAAAGCTGGAGTAGAATTCCACCAAGTTTCATCCTCATTCACAGGCATCCATATCGGCTGTGTAAAGCCTCCTCCTCTGAAATAAGAAACAAAAAGCGCAGTTTCTGGAAGATCTTTATCAGAGGTAGAGTTTCCTCTCGCGTAAATAATCGTATTTCCATCAGGACTAACAGCAATTGCCGCCTGATTCAATCCTTCTTCATTTTTAAACTCAGGAAGAGGTTGTGCTCCAGTGACATCTACACGAAGTCCTTCTGCTCTTGCTCGGAATATTTTAGTATAGGGCGACCCATCGGCAGGATAAAGCCCGCTTGCTTGACGACCTGAAGTGAAATAAATGAAATCCTCGGAGACTACAGGCGCATAGTCAGGCCCCGACGTGTTGAGTTCTTTGTAATTAACCAACTCATGATAAGGCCAATAATCTTTAATATCCTGTGACAGTTTGATAGCTTCGAGCTGACGCTGAGTCTCTGCCAAGTAAGTTTCGTCCTGTGTGTAGCCTTTAGCTTTTTCAAAAGCTTCCTGTGCCTCCTCGTTTTTATCTTGAGCTTTCAAGCTCAAACCTAGCCGATAATAGCTATCAAAAGTAGGGTCTGCCTCGACTAGTTTCTGGTAATACGGAGCAGCATCTTCGATCCTATTAGACAGTCTATAACTCTCTGCGATCACCTGATTTGCTTCCTTGTTTTCAGGATCATCTGCCAAGATCTGAGAAAAAGAATTGATGGCATACTGATACTGACCAGATAGAAACTGGTCATTACCTTTTTGCTGAAGGCTTTTGCATGAGCTTACCCCGATGAGGAGTATAAGACAAATCCAAAAAAAATGGTTTTTCATCTGAAACGGCTATTGATGATCTATTCTGAATATTACTAAATTAATTTGGAAAGTATCGGTTCAGCCAGCTATTCCGTGCTAAAATCCACACACTTTCAAGTTCTTTTTTGCTTTGCACCTGCGGATTGATCACTAGTGTTTGCGAATCAATCTCTCCAGAAGTGACTTTTGACTTGATTCCCAAAGCAGAAGCTACGTTGATTTCACCCGAATTGGATTTAAAAGTCACTTTGCCTTGATCCGTGATATTGTTTTCCAGTTCATCCTCCAGTTCCCGTAAAGTTCTAACGGAGCTATCAATAGAACAACCACTTGCCCCAAGTCCTGACTCATCTACCGCTAAAACCAGAATCTGATCCTCCAAGATCTGGAAGGAAGTCGGCATTCTATTGCCATGTGTATTCCACCCATTACAGAAGAGGGATAATCTGGAAGCTATTAACTCTTTTTCCTGCTCAGAAAATTGGCGTGCAGCCTGGTAAACCCAAACCCGCGAATCTTCCGGCATATCTTTAAATTCTACGTACATAATTGCTTGTTTCTTGTTGGCAAAGAAAAACCCTTTCTACCTAACGGCAAAAAGGGCCAAATTGATTCAGAGAAAATACTTAAATCCCCATGTCCTTGGCGATCATTTCTGCCAAATCATAAACTTTCACTTCCGCTTCTTTTTCTTTGTTCTTCACACCGTCCGTCATCATGGTCAGACAGAAAGGACATCCTACTGCTATTGTGCTCGCACCAGTAGCCAAAGCTTCCTCGGTACGCTCCACATTAATATCTTTTTTGCCTGGCTCAGGTTCCTTGAACATCTGAGCCCCACCAGCCCCACAGCAAAGCCCTTTCGTTTTGCAACGCTTCATTTCCACTAACTCCACGTCCAATGCTTTAATGACATCTCTTGGTGCTTCATAGACATCGTTACCCCGGCCTAGATAACAAGAATCGTGGAAGGTGATTTTCTTTCCTTTAAATTCTCCACCACCTTTCAGCGCCACTTTCCCATCATTGATGAGTTGCTGGAGAAACTGAGAATGGTGAATCACTTCATAATTCCCTCCCAAAGCAGGGTATTCGTTTTTGATGGTATTGAAGCAATGAGGACAGGCAGTGACTACTTTTTTGATGTTGTAGCCATTCATCACCTGGATATTTGCTACTGCTTGCATTTGGAAAAGAAATTCATTTCCAGCACGTCTAGCAGGATCTCCGGTACAGGCTTCTTCTGGACCTAGCACGGCAAAGCTTGTTCCTACCTTATTTAAGATTTTCACGAAAGCCTGTGTGACGGCTTTATATCGCTCATCAAATGACCCGGCGCAACCTACCCAGAACAATACTTCTGGACTTTCTCCTTTGCCGGCCATTTCGGCCATGGTTGGTACTTTATATGTTGACATGATTTTGATTTACGATTTACGATATTGGATTTGCGAGGGCAACTTCAGAGTTGTGCTTATTCTCGCGAATTCAAACTCTTTGGGTTACAAAATTTTTCAATTTTTTAATCTGGAATCTCTTCATCTTTCACCTTCTCTGCCCAATTGAATCTATCCTGAGGACTAAATTTCCAAGGAGCAAAGCTGGTTTCCATGTTTTGGAACATCGCGTTCCACTGCGCTGGCGTTCCGGATTCTTCCATGGCGACATAGCGCCGCATCTCCAGAATGATAGCTAGCGGATCTATATTCACTGGGCATGCTTCCACGCATGCATTACAACTCGTACAGGCATTCAATTCTTCCTTGGTGATGTAATCCCCCAAAAGAGACTTACCATCTTCCAAACCTTTTCCTCCTGCATCCAAACTCTTTCCTACTTCCTCAGCACGATCTCGCACATCCATCATGATCTTACGAGGGGAAAGCTTCTTTCCAGTGAGATTTGCCGGGCATTCTGAAGTACATCTCCCACATTCGGTGCAGGAATACGCATTCATCACATTTATCCAGCTCAAGTCATTGATATCTTTGGCTCCAAACCTGCCAATTTCAGCGGGAGGATCAGCTGGCGCATCTGTCGGAATTCCAAGCATCATATTCACCTCATTGGTGACGGCTGGCATGTTTTCCATTTCACCCTTAGGCTTCAAATTCGAATACCAGGTATTAGGGAAGGCTAGGAAAATATGTAAATGCTTCGAATACGTCACGTAAATAGCGAAGGCTAAAATCCCAACAATGTGAAACCACCAAGCTGCTCTCTCCACGAAAATCAAGAATCCCGTACTCATACTTTCGAAAATCGGATGGAGCAGACCACTGAAGAACAAATCCCCAACTACGATGTAATGCCCCACTCCTCTCGAAGCTAGGATCTGATCAGCTGCATTCATTTTCAAAATCGCCATCATTAAGACGATCTCAATACAAAGGATCAAGTTACCATCCATCGCTGGCCATCCTTTCATCTCTGGCTTCGTAAAGCGAGGCACCTTGACCACATTTCTTCGGATCAAAAAGATCACACAGGAAACAAGAACCATCACAGCAAGAAACTCAAAGAAGTTCATCGCCGCCAGATAAGCACCACCGAGATAAGGAGCAAATAATCTATGCGTACCGAAAATACCGTCTAGGACAAATTCTAGGACTTCAAGATTGATAACCAGAAAGCCTATATAGACGAAGAAGTGGAGAAATGCGGGGATAAAGCGCTTAAACATTTTCTGCTGACCAAAAGCCACCAACAGCATTGTCTTCCAACGCTTGTCCGGCTGATCGTTTCTGATTTCATCCTTACCCAAAAGAATGTTCCTTCGGAGGAATTTGACCCGTTTGACCAGAAAGAAGCCTGCAGCGCTCAAAATGATCAAAAATATTAATTGAGGTAAAAAGCTCATAGTGATGTTATTAGCGTGTTTTTTGGGTTTTAGACTGTTTTTTTTTCATGAAATGACTTGCATCAAATGCTCAAATAATTACCTTTGCATCACTTTACAAACAAGGTGATATAGCTCAGTTGGTAGAGCATCGGACTGAAAATCCGTGAGTCGATGGTTCGAGTCCATTTATCACCACAAGCCCTGAAGCAATTCAGGGCTTTTTTTATGCGTTTTTTCGTAAGATTTCCAGTCATTTTTTCCATAAGGCTCTAGCAAATTAAGAAATAGTCGGCATGCATACTATTTCCCTCTCTAATTTAGAAGCAATTTAGTCTAGACAGCCATCTCAGCCAAACCCTAAATTATTGAGCATCTTCCCCTCTCCTTTATTGTAGTTTATCTAAAAAACTTTAAATTTTTTTCTCATCTCAACTGTAACATTTACAATTCCCATGCATTACCGTATCAAATGAAGTCATTTTTTGAAGCACATATCTGGCCGCAAAGAGGCAGGCTCTACCGGCTAGGGTATCTCTGGGTGAGGGATAGATCCCTTGCTGAGGATATGCTTCAGAATGTCTTCGAAAAATCTTTTGCACGGGAAGATGAACTTCGGAGCCACCCAAACCTGATGGGCTGGCTAGTAAGCAGTTTAAAAAATGAAGCTTTGATGCACTTTCGGCAAACCAAAAAGTTCGACTCTTTGGAAGGACTGGAAGCATTGAAAGCGGAAGAATCAATTTCAGAGGACACGAAAGACTCGGTACGAAAAGTAATGATCCTTGTCAAGGAACTGCCTTTGCGTCAGCAGGAGATTTTTCACCTGAGAGAAGTAGAAGGATTGAGTTACGAGGAAATCACTGAGCACCTAGATATAAGCCTGGAACAAGTGAAAGTAAACCTTCACAGAGCCAGAAAAAGCATTCGAGAGCGGATGCTCAACCAAAAATTAACCAAATGAGCCTGCGAATAGAAGAATTACTCGAAAAGTACTGGGAAGCTGAAAGCAGCCAAGAAGAAGAGCAAGAACTCAAGACCTTACTCCTATCTACTGAAGGCTATGCCGATGAAAAAGCCTTGTTCTTGGGCTTAAGTGACTTTTCCTCTGAAGAGCCAAGTCTAAAAATGCCAACCAAGGTAGTACCAATCAAATCCAGAAACTGGATGAATTGGGCGGCATCTGCAGCAATCCTGCTAGGTTCTGTATGGGGATGGAGAGTTTATGAGCAAAAGCAGGCTGAGCAAGAAGCTTATATGGAAGTCATGCAGGCTTTTGCGCTGATCCAAACCAATCTCTCCAGAGGGCAAGAGCAAATGACCATAATGAATGATATGAAATACCTGAATACGACTAACCAACTATTTGGCAACCCTTCAAATAAATAAGCTATGAAAAAATTCATACTAATTCCGCTATTGCTATTTGCCTTTATTATTAAAGCGCAGGCTCAGGATGATGCTATTCAGCGCTTTTTCTCCAAGTACATGGATGACGATCGATTCTCCAGAGTGTACATCAGCCCTAAGATGATGCAGATGGCGGGAGGATTCCTGAAAAGCAATGCAGGGACAGACAAAGACTCGAAAGACCTAGGCGTCCTAATACAAAAAGTAAAAGGGATCCGAATACTTTCCTCAGACGAGGTCAATGGATTGACTTTCTATAAAGAGGCAATGGGAACACTCTCCAAAAATAAGTACGAGGACCTGATGATTGTCGAAGACAAAGGAAGTAGCCTCAAGTTTATGGTTCGCGAGGAGGGCGGGTTAGTAAAAGAGCTAATGATGATCTCTGGAGAAGAGGGAGACTTTACCTTATTATCTATGCTAGGAAACTTCACTTACGAAGATCTCAACCTACTTGCTGAAAAGACTAATATTCCTGGAATGGACATGTATGGCAAAGGAAGCAAGGGGCCAAAGGGAGTTAAATAAGTATCAAGTATCAAGTATCAAGTATTAAGTAAAGCGAAACTAGAAGGTTGTCCCTAGGTTTCACAATTCGGAAAACATTAAACAAATCATACTATATAATACGCATATGAAAAAGCTCATTCTAACCCTAGCACTAATTGGAGCGGTAATGTCCGTTCAGGCACAAAGCAAAAGCGTCAAAGCACTTTATGAAAAATTCAAAGGTGATGATGACTTCTTCCACATGGAGCTGGGAGGCAACTTCATGAACTTTGCCGAAGGCTTCAAAATCGATATCGATAAAAATGACATGGCTACTGTAGCAAAGTCAATCGAGAAATTGAACTTCTTCACACTACCAGACCACGCTGATGACACACGTCAAGAATACAAAGCACTACAGAAAGGATTGGAGCGAGAAAGATATGAGCTGTTGATGGAAGCTTCTGAAGGAAAAGGCGGGGTAATCGTATATTCAAAAGGAGGTAATACCATTTCAGATTTAGTGGTACTTGTTGGAGGTGATGATGGAGACTTGATGGTAGTAGAATTGAAAGGTAAGTTTGATCAAGAATTGGTGGCTAAAGCGACAAATTATAAGAACAAAAACTGATTTTACCCAAAAGGCCGAAAACAGCAATATTTCAGTTTTCGCTATATTCATCCAAACAGGTTTAGAAATTTAACTCTAAACCTGTTTTTTTTGTCAAATTTAGAATCATAGGGTAAAAACACATCTATCAAGAAATATTTTTCGGAAGATTATTATAATAATGGTCTGATTTAACCTCTATTTTTAAGGTCAATATTAAAACTTGAGATTTTTTTTTCACAAAATTTACATTGGAATTCTATAGAAATCCTTTTGGCTTTAAGTAATTATATTTTGTGTATTGAAAAATAACAAACAAATATTTTACAAATGGCCCAAAAATCAAAATGCAACAAGGCACGCTATCGATTGCGAAAGCATTTTATTGTATTTACAATTTTTACAATGTTATGTTATGGAATCATTAACAATGATGTTTTTTTATTGAAGTATTTGCAATTGAGTTTTTCCGTAGTACCTTTGAATCATAATAACAAACCAATCGGTTACCCCGATGGAAACTGTAACCCAAAATACTCACTAAAAGACGGATCAGTCGTCTGGCGGTTACACAAAATTTAGAACCTATTCAAACCAATTATTAACATGAAAAAATTATTCACTTTGCTTTTTGTAGCGGGGATCGCTGCAGGAGCTTTTGCAAAATCTGAAGGAACAACTGTTCTAATTAGAAAAACTGAAACTACTAAGGTAGCAGTGTCCTTCAATGAAGCACCACAAGGAACTGTGATCGTGAAAATCACAGATTCAGAAGATCGTTTGATCTTGAGAGACAGAATCAACAAGGACGAAGCGTTTGCTAAGAAATATGATCTAAAATCTCTTCCTCAAGGATCATACTCTGTAGAAGTTATGGACGAATCAGGCGTTTTAAGAACTGCTTCTTTCAACAACTTCGTAACAGAAGTTCCAGCTGTATTCTCTAGAGTATCTCCAATGGGTGACAATCAATACAGATTGCTTGTAAGCAACCTACAGTCTAAAGATGTAGAAGTGATGATCTACGATGGTGACAAATTGATCCACACAGAGAAAATCGATAACCCACAGGGACTTCACAAAATCTACACACTAAGCAATCTTAGTGGAGCAGGTATCAACTTCAAAGTAAAAACTGCTTCAGGATTTGAAGGATACGTGACTAGCCTTTAAGCTAAACCAACTTTCTATAAAGAAACCCCGCTTGAGCAATCAAGCGGGGTTTTGTTGTTTTAGACGAAACTCTACTTAATCTCTCATCAGATTAATCTCTCATCAAAAATCTGTCAAATATCTTCAGAGTCTTTGACACTTTAAATCAAGCGAGTGTCAAAGATTCTCCTGCTTTCTCGAATAAAATCTGTCTTAGATTATTGTTTTTAGACTCTGCTCCATTACAGATTTCACTTGAACCGTATTTATTCACTAATCCCAATATCGTTTCTGATTCTATCATCGGTAAATCGGATAATACTTTTGCCATTTCTAAAAGCAAGGGTGATTCCCTGTTTATAATGTTTTTAGCAATGATCTCTGCCCTCTTGATAAATTCAAAAGCAATCTTTTCTACTTCTCTTATTTCATGAAAAGAATGTTCATATTCCTCATTTGACTTGGCAAATCGGTGAAGTGAGCCCCCAAATCCAGACTCCTTAAATAATTGAACGGTTAATTCAGTGGCATTTTCTATGTCTCTTGAGGATCCATTTGACACATTATTCTCACCAAAAACTGCCAACTCCGCATAATATCCACCTAAGGTAATTGCTACTTCATCGAGGAGTAGATTATAGGTATAATACTTCTTCTCAATTCCAGACCTCATCATTCCTCCAAGACGTCTATCAGAAGTTACAGAAAAGATTTTCTTTGGGATTTTCCCAGTTAAGGCTATTTGAACAATAGCATGCCCAGCTTCGTGAACAGCTACTAAGCTCTGAAAATCATCCCCCCTATTCTCCTTAAGCTTTTTAATCTTCGTCATAACAGGGAAAATTGCTTTTTGAATAACTCTATCACCAATAAAATAAGCCGCATTTAACCCTTGTGAAATAGAAACTCTAATCAACTGTGCGTCTTCACTCTGGTCAAAATACTTCTCCAGAATTTTGGGAATCACATCTGCGATTGAATACTTAATGGATGACAATAAAGGCCTAACACCTTGAGTTGGAGCTACACCTTCGTCAAACAACCATTGAGTGACAGACTCATCAAATTCGATTGAGATTCCAGAAATCTTACGCACCTGTTGGTTAATCTTAGCCAATTCGACATTAATGATTTTCTTAAATGCCTCCGAGTTTAAACTTGGGAAAATTATGTGGTTGTTTCCAAGTCTAGCGATTTGCTCTACCCTATATCTCTTTTGAAGAGATTTTTTTATTTCAGGCAATTTGATTTTAAGAGACTCTTGGTAAAAATCATCTGGTGATAAATCCGCTGTTGGATCTTTCGAAAACCAATAAGCTTCATCCAAATTACCAGCGACAATAATTAGAGATAATGAAAAATCGGCAGTATTGGGTTTTACTACAATCTCCATACAGTCATCTAATAGTTTTTGAATTCCAACTTCATTTAAAGTTTTTAGAAAACTCTTAATCTGACCAATAGAAGTATACCTGCCTTTAAGAATCGTGAAAAATAAATCGATATCTGATTCAGTAAAAATAATCCGATTAACGTCGTTTGCGATTAACTCCTCAAATGCAACATCTCCATACAGCTTATGGTGATTAAGTTGACGTAAAAACTCTTGATTTGACAAATCAGCCAGCCCGTCTTTAACCTTCAATCCATTTTTAATCCATAAAGTGTACTCCTCATACAATTCACAAAACCTATCCTCTATTAAGGATACAAAATCTTCAAACTCAATTTTTCCTTCATCTAAAAGCGTCCACAAAATCCTGGATTCTGGATTATGATCTTCTATTCCCTTTTCGTTGATAGTCCTATTCATCTGAAATTCATCTAAGAATATCACTGAAGGAACTGTCTCTCCAAAATTTGCGATCTTAGAAAGTGAATTTCTTATCCCAGGCCCTCTTCTATGCCCTATTTCACCACAGTCAAACTGATAGAAACGATTTTCGAAACGCAGGATTTTGACCAATTGCCTTACTAATTCAGATTTCCCAACACCTGTCATACCCCAAAGATTGATGACTAAGGGGCGTGTTTGAAAATTTGGAAAATGATACCACGACCTGACACTATCAATAAGCTGATCTATTACTTCATCTATTCCAAAAAACTGCTGCTTTAAAGTGAAACCAGCATTCTTTAGAATATTTTCTTTTTCATGAAATTTACTTCTATCCATTTCTTTGACTTTTGAGTTTGTTTAAAAAAATGAGAATCATTTTGCTACTTGTTATCGAGCAAAAATTCCCCTCATAGACTGACACCTGTTGACAATTTTAATTTGACGAATCTTTCAATTTCTTAGTCTTTGAAACCATTGGAAACCAAGCTTTAAGAATTGCTCTTTCCCCTTTCAAATAGCGAACATCCAACCCTTGGTCGACTGCTACAACTACTTTTTCACCTTTATTTCTAAATTGATTGAGCCCAAGAATTATTGCAGGAATAAGATCCACTACCGAATATTGAATTGATGATAAGAGCGGTCTAACGCCCATAGAAGGGAGTACGCCTTCCTCCAACAGCCAATTTTCAACCGAAACATCAAACTCAATCGGAACCTCTGTTTCGCGCAAGAATTTCGATTGAATAGAAAAAAGTTCTCTCCTGATGATTTGTCTAAAAGCCTGAGAATTTAGGTTCGGGAAAATGATGTAATTGTTCCCTAGTCTTGCTAAAAGTTCTAATGGCAAATACGTACTTAAGCCAGCGTAAATTTGATTCAGACTTAGTTCGGAATGAACTTGGTTGACACCCTCCTTGGATACTGTTAAAGCTTGATCATTTGAAGAATTAGCGACATCATCCAAATTACCAATCAAAATAAAAATTGAACGCGTTAAGTCGACTCGCTCATAGTGTAGGCTCCGATTCAATATTCCATTGACCAGATCCAACACTCCTTTTTCATTGAGTGTTTTGACCATTTCAACAAAATCTTCAAAATCCTTAAAGTCATGGTTTCCTGTTTTAAATAGCATTTTTGCTTCTGTATATTCAAAAACAAATTGCTTAGAGGACGTTGAATTATACCAGTTTTTTGGATCAGATCTCCGAAGCATTCCCCAAACTTTTTGCTGTGTCTGGAATAATTCATTGCATTCTTCCGAAACAAAACCATTTTCGACTTGCAGCCCCATTTTTATCATGTAAGAAAATCCCTTAGATATTTCCCGAATTATATCCAATTCACGTATTGAAGTTCCAATACCTTCAATTTTTCCACTATCTAAAACTTCCCATAAAAAATTAGATTCCGACCTTCCGTTTTTGAATAGAATAGAGTGGTTTTTAACAAGAGATACGAAATTATCAATCATAAAAATAGCTCGTACGGGAGACTCTATTGAAGAGAGAAAAGAAACCTTTTCAATAATATCTTTCTTTCCCCAATAAGAAAAATCGACATCAAAGAATAGTTGATCTAAATCCAACTGATTGATCAGCTCTTTCACAAGCTGACTTTTTCCTACTCCTGCCGAACCCCACAAGTTGATCACCAGAGGTTGAGTTTGAAAATCTGGAAGATGATACCAAGACTTTAGGCTACCAACCAACTGGTCTATTACTTTGTCTATTCCAAAAAACTGTTTCTTCAGGCTGTTCTTAACATTTGTCAGTTTTTGCTCCTTTTTTCTAAATTCATCTAAATCCATAGGTGCATTTTGTTTGATCGTATTTGTTTAAAGGAATGAGATTCATTTTGACAATTGCTATGAAAAGCGAAAAATTTTTTGATGTTTATTTTTGAAAATAAACTGACATTAATTGTCTAAAAAAAATTTCTGACAGTAGAGAACTATCAAAATGAATTTTGTAAGATTGGAAAAACAGAAAACTTAGAAAAAATGAATCCAGAAAACTTCGAACAGATTTGGGGCCTAATCAGAGCAAACGAAGGTCAAGTTTTCAATACTATTAGACATAAACCTTATAAATACACAATTAATGGAAATGCAATTCAAGTTCTAGGGAATCAACCATACAACTTATCCCGAGGTAATTTTTTGAATGCCTTGCCTCATTTTGATCCACAAACACTTGCAACAATGCCTAGTGCAATTGTAGGAAGATCTTATGTATGGGGGATTTACAATGGTTTGGCAAATCAAATAGCACAAATATAAAATGTCAATCCAACATAAATTCCTCAACATCCCTGCAGGTATAGGAGAATTTCCTGATCCGAATTTTTTCACCGAAAACGGAATCCTAAAAAATTCATTTTATAAGCCAGAAGTCATGATAATTGGCACTTTTAATCCTAATACTCCACATGCAAATTTTGCGGATTTCTTTTATGGTAGGAATTATTTTTGGACTGGCTTCAAACAAATGCGTTATCCTAATCATGAATTTCTCGCGAAGAGAAGGATGCCTCCAAATGGACATCCTGTACTGCCTTTAGACCCTGAATTATCTGAGGTTTTAGATTTATGTAAAAACTTCAAATTGACCTTCTCCGATTTAATTAGCCAAGTTTTACATATTGGAGAACCTGTGTATAACTTTCTTAATAATGACAATGTGATTTTCAATGGGCAGGAGTACAATTTGATTCAAGATAATGCGGGAAATGGAGTATTGGGATTAGCCCAACTTCATCAAGCAGGTCAGGTAGAGTGGAACACCCAAAATATTATAAATTACCTATTAGATAATCCTCAAATAAAATTCATTTATCTCACTCGACAGCCTCAAGGTATTTGGGGGCAGCAATGGCAAACAATAGCCAACCATGAGCAACTTCAAAACAGAACATTCATGTCAATAGTTACCCCATCAGGACTGGGAATACCTAACCTTGACGCTCCTTTTAATTCAAGATTTAGAACCATTCTGCATTATTGGGTTTGGAACGGATTGCATCACCAAATCCCGGTAAATAATCCAGCGTATGGTCATTTTGACCACGAATGGCTTGAAAGAAGCGGAGTCGATATTCATCAGTTTTAGAATACAAAATCAAAAAAAATAGGAGCATCTCTGCTCCGTATTTTATTACATTCTTCAATCGTAAACTGAGTGATCAATGAATACTGACCACTGCGACTCTATTTCTCTTTCTTCCAGCTCGCTTTTCCACCTTTGGCAGAATCAACAGTGATAGAATAATTAGATCCTGAGGATACAATCCACTTCACTTTTACTCCAGTCATCCCCGGAACATTAGCAACAGAGATTTTCTCAGGAGTCAATTTCTGCTCTGTCAACTTGTTAAAGTCTTCATCTTCTACTACAAAACCTGCGACAACTTTGGCTCCTGAAAGCGTTACGTAATCAGGTCGTTCGATTTTGTACTTGAGATCCTGGCTCGCATGAGTTGGCATTAAGCGCTCGTTGAAGATCGTAGCCGTGATAGCTTTTAAGCCTCCACCAAGATCTTCTTCCTTCACATCCATTACAGATAGTTTTGGCGTGTGATAACCATGATAGATCGTGAACGCAATATTTCTATGCGCATCTTGCTCAAGCAAGAAACCTGGGTGAGCACGTCCGAAGTTTTTCTTAAATCCTCCAATTTCCACAGTTCCAAACTGCGGATGCTCAAATTCATGCCAGTTGACAAAAGCATCGCCCATAGTCAACAATTCATCTACTTTGAACATCTCATCTTGTCCACGTCCTTGAGAGTCCTTATGGAAATATAGATAAGGCGTCATCAACTCATTTGAGTACGTAAAAACACCTCTTACTCCATAAAACCAATCTAACTCTCCGCCAAATACAGAATACATATCCTTGTAAACTGTCAGATATCTATAGCCAGGAATAATCTCTTCTCCTTTATTTGCTATCGCATCATAGATCCGTATATCTTCTCTATTGTACGTACCTGCATCTTCTTCGGCACCTGGACCACGAAGAATCATTCCGCCTGAATTGTGGAAACTCTGAGCTCCAGCGATATTTGGATGTTTCATCACAAACTCCATCACAGAGCGATTTTCAGGTAGTGTAAACGGATATCTCATCGCACCACGCTGGATATAATCAGGCTGCCAATTCCATCCCCAATCTCTATTCGGGTCATAATACCCAACTCCATCATCGTTCACGCGACCATCACCATCACCATCAGTACCTTCCTGACCAAGCATTTCATACTCTCCCACTTTATCAGCCCCAACCATAATGAGCTTTCGGCCATCTTGGGGATCTTTGATATATCGTCCAGTAGGAGATTTTCTGATCATCATAGTAATATGACCATCACCGTCGAGATCATCCATTCCATCTTCACCTGCTATACCATCACCATCGTTATCGAGAGTAATCATTCCAGATCTAGGCGAATTAGCGGTGTTAGGTTCTAAGAAGAAATCATTTCGCGCATCAGGATTGATAGTCGGAGTGATATAAAACACCTTGTCCTTCAATAATTGCTGGACAAACTCATTATCAGCAAACATCTCAGTCAAATACCAAGCACCATAGAGTGAGAATTCCCCACCCTGAATTTCATTAGAGTGAATATTGCCATCGATCCACATGCCTGGCTTGTCTGTATCTTTACCTGTAGAGAAATCTGTAATCGTCAGCGTCATTATGTCTCTGCCTTCGAAGGATTTCCCTATCGTTTCAAGTTTGGCGATATCGGGATGTGCTGCGGCAATCTTTTTCATATTATCCACCAATCCCTCATAGGTATAATATCTATTGAAAGCGATATCTACTTTAGGATTGTGCGGTGTACCTACGGCTCGGAAAAATTTCTCCTGCGCATCGGCAGTGGTATAGCTTCCAAGACTAAGTGCGCCTACAGCCAAGGAAAGGATCAATTTTTTTGTTATCATCTTTTTCATGGCTTAGAGTTTTACAGTTGAAGTAGTGAATCCAGCATGAGAAGCGCCGGCCTTTACTGTCACATTTCCGGAGCCTTTGATGATCCAGCTAAAACTAGCTTTCTCATAGGCACCTAATGATTCCATAAGCTCAATCTTATTTCCAGAGACGATTTTGTCTGCGGCGGCATCTATATCGATTCTAATTTTGCGAAGCCATCTGGATTTTTCACCCATTTCTGAATGTGTAGGCATGGAGGAATTATTGAAAAGATCCATCGTCACCCGAGTTAATCCATTACCAAGCGACTCAGTCTTCACATTGTGAATCTCAAGCTTAGGCTGCATTGCTGCTAGTTTCAGTATAAAATCTGTATGCTGCTCTGCTATCTCCCCAACTTTATCATAAGAAGGAGTTGTCATCGCATACGGCTTCATACCACCAACTTCTACCTTTTTTCCAGGAAAGTCAGGATGCTTCACTTCTGTCCATGGTACAAATACATCATTGTTCAGTGAATCCGCCCAAGCCAAGTAATTTGCTTCTGCATTCGACTTGCCTTTTCCTGTAGAGTCTTTGAATTCAGGAGTCCAATAACCCGGTGTTCCGAAACTCAATCTACCAAAGTGAAAGTAGGCCCACTGGAAAAAATCACCATCAGTCCCTTGGTTGTCTTGCTGGAAAGCTTTCTGTTTCACCGTCTCTTTGTAAAGGTCAGAAACCAACACATTAAGCGCCTGATCTTTCTCCAAAATAGAGGTGACTACTCTTTTCTTTGCATTTCCCGCATTGTATTTCAAAGGTGAAGTCAAGTTGTTAGCTGGAGAAAAAGTAACGAAAGCAAAAATATTCCATTGCTCGAAAAGATAATCTAACATGGCTCTAGACTCTTTTTGTGTCACTGGCATATCGCCCGCCAAAGGCTCAAACACTGGGAATTTGTAAGTCAAAGACTTGTTGAAGGCTATTCCTTCTTTCAAGTCCTCTGCAAATTCACCGTCTTTGTCGTCATCCCTAGACTCCTTATAAAGCGAGTACTTGCCTGATTCACCTTTAGAACGATCTGCTTTTACAAGCACTCGATCATCCTCTTTTGAAATCATATAGTCTCCCATAGGATCTTCTACACGCATCATAGTGATCATGCCATCACCGTTTAGATCAGAATAACCACTTCCACCTGGAGTGCCATCTCTATCATGATCTACTGAAACTGCATTTCCCCTTCTCTCATATTTCAAAGAAGCGTAATATTGCTCATAAGCATCTGGAGACATATTTGGAAAAATGTAAAAAGTGCTCGCTTCAAGTGCGTCTGAGTGATCAGCAACTAGCTTTTCAGCAAATTGAACTGCAAGCTCTACACTTAAAACTTCATAACCTTCCACTCCACCTACTACAGCAATAGCGGGTTTTTGATCCAATTGTCCAGTGCCTATTTTCAGCACCCAGATATCTTTTCCGCCTTCCGTTTTGGTGAGCGAAGTGAGCGTAGCTGAGGCGTTGGAAGCCACACGCTGCAAACGTTGATTAAGTTGACTGATAGTAGGGTAATCCGACTGCGCAACCGCAGCTCCTGAAAGCCCCATACCTCCGATCAACAACCAACTGAGTAGTGTTTTTTTCATATGATTATAATTTGTTTTAAATGGTCCTCCCTCCGATAATAATCGGGGCAATCGAGAGGAATCTCTTTGGGTTATATTATTCAATTTCGTCCAATCCAAAAAAAAGATCAACACCTAAATTTTACTAAAATTTCGTGACAATATGCCCTTTCCTTTTTCTGAATGCAGAAATAGCTCTTGAATGGATATGGATCAGGATAAATGGAGTTGAGCCCCAGCTATTGTACAGATGATGAAAATTCGCTTATTTAAGGGCATTAGCTTTTTTAAAATGTATCAAAAAGTAGCCCTTGCCATAGCTTTTTCCCCACGGATGGAAGCTCTTATTTCAGAAACAAAACGTCTAGTGGAGCTTTTCGGCTCTGAACTGATCCTTATTCACATTGGTAAAAAAACCGATGAACTGGAAGCCAAACTTGACGAAATAATTGTGAAAACAGGTTTGGATAAAGTGAAAACCAAACTGATCTGGAAAGAGGGCAAGCCGGTGAAAATGATCATCCAAGCATGTAAGGAGGAGCAAGCAGATCTTCTGGTTGCGGGAGCCTTAAAACGTGAAGGATTCTTGACCTACTATATGGGTTCGGTAGGTAGAAAAATTATTAGAAAAGCTCCTTGTTCAGTTTTGACACTGATCGAACCTAAAGTAGGGTCTACTATTTTCGACAAAATAGTTCTGAACGGAACGCAATTAGAAATCACTCCACACGTGATCGAAGTAGGGATTAATTTTTCCAAAAAAATCAATGCTGAGCAGGTGCATATTTTGAATGAAATCAAAATGTATGGACTTCAAATGGGAACTGCCAGCGAAGACTCAGAAGAAGAAGCCTCTCAAACTCGCAGACAGTTAGTGCAGAATGAAATGGAGTACGTGGAGGAAATTATGAAAAAAATAGATCCGGGAGATTTGAAGCTTAATATAAAAGTGACTGGTGGAAGATGGGCTGTTGAACTAGCTAGATTCTGCGAGAAAATAGACGCTGATTTGCTCGTGGTAGGTGATGATCATAAATTAAATTTCTTCGACAGGATATTTCCACATGATTTGGAAGACCTATTGAGCACCTTGCCTTGTAATTTATTAATCGTAAAAAATTAAACCTCCATGGAAACTTTAGACCATAAGGAGGTAATTAACTTACTCCTCCAGCTCGCGTCCATTCTTATTCTGGCAAGAGTTTTTGCTGAAATAGCCAGGAAATTCAAACAACCTGCGGTAGTGGGTGAAATTTTTGCCGGAATAATTCTTGGCCCGACTATACTCGGGAATTTCTTTCCCGGAGCACATGAGTATTTATTTGCATCCAATGAGATGACCAATATTGCCTTCGATGGCTTCGTCCAGATCTCAGTGGTGCTTTTGCTATTCATCGCTGGTCTGGAAGTAGAGTTACATATCGTTTGGAGTCAGGGCAAAAAAGCGCTTTACATAGCCGTGGCTTCTATGATCTTACCAATCATTGCAGGATTTGTCGTCGCCTATGCCTTTCCGGAATTCTTAGGAGTCAATATCAACGATAGAATAGTCGCATCCACCTTTTTCGGGCTAGCTATTTCCATCACAGGATTGGCTATTGTAGCTAGGATTCTTATGGATTTGAACCTGTTCAAAACTTCATCAGGCCTGCTGATCATAGCAGGGGCGATGATCGTAGATGTACTCGGCTGGCTGATTTTCTCCGTGATTTTATCACTTTCTGAGTCTGGAAGCGAAGGACTGGGAGTTTGGCCAACCATTGGACTCACGCTCCTATTCACCTTAGGTATGCTGACCATAGGAAAAGGACTCATCAATCGAGTCTTACCCTGGATTAATAAAAAAATGGCTTGGCCTGGCGGCTTACTTTCTCTTTCCTTAGCACTTTGCTTTTTAGCTGCATCATTCACCGAATTCATAGGAATACATGCCATTTTTGGTGCATTTATCATCGGCGTAGCCCTTGGTGATTCCGAGTATTTGACGGAAAAAGCCAAGGAAATTCTTCACCAGTTTATCAATAATATTTTTGCGCCTATCTTCTTCGTGTCGATTGGCCTAAAGGTGAACTTTATCACGGGCTTTGATCCGGGAATCGTCGGTGTGGTGATTATTGTAGGCTTAGTGACCAAGTATTATGGAGCCTATTTCGGAGGTAGACTTGCAGGAGTTCCGCGCAAAGAATCCATTGTAGCTGGCTTTGGCATGAGCACAAGAGGAAGTATGGATATTGTACTGGGACTGATTGCTTTAGAAAACGGTTTGGTGACCGAACCACTCTTTATCGGACTGGTTATTCTAGCAATAATCGCCAGCATGAGTGCTGGACCTCTAATAGGCTGGGCAAGGAATCTGAAGATCTAAGAGTTTTTTTCAATCATTGATTATTAGGATCAATTGGCGAAATCTAACAATAGGACGTATTTTTGGGTTCTCAATCGGAAATCCTCTCAATTAGAGCACACATGAATAAAACCGGAAAAATCGGCGTTTTGCTGGTGAACCTGGGAACTCCAGATAGTACCGCCACCGGCGACGTAAGAAAATACCTTCGTGAATTCCTGATGGATGGTCGTGTAATAGATATCCCAGTTGTTTTTAGATGGATGCTCATCAATCTGATTATTGCCCCTTTTCGCGCTCCAAAATCAGCTCATGAATACAGAAAACTTTGGACTGATCGAGGCTCTCCCTTGCTTTTCCATACACAGGATCTTAAAGATAAACTGAAAGAAAAGCTTGATTCCAAGCAGTACACAGTAGCCATGGCCATGCGCTATCAAACTCCTTCAATAGAAGCTGGATTGGAAGAATTGCGGAAAGCCCATGTAACCAAAATCGTCGTCCTTCCACTCTTTCCACAGTATGCTTCTGCATCAACAGGCTCCGTTCAGGACAAAGTGATGGAAATAGCCAGAGGCTGGCAGATTATTCCTGACATTTCATTTATCAGTAATTTCATAGAGCAACCTCTATTTTTAGAGGCTTGGGCAGAGAGAGGAAGAGCAATGTTGGAAGGAAAAGAATATGATAAAATTCTCTTCTCTTACCACGGACTTCCGGAGCGACACATACTCAAAGGTTCCGTAGATGGCTATTGCCAGCTTGGTGCTTGCTGTAATAAATATGGAGCAAAAAACCATTATTGCTATCGTGCTCAATGCTTCAAAACGACTCGTTTGATAGCCGAGAAACTAGGAATCCCAGAAGAAAAAACTGTGAATTGCTTCCAGTCTAGGTTAGGAAAGGATCCTTGGGTAAAGCCATATACGGATGAAGTCATCACCGAATTGTCAGCACAAGGAGTGAAGAAAGTATTAGCTTTCTCACCGGCTTTTGTGGCCGACTGCCTGGAAACAACAGTGGAAGTAGCAGGAGAATACAGAGACAAATTCCTCGAAGGAGGCGGAGAAGAATGGGACTTGGTGCCAAGTCTAAACTCGGAAGACACCTGGGTAGAATGCGTAAAGGAAATGGTGCTGGAGCATTCGGGAGCGGCTGTTTTATAACCTATTCATATTGAAAAGCCACCAAATTCCGGTCTTCGTCATGGCTGATTCCGAATATGGTTTTTGTCTTTTCATCGATGGAAAAGGACAAAACAGCATAATCCAATAGATATTCGGACAGCAGGTTTCCTTGAAAGTCAAACTCAAAAACATAAGACTTCTGATTTTCTATACTTTCCTTATTGGTAGCCCCCGAATACAGTCCAAATACAGAATTCTCTCCTAGATAGATGGATCTATATTTTATTACGGGAGCACCTCGAAACTCAGCACTAACCCATCCCCGACTATCATCCACATCGAAATCAGGATATTCATTGGCTGGACCGCGAATGGAGACGATCTTTCCTGTCTCTTTATCCAAGATTTCGATAAAATCACTGATTGACCCACATATCCCAAAGTACCTGCCATCCCTAGACGCTCCTTCGCTTCCCTGATAAATGGTAAAAAGCACTGTTAATGGCAAGTCAGCTGAAGGGTCCATGTCATTCCAGTTGCCGTATTTTTCACGTTGGTTCTGGCCAATATTTATCTGTACAAACTTGTGCTCATCAGACATGTCCTGGGTCATAAAGACCGAATCCGAAATTGGCAAAAAACTCGTAGCTCCAGAAAATGATTCCCTTTGCCTGATCTGAAGTATGGCCAACTTACTCGTATCATTATAGATATTGTACTTGTTTATCGATCTCCCAGTGGCATCATATGTCCAAAAATCCCCCCGATCTATTCCAATATGTGGCCTGGATGCCATAAATATTTCTCCTGGCCCCATCGCGTTCACACCAAAGCTTCTCACAAATTCCTTCGTGTCCTGCCTGTACAAGTAAAAAATATTATTCAACTCATTCTCCACTATCACCAAATGGTCATCCAAAGCCAGAATATGTCTCGGATTGATGAATTCGATCAATGGAAACTTCTCCCCTTTCAAGACGGTCATTTCAGCATCATCCTGCTTCGAAAAATACTTTACCGTATAATCATCTATCTGGTTTTCTGCTTTGGGCTGGCATGAGAGCAGTAAAAGGAGGCTTGTAATTATTATCAAATTGGTTGCATTCATATGATCGGAATTTACTCAAAAAGGAAATATCTTAATAAGCTTAACACCTATTTTAATAGTAATAATACGAAATAATCATAGCAATAACAAGTTTATAATCCACCGCACTTTTCTGAATTAATACTGACCTGTTTAGATAAATCAGTGATTTAGGACTTCGACTTTGTTCCCAATGACAGATTGTTTTGAGGACACTTAACGCTTAACGCTGGTCAGTCCGAGCGTCCCGTAGCTATCGGGACTCCGTGTACTCTGCGGTTAAAATCACCTATTCAACTTTACCCTTCTTATTCATCCATTTTGCATAGAACCTATTAACTTTGCCCCCATGAACGAGCGATACATGCAGCGCGGAGTTTCCGCCTCCAAAGAAGATGTGCATCAGGCCATTTCAAAACTTGATAAAGGTCTTTACCCAAAGGCATTTTGTAAGATCGTGGAAGACACACTTGGCAACGATCCCGAATACTGCAATATCATGCATGCAGATGGGGCTGGAACCAAATCTTCCTTGGCTTATTCCTACTGGAAAGAGACTGGCGATGTGAGTGTGTGGAAAGGTATCGCGCAGGATGCCATCATCATGAACACCGATGATTTGCTTTGTGTGGGTGCGATCAATAACATCCTCGTTTCCTCTACGATTGGCCGAAATAAAAACCTAATCCCTGGCGAAGTAATCTCTGCCATCATCGAAGGCACTGAAGAGGTTCTTCAGATGCTTCGTGACAATGGTGTAAACGCTGTTCTCACGGGCGGCGAAACTGCCGATGTGGGAGACTTAGTTCGTACGATCATCGTGGATAGCACGGTTACCTGCAGAATGCGACGTGACGAAGTGATCTCCAATGATCAGATTCAAGGCGGTGATGTGATCGTAGGTTTGGCTTCTTTTGGTCAAGCCAAATATGAAACAGCATACAATGGCGGCATGGGAAGCAACGGACTTACCTCTGCGCGTCATGATGTGTTCAACAAAGTATTGAAAACAAAATATCCTGAGAGCTTTGATGCTTCTGTTCCCGAAGATCTGGTGTACTCAGGAAAATATAATCTAACCGATCCAGCTCCAGGAGCTCCTGTGAATATTGGTAAGTTGGTACTTTCACCGACCAGAACATATGCACCTATTATGGTAGATGTGTTGAATTACATGAGACCTAGGATTCATGGTTTGGTGCATTGCAGCGGTGGAGCGCAGACGAAGGTGCTTCACTTTGTAGATGATGTGCATGTGATCAAAGACAATCTTTTTGAGACTCCTCCCCTTTTCCAAATCATACAGGAAGAAAGTGGAACGGACTGGAAGGAAATGTACAAAGTCTTCAACATGGGCCACAGAATGGAAGTTTATTTGGACGAGCGCTATGCGGAAGAGATCATCGACATCGCAGAATCTTATGGAGTAGAAGCACAGATCATTGGTCGAGTAGAACCGCATCAAGGCAAAAAAGTAACGATTACTAGCCCTCATGGCACTTTTGAATATTAATTTATTCTGATTATCCGCAATGATGTCAGTAAACTAACTTTCTTTGATTGCATGGTTGGAAGACCGAAGACGGGTGACCGATGTTGCCTCAATGCTTATGTTTACCAAATCCTACAATGCATTACTGGCTGAAAAACTGATATTCATATCAATAAACTATGATAGCAAAAAGCATCTTAATCAAAACAACAAAAGTCCTATGCTGGGCTTTTGTTGTTTTGGTGGTAATTGGATTGATCATTTTGACCAAAGTAGATCGCTCACCGATTCAAGATCAGGATTTTTATACCGAGACTTTGGAGCGATTAGATCAGACGCCTTTTTCAGGATCACAGGGAGATGCTTGGATCGCAGGTTGGTCACGCTCTAATATGACTCCAGCCGAACCTGCTGCTCTGGTAGGCTATGCGCCTAGAGGAAAATACGAGTTCGTCCAAGACAGCAGCTATGTAAAAGCATTGACTCTTTCCAATGGCAAAACTCGAATTGCCTGGCTCAATTATGAACTGCTGATCGTACACCCGACTCTTGCTGCGCAACTTCAGTCAGCTATCAAAGAAGCAAAGCTACCAGTAGACCAGGTGATTTTCACTGCTACGCATACGCACTCAGGAATGGGCGGCTACATGCCTGGCCCTATGGGAGAAATAGCATTTGGCGGCTTCGATCAAAGCATCGTGGATCTGATTGTGTCGAGTAGTCTTTCTGCTTTGCAAAATGCCATCGCCACTCAAGACACTGTTTCTATCACCTATCGCAAGTCGGACGCAGGTGATCTGGTTGCCAATAGATTCGTGAAAGATGGGCCGACAGACCCCTATGTCCGTCAGCTTATTTTCACCAAAAAGTCTGGCAAAAAAGCCACTTTCCTCACCTATTCAGCACATGCTACCACAATGAGCACGAAGTTTATGGGCTTGTCCGGTGATTATCCTTTTTACCTGACCAAAGAATTGGAAGAAGGTGATTTTGACTTTGCCATGTACGCTGCCGGAACTGTAGGAAGTCACCGCCCGCTAAGACCTGGAAACACGCCCGAACTGGTCGAGCTATACGCACATCAGCTGGATTCGGCGCTGAACCTGAGGATGACTTATTTTGCTACGGTCAAAAATCACCGAATCAGAACTGGGTACTTGCCAATCACTTTGCGAGAACCGCATCTGAGAGTTTCAGATAATCTTCGCCTTCGTCCCTGGCTGTTCAATTACCTATTAGGCGATACCAATGCTCATTTGGATATTACTCAGATCGGCAATACGCTGATGATCGCATCTAGCGGCGAGCTATCGGGAGTATTCTATGAAAAGTGGGAACAGCTGGCGCAAAGCAAAGGATTGAATCTTATTGTTACTACGTTTAATGGTGGCTACATCGGGTACATTACGCCAGATAGTTTGTATGACGAAAACTTTCATGAAGTCCGGGAAATGAACTGGTACGGACCTGGAAACGGGCAGTACTTTGATGAGATGGTTTTGAAAATCATTGACAAATCAACGCCATAAAAGTCCCAAATGTCCTTGGATTGGTCTGTTTTATCCAGCTACAAAAAAAACTTCCGTCATAAGTTTGTGGAAAATTAAGTCCTATGAAGTTTTCCACCCTAAAGAGCATATATCAATGCAAGTGCCCTCGTTGCCATGAAGGAGATATGTTTTTGCGAGGCAAATTATTGAGTCCGACCAAATTTACGTTCATGAATAAAAGTTGCGCCCACTGCGAACAATCTTTTGAGCCTGAGCCTGGCTATTATTTCGGAGCTATGTTCATTAGCTACGGGATCAATACAGGTATTTTTATTGCCGCCTGGATAGCACTCACTGTGATAAAGCCAGATTATTCACTCACACTACTACTGACGCTATTGGGTGTCGCAGCCATCGTTTTTCTGCCCTTTATTTACCGAGTCAGTAGATCCATATGGATCGCAATCTTTATCCCGTATCGCGGCGACGATCGGCAGCCTTCTAACTGAAAATCCACCGAATCAAAAATGGCTAAATTGGAAATCTCATGAATTATGAGAAATTTCAATGATGCCGAATAGCCCACTGCCTATATTTCAAATTCTCGATTTTGAGCCAGCCACTCCTGATCCCACCAATTTCTATTACGCAGGGTTGAAAAATCATCTGGCCACACACCAGTTCATTCAAAAACCTCATAAGCACGATTTTTACATTATTGTATTATTTTCTCAGGGAAAAGGCTCACATACGATTGATTTTCAAAGCTATCCCGTTAGCGGAGGAGCCGTATTTTTCTTAAGACCAGGTCAAGTTCATTCTTGGTCGTTGTCTGAAGATTCGGATGGACATATTTTATTTTTTAGCGCAGCGTTTTACGCTTCCCTCTTTTCTAGAAGCAGGCTGAAAGGCTATTCTCTCTTCAATTCCTCTCAAGCTTTTCCACACTTGGAAACAGGTTCATTGGAAAAAGATGAGATTTTTAATGTTTTTGGAAAAATACTAGTAGAAACTAGCAACCCACAATGGGCTACGAATGATCTCTTGAGAAACTACATTGATGTGTTGCTTATATACTTTCAAAGATTTAAAGCCAAGAAAAATCCCTATTCAAAGGATGAGAAAATCGTTTATGATCAGTTTCAACAAGTAGAAATGCTACTTGAAAGCAATTTCAAACAGCATAGAGAAGCGGGGTTCTATGCAGAGAAACTAAATCTAAGTTTGAAACAACTCAACGCACTTTGTAAAAGAACTGTCTCTAAAACCATCACTCAACTTGTACTAGACCGAGTAATTTTGGAAGCTCAACGACTCTTAATTCATGCTGACCTGAATATTTCCAAAATAGCCTATGAATTGGAATTTGAAGATGCTTCCTATTTTAGTCGACTATTTAAAAAGAAGACTGGAGCGACTCCAGAACAATTTAGAGAACAACTGGAAAAGAATTCAGTTTGATTGCCAAATCTGGGCTTTCACCCAACCTTTCAGAAATTTCTTTTCTGAGTTTTTCTTCCAGTTGTTGGCAAGGAAAATTTTCTCATAATCAGGAATACTTGCCCGCTTGTGCTTTGTCACTAGTCTAAAAAATGTAATCATGCTCCTGTGCATAAATCGTTGATAGAAGTTTTTGGGAGCAAAAAAATCAGAGAGGTAAATCCTTCCTGCTGGTTTAATACTTTTTCTAATTTCTCCCAAAAGACTGTGAATCTCTTCATCTTTCATCGTATCCAGCACAAAATGAAGCCAAACTTCATCAAATAACTTTCCCTTTTCGGCGTGAAAAAAGTCCAAATGAAACCTCACGTCACTTTCGGAAAGATTTATTTTAGCCTTACTAAGCATCGCTTGGGAGATCTCCCAGTATTCTCCTGATAGCTGAGCTTGGAAATTTTGGTAGTCAAGTCCATCTCCTCCTCCTATGATTATGATTTTTTTATTCGACAGGTCTTCTACAAAACAGGTTTTTACCAACATCAATTGATCACCAAAAACCAGTTTGGTCAGGTGATTGTAAAATGGAGCTAGGAAACTGTAATGATCTTTCACTAGTTTAAAGGAATAGATTAAAGTTTTAACGCGCAAATATGCCAGTGGCGTTATTTTCATGGATCAATTGGCGGGAAGACGGATTATGGGAGACCGAAGCGGCCTCAATGATTGAGTTCAGCAAATCCTTTGATGCATTTATCACTTAAGCGGATAATCACATAGAATAAACTCCAAAATACCTTTGTATGAAAAATGTTTTTAAAACCCTCGGTGGACTTCGCCAACTTTTGTCCAGTATCGATCTGGATCAAATCTCTAAGCTTTCGGAGAAAGTAGATATATCCAAGATGGTTGGCCTAGTGTCGCAGATGAGTGAGGAGGACCTTTCCAAAATGATGGGAATGATGAAAGGCGGCAGCAAACCTAAAATCATCCCTCCTGTCAATGGAGATTTCTATGAGTTGGGCAAAAGTCTACCGTCCCATGAACGAGACATCCAACTTCGGGTGAGAGAATTCATGGAGCGAGAGATCAAGCCCATCGCAAATGACTACTGGAATCGAGGAGAATTCCCGATGCAGATCATTCCAAAAATGGCGGAGTTGGACATCGCTGGATTGACATATCAGGGTTATGGCTGTCCAGGACACTCCGCATTGCTGGAAGGTTTTGTAGCCATGGAAATGGCCAGAATCGACACGTCGATCTCTACTTTTTTCGGGGTGCAAAGTGGTTTGGCTATGGGTTCGATCTACCTATGTGGATCAGAAGAGCAGAAGAAAGAATGGCTTCCTCCTATGCAGAAAATGGAAAAAATTGGTGCATTTGGATTAACAGAACCTGAAGTGGGATCTGGTGTTGCAGGAGGTTTGACGACTACTTGTAAAAGAGAAGGAGACGCTTGGGTGCTCAATGGGCAGAAAAAATGGATAGGAAATGCCACCTTCTCAGATATGACCATCATCTGGGCAAGAGATTTGGAAGACCAGCAAGTCAAAGGATTTATCGTAAGAAAAGGAAACCCTGGATTTCTTGCTGAAAAATTGGAAGATAAAATGGCACTGAGAACAGTGCAAAATGCATTGATCACCCTGACGAATTGTGAAGTTCCAGAAACGGATCGACTCCAAGAAGCAAATTCATTTAAGGATACTGCGAAAGTCCTTCGGATGACCAGAGCTGGGGTAGCTTGGCAAGCTGTAGGATGTGCACGAGGAGCGTATGAATTGGCTTTGGCTTACACGAATGAACGAAAGCAGTTTGGTCGCCCAATAGCCTCCTTCCAGCTCGTTCAGGATTTGTTGGTAACTATGCTTGGAGACTTGACAGCTATGCAGACGATGGTTTTCCGACTGTCTGAGATGCAGGACACAGACATCTTGAAAGATGAGCATGCTTCCCTTGCTAAAGTATTCTGTACACTTCGAATGCGCTCTATCGTGGATAATTCCCGGGCATTATTTGGTGGAAATGGCATTTTGCTACGCCATGACATCGCGAGATTTGTAGCAGATGCCGAGGCAGTTTATAGTTATGAAGGAACCAAGGAAATCAACTCTTTGATCGTTGGCCGTGCAATTACGGGACACAGTGCTTTTGTTTAAAACAAGAGCAAAAGGGCAGGTATAAGAAATACAATCTCCATACGCATTCTGATTTGCTCAGGTCTCAGGCCAGATTTGAAAAAGCTCAGATAGTGCAGCAACAGCATAATCAGTACTAAACTCGGGAAGATCCTATAAAGAGAATTCACCAATACCAATCCGATTAAAGCAACGAGAATTAATCCGATTGCCAGTTGGCGAATTCTCGGATCGAGTTTTTCCTGAGGAATAATGGTGGCGATGGACGAAAACCCGGCTTCCTTGTCAGATTCAGAATCCAAACTTGAAAGCATAATTAGGTTCAGATAGGCTAATCCCATATAAAGAATAGTGAGGGAAAAAGCAGTCCAGGTGTAATCAATTTCCACTGTTTCATACCATGGCAACCAAGAAATCCCTACTACATAGAAAATTGCTGAGCTGAGTTCTTTTAATCTCACCTGCTTTGCACCCAACTTGCGCACTGCAAGCATGATCCCCAAAATCACCAATCCAAGCCCTGCTCCGAAAAACAGCTCGTTTGAAAAACCGAAGAATACGATCGCCCAAAATAGTCCAACTGCTCCGACTAGTGCAAGTAGGACGAGTAAGGGTTTCCGATAAATCAGATGAAAATGATGCCTATCCTCGGCATGATCCACGGTCAATTTCCGGGCATCCATCAAATGATCAGCAGTGTAAATACACCAGACAGCCATTCCTAGCAAGGCGTACTCTTGCCATGCAAGTTCTGTTCTCAAGGCTCGCGAAAAAAATAGCATTCCCGCCATAGTGCCTAGAACTACATCAATGGAAAGCCAGGTAATGCGCTGATAGAATTTAAAAAGAAACTGCACAGGCTAAAGATAGCGTGAATGGGCAAAAGTCCATAGTTGGTGGACTAATGCTCACAGATAATTGTTATTTTAACGGCCTTATAACCTTCGCTCTCGACTCTGCTCGGGGTCCGAAATTTAAAATGAATATTATGGGAGTGGAAGTAGGCTGCAGAGCCTCCTTCCACTCCCATCTTAACAACATAAAACCCAGTGGCCGAGCGAAGCTGAGGCCCAGATTACACTTCTAATTCTCAAATCAATAAACCTAAAATCTAATCCTTACTTATGAAAAAACTCAATTTACTTTTAGTCGCCCTGCTCGCTTTTGCCACGGTTTCTTTTGCGCAAGCACCTATCAAAATTGCCTGCGTAGGCAATAGCATCACGCAGGGTCCAGGCAGAGACAATCCTGATAGCTGGCCACTACAGATGCAAGCCATACTCGGTGATGCGTATGAAGTCGGTAATTTCGGTGTTAGTGGAAGAACTCTACTTCGAAAAGGAGATTACCCCTTTTGGAATGAACCACAGTTTCAGCAGGTGAAAGATTTCAAAGCAGATGTGCTGATCATCATGCTAGGAACGAATGATTCCAAACCTCAGAACTGGAAGTTTGCCTCAGAATTCAGACAAGATTACTTAGACATGATTGCAGAATTCAAGAAAACCATGCCTGCAGACGGCAAAGTATATGTGATCATGCCAGTGCCAGTGACCAAGGACAACTTCGGTATTACGGCTTCAGTCATGAACAATGAGCAGCGCATGATGCTAGTGGATATCGCTGACGAAAGCGGTTCTGAGCTAGTCGATTTATTCACTCCTTTTATGGGACACGAAGACCTCTTTGCTGATGGTGTACATCCAAACACCGAAGGATTAGGCATTATGGCGAAAGTGATTGCAAGAGCGATTCGATTGTAAAAAGACCGGTGACGGATGTCGGGTGCTTTTAGCATTAAACCCTCCAGATTTAAGAAACCTGGAGGGTTAACACGAAAGTGGATAGATTCACTTTGGCGATGAGCAGTTACTCAAACTTGCAAATTAATACATTACGCCGTTGCGGGAGATTTCCCTCTATTAAATCTATCACTACTCCACAAACCCAATTTGCTTCCATTCTCCATCGATTTGATCGTTGGATTGTGGAGCGCCGGGGGTGCTTCTTCCTTCTTTGATATACTTGGACAACAATGCTTTTAGCGAAGCTACTTTGTCGCCATTTTCAGCATAGATATTATTCGTCTCGCCTGGATCGGAAGCTAAATTATACAATTGAACATCTGGAAGTTCGGCTTCAGATGGATCACCTGGTTTTGGAAAGCTCCAACCTCCAGAACCTTTAGCCATAATAAGCTTCCAGTCTCCTTGACGGATCGCGAAGCTCCCGTTGATAGAGTGTGAAACGGTGGCTTCACGGAATTGGGCCACTTTGTTATTGGCATCAAAAAGCGACACCAAACTGTAGCTATCCTCGCCTTCGTTATCCTTAAGCTCATACCCAGAAAGCTCTGCTCCTGTTGCCATCAAATCAGTTAGACAAATTGTTTCACTTCTAGAAGTTCCTTTCTGAATCTTAGCTGGCCACTTGGCAATAAAAGGAACTCGGTGTCCTCCTTCGAAAATATCAGCTTTGTGCCCACGGTAGATATAACTGCTGAAGTGTCCTGCTTCCTGCATCACATCCAGACCTGCAGCTGGAGAACCTCCATTGTCACTCGTGAATACTATTAATGTATTTTCTTCAATCCCCGCCTTTTTGATTGCTTCATTCAACTGACCTACATAGTCATCAATCATCATCATGAAATCAGCATAGGGAGCCAATCCGCTTTTGCCCTGCCATTCAGCTGGAGGCAAAATCGGTGTATGTGGAGATGGTAAAGCCAGGTATAGGAAAAAAGGCTTTTCTTCCTTTGCCTGCTCTTGAATGTAAGCTATAGATCGCTCAAAGAAATTCGGGGTAACTTTCTCATGATCGAAATCGGGGGAAGTTGGTCCTTCTCTCCACCAAGAATATTTGCCCTTGTTGACAGTTACTGTATCAGGAATTGCTGTGATTTGGCCATTCTCTACATACACATAAGGAGCCATATCCAGGGAACCATTATGTCCATAGGCATAGTCAAAACCTAGATCATTGGGAGTATGAGTCACTGGCTTAGTGAAATCTATCTGATCAAAATCATGTGGTCCCCAACCCTCAGCCGTCAGCGGATCTCCATCCAGCGTAGCCCAGTCCCATCCTAGGTGCCACTTACCTATAAATGCGGTGCTATATCCCTGCGCTTTAAGCACAGAAGCCATGGTACTTCGACTATCAGGAATTAATGCTTTAGAATTACCTGTCAATACTCCACTTTTCAACGTACTCCTCCAATTATACCTACCCGTCATAAATCCGTATCGCGTAGGAGTACAAACAGCTGAAGGTGTATGCGCATCGGTGAATATCATTCCTTCAGAAGCCAATTGATCCAAAAACGGAGTGGCAATTTTGCCCTCTGGATTAAAAGCTTTCACATCTCCATAGCCTAAGTCATCTGCAAGAATCACTATGATGTTTGGCTGTTTTACTTGAGGTTCTTTAGGTGAGCAGGAATAAAGCTGGAAGGTTAATACCAGAGCAAGTAGCTGAAGGAGGTGTTTCATAAAAGGCTATTTATTAGATCAGCAATTTAGGGCAAAAGAACCAATTTTGAGAGTAAAAAATATATGAATGAATTAGGAAGGAGCTCTCAAAACAAAAAAACCACAACCCTTGCGAGCTGTGGTTTTGGAAAGTAGGTCTATTGTTTTTATTTACCTTCAAGTGCATTAGCACCTGAAACAATTTCAAGAATTTCATTGGTAATTGCTGCCTGACGAGTTCTGTTGTACATGAATCGAAGTTCTTTCAGCAATTCGCCTGCATTTTCTGTGGCCTTATCCATGGCTATCATTCTAGCGGCATGCTCTGAAGCATTACTTTCTAGTACAGCTTTGTAGAATTGTATTTTCAAAGAAGTCGGAACCAACTCTTCGATAATGTATTTTCTGGATGGCTCCAAGATGTAGTCCGTATCAGGCACTTTCTCTTCAGCGGTATCATCCTTTGCCATTGGCAGGAATTGCTCTACCTTAACTTCTTGAGTAGCTACGTTTTTGAACTCATTGAATACCAATACAACTTGATCATATTCGCCAGCAATAAATGCGTTCATAGCAAATTCAGCTGCGCTTCTAGCATTTCCAAAAGTAAGATCTTGAAATAGCTGAGAATAATCAGATACCATGTTGAAGTCATTCTTCTTAAAAGATTCAAATGCCTTCTTACCGATAGGAAGAATAGTAATATTCATACCTACAAACTGTCTAGCTATGGCGCCATTTACAGCTTTGATAATGTTTGAATTGAAAGCACCACAAAGTCCTTTGTCTGAAGTAACAGGAATGATCAATACATTTTTCACTTCTCTTTTTTCAGCAAATACTATATCTGCAGCTCCTTCAGAAGCAGCTGATACGTTATTCAGGATCTGGGTCAACTTCTGAGAGTAAGGACGCATCTGTGTGATTTTGTCCTGCGCTCTTCTAAGTTTGGCGGCGGACACCATTTTCATGGCCTTAGTAATCTGCTGGGTAGAGACTACTGAGGTTATCCGTTCCTTTACTTCCTTAAGATTTGCCATCTTGGTTGCGTTGTGCTAGGGTATAAATAACCGGAAGACTTTCGCCTTCCGGAATTCAAATCAATTATTTAGAGAACTTAGGAGCTAATTCTGCAGCTGCCTTAGAAAGAACTTTTGCAGCTCCGTCCACATCACCTTTCAGGATCAGTTGAAGCGCCTCAGGATAAGAAGTATCCAATAAGGTGTAGAATTCTTTCTCAAATGCTCTTGCTTTTTCTACAGGAACAGTATCCATCAATCCTTTTGCGGAAGCATAGATAATAGCTACTTGATGTGCTACAGATACTGGAGAGTACTGTGCTTGCTTCAAGATCTCCTGGTTTCTTCTTCCTCTTTCGATCGTACGCTTAGTAGTCGCATCTAGATCAGAACCAAACTTAGAGAATGCTTCCAATTCACGGAAAGCTGCCTGATCCAATTTCAAGGTACCGGCAATTTTCTTCATCGCTTTAATCTGTGCGTTACCACCTACTCTAGATACGGAGATACCTACGTTAATCGCAGGACGGATACCGGAGTTAAACAAGTTAGTCTCCAAGAAGATCTGACCATCCGTAATAGAAATTACGTTAGTTGGGATATATGCAGAAACGTCACCAGCTTGAGTTTCGATAATTGGAAGTGCAGTCAAAGATCCACCACCTTTTACCAAATGTTTGATAGAATCTGGCAAATCGTTCATTGCTTGAGCGATCTTGTCAGACTTATTAATTTTTGCAGCTCTTTCCAACAATCTAGAGTGAAGGTAGAATACGTCACCTGGATAGGCTTCACGTCCCGGAGGTCTTCTCAAAAGAAGAGAAACTTCACGGTAGGCTACTGCTTGCTTAGATAGATCATCATAAACAACCAAAGCTGGACGACCTGTATCTCGGAAGAATTCACCGATCGAGGCACCCGTAAATGGAGCAAAGAATTGCATTGGAGCTGGCTCAGATGCTGGAGCTGCTACAATTACTGTATAAGGAAGTGCGCCGCCTTTTTCTAATGCTGCTACTACTCCCGCAACGGTAGATGCTTTCTGACCGATTGCAACGTAGATACAGAAAACTGGCTCACCTTTGTCGTAAAACTCTTTTTGGTTAAGAATAGCATCGATAACTACTGCTGTCTTACCAGTCTGACGGTCACCAATTACTAATTCTCTTTGTCCTCTACCGATAGGAATCATTGCATCGATTGCTTTGATACCTGTCTGAAGAGGCTCAGTTACTGGCTGACGATAGATAACACCTGGTGCTTTACGCTCCAAAGGCATCTCATACAATTCACCAGTGATAGGGCCTTTACCGTCAATAGGGTTACCCAAGGTATCCACTACACGGCCAAGCATTCCTTCACCTACTTGAAGTGAAGCAATTCTCTTCGTTCTCTTTACTGTATCACCTTCTTTGATTCCTCTGGAATCTCCGAAAAGTACAGCTCCTACATTGTCTTCTTCAAGGTTCAGTACCATTGCTTTCAGACCATTGTCGAATTCTAGCAATTCACCAGCTTGAGCCTTAGAAAGTCCATAGATACGAGCTACACCATCCCCCACTTGAAGGACTGTACCTACTTCTTCGAGTTCTGCTTCGGTTCTTGCACCAGAGAGTTGCTCTCTTAAAATTGCCGAAACTTCATCAGGTCTTACTTCTGCCATGATATATTAAGATTAATGCTTTTGATTAGATTTTACTTTCGTAATGATTTTGGGTAAACTGAGTTTTCAAAATTCTCAGTTTGCTACTCAATGACTCGTCAATCTGACGATCATTTACTGTCAAAATATATCCACCTATCAGGTCTGGATTTATTTTCTCTACCAATTGTACTGATTGCTTACCAGAAATCTCCTTCACTACTTCTGCAAACTCCTTACGAAGGTTGTCATCGATAGGGAAAGTAGTCGTCACTTCAGCTACCTGAATAGACTTATGTAGGTTATACTGGTTTTCAAATTCCTTTGCTACGTCAAGAAGAATCTCTTCTCTGTTCTTACCCGACACAATTTCGAAGAAAGTCATCGTAAGCGGTTCAACTTTATTAGCAAAAAGCGCTTTCAGCACATTCAGTTTCTTATCAGAATTGACAACTGGATTCCTAAGAACAACCGACAATTCATGATTACTTTCTGCCAATGCAGTCAGTCTTAGGAAATCTGTATGTACCTCCTCTAGTCTTCCTTTTTCCAAAGAAAGTTCCATGATTGACTTGGCATAGCGGGATGCTACTCTCTGGTTTGACATGGAGGAGTTTTAATTAAGCTTAAGTTCTTTGATAAATCCATCAACCAAATCCTTTTGAGACTTGTCGTCAGATAGATTTTTTCTCAACAATTTCTCTGTAATGTCTAAAGAAAGAGCAGCTACCTGATTCTTCACATCAGCCAAAGCAGCCTTCTTTTCAGTTTCAATGACAGCCTTAGCATTTTCGATCATCAAAGCACCTGCCTTTAGAGCTTCGTTCTTCGCATCATCGATCATTTTTACTGACACATCTTGTGCTTTCTTCAGGATGGTATCTCTCTCCAGTCTAGCGTCAGCAAGAAGTTTTTCATTCTCTGCTTTCAAGTTAGCCATTTCATTTCTAGCAGTTTCTGCTGCTTTCAATGCATTGTTGATACTGGTTTCTCTCTCTTCAATAGCTGCAAGCATCGGCTTCCACGCAAACTTGATTAGGATAAACAAGAGTGCTAAAAACCCAAACAACTGCCAGAAGATCAGTCCGGAACTAGGTAAAATAAGATCCATTAGATATATATAATTTCGTTATTGTTCAAAAAGAGGGATTGGCCTGAAAGACCAATCCCGTTTCATTTGTTCTTAGAAAGCGATACCGCCTGCATTCAAAGCAATAAGTAGACATACTACTACTGCAAACAGGGAAACCACCTCGATCAAAGCTGCAATGATCAACATAGCAGTCTGGATTTTACCAGCAGCCTCAGGCTGACGAGCAATAGATTCCATAGCTTGTCCACCAATTCTACCGATACCAAGTCCTGCGCCAATCGCAACAATACCTGCACCGATACCAGCACCCATAAGTGCCATTCCAGCTGATAATAAGATTGAAGTTAACATACGTTTTTATTTATAAATTGAACAAAGAAATTCCTAATTAATGCGCTTCATCATGTGCATGCTCTGCTACCGCAGATCCAATATACATGGCAGTGAAGAGTGTAAAGACATAAGCCTGGATAGTAGCTACCAATAGCTCAATCAGGTTGATAAATGTCACCATCAGCGTGCTAATCACACCTATAGTGTACGACTCAAAGATAAAGACCAAAGCTATAAAAGCCAAGATCACAATGTGTCCTGCCGTAATTGCTACAAAAAGACGAACCATCAAAGCGAAAGGCTTAGTAAACAAACCAATAATCTCAACAGGAACGATCACCAAAAGCAAAGGAATAGGAACTCCAGGAGTCATGAAGACGTGCTTCCAGTAATCCTTATTACCATTGACATTTACAATAATAAATGTCAAAACTGCTAGTGTCGCAGTGACAGCGATATTACCAGTAAGGTTGGCTGCACCAGGTAGCAAACCGATTAAGTTACCTATCCAGATAAAGAAGAATAGAGTAAGAAGGTAAGGAACGAATTTCTTATACTTCGGCCCTATAGCAGTAAGAGCTATCTCGTCTCTTACAAAGATCACTATAGGCTCTACAAATGCCGCAGCTCCTTTTGGAGCAACAGCACCATGCTTCTTATAATGACCTGCTGCAGAAAGAGACAAAATCAAAACCACTGCAATCACTAAAAACATCATCGCGACGTTCTTTGTAATAGATAAATCCGTAAAACTAGCACCATCTACTCTTCCCATGTGATCATGAGAATCAATAAAATACCCTTCGTGTGCATATTCTTCGCCGAAAGCATGTGTATCATGATTTTGGAAGTCTGAAGAATTAAATATCTCCAATCCTCTATCACCAGAATATACAATCACCGGCAATGAAAGTGTCACATGAGTGTGGCCAACATTGAAAAAATGCCATTCGTGTGAGTCCTTGATGTGATGCATGATGAAGCCCGTAGGGTCTTCACCTCCATCTTCAGAATCAGCTCCAGCAGCAAAAGACACACTGGATAAACTCAGCAAAAACGCTGACAATAAAATACTTAGGGAAAGAAATTTGCGCGTCATCTACTCTTTTTTTGAGGGCTACTTCGAAATCGGGCGCAAGTTAGCCAGAAAGGTGTAGATATCAAAAACCAGATAGAACAAAAAGAGAATAAAGAAATCCACAACAAACACTAGAATATTCTCTGTCCCCATAAAAACCATGATTCCTATGAAGGATAAGGAGGCGATTAACCTAATTACCATACCCAACATTTTAACCTGAATAAGGTTTTCAGTAGAACCTTTAAGCAGCCAAATGCTTGTTACACCTACCAAATAAGAGGATATTGCTAGAAATAACAGAATTTTCCAAATGTCAGCATGAATCGTAGATGGCAGCAACCAGCTAAGCAATATCACCAGTAAACTCAAAATTCCTGTCAGAAGGAAAAATTTTAAATGATAGTTAGATTTCAAAACCATGGGGATTAATTTATCACAAATTTATCCCAAATTTTCTTTTGTCTAACTACTTATCCGACCGAATCGAAGTCCATAATTGGTAAAAGCCAATCCCAATGGAAAGGAAACAAAAAAGAAGTAACCATACGGGGAATTTCATATCACTCTTTTGCTGCAGCCACCACCCAAACCAAGTGCCGCCACCAATTACTCCAAAAAGCTGAAACGATAGACCTATGTATTTTACATAAACAGGTGTGCTCTTTGGTTCTGTATTTTTTGATTCTGGTGTCATAGGATTGTTTTCTATTCCTTAAAAATATGGAAAACTACGAGCGAATATCCTGCCACATGAAAATGAAGAAATAATAGAAGACTCAATTCGTTCACTAAGTAAACCAAAAAACCTATTTTGCTACTTGAATTGGGCAAAACCACTCATGAGGATATTTTCTGGACTAGCGATAGTCATTTTACTTTTTAGCGTAGCGTGTTCTTCTGAGCGCAACACCTTTACTAACAGGACATTTCATAATGTCACTGCGCATTTCAATGCCTATTACCTTGCTGATGTCAAATTAACAGAGGTAGAAACTGAAGTTTTTCAAAATTACAAAGAGGACTACACTCAGATCCTTCCTGTTTTTATTCCATTTGATTCTGCCACGATTCAATCCAATGCAGAGAAACTTCAATCTTCCCGTGAATTGGCTTCCAAAGCCATCGAATGGCATAGAATCAGTAATTGGGTTGATGATAGTTATTACCTTCTCGGAAAGCTTGATTATTATCAATCACACTTTGATGACGCTCAGAATACCTTCAAATACATTAATGTCAATTCAAAAAGTCCGGATCTACGGCATCAGACACTGATCACCTTGCTTCGTCTCTATGTGGATCAGGGGGAAGTAGAAAACGCAAACTTCACTATTGACTACCTCTCCAAGGAAAGTGGTATCTCGGAAAGAAACCGTTACGAACTGTATAGAACCCTTGCCTATTATTATGAAAAAAGAGGGGATAAAAGTGGCGTAATTGGGGCTTTAGATAAGGCAATCGAATATTCTCAGGATAAAAAAGAGAAATCCAGGATCAACTTTATCCTTGCACAGCGATACCAAAGAGAAGGCTTAGATGCACTAGCCTATGATTACTACAACCAGGCTCTAGAAGGAAACCCTCCCTATGAGCGAAGTTTCTATGCGCAACTTTACGCACAGCAGGTAGCAGAGCTAAACGCTTCAAAAGACCTCAAGAAAGTCAGGAAATATTATGATGACCTATACGAGGATCCCAAAAACAGGGATTTAAAAGATGTAGTAGTCTACGAGCAGGCTCTCTTTGAGGAAAAGCAAGGAGATACTGAACTTACCATTGAGCTACTTCACCAAGCAGCAAAGGAGCCTGGGAGTAACCCAAGAGTGAAAGGGTATATCTATCAGAAACTGGCTGAGATAAATCTTAACGAGTTTAAGGATTACAGAGCAACCAAGTATTACCTAGATTCTGCACTTACCTTCATTAATGAATCTGATCCAATAGCCCTCGAAATCACAAGTCAAAAAGAATCGCTTGATCAGTATGTATTCCACTTTGAACGGATACAAGACAATGATAGTCTGCTAAAATTGGCACAATTGAGTCCTGATGAACAAAAACTAGTAGCTGAGAATTTCATTAAATCGGAAGAAGAACGATTAATGCGTGAAGCAGAAGCTCTTCAGAAACCTAAAGCTTCTAGTATTTTCGACAACCTGCTGGCATTCAGTGACAAAGGATCAGGTTCTACATTTTACTTTGACAATGGAGTTGCAATGCAGCAAGGAGCCATAGATTTCAGAAGAACATGGGGCAATCGAGCATTGCAAGATAATTGGAGAAGAAGCGCTATAAGTTTTCAGAATTCTGCTCCTACAATTACTGAACCTACAGAAAGTGATTCAACAGCTACTGAAGCAGAAAGCCTGGTCAATCAACTCCCAACTGTAGAAGGATTAATGGCTGAGATTCCTAATTCTCCAGAACAAATTGATGTCCTAAATCTTGAACTTGAGGAGTCCTACTTTGAATTAGGTAAACTTCTATACTTCGATCTGAAGGAAACAGAACAAAGCATTGATAACCTAGAGACTTTAGTCCGAGAATATCCAGCTTCTTCCAGAAAGCCAGAAGCTTATTATTTGTTGTACTTAGCGCAAAAAGATTTGGCAGGAAATTCACAACAATACGTAGGACGTTTGAATAGAGAATTTCCTGAGTCGCAATATACTTTTTCAGTAAATAACCCAGATGCTGCTTCTGGGAATCTAGCTTATGTGGAATCTTCAAAAAGATACGAAAAAGCTTATAACGCTTATTATCAAGGGGAATTTCAATCGAGTAAGGATATCATTAGAGCTACACTAGAAGATTACCCCCTTACTCGCAATACCGAGCGACTTCTCCTTTTAGATATTATGAATTCTGGCAAAACGGAGAGCCGTGCTAGGTATAGAGAACGACTGGAAATTTATATTCAGAATACGCAAGATCAAGCTTTGGTAGAATTGGCAAGGAATATGCTAAAACCTTTACTATCCTCAGCAGAGTTAGCTGAGCTTAATCCAAAAGAAATAGTAGCAGCCGACTCCGCACAAGTAGAACGTTCGGAATTAGCTGAAAATGGGGGGAATGAAGCTTTATCTGACTCGCCCTATGAATACAATGCATCAGCAACTCACATATTTGTGATTGCGATCGATCCAGGACAAGTAGAAGAAGTGAAAAATCTATTGGCTGATTTGGATAGTTTCCATTCAACAAATTTCGGTAAGGATAGATTGAGAACAGGAAATATGAATATGAATAGGGAAAATGCGATTTACATCATTAGTCCTTTTTCAAATGCCGAAAAAGCAAAAGAATATTACAGTAAGTTTCAAAAAGAATTCAAATCCGAAGGACTTCCAGATCAGGTAAAGCCCAATTCATTCGTGATATCGATTGAAAACTTTCAAGTATTAATCAAAAGCAAAAATTTAGAAGAATATAGGACTTTCTTTAAGTCCGCTTATAAGTAAACTATGAGTAACAAAGCAAAACCCCAGGATACCACTTGGGTATCTAAGACCATAAAATATCTTTGGATCGCCTTTATAGCAGGGATTTTTGGGTTCATTCTGTTTGTTTGGATGATCAGCATCAATTTCCTTGGGCTTTTTGGATCTCTTCCTGATTTCAAAGCACTGGAAAATCCGGACTCGCAGATAGCCTCTGAATTGTATTCTTCTGACGGAATGCTTCTCGGTAGATATATTCGTGAAAACAGAAGTCCAGTGTCATACGACGAACTCTCTCCTAAGCTCGTCCAAGCATTGATAGCTACTGAAGATGTTCGATTCCAAGATCATTCGGGAATCGACATGAAAGCGATGATGAGAGTGTTTGTAAAATCCATTCTCTTGGGACAAGATGCAGGTGGTGGCTCTACATTGAGTCAGCAGACAGCCAAGAACTTATTCAAGACTAGAACTGATGCCAGTAATGGTTTACTTAGCTCTATCCCTGGACTTCGTATGCTTATTATCAAAACGAAAGAATGGATTGTTGCCACACAACTGGAAAAAGCATACACAAAAAATGAGATACTCACCCTTTATCTAAATACATCGGACTTTGGTTCTAATGCCTTTGGAATTAAAACTGCTTCAGAGACTTTCTTCAATAAAACACCTGCCACTTTAGCTACAGAAGAAGCGGCGGTGCTTGTAGGTCTATTCAAGGCACCTACCTATTACAGCCCAGTATACAATCCAGAGAATTCACTTCGAAGAAGAAACACGGTTCTGGCTCAAATGATGAGGAATGATTACTTGACTAGAGAAGAATTTGACTCACTATCCAGCAAACCAATCAAATTGAATTATAGTGTAGCAAATCAAAATAAAGGTTTGGCTACCTATTTCCGTGAAATCGTAAAAGCAGATTTGATTAAATGGACTAAAGAAAACCTAAAATCAGATGGCACTGCATACGACCTATATGGTGATGGATTAAAAGTTTATGCGACCATTGACAGTAGAATGCAGCGCTATGCAGAAGAAGCTGTAGAAGATCACATGAAAATTCTACAAGCTAAATTCTACAAGGAAATGGGCACTAGAGATCCATGGGTAGATGGGAGCAATCGTGTCATACCAAATTTCATCGAAGATGCAGTGAGAAGAACGGAAGCTTATAGATTACTAAAAATTCGGTATGGAAATGACACTGACTCTATCAATCTTAAGCTGAATGAGAAAAAACAAATGAAGGTTTTCTCTTGGGAAAAAGGTGAAATAGATACCCTTATGAGTTCTATGGATTCCATGAGGTATTATAAGAAATTCCTTCAAACTGGCTTTATGAGTATGGATCCACATACGGGCCAGATCAAAGCTTGGGTGGGTGGTTTAGATCACAAATACTTTAAATTCGACCATGTAGCAAGGGCAAAAAGACAGCCTGGATCTACCTTCAAGCCATTCGTATATGCAGCAGCAATTGAAAATGGATATAGCCCATGCTATAGCGTCATTGATCAGCCAGTAGAAGTCTATATACCAGGTCAACCTGCATGGAGTCCATCGAATGCAGATGGTAAGTTTTCCTATAAGAAAATGACCATCAGACATGCTATGGCTGAATCCGTCAACTCCATCACGGCCTATATGATGAAGAAATTGAGTCCAAAAATAGTGGTCGAGACAGCCCGTAGGCTGGGTATTACCAGTGATTTGGAGGAAGTACCAGCTTTGGCCCTTGGTGTAAATGATGTGTCTATTTTCGAAATGGTTGGAGCATTTGGAACTTTCGTCAACAAAGGCGAGCATACCACTCCATTTTATATAGACCGGATTGAAGATAAAAATGGTAATGTAATACAGCAATTTACAGCGAAAAAGAGGCCTGCAATGAGTGAAGAACACGCCTACTTAATGACCTATATGTTAAGAGGAGGTTTTGAAGAAAGCGGCGGAACGAGTCAAGGTGTAAATTGGGATTTGCGACAGGGTCTAGAACTAGGCGGTAAGACAGGTACTACACAAAATGCATCCGATGGCTGGTACATGGGAATAAGCAAAGACCTAGTAAGTGGAGCTTGGGTAGGTGGAGATGATCGTGCTATTCACTTCAGAAGTTGGTATGAAGGTCAAGGAGGCAGAACCGCCAGACCAATCTGGCAGAATTATATGATTAAGGTATATGGTGATAAAAGCCTCGGTTACACCAAGGGCCCATTCCCTAGGCCTGATCGCCCATTAAGTATTGAGATAAATTGTGATGTCTATGAAAAAGAAAGCCAACGATTTGCTGACTTTGATTATGACGCTAAGAAAAACGATTTTTAGAAAAACATAAATCCTCTTTCAAAAACAGCCTTAATACAAGGCTGTTTTTTTTTTAATTTTAGCCCATGCAGTCATCTTCCTTTTTGCCTACCGCTCATCTTACACTTCCTGATCACCCAGGCGTGTATAAGTATTTCAATGAGGAAGATGAATTAATCTATGTAGGTAAAGCCAAAAGTCTCAAAAAGCGAGTGAGCAGTTACTTCAACAAAAATGCGGGGGTAAATCTTAAGACCAGAAAAATGGTCAAAGAAATACGTAGAATTGAAATCACGTTGGTGGACAGCGAATTTGACGCTCTCCTTCTAGAGAATAACCTAATAAAAAAATCTCATCCTAAGTATAATATCCTACTTCGAGATGATAAGACTTACCCATACCTCTTACTAACCAAGGAGAACTTCCCGAGAATATTTCCCACAAGGAAAGTTATCCCTAAAAAAGGGACGTATTACGGACCGTTTGCAAGCGTAAAGGCCATGAACAATGTGCTTGAGCTGATACGTGAACTTTTCACGATCAGAACATGTAAGCTGGATCTATCTCCTTATAAAATAGATGAAGGTAACTACAAAGTATGTTTAGAATACCACATTGGCAACTGTAAAGGCCCTTGTGTTGGCTTACAAAGGGAAGTTGACTACCAAAGGGACTTAGAGCATGTAAAGCATATATTGAAAGGGAATTTAGGTTTGGCAAAAACCTACTTCAAGCAGGAGATGCAGCATCATGCTGAGAATTTGGAATTCGAGAAAGCACACCTGTTAAAGGGGAAATTAGAATCGCTAGAAAATTACCAAGCAAAATCATTGGTAGCGAGCCCTTCGATCAATAACATAGACGTTTGCACCATAGTCTCTGATGATAAAAGCGCATATGTGAATTTCATGCGAGTCAAAAATGGTTCCTTGATCACGTCTAAGAATGTTGAACTCAAGAAGAAACTGGATGAATCTGACGAGGAATTACTTTTGACAGCGTTAATAAGACTTCAAGATCAATTTCAAAGTGATGCTGAAGAGGTATTACTAAACATAGAATTATCAGAGCCAATAGAAGGGTTGAATGTTGTGATGCCGAAAATTGGAGATAAGAAAAAGCTCATAGAGCTTTCACTGAAGAATGCACTGTATTATAAAAAGGAAAAAGCGTTACTACTCGGCCTAAATCAAGACAAAAAAGACAGAGTAATTCGTCAACTTCAACAGGACCTAAGCTTACCGGAAATCCCAGATCACATCGAGTGCTTTGATAACTCGAACATCCAAGGAACAAACCCTGTGGCTAGTATGGTATGTTTTCTAAATGGAAAACCAGCTGTGAAAGAATATCGGCACTACCACATAAAAACCGTAGTAGGACCAGATGACTTCGCTAGTATGAAAGAGGTCGTAGGAAGGAGATATAAGCGATTATTAGAGGAAGGCAAGCCAATGCCAAAGCTAGTAGTAATTGATGGCGGTAAAGGACAGCTATCTTCTGCGGTAGAAGCGTTAAAAGAATTAGGTGTATATGGACAGATGCCGATCATTGGCATAGCAAAGCGTTTGGAAGAGATCTACTTTCCAGGGGACTCCTACCCAATTCACATTGACAAGAAATCAGAAAGCTTACGATTACTACAGCGAATTCGTGATGAAGCGCACCGATTCGCAATTACCTTTCATAGAAACTTAAGAAGTAAAAATGCTTTTGGTACTCAGCTAACGGATATACCAGGAATAGGGGAAAGCACTGCAGACAGGTTACTGAGTCACTTTAAATCAGTAAAGAAAATAAGCGAGGCAACTGAAGATGAAATAGCTACAGTGATTGGGGCCAATAGAGCCAAAATATTGGTAGCATGGAAAGAAAAAAATAAAGGGGCTTAAAAAGCCCCTTTTTATATTACCACTCCCAAAGGGAGTTCTCATATTCTAACAGTTTATATTCAAATGCAAGTGCATTTACATACGCCTGCATCTCAGGATTAGGATGATCAACTGATACAAGATCCGCAATCAAAGCTTCTTCCGAGTTAGTAAACCTTCTAACTACAGATCTAAACAACCTTGTTTCAAAAGCCTGATCATATGTCAAACTCTTTGAAATATTCTGGAAATTCAACCATCTAGCTTCAGGATGATTTTTGAAGTGATTATAGAAGTCCTTATACCGAATGAAAGCAATAGTTTTTTGACCAGCGTTAGAATTAGTCTCAGATGGCATTACCAACTCAAGATATTTGATGTCAAATACCATATCAGAGTGGTGTTTGTCAAAAACAAAGTCTTCTCTAAAGTCTAGGTAATAAAGCTGCTTAGAGAAAATACTGTCCCCTGTTGCGTTTAGCCAGAAATTGTCTTGGAATTCTGCAATGGAAAGTGGCTGAGTGAAGTTCTCATCACCGAAAACTTCAATAGCATTCTCTTCTACTACTGCTTTATAGATTTGATTAACTATTCCATTAGCCTTAGTATCTCCTTGACCGTATAAAGGAAGATTATACTTTTCTCTAAGATCAATCCTTCTCCAAACTCCAACTTGATACATCTTATCATCCTCGCGGATTCTCTTCGCAGAGTAGATAGTATCCATGTCAAATTGACGATCGCCAAATCCCGAAGGATTAACGCTTGTAGCTGGAATCTGCGCCTCAGCAATTAGAGGAGCGATGCCTGCTGCTAAAAGCAGAGACAAGATTAATTTTGGAAGAAACTTTTTCATAATCATTCGTTTATCTTGATCCCTATTCTTATTACTTAATACGAATAGGTACAACTTGTCTTAATTCTGAGGCAATTTTATTTCCTCGAAAGTTGGTTCTTGTCACTTGTCTAATTTCAAAGACTAGCACATCACCAGGCTTAGCACTTTCCAACAAGGAACGCATAGCCAAATTATTTCCGCTTGAGATTTGAGCTGTTTGTCTTGGCACTTCATTTCTCAACAATCTCATTTCTCCACCAGTTACTTCAAATATTGCGTCTTTAGCCATTGTTCTCGCGAAAGTTGGTTCTGCCTTCGCAAGCAACTTAAGACCCATCATAGAGCTAACCGCTTGCGCTTGACTCAAATCAACTTCAGCACCATTGGAAGTGACAGGAACTAGAGTAGGAGCTGGAACAGGCTTGATATCATAATCTACCGTACCAATTTTATTTCCTCCACTACTTACCCCAATATTCACTTTTCCTGATGCTGCAGGAATTACTGTTAATTGCCCAGGCTTACTTCCTTTAATAGAGTTACCATTACTAACCGTAAACTCAGGAGAATAAGTATTACCTAAAGCAGGTACTTCAATCAATAATTCGTTTGCACAATCTGCGTATAGCTGTTGAACAACTTCAGAAGAGACTTTAATGACTGGCTGAGCAACAAAATAATCATAGTCAACAGGAAGCACTTTGTCTTCTCCTCCAATATTGGTAATAATCTCACCTTTAAGCGTTCTTTTTGCTAATCCTCTTTCATCATATGATCCAGCTGGAGTCACAGTAAATTCAATCTTACCAAATCCTTTTGGATCAACTGTAACTGAACGACCGTCTATAGTCATAGTAGGAGCCGCTGAAGTAGAACTAGAAGCAATAAACATATCTGCTTCAAACTTTGTGCCAGCTGCAACTACATTAGATAACGCTGCAATTCTAGCTTCCGTCACATCCGCCTTGAAAAAGAATGAACCAATGGTATTCTGCACAGCAGTCAATGACTCACCTTCAATATTCAAAACTTCATTTTGGTACTGAGAAATCAATGCAATAACTGCACCCACTGGAGATTTGACAAAATTAAGCTTCTCAAAGCTTAAGTTCTGAGCTTCTCTATCGTTTACAAATAATTCAATGTCCTTAGCATCTTTAGCGATAGGATCAAATCTCAAATCTCCAAGACCAATACCAGATAATATCTCAGTGATTTGAGTAGGATAAGAATTCAACTTATTCTTCATCTCTTCACCTATGCCCTTATTGACGAACATATTACCTGTGATTTCTGTATTCTTAAGGTTTGCATTGACAAAGTTACCTTCATCATTCTTTGCATTAGACTGTACTATCAAGTCTTGCTTTACTCCTTCTAGGTAATCGTAGATTTCTGAAGTCGCTTGTCTAATTTTCTGTGATGCAGCTACCTTAGGTACGTCTACGTCTTTATTTCCCTGCTGCTCTACCGTATACGCGATAGACTCAACAGTTTTAACATTCTTATTGATAAAGTTCTTGGATGTTCTTTCCATCCCATCGTTAATCAATACGAATTTCTGGAGGATCTTATTACTTACCTGGAGGGCCAATAGGGCCGTCAAAACCAGGTACATCATACCAATCATCCGCTGTCTAGGTGTCTCTTTTGCTCCTGCCATTTGTAGGTTTTAATGGATTTTAAATGAATTGAAGAGAAATTAACCTTTCATAGCGGATAACATTCCACCATAGATTTTATTCAATGAACTAACGTTCTGATTCAATTTTGATAATTCTGTTTTAAATGCTTGAGTCTCTTTACCAGCTTCGGTAAGACCTTCCATAGCAGCAGTCATGTTTGCATAGAATTTATTCAATGTCTTCACATGGCTATTTGCATCCTGAAGCTCCATCTCATAGACAGAATTCAAAGCTGAAAGATTTTTTGTAACAGTTACCACCTGAGTATGGTACGCTTTTGCATCTTGAGATGCAGATGACATTTCTGTAAGTGCCGCTGCTGTCTTACTGTAAGATGCATTCATATCTACCAAAGTCTTGGCAGCAGATTTAACATTAGTAGCATACTCATTAGTTGCTACAGCTGCATCCGATAGGTTACCCATCTTCTGAGCAGAAGTAGCTAGGTTTTGCATTCCTTTACCTAGGCTTTCAATAAGTTCTGGCCCTACTTTAGCGTTAGCAAGCATTTCATCAAGTTTCTGAGAAACTTGATCTCCACCTGCTGCTACTCGTTGCGTTCTTGGCGCAGCAGGAGCATCACCTGCAAGCTCTGGATAAACCACAGCCCAGTCCACCTCTTTGTGAGTTGGTTCAAAAGCTGAAAAGAAAAATATTAGCGCTTCTGTACTAAGTCCAATACCAATCATCCAATTGGCACCAGTCCAATCCAAAATCTTGAACATCGCACCTAAAATAACGACTGCAGCACCGATACCATAAATCTTTGGCATTATGCTGGAATAAAATTTTGTTGAGAACGAATTGCTGTTGCTAGCCATGTGTAAAGTTTAAATTAATGTTTTAAGGTAAGTTTCGTTTGTGGGTATGTATTTTACTTTTATCTTCTTCTTCTAGTTGACGTTTTCACATCCATTGAACCGGATCTACCTATGAATGTCATCGTTGTTCTAAAACCAATGTGTGCCTGAGCAACATCTTCATACTCATAAGTTCTTGTACTTGTCTCAAGGTAATGAGCAATATCTTTCCAGCTACCACCTCTTACTACTTTTCTAGGCTCATTTGGATCAAGATAGACTGGATCCAAATCCCAAGTAATAGAGCTGGATGTAGTAGCGTAGGCATCTAGTACCCACTCAGCCACATTTCCAGACATATTATACAACCCAAAACCATTTGGGGCAAATACATCTACAGGAGCAGTGTAAGCAAACCCATCATCAATGTAATTACCTCTTCCAGGTTTGAAATTAGCCATTAAACAGCCTCTCTTGTTCTTTAAATAAGGTCCGCCCCATGGATATTTGGCAACATCTTTTCCTCCTTTTGCCGCATATTCCCATTCTGCCTCCGATGGGAGACGAAAGCTTGGTGCATCAAAGTCAGATTCGTCATTGGCATTCATGTGGTAAGTTCTCCACTCACAATATTTTTTAGCCTGATCCCAAGACACCCCTACAACTGGATAGTTATCAAAGGCTGGATGATCAAAGTAGAATTCCATTAAAGGATCTCCATAGTGGTATGCAAAGCTGGTTGACCATACTGTCGTATCAGGTCTTAGCTCATCATAATTCAACTGAGGTGGATCTTTCAAAGTAGTAGAAGTACCTGTCTCAAGCGTTCCGCTTTTTACAGATTCTAAAAATTGACGATACTTATTGTTGGACACTTCGTATTTGTCCATGAAAAATTCTGAAATCGTAATCTGCTTATTTAAGGCGGATTGAGTGTAAGCTATATCTTCATCAGATTGCCCCATCCAGAAAGTCCCGGCTTTCACTGGAACCATATCATAGGGAAGACTCTGTTGCCAGTTTGCTCGCTTCGGAACACCCGTCACCTCTCCCCTTCTATTCATCTTTTCGCTAGCTGAACCTTTCTTATTAAAAAGGCCGCAACCCGGCAAAAGTGTCGCTATTGCCAACCCTAATGTGATGGGCACTAAGCGAACATTGATTTTTTTATACATAAATGACGTTTTTTCGTTCATCAAATAATTACGCTGTGTAAAGTATCTTCAAGATTCGAAATTTAGCTGAATTTGGCACAATAATGCAAATAACCTGCCAAAATAAAGGTCAATGATTATATATGTTTAAAAATCAACTTGGTGTAAACTATACTATTTAATACAATATTTTAAAATCTAAATCGTGGCGTTCTTTGAATTACTCGTTGTACCTCTCTACTCATATCAGATAAGGTATAACGAAGCATCAGCTCATGACTAGTAGGAGATTTTGCTTCTACTCCACCTACAACCAAATCAAACGCATATCCCAATTTTAGCGAATTATCTTTCAACAGACTATATCCTAAAATAAAAGACACTGACTCCTCTCCTCTAAAAGCAATTCCTCCGCTTATCTTATTTTGATGCGTAGCAATAACGCTCACTTCGTAGGAAAAATTATTAAAAGACACTGATTTTAGCAGAAAACTTGGCTCGATAGCAAGTTGCCCTACTGGTCTAAATCTATATCCTACCAACAAATACGAGTGGTTCTTCAGCTGGTTTGCGTAAGAGCCATCTCCAAAATCGAAGTTAGGCTCATTAATATGCCGGCTACTTAAACCTATATAATAATCACGCCCATCCAATAACAAGCCAGCCCCAAAATTCAAGTTTAGTTGACTCTCCTTTCCAGAATTCGGGAGGTTTGGCTCGGGATTCACTACAATAAGCTCGCCATAATCGATCGAACTGGAATACATACCTATATATGCACCAACGCTTAACGTAGATTTGTTAAGCTTTTTATGGTAAGCACCCTGAAGATTGACTTCCAGGTTACCAGTTGCACCTATTTGATCATTGACAAGCGTAAGGCCATATCCAATATTTTTACCTTCCAGCCTTCCTTGCGCGGTTACCAATTGAGTAACAGGCGCACCTCCTTGTCCTGAGTTAGTGGTGTAATTCAACCATTGAGATCTATGCAAGGCCGAAAACCTAAATCCGCCTTCTTTACCTGCAAATGCTGGGTTGTAATACATGCCATTATACATGTATTGAGTAAATTGAGGATCCTGCTGGGCCATCAGCGAAGAAACCTCAAAAAAGAATAGTAGGAGAATGGAATATCTCAAAAAGTGTTTACCATGGCCTCTTCGAATCATTGTATTGTGGTTTTCGACTAACTTAAGATCTATTGTAAGAATTTAAACTGAAAAACCACAGATTTAGATTCTATGATTTACAAATTATTCACCTTTTTGATATAAAGTTCCAATGCACCAGTCATACTTGGAGCATTTGGCATAGGTGCTTCAATATCTAAAATTAAATCCAAATCCCTCACTGCCTGTGACGTAGTAGGTCCAAATGCAGCTATTCTAGTATTCCCCTGTTTAAAATCTGGAAAATTAATTTTCAACGATTTAATTCCCGATGGACTGAAAAATGCAAGGATATCATATTTAACGTCAGCCAAATCAGACAAATCAGCCTCCAACGTGTGGTAAATAATGGCTTCTGTAAACGCAATCCCATTCTTTTCCATGTATTCCGGAATATCATCTTTACGAATATCCGAGCACGGGAATAGATATTTCTCTGATTTATGCTTTTTGAAATAATCAAATAAATCCTGTGCCGTCTTCTGACCTACGAATAATTTACGCTTTCGGATTACTATATACTTCTGAAGATAATGAGCCGTTTGGTCTGAAATACAAAAATACTTCATATCTGCAGGCATTTCGATTTTGAAATCTTTGCAGATAGCAAAGAAGTGATCAATCGCATTCCGGCTCGTGAAAATCACAGCTGTATGCTTCAATATATCAATCTTCTGCTTTCGGAATTCCTTTGGCACAACTGGTTCAACCTTAATAAACTGTCGAAAATCTATCTTCAGATTATATTTCTCAGCCAACTGCACGTAGGGAGAATTCGCCCCCGCTGGGGCTGGTTGAGATACTAGAATACTTTTTACTGGTCTAAACCTGTCTTTGGTAACTGCGCTCATACTTCTATTATTCCATTTGGTGATTACCGAGATTAATGACCCAAATCAAGCACCAATTTGGCCAAGATTAAAAAGGGCACTAATTCTGCGATGCAAAGGTAAGTAAATAAATGATATTTCTTAAAGCCCAATCTATTCACCATAATTAGGAACAAACCTAGAATACCTAATATATATATCCAGAAAAAACCTACAAAGGACAACTCCAAGGCTCTTTTGACACTTGAGAACTCATTAAATAAGAAAAATGCACATATCAATATTAAACCAATAGTTGCTATTACTACTAATCTCAATAAGTAAAAGAAGTGAGGGAATTCTAATTTCCCCAAATCAAATAAATAAGACAAAATTTTAATTGCAGTAAACTTGACAATAGTAAGTATCAATAGAAAAAATGCTCCTCCAATCCAAAGCATAATTAGGACGTTAAAACCCAATGCTACACGTGCTTCTAACCACTCTTGACGAAACACCACCACACTAGTCACCATCGCGAGTGACAAAAGCATATTAACTATAAAAACGTAAAACAGAATATCTAAGGAGAAAAACTTCTGCAAACTCCCACTTTCCGAAAAATCTTCTGCATTTAGCAAAGAGAGAGGCTTAATCATCATAGCGAAAATGAATGGGTAAGCCAATTTGTAAAGCGAAATCAATAAGAGTGATATTAGTAATCCTAAAACAAAAAAGTCGCGAATACTTTGCCTATCAAACCCCCTCTTTTCTGAAAGCAGTATATCTCCATTAATAGTAGTTTCTATCCTCTCCGATTGCAATATCTTCTTTACACTTGCCTGTTCCGATGAAATTCCATTCTTAAAAACAGTAAGATTTGCCTGATTTCCAGAAAATTCCTTTTTAAACTCAGCTACTTGCTCCGTGAACGCCGTGTCTTGATCTGTAAAAAACCAAAGTTTCTCTCCTACAAAAACCACAGAATGATCTGGGAATTCAAAAGAAAAATAGGCTAGTGGGAAAGATTCTATATCCAATTCCAATAGCAAACGATCATTTGAGCTAAACCAAGTCTCGCGTTCTCCTTCCTCCCACTTTGAATTATAATCTTCCAAAACCTGAGAAAACGCCTGTGACCCCACTGTAAAAAACAGTGAGAATATAAGTATTGACTTGCTGATCAATTTTTTCATACTCAAAATCTGGCTAAGTAGCCAAAATGAATCCTAGAATAGGAGAATTGTAAAGGTTGTAAATTAGACTTCCCGACTCCGTAGATAAATCGAAAGATGCCAGAGCCAGTCTCCAGATTGATTCCTGCACCAAAAGAGACCGGTTTATCAAGCGAGGGTGCAAAGTACGGGTTTTCCAGAATCCCAAAGTCAGCAAATACCATTAGAAATGAGTTTTCTCCAAAAAAAAGTCGCTGCTCCATATTAATATAACCATATGATCTCGCAAAAAAGAAATTCTCATTAAAGCCACGAATGCTTTTCAGTCCACCTAAGCGAAATAAATCATTCAAAAGGAGATTTTTATTTTGAGTGAATCCCATACTTCCCTTAAACCACATTCCCCATATAGGACTAATGTAAAAATGCTTCTCAATTTCACCCTTTCCCAGATATTGCGGACTATTCAAATCCAACCCCACATATACCTCAGGCGGGAATCCCGTATTTTCAAGAATCCTCTTATTCCCCATTGCTAATTCACTGCTAATAAGAAAACCTCTCCTAGGGAAATACGGCGAATCCAATTTATTCCAGTTCCAACCCACCCCATACTGATTCCATCGATAATCTGCTATATCTGGAAGTTTAGTAGCGTCCTCGTAGGACTTGGAACTCAGCACATCACTGGACTGCCTTCTCGTAAAAAACCGCAGATAACTATTCGAACTCATGTGATAACCAAAATCCAAACTCAAATACCTATTTAAAAATGTAGAATCTTGCTTGAGGAGATTGAATCCCAGGCTGACATCGAGTGGGGAATTAAAAAGAAATGACTCTTTTGCGGAAATGTCCAGAGATTGTGTCGCCACATTCAGCCGCTGCCAATGAACAGCAACATCTCTTCCTTTGCCTCCCAAATGGTATAATTCCAAATCCAACTGCCCCGTAATAAGCATTTTACCAGGTTCATTGGCATTAGGCAGTAATCCTATTATGCCGTCCAAAACATTGGTATTTCTATCTCTTAAAGTAAATGTCGGCTGAGCCTTTTTGATTTGGAAATCAACGGAGGGCGATTGAGTCTGCAGAAAATATGGAGAGCGTGTAAGTATCTGATTTGCCTCTTCAAATTGACTTTGGGAAAATGGAGTCCCTGGACGAATACCTGTAATATTCTGAATATAACTCTCTTGTGTTTTGGTTTCTCCTTCTACTTTCACGCTATCCCAAAGTATCAGAGGGCCCGAATCATAGCTAAAAACTGCGGAAAGTCTATTCCCACTTCGCTGAATACTATCCAGCTTTATTTCCGCAAAAGGAAAACCATGGTTTTCTGCTTCACGGATCACTTTCCTCATCCATGCTACTGCTGAAGAATATTCCTGAGTGATTGGATTAGCATCTTTAGAGAATTCACGAGGAACATTTCCTTCAGAAATGAAATCCCAGATATATTTTTTCCCTAAGACCAATTTCACCCGTGCAGAATCATTCGCTATATCATCTTCTAGCAAATAAAGACCTAGATATCCTTCGTTTTGAAGAGAGCTTTGAATGGAGTCAAGGTAATTCCTCCCTGCTATTTTACCAGAAAAGGCTTTCCAATCCGCATATCCTTCCAGCTCATCGCTAGTCAATTTTACCCAATAGCTATTTTGTGCCACGCAAATGAACCCTCCGGCAACAAAAAAAAGGAAGCATGCCAAAAGGAAGGTTTTCAAAGGGCTATCGGGGATTGATTATATTCGCAAAATAATAGAATTCACATTGGCGGGCATATACATACACATTCCTTTTTGCAGGCAGGCATGCCATTATTGCGATTTCCACTTCAGCACCAATCTGGACAGAATGGAGCAAATGGCTGATATGATTTGCAAAGAACTGGAATTGAGGGCCGAATACTTACTAAATAAGGATTTAGAAACAATCTATTTTGGAGGAGGAACACCTTCTCTATTAAAACCAAAACTGATTGAGAAAATCCTGAATCAGATTGCCAAGACCTATAATTCGAATTGGAAAGAAGTAACGCTGGAGGCAAATCCCGATGATTTGAGCGAGGACAACCTTCGCTCTTGGCAAAATCTTGGAATAGACAGATTAAGTCTGGGAATTCAGAGTTTCGATGAGGAGGTTTTGAAATTTTACAACCGCGCTCATTCTGCCGAAGAGTCTAGATCAGCGATAGAAAAGGCAAGGAAAGTAGGCTTTGAAAAATTCAGTCTCGACTTGATCTATGGTTTTCCACAGCCCAATCATGAGTTATGGAAGCGTGATTTATCAGAAGCAATCGCCCAAAACCCAGGTCATATTTCTAGCTACGCACTTACAGTAGAACCTAAAACTGCTCTGGGAAACTGGGCACAAAAAGGGCAATTTCAGCCTGCTGATGAAGATTTTGTAGTTGAGCAATTTGAAATTCTGCAAGAGCAAACTGAAACAGCGGGATATATTCAATACGAAGTTTCCAATTTTGGAAAGCCTGATCAATTTGCATTACATAACACGAACTACTGGAAAGCGGTGCCTTACCTGGGAGTAGGACCAAGTGCTCACTCTTTTGACGGAAAAAACAGAGGCGCAAATCCATCCAGCAATTCTCTTTATCTAAAAAGCATAGAGAACGGCACACCTCCATTTGCCGTGGATAACCTCACTGAGGACGAGCGCTTAAATGAATATATACTAACAGGCCTTAGAACACTTTGGGGCATTGACTTCGAATTTATCCACAGAGATTTCGGTCATGATCTCCTAAGTTCTAAAAAGTCTATTTTATCTCAAATGGATTCGGAAGGCTGGCTCCTTTGGCAGGATAAAAAACTATCTTTGACCAAAAGCGGAAAACTGCTAGCCGATAGCATCGCGGCGGCACTTTTTATTTGAGATTTACATAAATTATGGCAAGAGACGGATATTTCAGCAGAAAAAAAGAAGTGGCACCATTAGAGTCCGCTTTCAACGATCTGCTCAAAGCTTACCGATTGGAAGGCAAATTCAGGGAGAAGTCTTTGGTTCATGATTGGCCAGAAATTGTAGGAAAAACCATAGCAGATCGAACTACGTCAGTTTTTATAAAAGACAAAAAGCTCTTTGTAAAACTAAATTCAGGCCCAATCAAGAAGGAATTACTAATGCATAAAAGCAAGGTCCTCACCTTGATCGATGAGAAGTATGGAGCAGGAATAATTGATGACCTGGTCTGTATGTAAATTTGAAAATTCACATGGCCACCTTTCTATTTAGACTTTTTAACATCTGACTACCTCCACTTACTTCACCTCCTTCATTATTTTCCATTCCGAATGAGTATTATTGTGGTAGCGCATCCATGATCAAACTACCACCAATCCATATCGGAAAGCTAAGCTTGTTGCTCGCCATCTTGGTATGGCTTGCCTTGCTATTTGTTGATTTAGTTCGGCTTATTGGTATTCTCAATCAAATTGAGTCTGGTATAGCGATTGAGTTCACCTGGATCTTGCAAACACTATATTTTATTTGTGTTTATGGGTTTTATAAATACTCTATAAATAAGAGCTCACAAGGTGACTTCCTAAATCTCATTTGGCGAGGAGCGTCAACAGGGATTTTTGCGGTAGCAATTTTTGTGATCATTGATTTATTCAAATCATCCTTAGGGCAAAGCAAACTAGCAAATGACCCTTTCCTTGATAACTTCTTCTACCATGTAGAGTTTGGTCTTATCACCATTTTTGTGATTTCCACAGCGATTTTGTGGCAGCATCTGATCCTTTATCAAAAATCAAAACGAATAGTAAAACAATGGCAAGCTTATGAAATAGCCATGCTGATTTCCATGTTTGTCGTGTTTTTCGACAGAGGTGATCCTGAATACACCTACTTTTTTAGCCTCGCATTACTCGGAATCTTAGGAACAATCCTTTCTGCTAATTTGAAATGGATACCCTATCTGACATTTAAAGAGAAATGGAAGTCCTTGCTTTTCCTTGCCATTATTATTTTCTCTGTTGCCTATTTGATATGGAACACCTATGTATCTACGGACAACATAATCACTCCCGTAAACCTCACTGGCAGTCTATTCCTTTTAGCTCTTTTCTGGTTTGTACTGGTGTACGCCGTTCTTAGCTTTCTAGTAACTCTTTTCAACCTACCAACTTCCTCAGTTTTTGAGCAAAAACTAACCGAAGCGATTAATTTTCAACGCCTAAGTCAATCTATTCAGCCTGAAGAAAATGAGGAAGAAGTACTGGATATACTGATGGATTCTTGCATGAGCGCAGCGTACGCTGATGCAGCTTGGCTGGAAATGACCAGTGAAGAATTTCCGGAAGGTCTTACTCAGGAGCGTTTTATAGATCGTAAAACGAGGGAAGAAATTTCTGAACTTATTCAACACGATAAAACAGTGCAAGATTGGGCTTCAGAAAAACGCGCTGACAACTTAAATCCTTTCACTCTTAAGGTTGTCCATCCTAAGTATGAATCCGTTCTGCTGGTCCCTTTGGTAATAAATAAATCAGTGTTTGGGAAAATTGTACTCTGTAAGGAAGTCCGCGATGGATTCAATAAAGAGATGTTGACTATCATTAGCACTTTTGCGAGACAGGCCTGTATTGCGGTAGAAAATCATCGATTGCTGAATCAAGCCATCCTTAACGAGCGCTACCAGGAAGAGTTGAAAATTGCCCAACGGGTACAGAAATCACTTCTACCTACCAAATTAGACCATAATCAAAGCTTCGAAATCTGTGCATATTCCAATGCTGCGGATGAAGTCGGTGGTGACTATTACGATACTTATAAATTAGATGAGGACCGCTACGTGTTGATTATCGGAGACGTATCCGGTAAAGGGACTTCTGCAGCATTCCACATGTCTCAGATGAAAGGCATTTTCCAAAGTCTGATACAATTAAATCTCAGTCCATCGGATTTTATGATCAAAGCCAATTCTGCTTTGGGTAAATGTCTGGAAAGGAACCATTTCATTACCGCATCGATTTTCATCATCAATACCGCAGAACAAACCATTTGTCATTCCCGAGCTGGTCATGTACCCACCCTTTTTCATCAGAAAAGTCTTAATAAATCTGAATATTTACAGATTGACGGCTTAGGCTTAGGTATTTTAAGAAACATGCAATATGAAAAACACGTTGTGGAGAAGACATTTACGTATCAAGCAGGAGATGCGCTGGTCCTATTTACAGATGGTATCGTAGAAGCAAAAAATGAAAAATCCCATCAATTCGGTTTTGAGCGCATCAGAACCTTACTAGAAGTATATCACGAACTCAGTCCTCAAGAAATTCAGACTAAGATAATTGATTCCCTACATGCCTTTGTAGGTGGTGATAGATTAATAGATGATGATTATTCTATGATGGTGGTAAAATTTACCCAACAAAAAGACAGCTAAAAGATGCTAACAATAGAAACCCAAATAGAAAACGGACACCATATACTTTTCCTCAAAGGGGAAGTAGATGCGAGTAACTCCGTCATACTGGATGAAGCCATCACTAAGTTAGTTACGGATGGTAGTAGCTCCATTTTAGTAGATGGTACTGGTCTGGAGTACATTTCTTCCGCGGGATTAGGAGTTTTCATGTCTTATCTTGAAGATTTTCAGGAAAAAGAAATCGATTTAAAAATCTTTTCCCTATCTGATCGCGTCTTTGAAGTATTTAAGATTTTGGGATTAGATCAGCTCATCCAAATTTATCCAGACAAAAAAACTGCACTACTTGCCTGAAATGAAACATCAGATGAGAATATCTTGTCAAACTACAGCACTTTCTGAGCTGAGAGTCTTTTTAAAAAAGACCCTGGGAGAGTTACGTATTTCTGACATTGACCAACACCAGATCACACTGGCTGTAGAAGAGGTATGTGCTAATCTGATCATCCATTCCCATAACTGCAACGCATTAGATTATATAGAACTCAACGTCAAACAAAATCCCGGGAAATTAATTTTTGAAATTACTGACGAAGGAAAAGCCTTTAATATGCTTGATTATGAGGTCCCTGACCTTAATAAAGTAAAAGGAGAAAAACGAAAAGGCGGTTTAGGCATAATTTTGGTCAAGAAGATAATGGATGAAATAGAATTTGAATCCAACAAGGGCACTAATACCTGCCGGTTGATCAAATGGTTTCAGTCCTAATTCTTGTTAAATGCTTAGTATTCGGGACATTTGACTTGAAATCCTAATAAATTTGTAAAATTGCATTCAAATTCTGCCATTTAAAACATGACAAACCGAACCATTTCGGCACTTATATTCACTATTCTCCTAGCATTTGAATTCTCCGTCCCTGCGACGGCCTTTGTTCAGGCATCTGGGCAGGATGATCCTTTATTGACCATAGGTGGAAAACCAGTGGACAAAGATGAGTTGATCTACCTACTTTCTAAAGGCAATAAATCTGAGCCTGGTACACCTGGAATGTCCAGAGAAGAGTTTGATGAAAACCTTGATCTTTTCATCAATTACAAGCTTAAAGTAAGAGAAGCTGAAGCCAAAGGACTTGATCAATCAGAAGAGTTTCTTAGAGAATTTGAATCTTTTCGGGAAAATCTAAAAGCACCATTCCTTATCAGAAATTCTCTAGAAGAAGGGGAATTAAGAAAAGCCTATTCCAGAATGCAGGAAATTATCCGTGCTAGCCACATTCTTCTTCAATTCCCGCCAGAAGCGAGTAAAGAAGATAGTTTGATCGTACTACGAATGGCATTAAAAATCGAGGATGAGATCAAAAACAATGGAAGCATCAATGACCTTGCTGTAGAATATTCTGATGATCCTTCTGCGCAAGTAAATAAAGGTGATTTGGGCTATTTCACAGCGTTGCAAATGGTTCAGCCTTTTGAAGATGCTGCCTATAACTTACAAGCAGGACAGGTTTCCAGCCCTGTATTAACCAACTTCGGCTATCATATCATAAAAGTACTCGATCGCCAACCCAACCCTGGGCAAGTTCGTGTTTCACATATATTGGTAAGGATAGATGAGAAAGCACCCAATGGTGAAGATCTAGCTAAGCGTAAAGTCGCCGATATATATAATGAGATTCAGAAAGAAAGTACCATTTGGGAAAACATTGTAAAAAACTATTCTGAAGATCCTGCCAGTAGTCAAAAAGGCGGAATGCTGCCTTGGTTCAGTGTAGGGTCTATGATCCCAGATTTTGAAATGGCTGCGTTTTCATTGACAGAAATTGGTGAAGTATCCCCTCCTATTCGGACGCGCTATGGCTATCATATTTTAAGATTAGAAGATAAAAGGCCAGTAGAGAGCTTTGAAGCAATGGAAGAGAGTATTCGTTCCAAAATCTTGAGAGACTCTCGCTCCACAATGATCCTGTCTCAGGTGATGGCTATACAGAAATCACGATACAATTTCGATGAAAATGAAGTGAATGTTGCCAAGTTGAGAACCGAAATGGCAAGCGTCACCAAGAATAGCTTTGCTCAGACTCTGATAGAAAAAGATCTAGCCAACAATCAAATCTTTACGCTCAAAGGAAAAAGCTTTGTAGCTCAAGACCTAGCCGATTTCATGGCAGAAGAAGAGTTTACCCTCAGAAATAAAGCGGGTATATTTGACACTTGGTATGAACGCTTTGCTGCATCAGAACTTAATATGGCTGAAGAGGCGGACTTAGCTGCAAATAATAAGGAGTATAGAATGCTTTTGAAGGAGTATCGAGATGGCATCCTACTATTCTCACTGATGAATGATGAAGTTTGGCAAAAAGGGCTTATGGATTCCATAGCACAAAAGTCGTTTTACGAAAAAAACATTAGAGATTACCAATGGAAAGGCCGAGTGGATGCTTTCATCGTCAAAGTGCTTGACATGACTCAGCTAGATGCTGCTCGCAAAATGCTAGTAGGAAAACCACTTTCTGAAGAGTTAAGAGCTTCTTTTGAAAGCAGCTATAAACTTTCCAATCCTTTAGCCTACCAAACAGAATCCGGAAACATCGAATACAGTGACCACACAGTTTTGTCAAAGGCAGATTTGAAAGAGAGCTATCAGGAACTTGAAGTAAATGGTCATTTACATTTAGTTCTCTTAGGAGAAAGGATTCCAGCAAGTCCAAAGAAATTCGATGAAACGCGCGGGTTGGTGATACGAGATTACCAGGAATATTTGGATGAAAGCCTCGTTGAATCCCTACGTAAGAAATACCCAATTAAGATCAACCCTAAAGCAAAAGAGGAAACTTTCATTGCTTTAAATCAATAATAATTCACAAAAGAAAACCGTCACCCTAGTATTAAGAGACGGAAAAACATCCATGAAATTGCTAAACCGACTTACTTTCACTCTAATCGCCAGCTTGCTGATAACTGCATCATTTGCTCAAGAGACTCCTCCAACAGGACAGGTTCTTGATAAAATCGTGGCTAAGGTGGATAATTATATCTTACTGGAATCAGATGTACAGAAAGCGTATATAGAAGCTCTATCTCAGAATCAGCAGGGACAAGCAGCTGTTTCTCGTTGCCAAGTATTTGAATCGTTGATGATCAATAAACTAATGGTCGCCAAAGCAGAAGTTGATTCTGTTATTGTCACTGACGCTGAAGTAATGCTACAGACAGAGCAGCGATTTAATATGGTTATGCAGCAATTTGGCGGAGATGAAAATACACTTGTCGAAGCTTATGGCAAATCCTCAGATCAGCTAAAAGATGAAATAGAAGATGTGATCAGAGAACAACTAATCGTACAACGTATGAGAAGTCAGATTACAGAAGGGTTGACTGTATCTCCTAATGACGTAAGAGAGTTTTACAACAGTATCCCAAAAGATTCCTTACCGCTATTCACTTCAGAAGCTACAGTAGGTCAAATTGTAGTAAAACCTAAAGTGAATCCTCAGACAAAAGATGATATTTTCAAACAATTGAATCAATTCAAAAAAGATATCGGTGAAGGAAGAGCTGATTTTGCAGACCTTGCCAAACAATATTCCGAAGATCCAGGATCTGGAGCACAGGGAGGCGATCTAGGCTTTTTTAGAAGAGGCGAATTAGCACCGGAATTTGAGTCTACAGCTCTAGCATTGAAGCCAGGTGAATTAAGTGATCCTGTAGAAACAGCTTTTGGTGTTCACCTCATTCAATTACTTGAAAGACGCAATGACGGTTCCTACAATTCCAGACATATTTTAAGGATTCCAAAGGCAACTATTGCTGACATTGAAAAATCAGAACGATATCTTGACAGTTTAAGAACAGAAATTGAAGCAGGAAGATTGGATTTTGCTAAAGCTGCAAAGGACTTTTCTGATGACAGAAGTACTTCAGATGCCGGTGGTTTCTTTACTGATCCTTCCAACAATTCAAATCGTCTATCCTTAAGAACGCTTGAAGATCCATTGCTATTCTTTATGATAGATACGATGAAGGTAGGTGACATCACTATGCCTATGCAGTTTGAAGATCCAAGAGAAGGTACTAAAGTCCGGATTCTATATTATAAGGCTAAATACCCTGCGCACCGAGCGAATATGGAAGATGACTACGAAAAGCTAAAAGCAGCTGCACTACGTAAAAAAGAGGATGAACTTCTTGGGAAATGGTTTATCACAGCCAAAGAAGATATTTTCATTGACCTCGATCCCGCCTATGATCGATGTAATGCACTCGCAGAAAAGTAACAAAAACTGCCCGAGGTTATCCTCGGGCAGTTTTTTTTGTTATTGAAAGGATTCAATCCTTACTACTTACTTCTTTGCAAACAGTGCCTTAAAAGCCATTGCGATTTGCTTCAATCCTTCTTTGAACAACCCTTTAGATTCCTGCAGCTTTGGCTTGAAGTCTTCAGTACGTTCTTTAAATTCTCGCTCTAAAATCTCCTTACCCTTTTTAAATTCAGATTCAAGGGTAGTCTTATTCTCTTTCAAGTCTTGGATCTTCTTTTCGATATCCTCTTTCGCATCCATTCCTGCGTCAGCACCTTTCTTTACAAGCTCTTCAATTTTGTCTCCGATTTCCTTGAGTACTTTTTCTATGTCTTGAGTGCTGGATTTCTTTTCTTCCATGACTAAAAATTTTAGATGAACTGATAGACATCAAGTTAAATACTTTTTTCCAAAGCTGATTTCCTAAATTAAAATAAGATTAAAAACCTTAATTATCAATGGATTCCCCTGCCTGAGTTTGCTTTTCATAAAGCTCAGCATAAACTCCTTTTTGCTTCATCAGTGAGGCATGGTTTCCTCTTTCTATAACTTTACCATCATCCAAGACAATGATCAGATCTGCTAGCTTAGCTGAGGACACACGATGGGAAATAATAATGGAAGTTCGATCTTTCATTATATTTTTCAGCGCCGTCAAGATCACATTTTCCGTTTTAGTATCAACCGCCGAAAGGCAATCATCTAAAATAAGAATCTTAGGCTCCTTGGCTATCGCTCTTGCAATGGACACACGCTGCTTCTGCCCACCTGAAAGGGTGATTCCCCGCTCTCCAAGCATTGTCTCAAATCCCTTCGGAAATTCTACAATGTTTTGATACACGTCTGCATCTTTAGCTGCCTGCTCTATAATCTTAGGATCAGACTCTTCTATTCCAAAAGCAATGTTATTGCCGATGCTATCTGAAAACAAGAATACGTCTTGTGCCACATATCCTATCTGTCTGCGAAGGTCAGAGATATCATATTGATCTATCGGGTTTCCATCTACCTTGATCACACCAGTGGAAGGATCATACATACGCATCAGTAGATTGGCAATAGTTGACTTCCCAGAGCCAGTCGTTCCAATTATCCCCAGAGTCTGACCCTCTTTGATCTGAAAACTAACATCCTTAAGCGCTTGAATTCCAGAATCAGGATATATGAACGAGAGGTTCTCAACTTCCACTGTTCCATGGATAGTTGCTCTGATATTATTAGTACTTATTATTTCACTTTTTTCATCCAAAAACTCATTGATCCTTGTCTGCGAAGCTGCTGCACGCTGCACGATGCTAGTTACCCAACCAAGGGAAGTTACCGGCCAGGTAAGCATATTTACATAGAGAATAAACTCTGCGATCACTCCATACCCTATCTCTCCACTGATCACCTGCAGACCTCCAACGTACACGGTGATAATTGTAGACACACCGACAAGGGCCATAATTATAGGAAAGAAAAGCGCATTCACTCGAGTGAGCCGAATGGATTTTAATTTGTAGTCTTCACTTGCTATAGCAAAATCATTAGCACTGTCACTTTCTCGTACGAACGCCTTTAGAACACGAATGCCCGAAAATGCTTCCTGAACAAAAGTGCTCAACCCACTCAAACTTCGCTGAATCTTCTCAGAGCGCTCATTGATCATATTATTCACATAATAGATACTTAAGGAAAGAACTGGAAGTGGCAGCAGTGCATAAAGCGTCAAAACAGGATTCACAGTGATCATATAGGTAATCACTAGCGGGAAAAGAATCAAGAGATTCAAACCGTACATGATAGCTGGACCAAGATACATCCGCACACGACTCACATCTTCTGTGATTCTTGCCATCAGATCACCGGTGCTATTTTTTCTGTAGAAGCTAAGAGGCAATTTTTGGTAGTGATCAAAAATCTCATTCTTAATATCATATTCCACTTTTCGGGACATGATGATGAGGGTCTGACGTATGAAAAACAAGAAAACTCCTCGTAGCAAAGCCATTACTAGGATCAAAACTCCAAAGACTACAACAAATTTTAAGAAAATATCTTGTGCCTGATCACCCATTCCACCTTGCTCCAAAGGCCTATAAATAGAAAAACTTTCAACAACATAATCTATTGCAAGTCTGACTAGTTGCGCGGGGATAATTACGAAAATGTTAGAAATCACCGTAAAAACTATCCCCAAAAGGATCAAGCCCTTGTATTTGTACAAATACTTATTGAGTCGCCAAAGTGGTTTCACCAAATAAAAATTTTAAAATGAAGGAATTAGATTAGGAAAGCTGGGTATATTAATCCTTTGAAGGCCAATAAAAGTATTTAATTTTGTATCGGCTATTATCGCAAGGAGTACCCAAATATAACACATTCTAAAAAGCTAAGTTCACATGTTAGAGATTAAAGCTACCGAAACAGTACGTGAAGGTTCGATCTTTGGCCAAATCACCACAATGGATCACGAGCAACTTGTGATTTGTAATGATGAAGCAACCGGCCTTAAGGCATTGATCGGAATTCACAACACCACCTTGGGTCCAGCATTGGGCGGAACCCGTATGTGGCCTTATGCTTCTGAAGAGGAAGCGATTACAGACGTCCTTCGTCTTTCCAGAGGAATGACATTCAAAAATGCCTTAGCCGGACTGAATCTCGGCGGTGGTAAGGCTGTGATTTTGGGCGATCCAAAATTGAAAAATGAAGCCTTTCTAAGACGTTTCGGAAGGTTCGTTCAGAGTCTTGGCGGTAGGTATGTGACTGCAGAAGACGTGAATATGAATACTTCTGACATGGAGTTCATTGGACTTGAAACTCGTCACGTCACTGGTCTGCCCGAAATCAAAGGCGGAGGAGGAGACCCTTCACCAGTTACAGCTTATGGTGTGTACATGGGAATGAAGGCTGCTGCCAAAAAAGCTTTTGGCTCGGAATCGCTAGAAGGAAAGCGAATCGGGGTTCAAGGTGTGGGTCAAGTAGGTAAATACTTGATAGAACACTTGGTCAAAGAAGGAGCACATGTATTAGTGACTGATATCTTCGAGGACAAATTACAGCAAGTAGCTAAGGCTACAGGAGCTCAGGTAGTGGACCCAAATGTAATCTACGACATGGAAATGGATATTTATTCTCCTTGTGCTCTAGGTGCTACTATCAATGATCAAACTATCGATCGATTGAAATGTGCAGTGATTGCCGGCGGTGCAAATAACCAACTGAAGGACGAAGCCAAACATGGCCGAATTCTAGTAGAAAAAGGAATAGTATATGCACCAGACTTCCTGATCAATGCTGGCGGTGTAATTAATGTAGGCGCTGAGTACTTTGGCGGATACAATAGAGAGACCGTTTACAAGCAAACTGAAAAAATCTATGATACCTGTTTAGGTATTTTGGACAAATCTGAAAAGGAAAATATCCCAGCTCAGCAAGCTGCAATAGAAACAGCAAAAGCAAGAATTGAAGCCATCGGAAGAGTGAAGCTTTCTTTTTAAGCATTAACCATATCCTTTTCTAAACCACCGGAAATGACTTCCGGTGGTTTTTTTGTCTATGCCAACTAGGCAATAGCCCCGTCAAATTACCTATATTTGCAACTCATTTCGAAGACATGCTAAACAGAAGAATACTCAGAGTAAAGGCTTTTCAAAACCTATATGCATACGAACAGTGCAAGGGTTCCAACCTAAACCTCTCAAAAGATTTTATCCGAACTTCATTCATGCCGGATCTGAACAGCATGGAAGTGCAAGATAAAACCGCACTTAATAAAGAGGCTGAGGAAGCTATCAAGCTTTTTGATCAAAACCTTACTTCTAAAGACCTGCTGAAATCAAGCGACGCTAGTCGCAAAGTAAAGCAAGTCGTATTGGAGGCTTTGACAAAGTTTCATGATGCAAACGAAAAGGATCACCAATTCCTCTTAAAGAATATGGTAGTATCTGCCGAACGCATCCCACAGCTCTATCTATTGGCTATTGAGCTACTTCAGGCTTTTACTGCACATGTGGAAAAAGAAATTGAGAAGAAAAAGAAATTCGCAGGCAACAATCCAGTTGGGTTTGGGAATGAATTGAATCTTCCAAACAACCAAGTCTTACGCACACTACGAGAATCTAATCTGTACAAAGGCGCAATAGCTAGATACAATGTACACTTGGATGATATTGAACTTGAAATAAGAGAATGGTTTAGAGACTATGTGAAGCCATCGGACCATTATCAGGCTTACCTTCAACTGGAAAGCCCAACGCTAGAGCAGGATTTTGATTTGGCAGATGACATATTGAAAAAAGTGATTTTCAAAAACGAAGTTATCCTCAATTTCTTTTCAGAGAAAGACCTTAACTGGGTAGAAGATAAATCCGTTGTGAGAAGCTTAGCATCAAAGGTTTTGAAAAATGCGGCTAACCTTCATGAAGAAAATGAAAGCCAAATGCCAGAGATTGCTATGAACTGGGATGAGGATAAGGAGTTTTTTCAAAATATCTTTAACTTCACCATTGAAAATGACATAAATAGTAAAGCTCTTATTTCTCAAAAAACTAAAAACTGGGATATTGAAAGACTGGCATTTACAGATAAGGTGATTATCTCTATGGCAATTGCAGAGATGAAAAACTTTCCAAGCATCCCAGTCAAAGTAAGTATTAATGAGTACATCGATATCTCTAAAACCTACAGCACGCCCAAAAGCAAGCAATTTGTCAATGGATTGCTAGATGTTATGGCAAAAGAGTTAACCGAAAGTGGAGAAATCCGTAAGAGCGGTAGAGGCCTTTTGGACAATAAATAATATAACTATGAGCAAGAGCAGTAATTCACTCATCGCATTCCTTATAGGTGCAGGCGCGGGCGCAGCACTTGGGGTACTTTTTGCACCTGACGCGGGAACAAACACCCGTGATCGACTTTCTTTCAAACTTTCTAAATACAAGAAAGAATTAGAGGAATTGATCGATGACTTAGTAGATGGAAAAGAAATGCATCTAAATGAGGCAAAAACCGAAGGGAAGCGCGTAATTTCTGAAGCTAAGAACAAAGCAGAGAACCTGCTTAGCGATGTCAATAAATTAATAGATCAAATCAATCAAGGAAATAATTAATCGTTATGAAATCGAGCGCGACATATCCTTAAACAGAGGAATGATAATCGATAAAGCGAGATTCCATATGACCATTTAAAAACAAAACATATACAGATGAAAATCAACGTATTGAATATGGCGGTATTCACCGTCGCACTTGCATTGGGAACTTCATGTAACCAAAAAAGTGATCAAGATGCCAAGATTCAGGCACTCGAAGACAAAATTGCTCAACTAGAAACCGGTAACACAGCGGTAACTCCAGTGAATGCTCAGGCTACTTCTGTGGCTGACCCAGCTACGCAGGGTGCATTTGCATTTCCAGAAATGGAATATGACTTTGGTGCTATCAACGAAGGCCAAGTAGTAGAGCATATCTTCAAATTCACAAATAATGGACAAGCTCCATTAGTAATCTCTAATATCACCGCATCATGTGGTTGTACTAGTCCTGACTGGTCCAAAGCACCAGTGAAGCCAGGCGATGAAGGTTATGTGAAAGTTGTATTCAATTCTGCTGCTAAGTCAGGCGCTCAAGCTCCTACTGTCAGCATCCAAGCTAATACAAACCCAGCTGTAACCCGATTAAGATTAAAAGGTACAGTTACTCCAAAAATTGCAGGCGCGGCCGCACCAGTAGGCCCGGTTAAACGATAATTATGATTTCTACAGTATTAGCTCAAGCTGCCGCAGGTGGTAGTGGAATTTTAGGACAAGTTTTCCTATTCGGTTCAATTATTCTGATCATGTATTTCTTTATGATCAGACCTCAGCAAAAGAAGCAAAAGGAAAGCAAGAAATTTATTGAAGAAATAAAAAAAGGAGATGAAGTAGTGACCATCGGAGGACTTCATGGTAAAGTAAGTTCTGTAGAAGGCGATGCCGTTATGCTTGAGCTTGACAGAGGACTTAAAGTCAAAGTGGAAAAATCAGCTATTTCTCTAGATTTCTCAAAGAAGCCAGAAATAAAAAAATAAATTGAATTTTGCCGGAAACTAAAAAATCCTCCCAAAGGATTTCTCCCAAAAAACTCTCTAATCTGAAAGTGGTAGTCCTCTGCATTGCAGCAGCTACCACTTTTTGGATTTTAAACGCCCTGAATAAGGACGATTATAATACTATTGTCGATTTTCCAGTTGAGATTGTTTACGATCAAAACCAGTTTATCGCTGTAGCAGGGCTACCAAAAACGTTGGAAATAGAAATTTCTGGTAATGGTTGGGATCTCCTGAGAAAGTATTTCAACTTCAACAACGACGCTTATCCTATTGAGATTAAAAATCCTGCTGCAAAAAACTACCTCCTTACAGCCGATCTCAAAAGATCTCTGGGTGAATTCCTCTCTCCTACCCAACTCGTCTCCGTACTCGACGATTCTCTTAAGTTTAAAATAGACAAAATTAAGTCGATCAAAGTAAAACCAGTTCTTGATTCAAATAGCTTTTCCATGGCTAAGAACTATAGGATTTCTGACCAAGTTACTTTTAGCTCGGAAACAATCACTCTTAGAGGGCCTAGTTCAATTCTGGACAGCCTGGATAGCAACTTCCCAATTAGCCTAGACGAAACGCGCATCAATAAGTCAATAGACAAAGTGATTTCTCTTGAGGTACCTGACTCTTTGATCAACCTTGTACAGATAGAAAATAAGGACATCAGAATTAAATTCGATGTCATCGCCTTTTTGGAAGGAAACAAAAGGCTGAAAATCAATAAAATGAATTTTCCAAAATCAGTTACCTTGGATAATGAAGTCGTTATAATGATTTCCTATCTAATAGATGGTAGAAAAGTAGCTGAATTAAAAGACATTGAATTCGAAGCCGTTCTCGATTACTACAAAAGAAACAAAGAGGATAGCACGATTACGGTTCAAGTGAAGCCGATGCCTGATTACTTAGATAAAGTAGTGATCACTCCAGAAATCCTGAAGTTGAAATATGAGTAATCACAGTCCCATTTTGGTAGGTATCACCGGTGGAATCGGATCTGGTAAATCTACTGTAGCCAAAATTTTTTCAATACTAGGTATTCCTATCTATTCCGCTGATGATCGAGCCAAGTGGTTGATGGGAAATGACAAACATCTCAAAAGTCAGATTAAAGATGCATTTGGAGAGGAGTCTTACCTTAGTGACGGAGCTCTTGATAGGGATTTTCTAGCAAAAACAGTTTTTTCCGACCCAGCGAAAGTAAAAACAATTAATTCACTTGTTCATCCTGCGGTTGGACGGGATTTTAAGGATTGGGCATCTCAGCAAACTGCTCCTTACGTGCTAAAAGAAGCAGCTTTGATCTTCGAAACAGGAAGTAATGATGCGTTGGACCATGTGATTAATGTCAGCTCCCCTCTTAAAGTACGAATTGCAAGAACACTGATGAGAGATCCTTTTCGTTCGGAAGAGCAGGTCAATCAAATTATCAATCAACAACTCCCCGATGAGCAGAAAAACGAATTAGCTGATTTTGTTATCAAGAATACAGATAATAAGCTCTTGATTCCGCAGGTTCTAAAAATCCATCAGCAACTGATTTCAGAGAATTAGACCTCTCAAGTGTGTGATAAAAGGACCATTATCCCTATTTTTCTTCTTTCGGTTACAAAACACTTTTGATCAATTATGAAAGCCTACAATCCTAAGGACTGGTTTAAAATTCTGTTTTTAGTCCAAAAATCTGATACGCTAGTCAAGCTTGGCCCATTCATGGTTGTGATTTTTCTTTACTCGCTAGGAATAGCTTGGCTAGAAATGGATTACCTGAATATCGGAAAGAATAGTTGGGTACAGAATATCCCTATTATGCATAGCCTGCTAAGCTTCGTGATCTCACTGCTACTTGTTTTTCGCACAAACACAGCCTACGACAGATGGTGGGAAGGCAGAAAGCTTTGGGGTCAACTGGTAAATAACAGCAGAAACTTAGCCATCAAATTAGCCGGAATTCTGGACAACGAGGATGAAGAATGCAGACACTTTTTCAGAAGAACTATTCCGTTTTATGCTTTCGCGCTAAAGGAACATTTACAGAATAACGTAACTATGTATATGCTGGATGACGAGAAAGATGGAGAAATAAAGCCTGAGATCGACCCAGAAAAGCATGTCCCAAACCAAGTGGCTAAATTGATGTTTGCCAAAGTAAATGACCTTTATAAAGCGAAAAAGATCACAGGTGATCAATTGATCATTTTAAATAATGAACTAGTTTCATTCACTGATATATGCGGAGCTTGCGAGCGAATTAAGAACACCCCGATTCCTTATTCTTACAGCTCCTTTATCAAAAAATTCATCCTAGCTTATGTACTTACCTTACCGCTTGGCTATGTTTTTTCGCTAGGTTATTATGCTGCTCCTATTGTCACATTCATTTTTTACGTGTTAGCCAGCTTGGAAATAGTCGCAGAAGAAATCGAAGAGCCTTTTGGCAATGACGCAAATGATTTACCCATGGGTAAATTGTCTGAAAACATTCAAAAGCATGTTCAAGAATTAATTTGAACTCGCCTTCATATTCCCTGTAATTTTGATTGCTGAGAATTTGTTCGGTATTTCAAATAGGAACTTTGTCTAAGCCAATAGTGCTCATCTAAACCATACCTACCAGTTTTGAAAATCTAATGGACGAAAATGTAACTCTTCGCACGGTAAACGTGACACGTTATATCCTGCCTTTACGGGAGGGCGGCTCCTTGCCAGCACTGGCAGATGCGGATGACGGATTCAAATACGTATTGAAATTTCGGGGAGCAGGTCAGCGCGAAAAAGCACTTATAGCTGAACTGCTAGGAGGAGAAATTGCAAGAGCTTTGGGATTGAAAGTTCCTGAACTCGTGTTTGCCAATTTAGATCCTGCTTTTGGCAGATCGGAAGGAGACGAAGAAATCCAAGACCTTCTAAAAGGAAGTCAGGGATTAAACCTTGCATTGCACTTCCTCTCCAGTGCCATCAATTATGATCCTGTAGCCATGAGCACAGACCCACAGTTAGCTTCGCAAATTGTTTGGTTGGATATGTTCATCACAAATGTGGATCGAACTTTTAGAAACACAAACATGCTGATTTGGAATCGAGAGCTTTGGCTGATCGATCACGGAGCGTCGTTTTTGTTTCAACATGCCTGGGTTAATTGGAGAAAAAATGCAGAAGGCCCATTCCCAATTATCAAAAACCATGTGCTCCTTCCTGTAGCCTCGGAGCTAGAAGCAGTGAATGAAGATTTCAAAAAGATTTTGACACATGAAAAAATCAAAGCAATCGTAAATACTATTCCTGAGGTATGGCTACTTGCCGGTGGCGATTCCGAAGATGCTGAAGAGAGCAGACAAGTCTACCTAGACTTCCTCACTCTTCGCCTTTCCTATTCTGATCAATTCATAAAAGAAGCTCAAGATGCAAGAACAGCACTTATATGAATATGCCGTCATCCGCGTAGTACCACGGGTGGAGAGAGAAGAATTTATCAATGTCGGAGTAGTAATCTGTCATTGGAAAAGAGACTTTCTGCGTAGCAAGATTCAGCTTGATTCTAAGAAATTGTTGATGTTAGATCCTTTGGCTGACGTAGAAATGATACAATTGAATTTGGCTTCTTTTGAAAAAATATGCGCTGGTGCAAACAATGGAGGCAATATCGCGACGATGGATTTAGCCTCAAGATTCAGATGGCTAACGGCGGTTAGAAGCTCTATTATCCAAACTTCAAGACCGCATTCTGGCTTTGCCGATGATTTGGAGAAAACGCTGGAAAGGCTTTTTGATGAAAATGTGCGGTAATGTAGACTTGAGCTATAAGATTCAAGAATTAAGAAAAAAACCTATCAACCATCGGATTAAAAAAACAAGCCGATATACCTAAGCGAGAGCTAACTGGAATTGCCTAAAAATCAAAAAAGCGTGAAGAAATAATCTTCACGCTTTTTTATAGTCGTATTTCTCAGGAAATCTTATCAAATCCTAAATACGGATGAAGCACCTTCGGCATGTTTATTCCATCAGGTGTTTGATTATTCTCTAAGATAGAAGCTACAATTCTAGGCAATGCCAAAGCAGAACCGTTCAGAGAATGTGCTAACTGGGTTTTCTTATCAGCTCCTCTGAAACGCAGTTTCAGTCGGTTCGATTGGTATGTTTCAAAGTTAGAAACAGAACTAACTTCCAACCATCTCTCCTGAGCGGCAGAATACACTTCCATATCATATGTCAAAGCAGAAGTAAAGCCCATATCACCTCCACAAAGTCTTAGTACGCGATAAGGTAATTCAAGCTTTTGCAGCAGACCCTGCACATAAGAGCTCATGCTTTCCAAAGTCTCATAGGATTTATCAGGATGAGTGATCTGCACGATCTCTACTTTGTCAAACTGATGAAGTCTGTTTAGCCCTCTTACGTGCGCTCCCCAGCTGCCTGCTTCTCTACGGAAACATGGAGAATGACCTACATTTTTTATAGGAAGATCACTTTCAGAAAGTATCACATCACGATAAATATTCGTGATTGGAACTTCCCCTGTTGGAATCAAATACAATTTATCCGCATCAGCATAATACATCTGCCCTTCCTTATCCGGAAGTTGACCAGTGCCAAAACCAGAGTCTTCATTCACCAAAATTGGTGGCTGAATCTCGTAATAGCCTTGTGCTAAAGCTTCGTCCAAGAAAAAGTTTATGAGTGCACGTTGAAGTCTAGCACCTTTACCTTTATAAACAGGGAATCCTGCCCCAGTGATCTTTACACCAAGGTCAAAATCAATAATGTCGTACTTCTTGATCAAGTCCCAGTGTGGAAGCTTACCTTCATATAAGTCAGGAATTGCTCCGTTCTCCAATACCACCTCATTGTCCTCCGCTGATTTGCCAGCAGGAACAGATACATGCGGAACATTAGGAATGGTATAGAGCAAAGCGAGCAAATCGGCTTCAGCCTTAGAGTTTTGCTCTTCCAAGTCTTTAACCTGAATTTTAAGCTCTGCTGTTTTCTCTTTGATTTTAACTGCCTCTTCAGCTCTTCCCTCACGCATCAATATCCCAATCTCCTTCGAAATTGCATTCGATTCGCTTTGTATCTGATCACGCTCTGACTGGCTCGACTTTCTCAACTCGTCCAGCTCAACTGCCTGATTCAGTACAGCTTCTGCATTTGGGAAATTTCTCTTTTGAAGTCCGGCAAGTACGCCGTCGAAGTTTTCTCGAATTTGATTAACTAAAAGCATCTTAAAATCTTTGAAATTGAAGCTTCAAAGATAAGCATGTTAACGAACAATGATGGCTTTACTCACACTTGAAAATGGGCCATCTAGCTCTTTTCCATTAGATCGTTGCAATCTCACTTTCACTTGATAAGCACCAACTGGCAAATTCTCTATGCGAACAGGGGCCATATGATCTATTTCATAGGTTAGATCATTTACCTCAATAACCACTTTTAGTCCATCCAACTTCATATCGCCTCCTACTACCAGAAAATCAATAATCACTTCGCTTCCAACCTCGTAGAACTGATCTGACCTAGGAAAATTCAAAGCAAGGTAAGGTTCGGCTGAATAAGGAAAAGGTCTAGATTCACCTACCTGAAAGTCTCTATCCACATAGTTGCCAAAATTTTTCAAAGCCAATCCTTCTTCATCTACCAAGTAGGCGACTACGCGATAACTCCCTAAAGTAAGCTCTCTTTGGAAGATTGGAGAATAAAAGCCAACAGGATCGCCACCATTTAATATATTATACAGCTTAAACTCTTTGGTTGCACTCAAGTCAAACGGAAAATTTTTGACATTAAATTCAAAAGGCACCTTCCCCGGTTTGAAAATCTGATTTCCCAATGGGGTATATAATTCAAGTATTGCATCTGGGTACGCGGCTTGATCTTCATATTGAAAAAATTTTACCTGAGGAGCATCTGGTTCTTGTGCATCGTTGTTAGGAGGCATTACTACTACTTCCTCGTTCACTCGCTGTTTTTCGGCAGAACAAGCTGATAAAAGGCAAATCAAAAAGAGTAAAGTCAGGATTTTATTCATACAGCATGTAAATTGAGTTTAAAGATATTTAATTTTAAAGATAAATTAGACGTATAACTATAATACAAACCCATATGGAAATCCTATTTGACGAGATACCAAGTTTAGACTTAGCTGATTTCACCTCTGGCTCTACAGCCCAAAAGGCAGCATTTGTACAGAAACTAGGAGAAGCTTACCAAAACATTGGTTTCGTGGCAATTAAGAATCATGGTTTGTCACAAGATCTCCAAGATAGACTTTATGGGTCCATCAAAGATTTTTTCAAACTCCCTGATACAATCAAAACCAATTACGAAAAACCAGAAATCGGATTTCAACGTGGCTATACAGGTAAGGGAAAAGAGCATGCCAAAGGCAGAAACACTGGTGATTTAAAGGAATTTTATCATGTTGGGCAGGAACTCAGTCGAATCCCTGACTCAGATCCTATCAAAGCCGAATACCCGCCAAACATCTGGCCTTCCGAACTTCCGGAATTTCAAAACGATGCAAATGAAGCGTATCGCACATTGGAAAGTGCAGGCAAAGCCATGCTTCAAGCTATCGCGCTTTCATTGGATTTGGACGAAAATTACTTCGAGGACAAAGTCGCACATGGAAATTCCATCCTAAGACAAATCCACTACTTCCCCATTGAAAACCCAGATGAAGTTCCTGCTGACGCAGTAAGAGCCGCTGAGCATGGGGACATCAATTTGATCACTTTATTAATGGGAGCAAGTGCAGATGGACTTCAGGTATTGAGAAGAGATGGGAAATGGATCCCAATCACTGCCCTACCTGATCAATTGGTCGTGAACGTGGGTGACATGTTGGAGAGATTGACAAATAAGAAATTGAAATCCACCATTCACCGTGTGGTCAACCCACCTCGAGAAAAGATGAATACAAGCAGGTACTCAATCCCATTCTTTATGCACCCGCGCTCTGAAATGGATCTTACCTGCCTAGAAAGCTGTGTGGATACAGATCATCCAAAACAATTCGAAGATGTCTCTGCAGGTGAATTCTTGGAAGAACGCCTTCGTGAACTAGGACTCAGAAAATAAGGGATGTCGGTAAAACAGGTCCGATATTATTTATTTCTGAAAGACACAATTACACTTTCACTAACTGCATTTGGTGGCCCGCAAGCGTTTCTTGCCATGCTATTAGAGCGGATGGTGACTAGGCGTGCCTATATTCAGGAAGATGAGCTATGGGAGCTGAATGCATTATGCAACATGCTCCCCGGCCCATCTTCCACTCAACTAGTTTGTGCCATCGCTTACCGAGTTGGTGGTCCGAACTTAGCCTACCTTGCCCTCATTGTCTGGATTTTGCCCGCCACTTTACTCATGATTTTTGCGGCAATGCTCATTTTCTTTCTTCAAGAGAATACTCCTGGGGCATTGGATTTTGCGAGGTTTATCCAACCCATGGCAATTGGCTTTATCATTTTTGCCGCACAAAAGATAATAGGAAAGACCATCAAGACCACCGAAGCAATGGTGCTGGTACTGATTTCTGCATTTGTATCATTCTTCTATAGCTCCCCCTATATCTTCCCCGTATTACTGACTATCGGAGGGTTGAGTACCTCTATCAAATATAAGCAGCAACCAAAACAGAAGAAAGATGCTCCACTGGTCATCGAATGGTCCAACTTCTACCTGTGGGGCGGGGTATTAATTTTAGCTGCGATATTGGGAGCGGTCACCAAATATCAACCAGTCATTCTTTTCGAGAACTTTTATCGAAATGGAAGTCTGATCTTCGGAGGCGGCCAAGTACTTGTTCCGTATTTGTATACTGAGTTTGTAGACTTCAAACATTTCCTGACATCGGAAGAATTTCTGACAGGATATGCGATTTCTCAAGGTATTCCAGGCCCCACATTCAGCATATCATCTTATGTAGGAGCACTTTCGATGAAGGAATTTGGAACAGCTGGTTTCTTTATTGGTGGATTTATAGCAGCTGCCGGAATATTCTTACCTGGAATCTTCCTTATATTCTTTGTGATCAGGTTTTGGGATCAGCTTAAGAAATATCGCCCTGTAAGAGCAGCTTTGGAGGGAATAAACGCCGTATCATGCGGGATGTTAATTGCTGCTGCCTACTTGCTTTTTGAGCCCCTTGAAGCAAATGGATTAAATATTATTTTCATATTAGCTACCTATGTGTTACTACAGTTCACTAAAATCTCATCGCCTCTAATCATCGCTGGTGGTGTAGTATTAGGCATTATTTACAATAGCTTTTTTCTATAAATCGGAAGAAATGCCCAGCTTATTTCCCCCAAAAGGAACAAGAATAGCCCAAGTCACGTTTTAAAATCTAAATTCATTCCCTATCTTTCTTCTATGCACGCCTACGAATACATCAATAATCTGATCCCACCACTAAAGCTTTCTGACAAAACTGGAATGGCTTTAGCATGGATGGAAGAAATCAGAACTGACGTACTTCCAGTTATCGATAAAGGTGTTTTTTTAGGATTGATCAAAGAGGAAAGGATATTTGAAATAAATAATCCAGACACCCTAATTGCTGATATTGAACCCTCAAATCCTGATTGTTGGGTTTTTTCAGATAAACACATTTACGATGTGCTTAGAGTCAGCTCAGAGCAAAATTCAAATATTGTAGCAGTTCTAGACAGGGAATCAAATTATTTAGGAATCGTGACTATGGAGGATTCCATTGCTGCTTTTGCTGATAGTCTTTCTATAAAATCGCAGGGAAGTGTAGTGATTCTATCTTTGAGTATGCCCGATTATAGTCTATCCGAGATCTCTAGAATCATCGAATCAGAAAATGCCAAAGTTCTAAGCTCATTTATCACTACTGATCCTTTGGATGATTCTAAGATCAAACTCACTTTGAAGCTCGATCAAACAGAACTTAGACACATCAAAGCAACGTTGGAGCGATTCGGCTATAAAATTATAGATCATTATCAAGAAGAATCTGGCGTAACTAGCGAAGAGGACAGAATCGGTAATTTGTTAAGATTTTTAGATATTTAGGACATGAAAGTCGCCCTTCATGGCTTGGCTCTGAAAGCAGAAGTGTTTTCAGAAGTTCAGTCACTTTTTAACGAACTTACTGCCCACCAATTCGAAATCTTCGTCACGGAGCAATTTGACAAACAACTTCGAAAGCATGGTGGTAAATCTTTGTCTTACTGGGTACTGGAAAGCCGTCAGGACATGGCCGCTATGGACTTTGTTATCTCCATAGGCGGAGATGGTACCTTGCTAGACGCTGTGTGCCAAGTAGGCGACTTAGAAATACCCATACTTGGTCTCAATACAGGGCGACTTGGCTTTCTGGCCACTGTAGCAACAGAAAAAATTTCTGACTCTATCGCAGATTTGGCTAATAACAACTATCAAATAGAATCAAGAACTCTGATCTCGCTCCAAAGTCATAGGAAGCTATTTAATGGCTTGAATTTCGGACTTAACGAATTCACCATACATAAGCGTGATACCTCATCCATGATCACTGTTCATACTTATATCGATGGAAAATACCTCAACAGCTATTGGGCTGATGGATTAATTGTCTCTACACCCACTGGTTCCACAGGGTATTCCTTAAGTTGCGGAGGGCCATTGATTTCCCCGGAAGCAAAGAACTTGGTCATCACCCCCGTAAGTCCTCACAACCTCAATGTGCGGCCAATAATCGTATCAGATGAGAGTGAAATAAGTTTTGAGATCGAAGGAAGGTCAGAAAAATTCCTGATTTCATTAGATTCGCGCTCTACTTCTATTTCTTCTGAGATGAAGTTGAGTGTCAAAAAGGAAAAGTTTTCCGCTAAATTGGTAAAGCTCCCGCACTATCATTTCTTCGATACATTAAGGCAAAAGCTTAATTGGGGTTTTGACATGAGGAATTAATAGACATAAATAGCAGTAAAAAAACCAAACTTGAGCTTAACAATTATTAACCCGTTAAATACAAAGATGCGTTTTTTAAACGTTAGGTACTTCATAACTTGCATCGTCTTGAAAAAGGTCAATTTTCACATTTACAATCACTTACTTATTCTGTTTTTAGTTTTTCTCGGTTTTACTGGGGAGATCCAGGCTCAGAAATACGAAATTGGAGGTGGTTTAGGTGTCGCCACTTACTCAGGGGACATCATCAGAAAAATTGACCCGGGTCAAATTGGACCTCAAGGAACGTTGTTTGGCAAGAGAAATTTTGATAATGTGTGGACGCTGCGAGTGGCAGGAAGTTTAGCTATGCTAAATGGTGCGGATAGTATAAATCCAATAGACCAACTGGCAGAGATTAGAGATGCAAGATTTAGAGCAGGAATTATCGAGGCATCGGCAGTAATGGAATTCAATTTCCTTGATTATTTGTCTGGTAATTCTGAATTCAGATTTTCACCCTATGCATTCTTTGGGATTGGATATACTTATGCTTTCGCTAAGGGGAATACCTTCGCTTATAATGTATCTTCTAGATACGATTTGGGTACGGTTGTCATTCCATTTGGAGGAGGAGTTAAGTATAAACTCAACGAACGTTGGACTTTAGCTACAGAATTAGGCTTTAGACCTACCTTCACTGATTACCTAGATAAGATAGACAGTAAAGAACCTGTTATCCCTAGATTCCAGGACCCAATCAATCCAGGAGAGCCTTATGGAATCAATTTTGGAAATGCATACGATAAAGATTGGTACTACTTTTTAGGAGTCACAATCAGCTATACATTTGCAACTACAAAATGCTATGCCTATTAATTAATTGACCCTTAGGGCTGATTATTGGAAAAGAAATACCATTTTTGTACCTCCAAAAAAAGTAAGCATTCGGAAACGACTGGAATGAAGAACGCATTAGACCCCAACAGAATCCCCCGACATATTGCAATTATCATGGACGGCAATGGACGCTGGGCCAAGAAGAAAGGTGCCATGAGAATATTTGGGCACCGACATGCAATTAAGGCTGTGAAAGACTCTATAGAAGGGGCTGATAATTTAGGCGTTAAATACCTAACTCTATTTTCATTCTCCACAGAAAACTGGTCAAGACCTCAGGAAGAAGTCAACGGACTCATGGAACTTCTAGTAAAAACTATTACCGATGAAGTCCCTATGATGATGAAAAACAACATCCAATTAGAGAGTATTGGTGATGTGGATAGTCTTCCTAAATCTGCCTACGAAAAACTAATGGAGGCAAAAAGTACCACCTCCAAAAACACTGGTCTCACTGTAATCTTAGCACTCAGCTATAGTGGTAAGTGGGAACTCACTCAAGCAGCTAAGCGCATTGCTCAAAAAGTCTCAGAAGGAAAATTGAAAATGGATGAAATCACTGAAGAGGTGATGGCAAACCATCTGGAAACTGCTGGCATACCTGATCCTGAACTCATGATCAGAACCAGTGGAGAACACAGATTAAGCAATTTTCTGCTATGGCAATTGGCCTACACGGAAATGTATTTCACTCCCGTGCTATGGCCAGATTTTAGAAGAGAACACCTAGATGCTGCAATCACCGATTACCAAAAACGTGAACGGAGATTTGGAAAAACGGGTGAGCAAGTTAAATCTTAAGTAATTGATGAAAAGAAGTTTACTAATTCTGTTTTGTCTGGTTTGGGCAAGTTCAGCAATGGCGCAAATACGTTTGGGCCAAAGTCGCTATGCCACAAGCAAGCCAATAGATATTTTGGAGCTAAATTATGCTAAGCCCCAAACCTATAGAATCGCAGAAATAAAAGCTGTAGGTCTGAATACCTTGGATGAGATCGCCATTCTTTCCCTTTCAGGATTGAAAGTGGATGATAAAATCGAAGTGCCTGGAGATGCCATTTCCAATGCATTGAAAAAGCTTTGGGGACAAGGTATCATCGGGGATGTCAAAATTTTGGTTACAAAAATCGAAGGTGAAGATATTTCCCTGCTCTTAGATTTAACTGAAAGACCTAGGTTCTCCCGCGTAGAATTTACCGGAATGAACAAAACTCAGGAAAGTGAGCTCCGCGACAAAGTAAATATCCGAGGACGTGTAGTAAGAGATGACGTATTGAATAACGCCAAAAGGAATATCGAAAAATATTACCTTGATAAAGGCTTCATGAATGCTGATGTTAAAATCAGACAGGAAAGAGATACTACCCTACCAAACTCTGTAAAATTAATTTTTGACGTAGAGCAAAATTCAAAAGTCAGAATCAATGCCATCGAATTCTATGGCAACCAAGAAGTCACTGATTCAAAACTGAAAAAGAAGCTTAAGAAAACTAAGGAGCATGCAAGAGTTAGTGTTTTCAAAGACGGTTATTCCCGAATAGCAGATGCATCTGCTTCGGATGTTAAGAACACCCTTCTACACACGGACTCTGTATCCAACGAAGATGTAAAAGACTACATCAATAAGAACTTTAAACTGAATTTTTTCAACGGCTCCAAGTACATTCCAAAAGAATACAGGAATGACAAGGACAATGTGATCAACTTCTATCAAAGTAAAGGTTTTAGAGATGCCAAGATCGTCGCTGATTCTGTTTACAACTTTGGTCAGGACAAAATCAACATCGATATAGCGCTTGAAGAAGGCAGAAAGTATTACTATAGAAATATCACGTTTAACGGAAACTTTATCCATCCAGACGAAATCCTTCTTGCTAAACTAGGGATTCAAAAAGGTGACGTTTACGATAAAGAACGTCTTGACAAAAGACTAAACTACGATCCTACAAAGGGTGATGATGTAAGTTCATTGTACCAGAATGATGGATATCTATTCTTCTCCATTGATCCTGTAGAAGTTAACGTTGCAGGAGATTCCATTGACTTGGAAATGAGAATTTTTGAAGGTCCGCAGGTAACTGTGAACAGTGTCAACATAAAAGGAAATGAGCGTACTTCTGATCACGTAGTAATGCGAGAAATACGTATCCTTCCAGGTCAGAAATTCAATAGAGAGCTCCTAGTCCGTACGATTCGTGAACTTTCTACTCTTGGGTATTTTGACCCTGAAAAAATCAATCCAGATTTACGTCCAAACTTCGAGGCTGCAACAGTAGATATTACTTTTGAGCTAGAAGAACGACCAAATGATCAAATTGAGCTCTCAGGAGGATGGGGAGGATTCTATGGTTTCGTAGGAACTGTCGGCCTTTCATTCAACAACTTCTCTATCCGAAACATCAAAGACTTCTCCAAGTGGGATCCACTTCCTGTAGGAGATGGACAGAAGCTTTCACTAAGAGTACAAGCTAACGGTCGCTCATTCCAGAACTACTCTGTTTCTTTGACTGAACCATGGTTCGGAGGCAAAAAGCCAAATGCATTAAGCTTCTCATTCAATCACTCTGTACAGCGCCAGGTAGACTTCTACAATCAGGCAAGCTTCGGAGATGAATTGGGTTACTTCAAGATCACAGGTGTGACCTTGGGACTTGCAAAGCGTGTCACCTGGCCAGATGATAACTTTAGTATCAGTAACTCCCTCCAGTTCCAAGTTTATGAATTTGATGAATTCGGAACCTCTTTTGGCTTGAGTTATCCTACAGGAACATCCAACAGTGTTACATGGAATACTACGATTGCTAGATACAACCTAGACAATCCAACGTATCCAAGATTCGGATCTAACATTATTCTATCTGGAGCCTTTACTCCACCATATTCTTCTCTGAATAAGAAAATTGATGAAGAATCCACAGACCAGGAAAAATACAAGTGGTTAGAGTACCACAAGTGGATGTTTGATGCGTCGATCTACACTCCTCTGTTTGGCTCGACCAAATTGGTAGCTAGTGCAAGAGCTCACATGGGCTTTTTGGGGTCTTATAGTTCAAAGATTGGAGTTATACCACTGGAAAGATTTGTAATGGGTGGTGATGGTATGTCAATGAACAACTTTGCATTAGGCCAAGAAATCATCGGTCTACGTGGATATGAAAACCAATCAATCACGCCAGGTAGAGATAGCCGAGGAACAGCAGATCCAGAGCCATACGGAGGTATTGTTTACAATAAGTATGTGATGGAAGTGAGATACCTAGTTTCTCCAAATCCATCTGCAACGATCTTTGTACTAGCTTTTGCAGAGGCAGGAAATAACTGGGGGTCCTACAAGGATTTCAATCCATATGATTTGAATAAATCAGCTGGAGCAGGTGCAAGAATCTTTATGCCAGCATTTGGTCTATTGGGTATTGATTGGGGATATGGATTTGATGCTATTCCAGGAACATCGCAGCGAAGTGGCTCACAATTTCACTTCACTATAGGTCAACAAATAAGATAAGTATGGATTTAGTGCGGCGAATAGTTAATTTATGCAAAAATTGACACTCTAAGAATGTAAAAAATTAGAGCCATTGTTAACTTCCCAAACTCATGAATAAATCACTGAAAATTGTATTTTTGATGCTCTTAGCGCTACAAGCAGCGCCATTGGCAGCTCAAAAGATGGGATACATTGATTCAGAATATATTCTAAACAAGCATCCAGACTATAAAATTATCCAACAAGAGCTCGAGAACATTAGCTCCGAATGGAAGAAAGAGGCACAAAATTTGGATAAAGAGATCAAAGATCTTTCTGTTCAGTTAAAAGCAGAGGAAGTCCTCCTCACCGAGGAAATGTACCAGCAACGGCTGGAAGGCATTAAATTGAAACAAAAAGAATCCCATGAATTCAATAGTCGAATTTTCGGAATAAACGGGCAATACTTCCAAAAACAAGCGGAATTAATGCAACCGTTACAATCCAAAATGTATGACGCTATTGAGCGTGTATCTCGGAAGAATAACCTGGCTATACTGTTTGATAAAGCTGCTGAACCATCAGCAATTATCTACACTGACCCCAGACATGATTATTCCGAGTTCGTATTGGAAGAATTAGGAATCGAAGAAAACAAATAAATAGAAACACAGAATGATGAAAGTAAAAGTTATCCTTTCCGCAGTAGCCTTGCTTTGCGTAGGATTCGTGGCTCAGGCACAAGATGTAAAAATTGGTTACACCAATGTGGAATTTATCATGGATTTGATGCCAGAAATGGAACAAATCGGAGCTGATATTAAAGATTACGAAACTCAGCTTCAAACAAATATCCAAACTAAAGCTGAAGATTTTCAGCGTCAAGTTCAAACCTATCAGCAAGCTGCTCAGACAATGACTGAAGTAGCTAGAGCTGCCAAAGAGCAGGAATTAACTACTCTTCAGGGAACACTACAAAAATACGAGCAAGATGCTCAGACAAGCTACCAAAGAAAACTGGGAGAGCTTCTAGCTCCAGTTCAAACTAAGGTAGTTAACGCGATCAATGCTGTAGCTGCTGAGAACAACTACACCCACATTTTCGCAGATTCAGCTGGTCAAGCTCCTATTTTGCTATACACTAAAGAAGAAGACAAATTCACTGAGCTTGTATTAGCTAAGTTGGGTCTTAAGATGCCAGTTGCTCCTGCAGCGACTAATTAATTAACCACTAGTAATCGAGAAGCCGCTAGTTCGATCTAATTCGAATTAGCGGCTTTTTTTTGTTAATTCTGTCCTAAACACAAAGTTTACAGGTTCAACAAAAGCCTTACATTTATATTAAATTCTGGTTGTATTTAATCCCAGTCGGACTAGATAAAAACAATTTAGAACTAGACGCATAACATCAGTTTCATTCATTTGATTAATATCCTTTTACTTTAAACATGCCAAAGCGTAACCCAAAAGATGTAATCAGCAAAAGCCAAGATGCCGTCTTAGTAGATTTTTATGCGGACTGGTGCGGGCCGTGTCAAACAATGAATCCTATTATCGATGAAGTACTAAATGAGCTTGGAGGAAAAGTAAAGCTTCTCAAAATCAACATCGACAAAAGCCCTCAAATGGCTCAGCAGTTTGCCGTACGCTCTATTCCTAATTACATCCTTTTTAAAAAAGGGAAAATCCTCTGGAGAAAAGGAGGTTTGATTACCAAGCGAGATTTACATCACGCATTAAAAGGCTTTGTTTGAAAAGGGTAGTAAGATTGACCTTATAAATCACGCCACAATTTTGACCTTCTGAGTATCGTAGCTATTCTAACTATTTATTGATATCAATCCCTCAATGCACTTTCATCAAAATCAACCCTCACTCCAGCACCTATAAGTGACACCATAGCGGTGATCACAAAGAATATAAGACTAAATGCTACTGCAGTGGCCTCTTCTATCCCTGCATAGGTGTGAGCATAGACGAAAACAAGTTCTCTAGCCCCTACTCCACCTATAGTCAAGGGCAGTACAGCAACTATCGATGATAGAAGAAAAACCAATTGATACGCAAGGACATTCTCAGTTACTCCAAGAGCTCTTAATATGAAAAAAGCACTAACCAATTGTGCTAGCTGTCCTAACAGAGACCAAGCATTTGCCTTCCAAAATGAAGGAAGAAACTTTTTAAACAGTAGCTTTTGCATCAACCAAAAGGCGGGGAAAACCAATACTGCTGCTATACCTATTAATAACTCCCAAGCAATGTCCGAAGCAAAAGGTAAGGTCAAGTCTACAGGAAGTACCATCAGAAGCAGCAACAACACTATCGCTACTAAACCACCTAGCCTATCCAACAAAGCAGCTTGCACAAGCTCTTTAACTGGAGTTTTATAGTGCTTATTCAGCAAATAGACTTTGTATCCGTCGCCACCAATTCCTCCCGGGAGAAATAGATTATAGAACATCCCAATGAGGTAAAGCTTCATATTAAGCTTTTCGGAAATCGCCAATCCTATATTTTTAAAATATAAATTGAGTCGAAAAGCAGTAAATACTTTACTAAGTACAAATAGGGCAACGGCAGGAATCAGCCAAAACCAATGAATTGTCTGGACAATTTGCCACAGTTGATTAGTGTCAATCTTGCGAAAAACCAGAAAGAGAGCCAAACCGGTTAACACCAGTTTTAAAGCAGTCGATACTTTCTTCTTAAGAGAACTCCCTGTTTTCGCCAAAATTCAATTGATGTTTGGTAACGCTCTAAACCTTGTCTATTCCTTACTGGATTCCAGCAGCGGGCACCAATACTCCTTGATAGACAGATTTAATGGTGTAAGTCTTCTTATCCTGAGATTCGAAGTAGGTTCGGACTATTATTTCGGCAATTATACCTGTAGTGATAAACTGAATTCCACCAAGCACTAAGATGAAACCCAAGATCATAATAGGCCTTCCCCAGATATCCTCACCCATTACTTTGAGTATGAGCAAGTAAATATTGATCAAAAAACCTATCATAAACGAGATGATACCTATGCCTCCAAACAAGTGAATTGGGCGCTGAAAGTACTTTTGAAAAAATAACATTAGAATCAAATCCGACATTACCTTGAATGTACGGCTCAATCCATACTTAGACTCTCCGTGGATTCGTGGATGATGCTTCACATCCATTTCTGTCATTTTAGCCCCTTGCTGTTTTGCCAAAACAGGAATAAAACGATGTAATTCTCCATACAAACCCATTCCTTGAGCGATCTCAGCTTTATAAACTCTTAGGGTACAACCGTAATCTTTGAGATATACTTTGGTCGTATTTCTGATCACCCAGTTGGCAATTTTGCTTGGTATTTTACGAAGCACAAATCCATCTTTTCGATTTGCTCTACGACCTGCAACAACATCCCACTCTTCTTCCATTGCTTTTTTCAGCATCACTGGAATATCAGTTGGATCATTCTGCAAATCACCGTCCATGGTAGCAATGTATTCACCAATAGCCATGTCAATGCCTGCAGCTAATGCAGTAGTCTGCCCAAAATTTCTATTAAAAATAATCAGCTTGGTTCTACTGTTAGCATACTTTTTCACTTCTGCTACAGTTCTGTCCGTAGAGCCATCTTCAATCAAAATCACTTCGTAATCAATCTCATCTAAAGCAGAATAAGTGGCTTCCAGAAGCGGTTGAATATTATCCTCTTCGTTATAAACAGTGATTACTATGGAAATAAGTGGCTTGGACATGCTATAAAATTTTGTCAAAAATACGGTAAAATAGTTCCTAGGACAAAAAAGCTACGATTGGCTTTGGGAAGCGAACGAAAATTTGGTGTGACAAAGTTCAATCAGCTTATCTTTGCGGCATGTCTTTAGCCACCTCTGAAAATTCTCGAATCAACCCATGGGTAATCATGATTGCATTTGCCATTTTGGTTGGTCCCTTTGCATTGGGCTTTCATATGCACTATCCCGATGAGATGTACTACACGGATGCGACAGTCAAAATGCTACAAAACGGTGACTACCTGACTACTTACCTAGGGAGCGGCGAACTACGATTCAAAAAACCCATCGGAACCTACTGGACAGTTCTTGCGGGATTTAAGCTTTTTGGAGTTACGCCTTTAGCTTCTAGGTTTTTCTTTTTAATCGCTGGAGCATTAACGATAGGATTCACTTATTGGGCAGCAAAAGTTTTATTTGAGGACAAGAGAATCTCTGGACTTTCGGCTTTGATCATAGCTTCCAACCCTGTTTTGATTTTCAGCGCAACACGATCCATTCCAGATGTACTGTTAGTTTTAACTATGACCGCCAGTGCGGTGGGCTTTGCGGGTTTGATTCGATTTGGAGATGCTACGCCAAAAAAGTACCTGTGGATTCTGTACCTCAGCTTGGCATTGGCATTTGAAGTGAAAGGTCTTCCAGCAGCAGCTTTAGGAGGTATAGGTTTGATTTATTTACTTTTTAATCCTTGGAAAAAAATCTCCTTCAAAACGATCTTTCATTTCCCTTCCATTTTAGTCAGCATCTTTATTGGCCTGTTTTGGTTTATAGCCATGTGGAAAATCCACGGGCCAACATATCTAGATAGTTTTCTGGAAGACCAGGTAGGCACACGTGTAGCTTCACGGTATTTGCTCATCTTTCAGAATGGCTTTCTAGCACTGGGAATTCTTATTTTAATTTTTCTTCCCTGGGTACTTTTTGGGGTGGCAAAAGCTAAAACCTCAATCATACGTGTAAAAAAGGAAGATCCAGTGTTTTTCTGGTTTGCTATCCTATGGGGATTGGCGATACTAGGAATGGGCGCTATGACCAGCAAATTCTATGAACGCTATTTACTCCCTGTAGCACCTGTATTAGCTATTTTATTAGCATGGATTCTGGTAAAAGCAGACTTTGAAAGTAAAAAAACAGGTTTAAAAATCACTAGCTGGTTCTTTCTTATACTGAACTCTATCGTATTCATTTTTAGCTTTTGGTTGAATATCAACCTAGGTTCATCTCTCCTGATTTGGATCCAATTCGGGTTTGCTCTCCTTATTTTATTTTACCTCGGAAGACTTACCGTTAAAAGCATAAAACTTCCAAAAGCGATAGCTTATGGGTTTATGCTCCTTTTCTTTTTGATCTCAACAGGTACTTATCAGATTTCATTGCCAGATCAAGGTCAGCAAGTAAAATCCTTTGCCCTAAATGCGAATATTGACCCAACTGATAAAATTGGTTTCATCGGGAATCTACACACGAGCAGTAAGATTAGAATCGGTCTTGGTACTGACTTCCAGATGATCAACTTGCCTCGTTATGAGTTCCGAGAAGAGCTGTATAAGTACGATCGACTAATCATTGAGGATAAATACTTGGATTCTATTGATGCTTCTGCATACACCAAGCAAGTGATTTCTGTGAATTGGGCTTCAAGAGCAATTCCGGATCTTCTTTTTGCCGCAGGATCACCTAAGTTTGATAAACTATTGGAAGAAAAAGGACAAAAATACTATCTACTGGAGACCAAGTAATGTCAATAAGTATCAGAAATATAGGGGTCATATCTCTCCATGTTATCCCAAATCTGAATCGTAGCTTCTCTAAGTTTTTCTCCCCGAAATAAAACTTGAAAATGCTCCTCATACCTCAAGTTCTGAAACGTTGCAAATTCTCCAGGCTTTTCATAGTTCCAGCTGACAAAAATTCCTTGCTGCTCTTTTCCGACAAATTGCTCTAATCCTGGCCAGAGATCAAATTGGTTCTTTCTTGACCCCATATTCACCATATATGTTTGAGGATTACCCGGAAGATAAAAAGCGAGCTCTGAAGCCATATGATACGTCTCTGAGAACAAGTAAGCATCTTTCACTCCTAAACTATCCTGAAGGAAAGCGACACGATCAGCGAGTGGCTGATAGCCCGACATCCTTCTGAATGCTGACTTTTCGGCTTTTTTGATGGGAGCAATACTTTTGAGAAAAGTGAAATCAGGCAACAAAAACAGTAAAGGAACAAAGATGCTAAGCCCAACTCCCCAGTTCCTTAACTTAATCCAGACTCCTTTTTGCTCACAAATCCAAGCTGCAATTGCAATTGCTAAACTGCTATATGCGAAGACCGGCCAATTCACTTCAATCGAAGTCAACAAGCTTAAAAATGCAAAGCCAGCCCAGGACATAACTGCAGGAAGCAGTAAGTAAATAATTTTAGACTCATTGTACTTTTTAATTTTTATCAAAAAACCTCCAAAAAGAGGCAATAAAAAGATAGAAATCATCGCTAGCTGCCCACCTAGATATTCAAAGAATTGCTTTGCTGCTTTGCCTACATCGAAGGATGTTGATTCTCCTCCTCCAGCTCCACTCAGCGCAGCCAAGTGTTTGAAGGTATCAAAACCGTTTTGCCAGTTCCAGATCAGCATAGGTAGAAAACCAAGTGCGCTAACCAAGATGTAGCTCAGAAGGTACTTCTTCTGAATTGCCCACTCCTTTGTATAAAGTAAAAAGAATAACAAAAATGGGAATATCAATATCATCACCATTTTTGCCATTAGCCCAAAAGCTGTAGCCAACCCTGCCAAAATCCACCATGACATCCTTTGCTCTCTTATTCCTCGATAGGCCAAATAAATGCTCAAAATCCAGAAGAAAGTTAAGGAAGTATCTGTCATGTGAAATGTGCTGGCCAACCACCAAAGCGGCATTGCCTGAAGCAACATAGCCGACCAAAACCCCACTTTCTTCGAGAATAGATAAGTACCAAAAATGAACGTTACCCAAGAAATCCCCACTCCAAATATGATCGCATTAATTCTGACCCCTATCTCCGTATTGCCTAGAATATCCGTGCTTATGTAATTCAGTACGGCGACCAGCGGTGGTTTGGAGTAATAATGCCAAGCCATATTTTGAGACCAAAGCCAATACTGCGCTTCCTCAGTGAATAGACTTATTTCTGGCCGAAATGTGAACAGCACCTTGGAGACAACTAGTCCCAGGGTAATGAGCCAAAAATATAAAGTATAGTTGGGTGACTTTTGCATTGCTGAGTATTAAACAAAAAGGCATCTCCCGATTCCCGAGAGATGCCTCAAATTTAGGTATGCTGAGCTTTTACTGCTTAGCCAATACTACTTTTTCTTTATATTTTTTAATCTGACGTCTTAAGCCTTCAATAGCATCATCTGAAGCCGCTTCGAAAGAATCTGCCTGATTCTTTGCAAAAAACTGCTTCCCTGGTACATTCAGTTTGATTTCTACGATTTTGTTGGCATTGTTGTCATTTTTGTCAAGTCTTAAAAAAACTTCCCCGTCTATTATTTGATCAAAGTAAGTATCCAACTTATCGGCTTTTTTTTGAATAAAATCGATCAATTTTTGATCGGCGTCGAAGTGGATGGAGTGCATCTGCAGTTTCATATTCAATTGCATTTAGTGGTGAACAAATGATTTATTTATGCTTTCGGATGTGCCTGTTCGAACACAGCCTTAAGTTTTTCCATGGAATTATGCGTGTACACCTGAGTGGCAGCGAGACTTGCATGACCTAGCAAATCTTTGACAGCATTCAGATCAGCGCCTTTATTGAGGAGGTGAGTAGCAAAAGTATGTCTCAGCACATGTGGGCTGCGCTTGGAAGTTTGCGCGAAAAGATCCAAATAATGTCTGACGATGCGAAAAATCATCATAGGGTAACTTTGCTTTTGTTGATTGCTGACAATAAAATACTCACTTTGACCTACTTTTGAAAACCTTTCCTCAAATACTTTTTTGTACAGCAAAATATTCTGTTTTAATCCTCTTGTGATAGGAATTATTCTTTCCTTTTTCCTCTTCCCAAGCACCTTCACCGAATCCTCGATTAGATTAATGTCTGACCATTGCAATCCAATCAACTCCGAAAGCCTAACCCCAGTGAGGTAAAGAAACTCCATCACCATCTTGTCACGCTGTCCTTCGAAAGTTGGCTGATAAACGCTTTCATCTAGAACGGATTTTATAGCCTCTTCCTGTACAAATTCAGGAAGTTTCTTCGGGTTTTTAAGACCTTTTAACTTATACGTTGGATCCTTAGAAATGATCCGAGATCTTAGCAAAAACTTGTAATAAGACCGAAGAGTGGCGATTTTACGATTGACCGAAGTTGTACTTAACCCACTATCTACCAGATCGATTACCCATGCCCGCAGCTCCGGATGTTGGGCTTCAGAAATTTCAATTTGCTCGAAAGAAAGGCTCGCAAACTCTTCGAATTGCGTCAGATCCCGACGATACGCATCTACCGTATGCGGGCTGGCCTTTTTCTCAAACTCTAAATAATTGACGAAAGAATCGATCATATGTCACGTAACTCAGGAGATAAGTTAGGGTAAAAAATGACAAGTCATGCGCATCGAATTCACAAAAAGGCATAAAAAAAACGCACTTGCCTGAAGACAAGTGCGTTTAATATCGGAAGATCAAAACTGATTACTTCGCTGCTTCTTCTTGAAGATGCTGCTTGTAAGCCGCCTTGATTACTTGTGCTCTTCTTTTAATGGAAGGCTTAGTGAAAGCTTGTCTCGCACGAAGTTCACGGACTGCACCAGTCTTGTCAAACTTCTTCTTGAAACGCTTTAGCGCTTTCTCGATTGATTCGTTCTCTTTTACGTTAACTATGATCATATCTATACACCCCCTTTCGTGGGCACAAATGTAGGGAATAATTTTTCAGATTAACCATAGAATTTCAAATTTATGCTAAACGCCCCCTAATCCCTTTTAACGGACGAAATGGTTTTAATCTTTTAGTAGGATTTCGTCCGGTTAAATCTTTTACAGCTCGGTAATGGGGTATTTTGACCAGTCATCTTACTTTTTAGTTGATAACTGATAATTCTTTAGGTGATTGCTCAAAGTATTTTTTTTACAAAATCATCTTCCTATGAACACCTTAGGTAACAAGTTCAACATCTTTTGGATCGGGTTAATTTTTAGCTTAGCATGTAGCCGAACTGCTCCTGAACCAATAGAATTTTCCATCTCTCAAGGAGTTCTAAATAACATGGACTTTACTTCTTTGGGCATCCAAACTGGACAGCACCTACCGGAAATCCTCTATTACACCTTAACTGGTGAAAAATTTGAAATAGAAGCCAACACTACAAAACTATTAATTTCAGGGAGCTATACCTGTGATATTACTCGAGGCAATTTGCAGGCTATCGATTGGCTTTATATGAAATATAAAGACGAAGTTGATATTTATCTGGTCAACACACTAGAGGCTCATCCACACAATTCCCACAGTCCTTATTCCATGAATGAAGAACCATGGCTAGTGAAGGAAAACATTGCTTCAGCAATAGCTGCCGAGCAACCCACTACTATAGAAGAGCGCATAGATCTGGCTGAAAAATGGATAAAGGAATCAGGCATTCAAGCCCCCTTAATTCTAGATGGCCCTAAAAACGGATTTTGGAACCTAGTGGGTCAAGCTCCTAATATGGCAATCTTGGTTTCAACAGATGGCGAAGTGCTTTTGAAGCAATCTTGGTTCGAAATGGAAGAAATGGAAGAAGCAATAGACATCCAATTGCAGCAAATGAAAGCAGATAAGTAAACTGGCGATCCAGAAATCCCCTTACTTTTTAATAGATCCATCTTCTGACTGAAACTGGCTCAATTAACCTTCTACAAAACGGAAGGTCAAACACCTGCCAGAAAAGCCCATAAATAACAATTCCATTTTTCATGATAGAGAAAAACGATATCTAAACAGCATAAAAATTCTGGATAGGCTGATCAAACTCCTTTTATCCCATTGCACTTTAGGGCTATTTGCCTAGTTTTATCTCGAATTTTAAACTATTACGAAGTGAAGATCTGTAACCCGCTCAAACGCTACTCCCTAGCGTTCGGCATCCTAGTCCTTTTATTCAGCCAATCCACTCCAGTCTTTTCCCAAGAAAGTCCCGAGAAGATGGAATGGTTTAAAGACGCCAAATTGGGTATTTTTATTCACTGGGGCATTTATTCAGTGAATGGGATCGATGAATCATGGTCGTTTTTCAATGACTACATCAGCTATGATGACTACATGAAGCAGCTTTCGGGATTTACTGCTAGTAAATACGATCCTGAAAAGTGGGCGAGACTGATCAAATCGAGTGGGGCAAAATATGCTGTGCTTACGGCCAAGCATCATGATGGTGTAGCGCTATGGGACACGAAGGCCTCTGATCTGTCTGTCGTTAAAAAAACTCCTGCAGGAAAAGATTTGGTGGGTCCACTCATGAACGCTCTAGAGAAGGAAGGAATTAAAAAAGGAATCTACTATTCTGTCTTAGACTGGTCTCATCCAGATTATGATAGAAATACTCGAGAAACTTTTCGATATAAAAATGATCCCGTACGCTTTCAGAAGTTCGTGGATTTCAACTTCAAGCAGTTAGAAGAATTATCGAGCAAGTACAACCCAGATTTATACTGGTTTGATGGAGACTGGGAGCACAAACCAGAAGAATGGAAAAGCGCTGAGTTGAAAGCTAAACTATTGACTTATAATAAAAACCTAATCATTAACTCAAGACTAGGGCCAGGTTACGGCGACTATGACACTCCTGAACAAGGAGTACCTGTAACTAGACCTAGTAGTGAATTTTGGGAATTATGTATGACCATGAACAACAGCTGGGGCTACCAGGGTAATGATCACGCATACAAAACCCCAAGTGAGCTGCTACGCATATTCGTAGATTGTCTACACATGGGAGGAAATCTATTACTTGATTTCGGACCAAAGCCTGATGGCACAATTCCAGAGGAGGCTCAGAACATACTAACTGAATTTGGACGCTGGACTACCAAGCATGAGTCCGCTATTTATGAGACACAAGCTGGCATTCCTGATGGACATATCTTCGCTCCTACCACACTTTCTCCAGACAAGACTATACTATATATATACCTAGACTATAAAGTGAATGAATCCCTTGCCATCAAAGGACTAAAAAATAAAATCCAGCGGGTTTGGGTGGTAGGCAATGGCACCAAACTACAAGCTAGAGAAGTAGGTAAAATGTACTGGAGCTCTGTACCCGGCATGAAATACATAGATATTCCAGAAAATGTCTATGATAAGGACATTACAGTCCTAGCCGTATTGCTTGATGGGCCGGTAGATCTCTATCGGGAGAAAGGACAGGTGATTGAAAGCAATTAACAATTTTGTAAGATTAAGCTGAAAGTGAATTGTTGGGATTCAGAAAGCCTCTACCAGAACACCCTAATTAAATCGTTATAAATCTAACAGCATAGTATTTGGTTTCGGAGCAATTGAAATTTTATCAAAGCTAAGAGCACTTGTTTATATCAAATCGATTGAAGATCAAGTAGCTAGATCAGTACTTAACCCCTATATGAATCTTGAATTAAAGAAATCGAAAATAAAAATTTTGTAAACTTTTTGCAATCATTAAAAACGCAAACTATTGACATATAATAGTTTGCGTTTTTTTCTTGTAAACTTGCTGATTAAAATCATTTTTTAAAATTCCAATTATAGCGTACTTCATGCATTCATACAGCATCCGCGTATTTTTAAACCAACAGAAAATGAGCACACAAATCACATCTAAACTTCCGCCCAAAACTTACACGCAAGACGAAGCATTTGAAGCTTCACAAGCCTATTTTAAAGGAGATGATCTAGCAGCACGTGTGTGGATCAATAAATATGCTCTGAAAGACTCAGAAGGCAATCTGTATGAATCTACGCCAAATGAAATGCATACTAGAATTGCAAAGGAACTGGCAAGAATTGAAGCACGATACCCAAATCCACTTTCGGAATCAGAGATTTTTGATCTGATTAAGGACTTTAAATACATAGTGCCTCAGGGAAGCCCTATGGCAGGAATTGGTAACCCGTACCAAATAGCCTCCCTTTCCAATTGCTTTGTAATAGGGAATAATGGCGAATCCGATTCTTACGGAGGCATCATGAAAATAGATCAGGAGCAGGTGCAACTGATGAAGAGACGTGGTGGTGTAGGTCACGACCTTTCACACATTCGCCCTAAAAGCTCTCCTGTCAAAAATTCCGCGCTTACCTCTACTGGCATTGTTCCATTCATGGAACGATACTCCAACTCTACCCGTGAAGTAGCTCAGGACGGACGTCGTGGCGCGCTCATGTTGTCAGTTTCTATCAATCATCCAGATTCTGAGGATTTCATCGATGCCAAACTGGAGCAAGGAAAAGTCACTGGAGCAAATGTCTCTGTGAGAATAGATGACCAGTTCATGAAAGCCGTGAAAGGAAATACGGACTATGTTCAGAAATATCCGATTTTCAGCGAAACACCAAAGTTCACTAAGACGATAGAGGCGACGAGAATATGGAAAAAAATCGTCCATAACGCATGGAAATCTGCAGAGCCAGGAATTCTATTCTGGGACACGATCATCAATGAATCTGTGCCAGATTGCTATGCAGATCTTGGCTACAAGACAGTCTCTACAAACCCTTGTGGAGAGATCCCGCTTTGCCCTTACGATTCTTGTCGCTTGTTGGCTATTAATCTTTTCTCTTACGTAGAGAATCCATTCACTCCAGAAGCAAAGTTCAATTTTGAGCTATTCAAAAAGCATATCCATGCAGCACAACGCATCATGGATGATATCATAGATCTGGAACTAGAAAAAATCGATGCTATCATAGCAAAAATAGACGCAGATCCAGAGCAGGATGAGGTAAAAGCAACCGAGCGCAATCTATGGTTGAATATCCAGAAAAAAGCTAATGAAGGCCGTAGAACAGGCATAGGCATCACCGCCGAAGGTGACATGGTAGCAGGCTTGGGGATCAGATACGGAAGCAAAGAAGGAAATGAATTCTCTGTGGAAGTACACAAAACTTTGGCTATCGAAGCCTACAGAGCATCAGTATATACTGCTAAGGACAGAGGAGCATTTGCTATTTTCGATGCAGAGCGAGAAAAAAACAATCCTTTCATCCAGCGCTTGAAAGAAGCAGATGACAAGCTTTACTTTGAGATGCTGGAATATGGAAGAAGAAATATAGCCCTTCTAACTATCGCTCCTACTGGCACCACGAGTTTGATGACTCAGACTTCCTCTGGCATTGAGCCGGTATTTATGCCTGTATATAAGCGTAGGAGAAAGGTAAACCCTAACGACAAAAATGTACGAGTAGATTTCGTAGATGAGCTGGGTGATTCCTGGGAAGAATACGTGGTTTTCCACCATAGATTTAAGCAATGGATGGAAGTGAACGGGATAGATACTTCTAAGAACTATCCACAAACAGAACTGGATGAGATTATAAAAAAATCTCCATACTACATGGCTACTTCAAATGACGTGGACTGGATGAGCAAGGTGAGTATGCAGGGAGCAGTTCAGAAATGGGTGGATCATTCTATCTCAGTCACTATCAATCTTCCAAACGATGCTACCGAAGAATTGGTAGGGCAACTGTACATGGAAGCCTGGGAAGCCGGCTGCAAAGGAGTCACTGTTTATAGAGATGGCTCCAGGTCTGGTGTTTTGATTTCCAATGATGAGAAAAAAGAAGAGGAAAAAGAGGACCTAGTAAATTCCATCACTCCTTTCCCTACCAAACGCCCTCAGGTATTGGAAGCAGATGTAGTTCGCTTCCAAAATAACAAGGAAAAATGGATCGCATTTATAGGTCTCATCGACGGTAGACCTTATGAGGTCTTTACAGGTTTGGCAGATGACGAAGATGGCATACTAATTCCTAGATGGGCTAACAAAGGCGTGATCATCAAAAACAGAAATGAAGATGGTAGTTCACGCTATGACTTCCAGTACAAGAATCAACGAGGTTATAAGACGACTATCGAAGGCTTATCACATAAGTTTGATCCGGAGTATTGGAACTACGCTAAGTTGATTTCAAGTACACTTCGCTATGGCATGCCGATCGACAAGATCGTAGATCTGATAAACAGCTTGCAATTGGATAACGAATCTATCAATACTTGGAAAAACGGCGTAGTACGAGCAGTAAAGCGCTACGTTGAAGATGGAACGAAAGCTAAAGGACAAGCTTGTGAGCAATGTAAATCTGTCAATTTGATCTACCAAGAAGGCTGCTTGACCTGTAAGGACTGCGGTTCTTCTAAGTGTGGATAAGCATTCGGAAATTCATTATCATAATAAAAGGAAGCCTGCGGGTTTCCTTTTTTTGTTAAGAACGTATCCTTTCCACAGTTTTGAAAGGCGGAAAACTTCGTAGTAAGAAAATAAAAAAAGGTCTCCCGTTCACACAGGAGACCTTTTTCAATATATTAAGAGATTTCTTAGTCGACTACTTTCTCAGCCAAAACTACAATCACATTATCTTTTACTTCCACTACTCCGCCATCCACGATCATGGATTGCTTTCCTTCAGGAGTGGTAAAGGAAACAGTTCCCTTTGCCAAAGCCGAAACGATAGGAGCGTGATTATTCAGCACCTGAAATGATCCATTGGCACCAGGGAAACTGGCCTCGGATACTTCACCCTGAAATACTTTCTTGTCCGGTGTGACGATTTCTAAATGCATGGAATTTTTATCGTTTGGAGACTCGTATTCTATTGCGTAGACATAAAAGTCAACAGTGAATGATTTACCTGTTATTAGTTGTTGATTGTTGGTTTTAAAAACTAACAATCAACAACCAACAACTAATTTATCTAACTTCAGCCATCATTTTCTCTCCCTTAGCAATAGCATCATCGATGTTACCTACCAAGTTGAAAGCTGCCTCAGGAAGGTGATCCAACTCACCATCCATAATCATGGTGAAACCTTTGATAGTATCTTTGATATCTACCAATACACCTTTCAAGCCAGTAAACTGCTCTGCTACAAAGAAAGGCTGAGAAAGGAAACGCTGTACACGTCTTGCTCTGTGCACCACTTGCTTATCTTCTTCAGAAAGCTCTTCCATACCAAGAATCGCAATAATATCCTGCAATTCTTTGTAACGCTGAAGAAGCTCTTTCACTCGCTGCGCACAGCCATAATGCTCTTCACCCAAAATATCTGGAGAAAGAATTCTAGAAGTAGAATCCAAGGGATCCACCGCTGGGTAAATACCTAATTCGGCGATCTTTCTAGATAATACAGTAGTTGCATCCAAGTGAGCGAAAGTCGTCGCTGGAGCTGGATCCGTCAAATCATCGGCAGGCACATAAACCGCCTGTACAGAAGTAATAGATCCATTTTTAGTAGAAGTAATACGCTCCTGCATGGTACCCATTTCTGTAGCCAAAGTTGGCTGATAACCTACTGCAGATGGCATACGGCCAAGAAGTGCGGACACTTCAGAACCTGCCTGAGTAAATCGGAAGATGTTATCGATAAAGAATAGAATATCCTTACCTGCTTCATCTCCGTCTCCATCTCTATAATATTCTGCCAAAGTCAAACCTGTCAAGGCAACTCGTGCACGTGCCCCTGGAGGCTCGTTCATCTGACCGAAAACAAAGGTTGCTTTAGAGTCTTCTAATTTTTTCAAATCAACTTTAGAAAGATCCCATCCGCCTTCTGTTTCCAGACTGTGGACGAAGTCATCACCGTAAGTCACGATGCCTGACTCGATCATTTCTCTCAACAAGTCATTTCCTTCTCTTGTTCTTTCACCTACACCAGCAAATACAGATAAACCAGCATATGCTTTCGCAATGTTGTTGATCAGTTCCTGAATCAATACTGTTTTACCTACACCAGCACCACCGAACAATCCGATCTTACCACCTTTTGCATAAGGCTCGATCAAATCAATTACTTTGATACCTGTGAAAAGTACTTCTGTAGCTGTAGAAAGATCCTCGAAGCGAGGAGCAGATCTGTGAATTGGTAATCTTTTTCCTTCTGGAAGAGGAGGTAAACCATCGATAGGTTCTCCAACCACGTTGAAAAGACGGCCTTTGATGCCTTCACCAGTAGGAACCGAAATAGGAAGACCAAGGTCTCTTACTTCCATGCCACGAACCATCCCTTCAGAGGAGTCCATTGCAATAGTTCTCACTCGATCTTCGCCCAAGTGCTGTTGAACTTCCATTACGACCACTTGGCCATTTTCTTTGGTAACTTCTACCGCGTCAAGGATGTTAGGCAGTTTACCGCCTTCAAAGGAAACGTCCACTACGGGCCCGATCACTTGAGTTATCTTTCCAATATTTGCCATTTGATAATTGAAATGTAAAAAGGATATGCTTTTTGAATTCGACCGCAAAATTAACCAATAATGCCTAAACCCAAAGGATATTTGGGGAATTAATCTGCTAAGTCTCCGATTTTTATTCTTCTAGCTCATTTTTCGTCTCCTTACCGGCCATCCTAAAACATTACTTCCTCCCTAATTCATATTGGAAGTACCACTTATATAATGCTCCATTATTTTTTAATATCCAGCTTGTTTTTATTTGGATTCAATCTAGATAAAGCTACATTTGTACAGTATTTAAATTTAATCTAAATAATGTTAAGGATATTTATCCCACTCATATTCGTTGTTTTCACAGCATGTTCCTCTCCCGCTAAGAAGGATCAAACTCCAATCGCTCGAAAAATAATTACTGCAGGTGGCACCATCACTGAAGTAGTAGACGTTCTTGGATTCAGTGACGAAATCATCGCTACAGACATCACCTCCACTTTTCCTGCTTTCATGCAAGGCCTTCCTTCTATAGGTTATAGAAATCAAATCAAAGCCGAAGGCATACTTGCATTAGGCCCAGATCTAGTTCTTATAGAAGAAGGCTACCTCAGCCCTGATGTAGTGACCCAATTAAAAGCCGCTCAGGTAAACATTCAGGTTTTCACAAAACCAACTACCGTAGCAGGCACTAAAAAATTGGTAACTGAATTGGCAACTTTATTTGAAGTAGGTGAAAAAGGGAAAGAAGTAATTGCTGCGATCGATACTGATATTGCCGTACTGAAGAACTATTTAGAATCTGTAGAATCTAAGCCAAAAGCAATCTTCGTAATGGCACGTGGCCCTGAGACAGTATTCATTGCAGGAGACAAAACTTTTGCAGCAGAAATGTTTAAGATGGCAGAAATCGAAGGAGGAGCAACAGGATTTGAAGAATTCGCTCCTTTGACTCCAGAGTCTTTGGTGTCTATGAATCCTGAATACCTCGTGTTTTTCGAATCAGGAATCCAAAGTGTAGGTGGAAAAGATGGCCTGATCACAATCCAAGGAATAGATCAAACTACTGCTTTCAAAGAAGATCATATCGTCTCGCTAGACGGCCAATACCTTTCTGGCTTTGGGCCAAGAGTAGGAAAAGCAGCATTAGACCTAGCGAAAGCAGTTCGTCAGTAAAAATATCAAAGTACACGCAGAATTTTAGAGCTTAAAAAGACAAAGTAAAATCAAGCATTGAAGCCGCTTCGGTCTCCCGTCTTCGGTCTTCCAGCCAAATAATAAATGATCACTGCATTGAGTCATACTAAGATCCAAAGTCAAAACCTCACCCTTATTGGGTTTGGAATTGTGCTGGTTTTGGTAGTGCTAGCATCCCTTTCTTTGGGCGCTTATAGCATTCCATTCCCACAGACTCTTTCTATCTTATTTGATCAAATCGGAATTCAAGTAGGAACTTTCGAAGTTCAACAAGCCAATGTGCTCCTACAAATCCGCTTGCCTCGAATCCTTATGGCTATGCTAGTTGGCGGTGGCTTAGGTATTGCTGGAGCAGCTCTTCAGGGCATGTTCAGAAATCCATTGGTAGAACCTGGACTAATCGGAGTAAGTAGTGGAGCGGCACTATTCGCTGTGATCTTTATGGTACTTATACCAGCAGCAGGCTCATTGGCATGGATCAAAACACTTGGACTACCTCTTTTTGCTTTTATTGGAGGTTTGATATGTGTGACGGCAGTCTATCAACTGTCCAAATCTCAAGGGAGAACTGATGCTGCCACGCTGATTTTGGCGGGCGTCGCGATCAATGCATTAGCAGGATCGCTCATTGGATTGGTTTTGTTCTTTGCAGATGATTCAGCTTTGCGCAGCTTCACATTCTGGAGCTTGGGCGACCTTGGCGGAGCCACTTGGGCCAAGATCCCAGTAAGTGTCACACTAATAGGAGTCCCATCAATTCTATTGCTATTAAATTCCAGACAGCTTAATGCACTGGCACTTGGAGAGCAGGAAGCTTTCCACATGGGTGTAAATGTGCAGCAAGTGAAAATACGATTACTTATATGTAGCGCTTTAGTCGTTGGCGTAGGAGTATCAATGGTGGGAATGATCGGTTTTGTAGGCTTAGTAGTACCGCATTTGATTCGAATTCTGTTTGGAGCGGATCATAGACTGGTACTACCTGGATCATTTCTTCTAGGTGCTATCTTATTAAATTTTGCCGATCTCATCGCAAGAGTGATCGTAATTCCTGCCGAAATGCCTATAGGCGTGATCACCGCACTCATCGGTGCACCATTTTTTATCTGGCTTATTTTCAACCTGAATAAATCCAAAAACTAATGCTTCAAGCTTCGCAAGTACATTTTTGCATTCGCCAAAGACCTATAGTAGATGAGGTAAGTTTGGAATTAAATCCTGGAGAAATCTTGGCTGTCCTCGGCCCTAATGGCGCTGGGAAATCAACTTTTTTCAAAATTCTATCTGGAGAAATCAAATGCAAACATGGTTCTGTGGGCTACAATGGCCACGATATTCATAAACTAAAAGCGCGTGATCTTGCAGCCGTAAGAGCTGTAATGCCTCAACATACGCAGGTTAATTTTCCATTTACAGTGCAAGAAGTAGTGGAGCTTGGCCTGATCAGCACCAAAGTAAAACAGCCAGCAAAGCTTATCCAGGAAGTTTTGGATGCGACAAATACTTCACATCTGAAAGATCAGGTTTTCAATCATCTTTCCGGAGGAGAAAAACAACGCGTGCAATTAGCAAGAGTACTCGTTCAGATTTGGGAGACAAAGCCTTTCCCAAGGTATTTGTTACTAGACGAGCCTACTTCCAGTTTAGACATCGCACAGCAGCATGCGGTATTGAAAATTCTTCAAATGCTGAAATCTAGAAACATCGGAATCTTGGTTATTCTTCATGAACTGAATCTTGCTGCTCAATACGCGGATAAAATTGCCTTGCTGAAAAATGGCATGATCGCAAAAGCAGGAACAGTAGCAGAAGTATTGGAGGAAAAAATTCTAGAATACGTATTTGATCACCCTATTCATCTAATTAAAAACCCTGTCACCGGCGGAGTGCTCATATCTGCTGCTGCACAGACACACACATCCATACCCACATTTAAACAAGCGTAACAATGGAAACTATTCAAGAATCCGCACAATCCCTGAAGCAAGCATGGGAGAACCTGAAAGAGTCTGAGCCACAACTTAGAATCCGTGACGCAGCTGCCAAACTTGGTGTAACTGAAGCACAACTTTTAGCAACTGGTATCGGTGCAAACGTGATTCGTCTGACTGATAATTTTACCGAGCAGTTGGAAGAATTCCCAAAACTAGGTCGCGTGATGTCATTGACAAGAAGCGAAGGCTGTGTATTGGAGCACAAGGGTCCTTTCCAGAAAATCGAAATGCATCAAGCTGGCCCACACAAGATCGCTACTGTGATCGGCCCAATCGAGCAACGTGTATTTTTCGCAGGTTGGAAATTTGGTTTTGCAGTGACTACCGAGACTCCTCGTGGCACGATGAAAAGCTTGCAATACTTCGACAAAGCTGGTGAAGCAGTGATGAAAGTCTACTTGCAGGATAAATCAAATCCCGAAGCTTACGAGGAATTGGTGAAAAACAACAGCGCTGCTGATCAATCTGCAGACCTAGAATTGGAAGCCTTCCCTACTCCTGAGTACACTTCCAGAGAAGAATTAGACTTCGAAGGATTCTCTAAAGACTGGGAAACGATGAAGGATACGCATGATTTCTTCGGTATGCTTCGCAAATACAAACTGAACAGACAAGATGCTGTGAAGTGGATCGATGACAAATGGGCTTATGAGATCGACAGACTTTCTGCACGCAAAATCGTAGAAACTGCTGCTGAGACTAAGCTTCCAATCATGATTTTCGCAGGAAATAAAGGCAATATCCAAATCCACCAAGGCAAAGTACAGACTGTACGACAGATGGGCGATTGGCTAAATGTCCTTGATCCAGATTTCAACATGCATTTGAATGAAAATGTAGTGGATAAGGCTTATGTGGTTCACAAAAGCACTGAAGACGGATTGGTATCGGCAGTGGAGCTTTTCGACAAAGAAGGTGAAATGGTCGCTCAATTCTTCGGATTGAGAAAGCCAGGACTTCCTCAGAAACCTGAGTGGAAAACTCTGGTAGATAGCCTTTGATTTGATCATCCGCATTTATGCCAATTGCTTCCTATTCTTTGATTTCTTGGCTGTCAAGATAACTATCGGGCGACAGAAGACAGGAAACCGAAGTGGCATAAATGCTGGAGTTCACCAAATCATATAAAATCTGTGTCGCTTTGCTGGAAGAAAACAGTTGGCACAACCAACTAAATATCACGGGGAGTTTTAGTTCCCGCCATTTCACAAAAAAAATTTTATGCTCATGCATAGATTTAATCTAAATAAACACTACCTCCTTTTCTTGCTGCTATTGCTGGCAATGCCACTTTGGACACAAGCTCAAGCTGTGCTGAAAGGAAAAGTAGTGGATACTAAAGGAGAAGCTGTTTCTCATGCTACTATTTGGCTGGCGGAACTTAAAGGAGAAGTTGCAGATGAGCAGGGGAATTTCACCCTTACAAAACTCCCAAAGGAAGGGAAACTCAAAATTTCAGCAGTGGGATTTGAGACCATTTGGGCTACTTGGCCTGCGGGAAAAACTTCAGAGTCCTTCGTTTTATCTGCATCAACTTCAGAATTGGAAGCAGTGGTAGTCACGGGAAATTTTGAACCTCAATCTGCCAGACAATCTGTCTATCAGGTACGAACAATCAGCTCTGAAGTGATTCAAAATCGTGCTCCAAGCAATATCCAAGAAGTTCTAAGCACTGAACTTGGCATTCGCTTCTCACAAGACAATGCCCTAGGCTCAAGTAACATGGAGCTACTCGGTATGTCTGGACAAAACGTGAAGATCCTGATCGACGGCATCCCGATGGTTGGCCGTCAGGGAACTTCCAACGAGATCAACATCAACCAGATCGATATCAACCGCATAGAGCGAGTAGAAATCGTCGAAGGACCGATGTCTGTGGTTTACGGAGCCGACGCACTGGCTGGTGTGATCAATATTATCACCAAGTCAGACGGGTCAGAAAAATTCGACGTGAAAGCTCGTGTTCAAGAAGAAACTGTAGGCAATGAATACAGTCCTTTTGATGGAAAAGGCACACACATCAGAAGTGTGACAGGTAGTTACAAATTTAAAAACTGGGACTTTGGCGCTTCTTTTTCCCAGAACAATTTCGGAGGATGGAAAGGCGAAGAAACGGGCAGAGAATACGAATGGCTTCCTAAAGATCAGAATTTCCTAAACCTCAAAGCAGGCTGGGGAAACGAATCTCTAAACTTGGAATATCAACTGGACTTTTTGGATGAAACAGTTTTCTCTTACGGCCCAGAGGCGCGCCTAGAAATGCTCGATCAGGAATTCATCACTTCCCGCTGGATGCATAGACTGAGCGGAAGGTGGGACACCAATTCCAAATTCGGAGTAACATGGCAGGGTGCGTTTACGGACTATGCCAGAGAAAGCCAGACTTGGGTGACCAATGCGCGAACTGGAGAGCATTACCAATCGCAAGCTCCGGGAACAAATACAACCATCGATTACATCGGCTTTAGCTGGAGAATGATCGGTGATTGGAAGATTGCTGAGAAGTTCAAGTTGCAACCTGGAATCGATCTTAATCTTGAAAATGGATCAGGTGAACGCATCACCGAAAATGAAGGCATCCAAGACTATGCAGTATTCTTATCTGGAGAATGGTCTCCAATCTCTACCATTAAGATAAAGCCAGGACTTCGCAAAAGCTGGAATTCTGCTTACGACACACCTGCTTTGATTCCTTCTCTGAATACCAAGTTTGCCTTGAATGAGAATCTTGATTTAAGGCTGGCTTATGCTAATGGATTCAGAGCTCCTTCTATACGCGAGCTGTATTTCAACTTCTTTGACGCAAGTCATAGCATCACGGGTAATCCAGACTTGAAAGCGGAGACATCAAACAGTTTCAATGGCTCGCTAGACTGGAAAACTCAAGTCAAACCAACCTGGAAAATTTCAACCGTTATGGGAGCTTTTTACAATGATGTAAAAGACAGAATCGCTTACGGACAAGACCCGGATAACATTCAGGTGACGACCTTATTTAATGTAGAACATTACAAAACCACAGGATTCACGCTGAACCAAGCTCATTCCTTCAAAAACCTTACAGCTAATATCGGCTTCTCCTACATCGGTCGATACAATATGCTTTCCGAAGAACAAACAGTGGTGCCAGAAATGAGCTGGACCCCTGAAGTAAACACAAATCTGACGTATCAGATTTTGCCATGGAGAACCACCGCGACACTATTCTACAAATGGACAGGGGCACTTCCCGGCTACGAGACGATCACAGATGCTGAGGGAAATCCTTCAGCTACTCAAATCATGCTGGACGGCTACCACTGGATGGATATCTCTTTCAAAAAGGATTTTGGCGAACATCTATCCGTGAATGCCGGAGCCAGAAACATCCTTGACGTGAAGCAAATCAGCAGCACTTCTCAGGGCGGTGATGCACATGGAACAGGAACCCAAAGACCAGTAGGTTACGGAAGATCTTATTTCCTTGGCCTCACCTATCAACTAAATAAATAACCAACTCTAAAATTTATATACAATGAAACAGTATCGTTTTTTATCCCTTACGGCCCTTTTGGCTGGAGCAACAATCTTCTCATCCTGCGACGATGATCCAGAACCAGTGATCGTACCTCCTACAGAATCAGGAATCATAGAAGTAGATGGTGGTGGAGCGGAATATCCGAATACAGCTTTCATCCAGTTCCGCACGGGTACGCAAACCGCAGTAGCAAGAGAATCTTGGGATCTTGCGTTTTCTTCAGGGTCTGACTTCAAAGTTCTAATCAACGGAACTACAGGCGCTATGGCTTCTGCTACTGGCAAATATGACATCAGCACAGTAGGCGCTGACGAGATCGCTGCTGCTGAAGCAAGTGGTGAATTGATCCTTACTTTCACCAATTTGGAAGGTATCCTTCATGTAGATGATGCTGCTAATCCCCTTACAAATCCAGCAATCGCATCTATTAGCTCTACTGATGCTGAAAACGAAGTATATCTTTTGAATAGAGGGACTAGCGCGGCAACGGAAAGACCTTGGAAAAAAATCAGAATTACTAGAAACGGAACTGGCTATACACTTGAGCATGCTGATGCAGACTCAGATACTTTTACTTCATTAGAAATATCGAAAAATGCAGAAGACAATTTCGTTTACGTAAGCTTTGAAAATGGAATAGTAGAAGTAGAGCCAGCTAAAGCAGCTTGGGATATTGCTTGGACTGCAGGAACCTCCTCCACTCCATACCCAGATGCAACTAACGGCACTTTAGCTTATTTCTTCCAAGATCTAGTTTACAGTAACATTTACGGTGGTGTAGGCGTGGCGCAAGTAGTAGAAACAGACATTGCTTATTCTGATTTCACAGAGGCAGATGTATTCTCTTTGACTTTTTCTACAAATAACCGTCTAACAATTGGCTCTAGCTGGAGAAGCGGCGGTGGCCCATCCAGTTCTCCGGCAGTAAAAGAAGACATCTATTACCTAGTGAAAGATGCTGAAGCAAACATTTACAAAGTGAGATTCCTCTCCCTAACAAAAGACGGAGAAAGAGGCAAGCCGAGCTTAGAGTTCGAACTTGTATCTGAAGAACTATAAAGTATTAGGTTCAGAATATCGAAAAGGCCAGGGATAGCGTAAGCTGTTCTTGGTTTTTTTGTTTAAACATCGGAGTGCACAGAGGTCACAAATTTCCAGTTGTAATGCTAGTTATTACGCTGAACTTCTACGTCCCACTTTTTAGCAAAGTATAGCCAAAATAGTAGATTTCATTTACCTGAAATATCCTCATACAAATCGCAAAAGAGCTTAAATCAAATTGATCCCGCCCTCCGCGAAACCTCTTTGAACTCTGTGGTAAAAAGAGCTCAATCTAGCACCCGTCTCGCAAACAAAAATGCTTTCGACCAGTAATTATTGCTTAGGTAATCTTCCGAAACTCCAAGCGATGTAGAAGAATGTATAAATCGGACGTCACCACGAGAAGTCTCCGTTACAATACCGGAGTGAGTAACCTGCTTCTTCTTTTTGCCTGTGGCAAAAAACAACACATCCCCAGGTTTTATCTCATTGGTACGGATACTTCTTCCCATCTTACTTTGATCTGCTGAGATTCTCGGCATCGTAAGCCCTACTGAATAAAAAGAATGATACACTAAAGCAGAGCAATCCATTCCTGAACGTGTAGTTCCACCATATCTATACGGCGTACCCGTGTAACTTCTAGCAGTCTGAACAACAGTCTTAAACGGCTCATTTGCCACTTTCTTTTTGGATGCACAAGAACTAGCAACCATCAATCCCAAAACAAGAAAAAAAACAGTAAAACGGAATTGTTTGCGCAGCATAGTGGTTTTTGTTCTTTCAAGTATAAGACGAAGTCGATCAGGAATCAATCATTTTGACCAAAAAAGGAATTCATTTCCCTAACTTTAACGAGTGCAATGCCAGATTATGAGTAAAGAAGAATTCGCCAGCCTTCCCTTCCACAAAAAAATAAATACCCTCTACACAGAAGGCACCTTCGTCGTGGGTATTCGCTATTATAAGCATAAGGTGAATTTGTATTTACTGGAAGATGAATACGTGGAAGTCTTCTACAACCACAAGCAGGACAAAATCGATAAGATCGACTTTTTACCACGCGATCATACAAGAATGAAGTTCTACTTGGATCAGATTAAACTGGATTAAGATTCTTGGTTTCCCGCAGATGTTCGCAGAAAAAACACGCTGATCTACGGGGATTTTGATAACTACTCTTAATCTTAGTACGACTCCAATCTGCGGCAATCTGCGATAGTTATCGGCAAAAATCTGCGGGAAATTTTCATTACCAACAACACGAAAGATCACTTCACTTTCAGTATTTTAGATAATATTTTTAAAACTGAAAAAATGATTGAAAACGACATCTCCTATAAAATACGCGGGTGTATTTTTAAAGTATATAACCGCCTTGGTCCAGGGTTGCTGGAATCTGCGTATGAATTAGCATTAGCACATGAATTGGAAAAAGAAGAGCTAAATATTAAACGACAAGTTGGTCTACCACTAGTTTATGACACTATTAAGCTAGATGTTGGTTACAGAATCGACTTAATTGTTGAAAATAAGGTCATTATAGAGATTAAATCAGTTGAAAATCTCTTGGAGGTACACCATAAACAAATCATTACCTATTTGAGACTGTCAGGATTAAAACTGGGACTCTTGATTAATTTCAATGTGGAGGATATTACTGAAGGAATTATCAGAAAAGTAAATAAACTTTAAATTTCCCGCAGATCCACGCAGAAAAAACACGCAGATTTTCGGGGATTTTTTTTGATTCAGCGAAAATCCGCGACAGTTATCTGCGAATATCTGCGGGAAATAAAAACATTTGAATCGTGGCAAATTTCCCGCAAATCCATGCAGAAAAAAAGGTTGATGCTCGGGGATTTATTTTGAGTACAGATTCCTTAGATACTATATTAAATCAGTGGCACTCTGCGATAGTTATCAGCGAAAATCTGCGGGAAAGAAATCTACTAATCTTCTGCGGGAACACAATCCAGGACATCTTCAAGAAAACAATCCTCCATCCTCTGCAGGAAATCCCCCAAAATTCAAGTAATTCGTATCGCTAATTCTAATACTCATGAAGAGAAAAATTGCCCTTGTGACAGGTGGATACACTGGAGAATCTGTGATTTCACTGAAAAGTGCCGCTGTAGTAGAGAAAACTATAGATCGAGAACTTTATGACGTGTACAAAATCCTGATATACCCAGGAGATTGGCATTTTTTAAGTGTGTCAGGGGAAAAAATTCCAGTGGATTTAAATGATTTCAGTATTAAAATCGGTGATGACAAAATCACTTTTGACGGAGTCTTCAATATCCTGCACGGTTCACCAGGAGAGGATGGTAAATTGGCTGGGTACTTTGACATGATAGGAATTCCTTATACTACATGCGATCAGCTAAGCTCTGCTATTACGATGAACAAAGGCTACACCAAGGCCATTGTGGATGATATCGAGGAACTTTACATTGCCAAATCCCTTCAGCTTTTTGAAAACTCTCCAGCAAATGTACTACGGGTAGAAAATGAGCTAACATTACCACTTTTCATCAAGCCAAACAATGGTGGTAGCTCTATTGGAATGTCTAAAGTGAAAACTTGGGGAGAGTTGCCAGATGCGCTAGAGAAAGCTTTTGTCGAAGATAGCCAAGTGCTCGTAGAGGAGTTTGTGTCTGGTCGAGAATTCTCTATTGGATGTTATAAAGGCAAGGGACAAATCACCGTTCTTCCAGCTACTGAGATCGTTAGTAGTAAAGAGTTTTTTGATTTTGAAGCAAAATATACTGCTGGTGTATGTGAAGAAATCACTCCTGGCCGACAAACTGAGGAAGAAGTAGGACGCGTCAATAGAATTATCCCTAAAATCTATGCGAAGCTAAACTGCAAAGGTGCTATCAGAGTCGATTATTTTCTACAGCACGAGACAGGAAAATTTTACTTTATCGAGGTCAATACCGTTCCTGGCCAAACTGAAACAAGTCTAATTTCACAACAAGTACGTTCTATAGGCATCGACGTCCGAGATTTTTATACTGAACTGATTGAAGAGATGTTTTAATTAGGAAATAGGCGCTTGCCTAATACCCTATTCCAATAATTGAATAAGAGTCCTTGATTTACATAAATCAAGGACTCTTATTCTTTAAGTGTTAGCGGTTTATATAGTTAAACTAGGCTAATGATCACAGTAGTAACTGTCGGGTCATCTCAATACAAAAAGCCATTACATGTATTTAAATGACATTTTTAACATTGTTTTTTCACGCGTCTAATAAAGTCTCCTTACCTTTGTAATCACCCTAGTAGCTTAATCAGTACCCCTTGGGCTCACCCTGGCTCATCAATTCTTATAGTATTTTCAATGAAGAGTAGACTTTTAGTTCTTCTAGTTATCACCTATGCCTATATTTCTGGAAATGAGGCATCTGCCCAATATTCTAGATCTGTAATTGCGACCAAAACATTTACGACTTCAGGCACTTTTACGATTACAGATCTTACTGACATCTCAGGCTATGATCCTAATAATGAGATTTTTGCCTTAGCCGAGGTGGAAGTTCTATTAGTAGGTGGAGGTGGAGGTGGCGGAAGAGGTAATTCTGCTGGAGGAGGAGGTGGAGGCCAAGTTAGAGTTGAGACAATCAATCTAAATTTAGGTGCAACTCTAAATATTACTGTGGGTCCCGGTGGATCTGGTGCCAAACAATCGGGGAACAATTCCAATGATGGTAACGAAGGCACTCAAACAGACGTCAATTTAGTTTCTGGAACTACTTCTATGGGCTACATAGCAAGCGGTGGCAAGGGAGGAACTGGAAATGGAAATGGAGGCAATAGTGGAAATGGGAATTCCGGAGGAAATGGAAATGGAAATGGTCAAAATGTCAAAGGCGGCGGTGGCGGCGGTAATGGTGGTCCTGGTACTAATGGATCAGGCAATGGCTCTTCGTCTACTGGCGGTAATGGAGGCGATGGAGCATTTGTAGCATTTACGGGAAAAAGCTATGGCGCTGGAGGAGGGGGAAATGGAAGAAATGGTGGTTCTGCAGGATCTGGAGGTACTGGAAACGCAAATCCATCTGGACAAGGAGCTAATGCATCTGCAAATTCAGGATCTGGAGGTGGAGCAGGAAGTTCCTCCACAAAAGGAGGAAATGGTTCAGATGGTATAGTAGTAGTACAAATCACTTACAGAATTCTGCCAGTAGAATTCCTATATTTTAATACTACATATAAGTCATCCGATCATACTGCAACTTTAGAATGGGCTACAGCCAAAGAATGGGAAAATTCCCATTTCAATATTGAAAGAGCTATAAATTCAGTGAAAACATGGGAAACCATTGGTCGTGTAGAAGGCAATGGTTATTCCGACCAATCGATTAAATACAATTTCACCGATATAAATCTTCCTAGGTCAGGTGGAAATATTTTCTACAGATTAAAGCAAGTAGATTATGCTGGAAAATTCAGTTATAGCAATACAAGATCGATTCAGGCAGAAGCATTAGAAAGCAGCGACGTTTGGATAACATACCCCAATCCAAGCACATCCGGATCTGAAATTAAAATAGATCTAGCTCAACCTGATAAATATTTGGACGAATTGATTTATCTCCGTTTCATAACCTTTCTTGGAAATGGAAATACACAAATACTTTCCTCACCAGATCAAATTTCTCCAATAGTCTCAGATTGGCTACGAAACCAGCGCACAGGGCTCCATATCATCGAAATTAGATGGGGAAACAACACACAGCTAATCAAGTTACTAAGAAACTAATTTTTACGCGCTGTAAATTTTTGCACCCCTATTTTTCATTCGAAATAGGGAAAAGTCATGGTGTCTTCTCCAAAAACACACCCCTTCCTTTTTAACCAAAATCAAAATAATATTTTATTATTGTATCTAATTACACAATTATCAGATGTAATTATTCGAAAAAAACCCAGTTTCAGAATTTAATTTCAAATTAAAGTATGTGAACTCCGTAATTAATACCACAAAGAGCAATTTAATATTCTATGAAAAAACACTTACTCCTTAGCTTGGGACTTGCCCTAGCTCTTTATTCTTGTAATGACACTTCAAACCCAATCTCCGAAGGGTCAATTTTGATCAATTCAAATTCAGAAACGCTCACTACTCGAGTGAAATTAGATAATGCTGGTGTAATAGGACTAATTGACCCTAACGCACCTGCTGGAAGAATTCAGGAAGAGGCAACCGACCTTCCGCTAGTTTTAGTTTCTCAAGTCGATGCCCCAGAATTTGATGGCAAAACTCTAAAGGCTACCCATGTAGATATAGACGGGAATTATGCCTATGTATCATACAATACAGAAGGAGACACCTATTTGGGAGCGATTGATATTTTTGATATTACCAATATTTATAGCCCGAAGATTACACAACAAGCAATTTTCACTGATACCGATATCAGCTCACTTGAATATAAAAATGGTAAGCTCTATATAGCAGCAGCAGTAAGCATCGATCAAAACGATGAGGTAACTTCGCCAGCTAACTTAATCACCGTTTCAGTATCAGGAGGAAGATTTACTTCAGACTTTATCTACACTTCTTTACCTGGTTTTGTAGCTACAGATGTAGCTAACACCAATTCTAATACAGCTGTAAGCAGCGGAAACGCTGGTATAATCGGACTTTTCGATGCTTCTCAAACACCTGGAAACGCCGTTGAAATAACTGACTTAAGAGCTGTTGTATTCGGAAGCGACAAACTAGCCGTACTTAGTGGAACCACAGGTGTGCACATTTTAGATCCGAACAGTCTTGCTGAAATAATTTCTATACCAATGCCTGCAGATGTACCAGGTGCAAAAAGAACCTTGGATATTGACAACGGTAATCTTTATGTAGCGGAAGGCTCAAACGGTGCTGGCATCTACAAGATGGCAGATGGTAGCCTGATCAGCAAGCTAGCCATCCCAATTCGCCCTGAAAATGTAGAATCAGGTGACCTGGTCACTAACGCAGTATCCGTTGATAATAATTTGTTGTTTATGGCAAATGGTGCAGCAGGCATCTCTATCTCAGATGTTTCTGATCTGGCTGCAATCAAGCAGTTCGGCGTATTAGATCTGGATGGTTCTTCCAACTTCGTGAGAAATGAAGAGGAATTTGTATTCGTAGCAACTGGCTCAGGTGGTCTTCAGATATTGAAAATCAACAAAAGCGAGGAATCTAATGACGTAAACTGTGAAGGCTTAGCGAGCTACACAGGAAATGCAAACTTGAATATTAACGGAAATGAGTCAGCGGCTTATTCAGGTTCTACTGTTCTGAAAAATGTAAACATAGGAGGCACATTCTTATTCTGTGGCTCATTGGCAATCGAACAAAACTTGAATGTCAACAGTAATGGCATGATGACCGTAAATGGATCTTTTGTCTTCGGACAATTCAAAAAGAACACAAGTTTGAACGTCAACAGTAACTCCAAACTTCAACTACACGGTAGCACAGTAATTTACGGTGACCTTAAATTAAATAGTGGAGCCACTTTGGAGTTCTTAGGAGAAGGCAACACCATTACAGTTTATGGTACAGTGACTGTTAGTAGTGGAGCTCAAATCATAGGAAGTTATACTGATACCGAAGGAAATCTGAACTAAGCACTTAAGCTATAGTGTCAAATACTAAGCCGACTCAGTTCTGAGTCGGCTTTTTAATTAGCATGATTCACGTTAATTCTTTCCCAAATCTGCTCGCTGAATGTATGATAACTTTTATTATTCCATTGACGACAATGGAAATTCTCAAAATCTCTACGAAAAAATTCAAACAACTTCAAAAGTTGCCTACTAAATATCTAAAATAGTTTGAAAAACATATTTTTTATTCAAAATATTATTTCATTTTTGTACTGTATTTATCTGTTTTTCGACATAATCACCTAAAATATTGATTAAAGCGGAATAAAATACTATATACGAAACACAATTTTAAATAGATGAAAAGAGTTTCATATTTTATCGAAAATATTATGAAAAAATATTATATACTCGGTCTAGTATTTGTCTTAGCGTTTTACTCCTGTAATGACACCTCAGACCCAAATAACGAAGAGCCTATTTTAGAAAGTTCTATCATCGTGAACTCTGACAGTGAATCTCTCACGGCCCGTATAAAAAGAGATAATTCTGGTGTTGTTGCATTAATTGACCCTACTGTTCCAGCAGGAAGACTGCTAGAGGTAGCATCTAATATTCCTCTTGTTATGGTATCTCAAGTGGATGCACCAAAGTTTGAAGGAAAAACACTTCAAGCTACACATGTGGATATTGATGGCAAATATGCTTACGTTTCATACAATACAGCAGGCGACACCTATTTAGGAGCAGTGGATATTTTTGATATCACAAATATCTACAGCCCTAAAATTACAGAACAAGCTATTTTCAAAGACACAGATATTAGTTCAATTGAGTACAAGAATGGTAAGCTATATTTAGCAGCGGCTGTTAACATAGACCAAAACACTCAAGTAACGTCCCCTGCTAACTTGATTACTGTATCAGTTTCTGGCGGGAAATTTTCTTCTGACTTTGTATATACTTCATTACCTAGTTATGTGGCGACTGATGTTGCTAACACGAATTCAAAAACGGCTGTCACAAGTGGGAATGATGGAGTAATAGGTCTTTTTGATGCCTCCAAAACACCTGGAGCTACCACTAAGATGGGAGACTTAAGAGCAGTGGCTTTTGGAAATAATAAGCTAGCAGTACTAAGCGGCACCTCAGGTGTACATATTTTGGATCCGAACAGCCTATCTGAGGTAATTACTATTCCTTTGAAAGCGGATGTCGCTGGTTCAAAAAGAACATTAGATATTGATAAGGACAATCTGTATGTATCAGAAGGTGCAAACGGTGCCGGTATATACAAAATGACAGACGGTAGCTTGGTTCAAAAACTTGCTATCCCTATCAATCCTGATGATGTAGCTGCTAGTGAAATTGTCACCAATGCAGTGTCAGTGGATAATAACTTACTCTTCATGGCGAATGGCGGCGCTGGCATTTCCATTTCAGATGTATCTGATATAGCAGCAATTAAAACCTTGGGGGTTCTGGATCTGGATGGATCTTCCAACTTTGTAAGAAATGAAGAAGAATTTGTATTTGTCGCTACGGGATCTGGTGGTCTGCAGATTTTGAAAATCATTAAAAGTGAAGGCCCCTCAGATGCGGCTTGCGTGGGATTGCCTAACTATACCGGTACTGCCTACTTAAATATTAACGGCAATGAGTCAGTTGCCTATTCTGGCTCCAGTGTATTGAAAGCTGTCAATATAGGAGGTTCATTCCTTTTTTGCGGTTCTTTGGCAATTGAACAAAATCTGAATATCAATAGTGATGCACTATTGAGCGTAAACGGAACCTTTATTTTTGGTCAATATAAAAAGAACACAAGTTTAAATCTAGGCAGCTTTTCTACATTACAAATACGTGGTAATACCGTAATCTACGGTGATTTAAAATTAAGTAGTGGAGCTACCCTTGAATTCATAGGAGAAGGTAATTCCATTACGGTATATGGTTCCGTTACAGTAAACAGTGGTGCCCAAATAATTGGTAAGTTTACAGACACAGAAGGGAAGTTAAAGTAACAATACCTATATAAAATCAGTTATTGAACCGACTCATTTCTGAGTCGGTTTTTTTTCCTTAAATCCTGATCCATTCCTAGCAGGTAAACAGTATATAGTAATATCTTTCACATGAATATCCAACTTGAGAAGTCTATTATTTTCAGTCAGTTATACCGAAACTCTTTTGGTTTTCATATAAATCATGCTAAATTTGAAATGCATTTTATTAGTAATAAAATAGTTTTTACAAATTAGATACAAATGCCGCTGAAGCACTTTTTACCTATATCATTCACGAAGTTCATCTTCCTATCAGGATTGATGTGTGGCCTTGTATCTTCTAATTTTTTAGTAGCACAATCGATTACTTATAATTCTTCAGAAAGCTTTACAGTACCAGATGGAATAACTACTATCAGCGTATCCGTTTGGGGAGCTGGTGGAGGTGGTGGTTTTAATTCCGGAAACAAAGGAGCAGCAGGCGGAGGAGGAGGAGCATTTACATTTGCAACGAGCTATCCAGTAACCGCTGGAGGTACCATTCCATGCATTGTAGGATTAAGTGGTACTGGGCAAACCACAGCAGGGGCAGCTACAGGTGGAGGTTCTTCAATATTTGGATCAAATGGGGGATCTGATCCTCCACAAGTTATTGCAAATGGAGGAGGAAGAGCAGGCGGTGTTAATGAAGGTAGTGGTGGTCCCATTACTTTTGGACCATATGCCTATACTGCTGGGGGTGATGGAGGAACTCCAGTTAATGGAGGAAACAGTCCTGGCGCTAGCGGAGGAGCAGCAGCAGGTGCTGGTGGCACAGGTGGCCCCGGAGGAACAAGCTCAAACCAAAATGGAGGAAATGGGGCACAGCCTGGTGGAGGTGGTGGAGGAGAAGGTATAAACGGGACCACCGGAGGAAATGGCGGGGCTGGAAGGATAATCATCACATGGACTTGCTCCAACACCCTTACTTCAGCGGCTAGCACAGCAAATCAGACAGGAATTTGTGCTGGAACTCCAATCACTAATATCACTTATACTATCCGAGGAGCTTATGGAGCTACATTCTCCAATTTACCCCCAGGAGTCACCGGCACCTATGTAGGTGGTCTGGTAACTATCTCTGGAACTCCGACTGCAGCAGCAGCAGGAAACACATACAACTACACAGTTACTCCTACTGGAAGCTGTACTGGCTCAACTGCAACAGGAACTATTGCTGTTGCTGCAAACAACAATGCTGGATCTATTACTTCCAACACATTCTGCCAAGGTTCAGCTTTGCCTGCTGGTGTTACACAAGCTACTACTGGAGCAACTGGAATAGGTGCACCAACCGGTTTACCAACCGGAGTAACTGCTAATTGGGCTGGGAATCAAATAACTTTTTCAGGTACTCCAAGTGTCTTTGGATCTTTCTCATATTCTATTCCATTAACCGGTGGATGTGGAAGCGTTAATGCAACTGGAACTATCACTATAAATGAAACTCCAACTATTAAGAGTCAAAATACTCCTGGAGGCACAACTTGTATTAACGGCGTGGCTTTTAGCCAAATGTCAGTTGGAGCTGGATTTGGCTACACTTATCAGTGGTTTAGCAATAATGCAGCGAACAACACTACGGGATCTTCTATTTCGGGAGCAATTACGAATACTTATACGCCGCCTAATTCAGTAGCAAATACTACCTATTACTATGTAGTTGTAAGCTCACCAACGTGCACGAGTATAACTAGCCCAGTTTCTGCAGGATACATAGTAACCCCAACTAACACGGTTACCGCAGCCTCTTCCTCACCCACTGTTTGTATCAATACGGCTTTACCGAGCGCAATAACTCATACTACTACAGGAGCGGCTGGCATTGGAGCAATAGTTTGGAGCCCTTCCAACCCAGGAGGCATGTCTGCTTCTTTCTCTGGAAATACAATTACGGTAAATGGTAGTCCAGCGACTTCTGGTGTCTTTACATACACCATCCCCTTAACAGGCGGATGTGGAACAGTCAATGCTACTGGAACTATCACCGTCAATGCCCAAGCAGCGATCATAACACCAAGCTTGGCTGGCCAAACCAAATGTGAACTTCAGCCTTTTTCACCTATATCAGTAGGAACAGGTCAAGGACTTACCTACCAATGGTATAGTAACACAACGGCCTCAGCGTCTATTTCGGATCCTAACACCATTCTTCTGACGGGTAAAACAGCCAATAGTCTTACTCCTTCTTCCACAGTTCCAGGTACACTTTATTATTTTGCAGTAGTGACTTCTGCTACCTGCGGAACGACTGCAACTAGTGCTCCTTCAGGAGCATTCAAAGTAAATGCACTTCCAATTGTTTCATTTACAGCACAACCTGCTGGACCCACTGCCTGCGTTGACACAAATGTTACTTATTCGACTCAAACTGGAGAAACTGGGTATGTCTGGACTATTCCTGGTACAGCGAATGTAGATTACTCAATCACATCTGGAGGAAATGGTAGTCCAAACCTAGTATTAAAATGGTTGACTCCGGGAAGTAAGGCAGTTACTGTGAATTATCAAGATTTACAAGGATGTGGAGCTACAAGTCCTGCGACCTCTAATTCGATTACCGTTCAGAAAGATACGGTAACTCCACCTTCTACTTATCCAAGTGTATGTTTAAATGGAACAATCACTCCTTTTACGCATACCACTACTCTCGCGACTGGTATTGGAGCTCCTTCTGGTCTTCCAGCTGGATTAACTGCTGGTTTTTCTGGTAACACCATTACGATCAGTGGCACTATTACTGCGGCTGTCACCCCAGGGTTTTATACTTATTCAATTCCTTTGACTGGGGGTTGTGGAACTGTTTCAGCAACAGGAACGGTCGAAGTGACACCTGAGTACACACTGATTACAACCTCCTCAGTTGCACCTTCCAATACTGGAGGCTCAGCAACAATATCAATTACTGGCAACCCAGCTATTTTACTTAATGGCACTTACACCGTAACTTATGATTTAGGATTAGCAAATACTGGAACAAATTTATCTGCTAACGTTACCATTTTGAATGGAAAGGGATCTTTCCCGACTGCTATAATCAACAATCCAGATTTAACATCTCTTACCATAAAAACAATTAAGAAAGTTACTGATGCATGCCCTATTACGATTTCAACTAATAACACAACTTTCTTTGGGGTTCAAGCTGCAACATTTTCTTCAAATGGAACATTTTATGTTCCAGCTGGCATCTATCAAATCACCATCAAAGTATGGGGAGGAGGAGGAGGAGGAGGTAACAACACTAATGGAGCTGGTGGAGGAGGAGGAGGATATTCGCAACAAACGATATCAGTGACTCCTGGTGAACCGATAGGAATATTTATAGGTAATGGTGGGGCAGCGCAAGGAAACGGTGGGGATAGCTGGGCAACTAAAGACTCAAGTATTCCAAACTTAATTACCAACAGTATAGTATATGCAAAAGGGGGAAAAGGAGCAAGTGGATCTACCGCTGGCACTTATGATAATACACTTTCACAAGATGTAAGATTTGGATATGGCAACACTACCATTGGAGGAAACGGTCTAACTGGTAACGGAGGAAATGGTGGTGCAGGTGGTGCAGGTGGCGCAGGTGGAGCAGGTGGATCAGGAAATGGCAATGACCCAGGAAAAACAGGTGCAGCTCCAGGAGGAGGAGGAGGAGGATCTAAAGGAAATAGCTCCGGCGGTGCAGGCGGACAAGGACTAATTCTAATTTCCTACCCACTTCCACCAGTTTCACCTTGTTTTAAAGTAATTGATGATGGCGCTAAAACTGGAATTACAATAATCGAGTTTACTTGTAATACTACTTGGACTGCTCCACAAGGTCTTACAGGTTTTAATGCTGTTGTAGGGGGTGCTGGAGGTGGTGGTGGATCTGGGTCAGGTAGCGGAGGCGGAGGAGCAGGTCAACTGCTCACAGGCCTCAGTTATTCAACTGTCGATCCTTATGGATTTCCAGCAGGCACAGTGTTTACATTGGATGTAGGACAAGGTGGAGTTGGAGCAATTGACATTAATAAAAAAGGCGGTCTTGGAGGCTCGAGCTCTATTTCTGGTAGTATTGATGGATCAAACATATCAGCAAGTGCTATTGGAGGTGGTGGTGGAGCCTCAAGAGGAAATCCAGTTGGTATGGATGGAGCATCAGGAGGAGGCGGAGGAGCTACTACTGCTACAGGGTCATTGGGAGGAAAAGGCTCTGTTGGAAATGGCTCTGCTGGCGGAAACGGGGATGCTTCTGGAAATGGCGCGCATGCAGGTGGCGGAGGCGGTGGAATTAGAACAATTGGCCTCAATGGTCAAGGCGCTGGAGCTGGTCAAGGAAAAGGAGGAGATGGGGGTAACGGAACTCAATTTATAATTCCAGGTTTAACGATAAATTTTGGTGCCGGAGGGGGTGGTATTGGAAATAACTTTAATGGTGTTAACAAATTCAATGGAGATGGAGGGAAGGTTTTAAATGGTAGTGGTAACGTTATCGATATTAAGATTGGAGGCGATGGAAACCAAAATGATGCAAATTCTGTGGGAGTTCAAGGCACAGATAAAACAGGTTCAGGAGGAGGTGCTGGTTTTTTAACAGGAGGCAAAGGCGGAAATGGAGTTATTTATATTTACTATGATAACTACCGCATCCTCCAAGTAGAATACCTCTATTTCGAAGCCAAGCTCAACACAGCTAATCGATCAGGTGAACTTACTTGGGCAACAGCAAAGGAGTGGGAAAATGACCGCTTTGAAATAGAAAGAGCTACATCTAGTGATTTAACTTCTTGGACAAAAATCGAGGAAGTAAAAGGGCAAGGGTATAAAGACTCTCCTACTTCTTACAGCTTTGAAGACACAGAACTGCCAGCAGCTGGAGGTAATATTTTCTATCGATTGAAACAAATCGATGTAGATGGGTCATTTACTTATAGCGTCACTCGATCCATCAAAGTCCCAAGTTTAAAAGGACAATCAAAATGGATTGCCTATCCTAATCCTAGCAGTCCAGGAAACTATGTAACTGTTGATTTATTGGACAGAAGTAACTTTAGAGATGAGCAAATAATAATCAAAATCTCTGATGTGAAGGGAGTTTTCCAATCTCATTCTGTCAATACAATTGAAGAGGTAAGCATAGCCGTTAATAAGTACTTAGAGCAAGCTGCTCCTGGCATACATATCGTTCAGTTAATTTGGGGTACTAATAGCGAGCAACTCAAAATCGTTAGAAGGTAAACGAATTAAGAACTAACTGAAAAGCCCTTATGAAATCAATTTCATAAGGGCTTTTCTCATTTAAATGCGATATATATTCCAACTCTAATCCTCTTCCTTTCTCTTTGGCGCTTTGGGCTGTCCGAGTCCCAAAGTCCCTTTAAGTCCACTAAATGTAGCTCGCCACCATCCTCCAAAAATAAACTTGGACTTGTCTCGCTCGAAGTACACTCGTGAGGTCACACGATGATTCAGAAACTTCCTTGGGTTATTATTTTTAGCAAAGGTGTTGGCAAGGAAAGTCATCAAACCAAGTTTACCTCTGCCCCTCTCTAAAGTCAAAGAATCCAAGAACTCAATCTTCAGATCCTTATACTTAAAGTTCATTTTACCTCGAGCCACATCGTCGTCCATTCTGAAATTCCATTTGCCATCAGTAACTCGACCATCTACCACTCTTAAAAAAAGCCCTCTACTGAGCATATTATTAAGATGTTTAAGGTCAAACTTTCCCAATTCCACATCCACATCCATAGGGTAAGGATCACCAAAATACATGTTAGCTGTTAATTGCACTTCTCCGTCGCCCATCAGTTTAGAAGTGGCCGACAGCAAACTAGACTCTACGGGGAATTGCTCACCACTTCTTCTCATTGCAAATGGAACAATAGAAGCATTGAGGTCATCAAAGTGAATAGCCCCAGGAAGCATCGCTTTTGGGGCAAACTCCTGATACCTGACCAATCCATCGCTAACTATCACCGAATCTATAGTTAAATCAAACGGAGCATTTTCCATTAATTGCTGAGGCATTGGCTTGATAATTCCTTCCTTAATGGGAATTCTCTTATCTCTAAACACATCCATTTGAAAACCATCCAACTTTAGTGAATGAGCCTTTAAGTTGTTGTTATTAAAATATTCTTGAAAATCTATGTCCTTTAGATGTACGCTACTAGCAAAAGCCGTGATTGTATTGTCTTGATATACTCTTTTCCTCAGGAACTCGTATCTCCCCATAGCTGGCTCGAAATAGACACTATCAAGTATAATATCATTGTTCAAATACCTGATCTTACCAATAGTTAGCCTACTCATACTATCTTTTGTATAAATGCGGTAGTTGGAAAGAGATAAACTAAGATCCTTCTCAAGCAGTAACTGAGGACTAAAATCCTTACTCTTTTTCAGCAAATCCAGATTCATGGCTTTTAATCCAAAATCCACATCTCTAAAAGCCATTCTAGGTATTTGGCCTCCATCCTTGTGATAGAAAGCAATATTTCCTTTTTGAACTAACACATCCTGCAAAAGCACAGATTCTATTAGCCCAGATTCCTTGGAATCCTTTCTGGGTTTTTCAGGTTTTTTGGATTTCTCGCCCGAATCCAGATATACTTTAATCGTTGGATTACTTAATCGAAGCTGACTTAGATCAAAAATCCCCGTGGACTGAATGTCACGGAGATTGTTATTTCGCACGCCAAGTTGATCAATCTTCGCAGATACGATCGGTCGTCCGGGAGCACCGGTAGTACTTCTTGGGATTATTTCAAAATCAGAAAAAACAGTTTCTACATCCGTATTATCTACTGTCAAGCTGGAGAACTTAATCGTATGCATACTATCTGGCAAAGCATAGGAGAAATCTTCCAACGTCAAATTTATTTCTCTAAAAAGCCCTTCTATATCCTGCTTTGCATTTGTTGCCGAATCCAGATTCAACCCATTTATTTCCAAATCAAAATCTGTTTGAATGGACTGGAAATCGTTATCTCCAATTCTATAGTTCAAACTCAATTTTGAATTCTTTGCCACAACTCCTTCAATTGTAACTCGCTCAATAGACTTTGGAAGAGACTTACCATCTAGAGAATCATCTTTTTTCCCATCCCCACTCTCCTCATAATCTCTATTAATTTCTAAACTGATCGTACTACCATCTACTACCAGCCTATCCAAATCAAGTTGATTTTCAAACAAAAAAGACTCTATATCCACTCCCTCGAATAACACACTTGGCAAGACCAGAGAAAGTGCGATTTTACTCTTTATAGACTTACTTGGCTTCAATATTAGATTATCGACAGATATAGTTTTTGATTTTGAATTGAATCTCAATCCATCAGTATCCACCTCATAATTCCCACCTGCTACAGAAAAATCATATTTCCTCAATATCAACTCTATTTCATCAGAGAAGAATGTCCTCCCAGGATCAGAAACTTGCCCCTTTTGCAGATAAAACCCCTTAAGATTCAGAGAAAGACTATCCTCGCTTAAAGACAATTCCTTGGTCGCTGCATGATTAAGATAATGCACCTGGCCATCACTGAAACTGACTGAATCTATCTGTATATGAGAAAAATATGAGGTGAGTAACTCTTCAATTTCATCAGAAGATTCTACCTGGTTTGAGCCGCCACCGGCTGTATTCTTCTTCCTAAATCGAGTTAAACTTGCATTAGGTGAGGGAACCAGAATCCTGTTAATTAGTAGCTTTTCGTCTTGATAGGCTGCCATCAGATCAATCCCTTCGACTCTAAATTCAGGTATGGTAAGGTTCAAGATCACAGTCTTGCCATAACTATCTAGTATGTACTGAATGGAGTCTGGATTTTCGGGTCTCAGGGTAAAATTGTTTACCACTACCAGGGAATTCTTCGAGTCTATCAAGACCTTATCAGCCATGAATTCATGGAGATTATCTCGCAATTTCAGCCTGTATTTATCCAAACTAAGCACCATTTCCTCCGCTAGGAATTGATTTCTAACATCAATATCCGAATTCGGCTGAAGGAACACTTTTTCTAATAACAAACTGAATTTTTCAAACCCAATATCATTACTCCTTACACCCTGCTCATTTTTGAATTGGACTTCGCCCTCCTGCAAATCAAACCTTCCTATGGCTACCTCATTCAAATAGCCCTTCAATAGCTCTGCAATAGGCTCACTACCCCCATCTCCGGATCCACTCAGTAGTTCTGTAATCTCTACTTTAGGAGATTGAACCAACATTTCATCAATACTCAATTTCCCCTCTCGATAGAGTTTCTTTAGATTGGCTTTGTTAAGAGAGAGTTTGGGTAATGAGATCCTGATAATATTTTTCGGCTGCAATTTCTCAAGTGCCGTCTTCCTAGGCTCCACCAGCACATTTTCTATGATAATTTCATCTTTAAAGGAAGAGACGCTTACCCGATCACTGTATATCACATGAATCTCGTCAGATAAATACAAATCAGCATCTTGAATTTCCATGGCAGCATCTTCACCATAAAAAAACTGATTTCCTTTTCTAGACTCATCCGCACCCAAATAAAACTTGACCATCTTAAAATCAAGCTTCTGGATATCAATACGGTTTTTCAGCGTGTCTTCAGCATCGGAAATGATAAACTTTCCATTATTAACAGAAAGCTCCTTTACCTCAAATGACTCCAATATCCCCTTAATCAACTCATTCAAATCACCCGTAGCGGTACTATCTATCGTTTCCCGTTTACTTTGCAGTACCCGAAATTCTGGATTGTTAAGAATGATCTCATCTATCGCAACATTGGAAGTCATGAAAGCTTCATTCAGCGCAACATTACCAACCCGTAGCTCATCCAAACTCACATCATAATAGGTTTTACTATCACGAGTTCTATCAGGATAAAGCTTGAAGCCTTTGATATCTATCACATTATCCAATGAACTAACATAAACCTGACTCGCAGTGATGGAATGAACTCCATCTGGAAGAGGAAAATCAACATTATTGAGATCAAACTCAAACCCTCTCGCATTGAATGGTGTTTTCCATTCCTCCCGACTTGTCCAATCGATATCCTTTACTAAAAGTCTGGTATTTTCAGCTTTTAAGGAGTTTTGGCTGAGGAAGTTTAAAAAGAATAAATCCGCATGATTGATTGATAATTCGGAGATATAGACACCTTTAAATCTAGTATTATTAATAATTTTCTTTAGCTCATTCTCTAACGCTTTTACCGAGGATTCTTTGATAATAGCATTGTCCAAACTGTCTGAAATTGGCAAATCCATACTGATAACAGGGTTATCAAAGCCCAGTTTCCCAATATAAAAAACCCCTTCCGAGAAATCATACCAAAGATTACGGAGTGACAGTTCATCCAATGTCAAGTCAAATAATGCCTGCTTCTGATCTGGTCTTCTCTCCCCTACCGGCTTCATGATTAAGCCGTCTAAAAACACACCCCTCCTGATTAATGAGAATCTAACTCTATTAAAATCAATTGTATAGACACCCTGCGCAGAATCGTTTATTTTTCGTCTAGCCCAATCAGCAAGCACAAAGTTGGCTCCGAAATAAAACAGAAACTCTAAAAAAATGATGGATAGAAAAGCAAACATCATCCACCTCAGCACCTTCTTTCTAAAGGGATGTTTGGAATGTTTGTCTTTTTGCTCTTCAGCCATATAGCACGGATTTTTGTCTAAAATAGACAATTAGTGCAAACTTAAATGAAAAAAGCAGCACAGATGTGCTGCTTTTAAAAGCTGTAGGAGAAGGATTCGAACCTCCACGGGGCAGTTAGGCAATAGTCCGGTTGAATTACGCTTTATGCTTTCCGATCCCAATAGATATCAGGTCCGGATCCCCACCCCCGAGACAGGAGGGCTTGTCTGCCAGTTTCAACATCCTACAATGATGAATTTTAATTTCTACTGACCTTCTGCCAGTACTTATTGATTTTTCCTGATTAATAGAAAAACCAAAGGTTTAATAGGTTTGGTTAAGCAAGTCTGGCTGTTTTACACTAACCGACTTTTATTTTGCTGGGTCAAAATTAGAAATACCATTCGTTTATTAAAATTATTATAACAATTAATTATTTTTTTTACAGTATTTATATCAAAGACATCATTTTAATATCATAACCATAAATACAAAGGACAATTATGCATGTGAATTACTAATTCATTAATAGAGGTGAGCATGCATTTAATCGAAATCTTATTGGGCAAATGCTTTTATAAACCAAATTTAAAAAGAGTCCCATTTTGAAAAGGACATAAAAAAAACCATGAAACAAAATTTCATGGTTTTAGTCAATTAACAATAAACCCAAAATAACCTGCTGTAGGAGAAGGATTCGAACCTCCACGGAGTAGTTAGGCAAATTTACGAGCTCGCTAAATGCTTTATTCTATAACCTCCACCCCCGAGACAGGAGGGCTTGTCTGCCAGTTTCAACATCCTACAGTGTTGTGTAATTTCAATGTATTTTGAGTGCTTACCGTGTGTTTGCTCTCTTTGTATGATTCAAATATAGCAGACGGGTTTGTTTATTAAAAATAATTCAAAAATAAAACTGAATTTTTACAGTATTTTTAATGATAACGATTGAAAAATACAGTATCGGCAAAAAGGGCATTAATATCGACTTGTATATTGACTATTTTTCAAAAGATCAACTCAATATTGCCAAAACAGCCCGTAAAGGGCTGTTTTGTTGTCAAAATCATATCAATTCGAGCGAATTATTACTTATTCTCTAATATTCACACGCTTATTCAAAGTTCACGTAATTCTCCCACTTGTCTAAAACGGCCTGGAAATCCTGAGGTAATGGAGCTTCAAAATATAGTTTCTCCTTGGTAACAGGATGTATAAATCCCAAAGACTTCGCATGTAATGCCTGTCTTGGCAAAAGATTAAATGCATTATGAACAAAGGTCTTGTACTTAGAGAATTGAGTTCCTTTACGGATTTTGTCACCTCCATAGGTTGCATCATTGAAAAGCGGATGTCCCAAATACTTCATATGAGCACGGATCTGATGCGTACGCCCTGTCTCTAGATTACACTGAATCAGGGACACATACCGAAGCCTATTCAAAACTTTCCAATGCGTAACAGCATGCTTCCCTTGACTTCCGTCTGGAAACACATCCATTATCTTTCTGTTTTTAGCACTTCTACCGACGTTACCTGTGATAGTTCCACCCTCTTCTTCTATTTCACCCCATACAAGAGCCAAGTAAGTACGTACTATTGTATGGTGGAAAAACTGAGAAGCTAAGTGAGTCATGGCCTCCTCAGATTTGGCTATTACTAATAGCCCAGAAGTATCCTTATCAATTCTATGGACCAAGCCTGGCCTACCTTCATTACCCTTCATCTCAGGAAGATTCTGAAAGTAAAAAACCAAAGCATTCACTAGCGTGCCTGTCCAGTTTCCATGGGCAGGATGAACAACCATCCCAGCCTCCTTATTGACCACAAGAAGATGTTGATCCTCAAATACGATATTAAGTGGAATGTCTTCTGGCACCACTTCGGTATCGCGCGGAGGCTTACCCATGTGCACCCGAATATCATCCAACGGCTTCACCTTATAGCTCCCCTTGATGGATTCACCATTTACTTGGATTAGGCCAGCATCAATAGCCTGCTGAATCTTATTTCTGGTGGCAAAAGCTATCTTGTCTGTCAAAAACTTATCGATCCTAATTGGAGTCTGTCCCTTATCGATTATAAACTTAAAATGTTCATAAAGCTCTAATTCTTCCTCTTCGAAATCTTCTTCTGGTTGCATGCTCATGCTGCAAAAATAAGATTATCAAGCTTAACTTTGACAACTCTGCAAAAAAGCACCCTAAATGCTCCTTCCAAATCCGGCTCCTATTCAATTTCTTGCTCACTCTATTCTTGAAGAAAAAGGTATCGAACTTGCCGTAAAGCGTTTAGATCTAGTGCATCCAGAAGTTTCTGGAAACAAATTTTTCAAACTCAAATACAACCTGGAAAAAGCTAAAAAAGAAGGGAAAAATAAGATCCTGACCTTTGGAGGGGCTTTTTCGAATCATATCTACGCCACTGCCGAAGCAGCAAAAGCGGAAAACATAGAAGCCATCGGCATCATACGAGGGGAAAGAACTGAGCCACTTAACGCTACGCTTTTACATGCCGAAAACCTAGGCATGCGTCTTCATTTTATAGATAGAAATAGTTACAGAAATAAATCACAGCCTCAATTTCTGGCCACTCTGCAAAAAAAATTCGGTGATTTCTATCTAATTCCAGAAGGAGGCACTAATGAATTGGCTATCGAGGGAACAAAAGAAATACTAGATTCTGATGACCTGCATTTTTCACATGTCTGCTCTTCCATAGGAACTGGCGGCACTTTTTGTGGGCTATATTCATCACTTTCTGAGAATCAAAAGCTACTTGGATTCTCATCGCTGAAAGGAGAATTCATTCATAAAGAAATTGCTGAGTTACTCCAGAAAAACCAACTCAACAGTCAAGGTTTGTATGAGATTTTCACGACTTACCACTATGGTGGCTATGCCAAACACACCCAAGAACTCATCGATTTTATCTGGTGGTTTTATGAGAGTTTTGGCATTGTGCTAGATCCTATCTATACTGGGAAGATGGCTTTTGGAATTTGGGATTTAATCAAAAATGACTATTTCTTTTATAGCTCAAAAATCCTGATGATTCATTCCGGAGGACTGCAGGGAAATACTGGATTTACACAAATGACAGGAATTAAACTCCCGAATCCTTAAGTGTAAATAAGTCTTCGGACTCCTGAGGGTGAATCAGAAGCACATTAGCAAGCACCAAGCGAACCAGAGTTTTGGACGCCAGAAACCTTGGAAGATTTGCCAACTTAGAAAATTCATTAAGTGTGATTTTGTCGGATTCGCCAAGTGCTTTCATCAGGAGCTCTTCCTTTCTACCATAAGTAAAGACCATATCCCTCGGCGTTTTCCCTCTTCTCAAAATCTCCCAAACTTCCTTACTTGCCTGTACTGATCGATCCGCAACTCGAATATAAGCTCGCTTTCTATCTTTCTCTTTAAGATAATGCGGGCGCTCCATACTTACTGGAACTTTGAAAACTGCCACTCCCTTTTTCTCATTGAGCTTTAAGGAATATAATTGATACTCTAATCGAGGGAAAATAAGCTCATTTATAGCTTTCTCCATCACAAAAATCTCCTCTTCTATATATCGCTGTCCGCTGACAGTCCCATCATCATCTACTCCGATCAGCAAATCACCGCCCGAAGTATTGGCAAAGGCGATAAGCTCTCGGACTATCTTCTCAGGAAAAGTCGCTTTCTTTTTAAATTCTATTCGTAGCCCCTCCCCTTTGGCAGCGAGTACCTTCACATCCTGCAGCGTCATTTTAATAGATTTTAGATAGATAAAGCCTATTTACTTACTCCACGGTTCAATTGTTCTAATCTGGATTTTTGAGATTGCCACTCATCGCGAAGGCGCGCAGCCTCCATGAAATTAAGCTCTTTCGCCGCTTTCTCCATCATTTTCTGCGTTTGCTGAATCAGCTTTTCCAGCTTTTCTTTACTTAGATATTGCACCACTGGATCTGCCGCCATGCTTGCTTCACCAGGCATAGGCTCCGCATAGTATTTAGGTTTTTTCTTAGAGTCAGCTACCTTGGTTTGACCCATGATTTTATCATGCGATTTCACCACAGTAGTAGGAGTGATTCCATGCTCAGTATTATACGCAATCTGTAGGGCACGTCTTCGCTTCGTTTCATCCATCGCGAGCTGCATGGAATTGGTGATTTTATCCGCATACATAATCACTCGCCCTTCTGAATTTCGAGCCGCACGACCAATGGTCTGCACCAAACTCCGCTCATTTCTCAAGAAACCTTCTTTATCAGCATCCAGAATTGCTACCAAGGAAACCTCAGGCAAATCCAACCCTTCTCTCAATAAGTTCACACCAACAAGCACATCGAAAATCCCCAAACGTAACTCACGCAATATTTCCACACGATCAAGAGTTTTCACCTCAGAGTGAATGTAGCGGGACTTCACTCCAGCTCTTTCGAGAAACTTCTGAAGTTCCTCAGCCATTCGCTTGGTCAGCGTAGTTACTAGCGTTCTCATACCAGATTTAATCGTCTGATCTATTTCCTCCAGCAAATCATCGATTTGATTCTGACTCGGTCTCACCTCAATAGTAGGATCTAATAGCCCCGTAGGACGAATGATTTGCTCTACGACCACACCTTCTGTCAAAGACAACTCATAATCTGCCGGCGTCGCAGACACATAGATCACCTGATCGCATAGGTCTTGAAACTCTTCAAACTTCAAAGGTCTGTTATCCAAAGCCGAGGGAAGTCTGAACCCAAAGTCCACCAAATTGATTTTTCTGGACCTATCTCCCCCCCACATCGCGCGAACTTGAGGTAAGGTCACGTGACTTTCATCTACAACTAAAAGAAAATCATCCGGGAAATAATCAATCAAGCAGAAAGGTCTTGCACCAGGAGCCCTTCTGTCAAAATATCTGGAGTAATTCTCTACGCCAGAACAGTATCCTAGCTCTCGCATCATTTCCAAATCAAACTCCGTTCGTTCTTGTAGACGTTTTGCTTCAGCAAACCTTCCTTCTCTTTCAAAGAAATTCACCTGATCTACCATATCATATTGAATCTCATGAATGGCCGTTTGTAAGGTGTCTTTCCCTGTTACAAACAAGTTTGCAGGGAAAATAGAAATGATCTTTTCGTCATTCAGCTTTTTTCCCGTAGCTGGATCAAATCGCTGTATCGCTTCAATCTCGTCTCCCCAAAAGAAAATTCTATAGCCCCAATCGGCATAAGCCACAAAGATATCGACTGTATCTCCTTTCACACGGAAAGTCCCGTGAGTCAGCTCATGCTGGGTTCGGCTATATAGAATATCTACCAATTTGAAAAGCAACTGATTCCTAGGAATTCGGTCGCCCTCCTGAAGTTTGATGACATTTTTACTAAACTCATCCGGGTTTCCTATACCATAGATACAGGAAACAGAAGCCACTACGATCACATCTCTCCGCCCAGTTAGCAGCGCGGAAGAAGCACTCAAGCGAAGCTTCTCTATCTCTTGATTGATCGATAGATCCTTTTCTATATAAGTGCCTGAGGTAGGTATAAATGCTTCTGGCTGGTAATAATCGTAGTAAGAAATGAAATACTCAACAGCATTGTCTGGAAAAAATTGCTTGAATTCCCCGTACAGCTGGGCTGCGAGTGTCTTATTATGGCTTAGAATTAAGGTAGGTTTCTGGGTCTGCTGAATAAGATTGGCTACGGTAAAAGTTTTACCGGACCCCGTCACACCCAGCAAAACCTGAGCGGCATCGCCATTATTCACTCCAGCCGTAAGCTGTTCTATAGCCTTGGGCTGATCTCCAGTAGGTTGATAATCTGAGGTAAGTTTGAATTCCATAAGCTTCGTCCGAAAATACCCAACACCAATCCCCTATGCAAAAGTTTAGAGGGAAAGAGAAAATTACTTTTCGACTCGTTTGAATTTACCCAGGTTATAATACAAATAATTTGTTCTGAGGATCAGTACCAAAAGCAAGGGAATCAAACTTGGATGAAAAGACTGCCAACCCAAGATCCAGAAAACAACCGCCGCGTCTGCCATGATCAAAGCAAATAGCAAGTATTTCAAAACCCAAGGTTTAATGGTTTTCTTGACCAAAACGATAGCTAGCACGAGGTGACCCGGGAAGGCCCAGAGAATATTCCAGTTGTACTTGGTAGAAGGAATTTCAGATCCTATCCAAAGTGCAGACATCACCAACCCTATGACTCCAAGAATGCCAAAAAATACCACATCAAATCCTATAAACAGCTTTCCTTTCTTAAAACCTATAAATGTGATTGCGGTAAAAATGATAGCGATCACCCAGAAAATCCAATAAGGATTGACAGCTCCAAAAGAACCCGCTGGTTTTTCAAAATCTAAAATAACTCTGCTCTGCCCTACCAACGGACGGGTAGGCCCATCACCCTGGATTTCAGCTCTCGAAAAAGCCCCCTCCACATACTTAGGTAGAAACTGTTCTTCCAGCGGAGTGGCATCTCTATCCAGCCGAGAACCCAGTGCCAAGTCAATCCCCAGATCCGACCAGGACATGTAATAAACCATCTCATCGATCAGTTCCCGAAAAGTTTTTTCAATAGGCTCCCGCACCTCATCATGCCAGACTAGCTGATCGCCCAACACCGTACTGATCGCGTCACGTACCCGGGTGGCACAATTGTCAAAGAAGAAATCGTAGCGATAAGCCCGATTCTCCGGGAGATAATTAGTCTCCAAAAACTGGATCAACTCTGTTTTCTGCTGTTCATTGAGACTCAGCACCTGCTCCCGAACGGAGCGCTGAAAGTAATCGTACTCAGCTATAAAGCGATCAAACGTAGATACAGAGAGGTAGTAATCCAATCTGCCTCCGGCAAAATTCAGGACAAAGTTCGGCGCACCAAAATCAAAGGTGCCGTAGTTGTACACCACGTCCCTGCCTGTGTTGAGATCCAGTACCCGAATACCGCTGTGGCCAAAGGAACTGTAAATCTCCTCTCCAGGATCACAAGTCAGCAAGCTTATCTGGTATTCCTGGGCTTGCAAAGAGGCTAAACTACTGACAGTCAGTAAAAAAATTAAACTAATTGCTATTTTTATCAAGTTCATTTCACTAAATTAATAGACGTTTTTTAATATACTTTTTTATATGAAAACACGGGGCAAAACGTTGGCCTGGAGGGCACTTTTTCAATGCCGAATATACTTCATATTCTCGGCAGTTACATTTCATTGCCTTTACTTAAACGCTTCCTTCTGTCAGGAAATTGGCGCTTACCGCACAGTCGCTTCTGGAAATTTTGGAAATCTCGGCATTTGGGAAGTATACAACGGATTGGTATGGGTTCCAGCTACAGCTAAACCAAATCTGGGTAATGATATTTATATAAATCAGAATCACAAAGTCACTTTAACCGCTAATGAAGAAGCTAAGAGTCTATTTATCAATTCCGAGACTGGAGCAGGTGAGAAATTGAATCTCAACGGTAGAAATATCAATCTCTATGGTTCTTTGCAAGCATTCTCAGGCGCAGCGCCAGGCATCCCTTCAGGCACGTGGAATAGCCAAAATTGGATAGGTAATTCTATCGCAAGTACAATTACATTTAAGGGTAGCACAAGAATAATTACCCCAAAAAATGCATGGAGTGGCTTTACTACCCAGAGTAGATATACAGTGATATTTGACCCAGGTGCTGGCAATACTTTGACAATTGAAGAACCATTTAAAGCAGTGAAATTCATTCTTCGTTCTGGGATTTTACGTCAAAAGTTAGACATTTCAGTAGTTCCTAATTTTTGTTCGTCTATCTCATTTAATACGGAAACAAGCTTTTATCCTTCTGGACCATTCGGAGATTTCATAATTGAGTCAGGCGGGATTTTTATTTCTGAATGCAGTGACAATGTCATAGCCAGATCTATCTCAGGATCGGTTAGTGCTAACCTCTTCGATCTTCAATCAGGTGCTGAACTGATTCTCGAAGGATCTTCACCAAAAATTGAAGCGGCTACTTTTCAACTAAACGGGAAAGTAACATTCAGAAAAAACTCAGGCACTCAGAATTTTCTTTCAAAATCTTATGCTAGTTCAGCAGTTCCTTTAACCTTCCACGACCTAGAGATCCAAGGCTCTCAGAATGTCACATTGCCGAACACTTTATCATTGAATGGAGATATGACTCAAGTTGGCTCAGGTGTCTTTATTCTTACTAATACAGAACTTAATCTAATTGGCTCAACAGATCAACACATCATAGGATTCGCAATGAATGTTAATAAGCTTACTGTAAACAAGCCTGCTGGAACAGCTTTTTTCGCACAAAATTTAGCTATTCGGCATACTCTTAAAATGGATGCTGGAGGGATAAATCTCCAAGGGAATAATCTTATACTGAACACTTTGGGATCAGGAGGCTTGGAATACAATGCTGGTCATTGGAGTAACCTTGGCCAATTCACTTATCAAAACACACCTTCTTCCATGACTGCTATAAATGCCACATTCCCCTTTTACGATCAGTATCAAGGAGGTATTCGTAAGGTTCAAATGCTCGGAACTTCAGCTGGCGGACATTTAAACATTCAATTCACAGAATATAAAGGAGCAGATTTCAACCCAAGTTTCAATGACTTGGACGGTACTCCAATACTTTATCGACTTTTCAGCTACTTCAATTTCTCGGGACTCAATGCTAGTTCGAATCCATTGGAATTGAGAATTTCTGCAGAAAAGCTAATCGTGGATGAGCCTGAAGACCTTAGGTTAGTATGCACTGGTTATGCTGCTCCTGGTACTCATATTGAAAGTTCAGATAGAGTGAATCTGTGGGCAATCAGAAGTCTTACTTTTGATGATCTTACAGGTAGAAATTTCACTGTTGGTAGCTTCAGAACACTCAGCATCTTACCAGTCACATGGCTATCCATTTCTGCCAATATAAAGAACAATATCAAGCAGGTTTCTTGGTCAGTTGCAGAAGAAAAAGACAATGAAAAGTTCGAGATCTATAGCTCCAACAACCCGCTAAATGATTGGGAAAAAATTGGAGAAATCCACAGCCAAGGTGATTCCGACTATCCAGTTTTGTATTCATTCAATGACGAAAACTTATCAAAATCCTCTTCAACCTATTACCTAATTAGATTAATAAATTTCTCAGGACAAGAATTTTGGAGCAAGGTGGTTAGACTAGAAAATGACACTTCAACTTCTAAAGATCAGGTCACCATTTCACCAAACCCACATTTCTCTGGTAAAATCAGTGTATCGCTCCCCGAAAGTTTCAATCTCGAGAATTCTCAAATAAGTGTCTATTCAATTCAAGGTTTGTTGATTTCAGACTTTAAGTATCATGAAATTCTCCTTTCAGAAAAATTAGAAGTGTTAAATCCAGGCATCTATCTAATCAAGTTTTCAAACCAAGAGAACACCATTCAAAGCAGATGGATTAAGCACTAAGAATGATTTCCGAGGAATTATCTTAGCTGAAACACACTTTAGCCCAATTTTTTTATCTTAGCCAGCTAAACCCAACCTATTCCTATGACCATTCTTCTTGTACTGCTCAGTATTGCCATTCTTGTGCTGCTGATTGTCTGGGCCAAGCTCAATCCATTTTTAGCATTTCTTATCTCATCCATTACCGCAGGCTTTCTACTCGGACTCCCGGCAAACCAGATAGCCGGCTCAGTACAGCGCGGCATGGGAGTATTATTAGGAGACCTAGTCATCGTAATCGTCATGGGCGCGATGCTAGGCAAGCTGGTAGCTGAATCTGGCGCTGCTCAGCGAATTGCTGGTTTCCTCATGAAAATCTTTGGACAAAAACACATCACCTGGGCTATGGCCATCACGGGATTAGTAGTGGGAATTCCCTTGTTTTATAATGTGGGCTTCGTATTACTTGTTCCCCTTGCGTTCACGGTAGCTTATCAGTACAAGATCTCGGCTGTCTATGTGGGAATACCACTTCTGGCGGCACTTTCTGTGACACATGGTTTTTTGCCTCCGCATCCTTCACCAGCCGCTTTAGTAGCTCAGTTTGATGCCAACATGGGATTGACACTCTTCTACGGTTTTATGATCGCTATCCCTACCATTGCTCTTGCAGGACCTCTATTCGCGAGAACTCTGAAGAATATGAAAGCTGAACCTCTAAAGACCTTCCAGGCAGAAACAAAACCTGAATCTGAGCTTCCTTCTGCTTCAAATAGCTTTTTCACCGCACTACTTCCTGTGTTTCTCCTAGTGGGCACTACAGCTTTGAATCTAAATATTTCTCCTGAAAGCAGCTTAGCTCCGATCATTGCCTTTGTAGCAGATCCAGGAATTGTGATGTTGGTATCCGTACTTATAGCGACCTACACGCTGGGTTTAAATCGTGGTTTCAACATGAAGCAAATCATGGATCTATACACGGTCGCGACCAAAGACATCGCAATGATTCTATTGATCGTTGCTGGGGCGGGCGCTTTGAAGCAAATCTTCACTGACACCGGAGTTAGCTTGGTGATCGCCGAAGGACTTCAAACTTGGGACATTCACCCACTGATCTTGGCCTGGATTATTACTGCCATTATTCGAGTTTGCGTGGGCTCTGCGACTGTAGCTGGCTTGACAACCGCCGGGATAATTGCCCCTTTAGTGACTACGATGAATGTAGATCCCAACCTTTTGGTATTATCCATCGGTGCAGGAAGCTTGATGTTCTCGCATTTCAACGATGCCGGATTCTGGATGTACAAGGAATTCTTCAACGTAAGCATCAAAGACACCATCAAATCCTGGTCTCTGATGGAAACTATCGTTGCCGTAGCCGGATTAGCAGGCGTGCTAATCCTTGATATTTTCGTCTAATTTTAATTACAAAAAATCACCCAAATGGAAACTCCAGAAAGCAATTTCACCAAACTTGGTCTCAATCTTCCTCCAGCTCCAAAGCCACTTGGCGTTTACAAACCTTGCTTGATTGACGGAAAATACTTGTACCTCTCAGGCCATGGTACTGTCCAAGATGATGGCAGCTTAATCATCGGAAGAATTGGAGAAGAACTTGATATAGAAGCCGGAAAACTGGCGGCAAGACAAGTTGGGCTGGCAATGCTCTCAACCATCAAAGCTAACCTTGGCTCTCTCAATCGAGTGAAGCGAGTGATCAAAGTCTTAGGAATGGTGAACTGCGTCTCTACATTCGAGCGCCATCCTTATATCATCAATGGATGTAGTGAGCTTTTCGCTCAGGTCTGGGGAGAAGAATATGGAATTGGCGTACGATCAGCTGTCGGAATGGGAACATTGCCAGACAATATACCTGTGGAAGTAGAAGCAATGTTTGAGCTTCACGAAGGAGCTTGATACCGCACGAGTGCTTTGTAGGATAAAAAAAAATGGTCTGTGAGAGACAGACCATGAAGATTACAATTAGTTGAATAAGGAGCTTAAGGCTCTACGAGGGCCTTGTAGGACTCGAAGACGGACATTACATCCTTGACGTAGTTCACAGCTAAATGTCCTTTGGCAAAGCCACTCTTGACAATAGGATCCCGGTAATAGTCGGGATCACTTTTTAACTCTAAGAATTTGGAGACATCTGCCCAAGTCTGCGTGTTTTCACCAAATTTCATGGTCAATCTCCAAGCATCTTCTACATGCCCATGACCAATATTATAAGAGGCTAAAATAAATTTGAGACGCTCACTGGTGTCTGGCACTCTTTCCATCCAGAACTTATCCAAATACCTTAAGTACCTAACGCCTCCCATTAAGGACTGCTGCGGATCATTAGGATTATCCACACCAAAGCGTTCCAAAGTCACTGGCATGAGTTGAAGCAAACCTTTTGCGCCAGCATATGAAGTAGCAACCGTATCGAAACGAGATTCCTTATATACAAGTGAAGCCAACAAGCGCCAATCCCAGCCTAGCTGTTCTGCGCCATTTTTAATCATATCATCATAGACAGAAATCTGATTTCCTGCTAGAGATGAAAAAGGGCTATTACTTCTGAAATAACTGTTTTTAGAATTCAGGAAATACTTAGCGTATAGATCAGGTATAAATCTCTTCTGCTTATCCTCGAGCCAATCATCCAGAGCAGTCAATAGTTTTGGAGAATTCTCCCGAACTACCCAAGATACATCTCCTTCTTTCTGAACTTTCCATGATATATCCAACCCATCGTAGTAGGTAGCATTTGCCTGCGCGATATTCTGATCAGCAATAGTCCACTTGATTGTTCCATCAGCCACTTGATCAATCAGTGTTTCCTCATGATCAGGAGTAGTCACAATCGTGTACTTCAATAGAAGAGAATCTTTCAGAGCACAGAGCTGGCTCTTATATACAGCGCCTTCTCTGACATATATCGTATCAGAAGCCAATTGATCCCATGCAGTGATTTTGCCAGAGGATTCATTTCCGACGAGAACCGTGTTCATTTTTCCCAAGGGAATAGAAAAAGAAGCCTTTTCAGACCGTTCCATATTCTTTTCAAGATTCATGGCAATCAAATCGACCTTGCCTTCTTGTAGGTAGTCAAAAGCTTTGTCTATATCTGCAACCATAACCAAATGCAACTGAACATTCAGTCTCTTGGCAAGGTCACGAAGTAGCTCATATTCATAGCCCATTCTTCGTCCGCGATAGATATAATAACCTGTGGAATTATTATCCACAGCAGCTCGGATAAATCCTCGATTTTGGATTCCTGCGAGGTCAAGTATATAGACTTCCTCCTTGAATTTGGAGCCAAAGTTCTTCTCTATAAAGGTGCATTGCACACCAAAGAGAAGAAGAGTCAATATGGAGAAAAAGAGAATTAATGATTTTTTCATTCACTAGAGCCATAAGACTCTGGATGTTACACGAAAGCCCATTTGGCAAATGCTGTGCCAAAATAAAAATAAAGCATTCGTTAAAAAAAGCAAATAAAAAAACGAAGGCTATTGGTGAGGCCTTCGTTTCGTAACTAATCTTCTGAAGTCAACTCAAAATCTTCGAAGCTATTTTGAAAGAAAATCTTTCCAGAAAGCCTTCTCAACTCGATTTCTTGTTCCTTTATATTATAAATAGATGTGATTAATCTGTTTTCCGCTGTCAGTAAATTCACCTGAGCATCCCTGAATTCTAGGTAAGAAGAGATACCCAATCTGAATCGCTCCAAGGCAATTTCAGAGCTTTCTTTCGCTACCGCATAATTCTTTTGCTCCACTTCTAACAGGTTACGATTAGTGGTATAGGTATTAAAAGACCTGTGAATATCAGAACGCAACTGGATCTCATACTGATCTACCGCGTAAGACTGGATTTTCTGTTGCACTTTGGCATTTTGAATCCTTCTGTTCAACGTAAATCCATTAAATACATTCAACTGGATATTACCTCCATAATTAAATCCAGAACGCTGGTTCTGAATCAAAATCCCTGCATCTGAATTGGATGTATTGTTTGCATAATTGGCATTCAAGTTAATGACTGGCAACCTAGAAGCACGCAGCTCCTTCATCTGAAGAAAAGCTACATTCTCTTGACGCTGAGTAATTAAGTAGGTTTTATTCTCCAAAAAAGCATTCTCTACTAAGTCTTGAAGCAATAAAGGCTCTCCAATAAGAATTGTATCCTTAACAACAAATTGCTGATCTGGATTCAAAGCCATCAGTTCATTCAGGTTAATCCGCGCATTTTGAATTACTTGTTCCTGGCCTAGCAGCAAACTCAAATCAGAATTATAATCTACTTCTGCTGTAAGAAAATCACGCTTCCCAGCACCGCCAAGAGAATATTGCGCTTCAGCGATATCTAATCTAGACTGGCTAAGTTCTAGTGTACGCTGCAAAACTTCCTGACGCTGAAGCTCCAAAACCAATCGATAATAAGCTGAGGAAATATTGGCGACGGTATTCTCCACTGCAATTTTTGCATCCAACTCAGAGATTTCAGTCAACACACCGAATCGCTCCATAACTACAAAGCTTTCTGGTCGGAACCCATAAATAGCTGCCAAACTGAAATTTTTGGATCTGGATTTTGCGTTATCGATAGTTCTGGGATTAGGATCTGTAGCAAAAACTTGTTCCACATCCTCATTGCTATAGCTTCTGGTATAGGCAGCATTTAAGCTAGGCAACAAATAGTCACCAGCACCAATGCGCTTATTGCCTTCTTGAATAGCTACTGTTTCTACAGCAATTTTTACATCCAGATTTTTCTCCAACCCAATAGTAATCGCTCTCTCCAAATCCAGAGATTCATTACTTTGAGCATATAGGCTTGTTCCAATGACACTCAATAAGAGCAATAGGCTTAGTTTTTTCATCAAATTCTGGCTAATCTTCCTTCTTTGGAAGTGAGATAAGTATAAATAGCTGGGATCACGAAAAGTGTCAAAACAGTGGCAAATGTTAGGCCTCCAATTACCGCAGCCCCCATAGGAACACGGCTTTCCGCTCCAGCTCCTAAACCAAGTGCGATAGGCATAATACCCAAGATAGTAGATAAACTGGTCATCAAGATGGGTCTGAATCTGGCTACTGCCGCTCCAAAAATTGCTTCATGAACTGACATTCCTGTAGCTTTTCGCTGGTTGGCAAACTCCACTATAAGAATACCGTTTTTGGTCACTAATCCTATAAGCATGATTATTCCAATTTGGCTGAAGATGTTCAGTGTAAACCCAAAAAACCAAAGTGTAAATAATGCACCAAAGAGTGCTAATGGAACAGTAAACATGATGGTAAGTGGATCCAAGAAACTTTCAAATTGTGCAGAAAGCACTAGGTAAATCAATACCAAAGCGAAAATGAATGCGAATAGCAAACTGTTTGAGCTTTCTCTAAATTCCTTAGAAGGACCTGAAACATCAGTAGTAAATGAATCATCCAACACTTCGGCAGCGATCCTGTCCATTTCTTCCAAACCATCCCCAATCGTATATCCTTCAGCAAGGTTGGCTGATACTGTACCGGCTACGAATCGGTTGAATCTATACAACTGTGGCGGAGTACTTTTTTCTGTAACAGTGACCAAATTGTCTAGCTGAACCAATGATCCATTTTCAGCACGTACGTAGAGCATCCGAAGATTTACAGGCTCATTTCTATCCTCCAGCCTCATTTCACCAACGACTTGGTATTGCTTACCATTCTTGATGAAATAAGCAAAACGCTGTCCCGAATACGACAGTTGTAGTGTTCTGGCTATTTCCTGAATAGATACACCAATGTTTCTAGCTTTTGCTCTATCTATCTCAATTTCTAGTTCTGGCTTAGTAAACTTCAAATTGATATCCGAGAAAATAAATATTGGGCTCTTACCGACCTCTGACATGAAAGTAGGAATCACTTCCTTCAACTTATCCAAAGTAGGTGCCTGCAATACATATTGAACTGGGAGACCTCCACGGCTATTTCCTATGGATTGAGCTTGGGAAGCAAAAGCCTTTACTCCAGTATAACTTTTAAGTTTCTCATTGATCTCGTTGAAATATTCTCCTTGGGTCTTTTCTCTATTTGCAGCATCTGTAAGGATAAATCTGACAAAACCGGAATTTGTGCTAGAGGAACCAAAACCTGGCGAGGTCACGGATACCATTCCGCTTACTTCTTCTTTCGGATAATCACTTCTAAAATCTGCCACCATTTGATCTATCACCTGATCCATGTAGCTGAACGTAGCGCCCTCTGGGCCACTCATTCGTATTACTATTTCTCCTCTGTCCTCGGTAGGCGCAAGTTCTGTAGGGATTTCTTGAAACAGCCAGTAGATCCCAAAACCCATACATCCTACCAACAGGAATGATACCCATCGGAATTGCATAAACCATGATAGAGCGGAATCGTACTTATCGTTAATCCAAACAAAGCCTGGCTCGGTGAATGTGTAGAATTTATTGTGCTTTTCTCTTCGTTTCAACAACTTGGAACTCAGCATCGGAGTCATAGTCAATGCCACAAAAGAAGAAATGATTACAGCTCCGGCTACCACAATTCCGAATTCACGGAAAAGTCGCCCAGTAGTTCCTGTCAAAAATATAACTGGTAAAAATACTGCAGCCAAAGCTACAGTAGTGGCAATGACAGCAAAGAAAATCTCCTCAGATCCCTGCTCAGCTGCTTTTTGAGGTTCTTCTCCTTTTTCGATTCGAGAGTAAATATTCTCCAACACAACAATCGCATCATCGACGACGAGTCCAATAGAGAGAACAATACCTAAAAGCGTCAGAACGTTGATGGAGAAATCCATCAAATACATAATAAAAAATACCCCGACCAGAGAAATAGGAATCGTCAATACTGGAATGAAGGTAGTCCTCCAATCCCGAAGGAAAAGGAAGATAATGGCTACAACCAAAATAAAGGCGACGATAATAGTTTCTTGAACTTCTGAAATTGAGTTCCTAATGAATTTCGTCTTATCAAAACCAATCTCCAAGCCTACATCATCCGGTAAGTCCTTTTCGATAAATTCTAATCTTCTGTAAAATTCATCTGCAATCTCAATACTATTTGAACCGGGCAAAGGAACAAGCACAACCCCTACCATGGGCACGCCATCCCGTTTTAAGATACTACGCTCATTTAGCGCTGCTAATTCAGCACTACCCACATCCTGAAAACGAACTATATTATTCTGATCTTCTTTAATAATCAGATCATTAAATTCCTGTGGAGAACTCAATCTGCTTTTAGTTCGGACAGACAGTTCAATGGTCTCACCTTCTATTTTTCCGGAAGGCAATTCTACATTTTCACTTTGTACTTTCGAAAGTATATCTAGCGGAGTGACTCCGTAAGACGCCATTTTAAGCGGATCCATTCTTAATCGGATCGCATACTCTTTTTCACCCCAGATCTGTACCCTACTTACTCCTGGGATAGTTTGAAGTCTTTCTTTGAAAATATTCTCTGCAATATCTGAGAGATCCAAAAGGCTTCTCTCGTCACTCTTTACATTTAAGAACACAATAGGCTCAGAATCCGCATCAGCCTTGGAAACTACAGGAGGTTCCGCATCAGGGGGGAGATTTCGTTGTGCCCCAGAAACTTTATCCCGCACATCATTCGCAGCAGCTTCCAAATCAGCTCCCACATCAAATTCAACGGTGATACTACTTCCGCCATCGTTACTCGTCGAAGTCAGGGATTTGATCCCTTGAATCCCATTAATGGCCTCTTCCAGAGGCTCTGTTATTTGTGCTTCAATGACGTCAGCATTAGCTCCAACGTAGGTTGTCCTTACATTGATAACTGGTGGATCCACACTTGGAAACTCCCGGATTCCTAAAAGGGAAATCCCAATAGCTCCAAAAAGCATGATGACCAGTGACATCACAATGGCCAATACAGGCCGGTTGATACTTACACTTGATAAGCTCGCCATTTTAGTTTATTTGAGTAAATTCCAAAGGAGTTCCAGTCCTAGCTTGCAATACACCAGTGGTGAGTACCAGATCCCCTACTTCCAGACCACTCATGATCTGAACGTGTGTATCTGTACGAGTACCGATTTCTACCGAGCGCTCCTCAGCTTTGTTATCGGCGCCAACTACAAAAACTTTATACCCTTGCAACTCAGGAATTACAGACTCTGAAGGAACCATCAAGGCATCCTCCACCTCTCCCAACACAAAGCGAATTCTAACAAACATTCCAGGCAAATACTTTCTTTCCTTATTTGGGCTTTCAGCTCGTAACTTTAAGGTTCGTGTAGCGGCATCTATTTGAGGTTCAAAAGCATACACCTTACCCAAAACCTCCTCAGGAGTAGATTCATTAGTAAAATATATAGGAGAACCCACAGAAACCTGATTAGCATAGCGCTCAGGGATAGAAAACTCAATTTTAATCGGATCGATATTCACAAAATTTGCAATAATATCATTGGTACCGATTACAGAGCCTTCACTCACTTGCCTCAATCCCAAAATCCCATTAAAGGGGGCTCTAATGACTGTTTTAGAAAGTTGAGCTTCCACCAATTTCAAATCTGACAGCGTGGTATTGAATTGATTCAGTACTATGTCGTATTCTTCTTGGCTAATTGCCTCCCGTGCCAACAACTGCTTTTGTCTGTTCTCCTGAGTTTCAAAAAGTTTCTGAGTATACTGGAGTCGCTGAAACTGAGCTTGTAGCTCATCATCATTCAGATAAAGTAAAGGAGTTCCTTTGCTTACATATTGACCTTCTTTAAAAGAAATCTTAGTGATCAAACCGGAGATCTCTGTTCTCAGATTAACAGATTCATTTGGTATGATTGTACCCGTTACGGAAAGTTGGTTACGGAGAGTTTCGCGTGCAAGCTTCACCACTTTCACCGGTAAATCGGCAGGAGTCCCTGGTCCAGCACCCACAGACGCCACCCCAGATTCATTGCTCTTGCGACTATCCATTCTAGGATAAATGTATGCCACGGCAGCAATCAAAATAACCGCAATGATCAATATGGTTTTAGTTTGCTTTTTCATGTAGAAAAGTAATAGGCTTATAAAGTTTGATTCTGGAGAAATGCTAGTGACAGCTTATTAAATTCTTGTGGTCTTTCCACGTTCACCACGTGTCCGCATTTCTTCAAAATATTCAATACTGAGTTTTTATGTGTCTTAATTATTTTCTTTACTGGCTCCAAAAACATAACATCCTGATCTCCCATCACATACAACGTAGGGATTCCCAAATCGGATTCCTTAAAGTATCTAAGGAGCGGATTAATGTCCTTTGTCAATTGAAACCAGCGTATAAATTCTTTCTGACATAATTTTTGAGCTTCTCGGACAAAAAGATTTCTAGACTCCGCGTGTTGCTTACGGGGCATGATTACAAATGCAAATAATCTGTAAAGCCACATATAAGGAATCACTCGCTTGAAAGTACTTCCCAAGAAAACTAATATCCTAGACTGAGTAGTCAATCGAGTCACTGCACCAGCCATCACCAGTGATTTCACACGCCATTGTTCTAGCTCTGCAAGCTGACGAACGATGATTGTCCCCAGCGAAACCCCCATAAAATGTGCTGGCGGGATCTTTAAGTGATCCAACACTTCAATTATATCCTCTGTTACCCCCTGAAATGTGTATTCTTCATTGTAGATCGCTTGAGGCAAATCAGCTGATTTACCATGTCCACGAAGATCAATGAGCAATAGATTGTACTTTTCTTTGAAGTCCTTGAGTTGCTTAAACCAAACCGCAGAGGATCCTCCTGCACCATGTATAAACACGACCCATTCTTTGCTCACTGAATGAGAAAATATTTTATAATACAACATGCTTGGTTAACCTTTAGACCTTTCACAAGGTTGTCAGAATGCAAAAATAACTTACATAAAACTGTAAAAATCAATAAAACTTACTGATGGCAAATCTCCTCTATTAATGGAAAAAATAAAGGATACTCAACTCTGAAAGACTATACTCCAAGCATGAAGCTTAGCCTTTCTACTTTCTACATAAAAAAAGGCATCCCAAATCTGGGATGCCTTTAAACTTATATCTTTTCGGACTTAGAAAATATATCTAAGGCCAAACTGCATACTCCAAGTTGTGGAGAAGCTAGAAGCATTTTGATAAGGATTAGTTGGCAACTCACCAGAAACTCGGTTCATGACAACACTAGGACTTTGACTTACAGAACCTGATCTAGAAAGCAGGTTTTGAGCACCGTTTAGGTTATCCTGAATTCCCCAGTCTTTGTTCAATAGGTTACCAAAGTTTACAATATCCAAACTTAACTGGATTGTATTTTTTCTTTCACCGATGTTAGTGAAGATATCCTGAAGCACTCTTACATCAAATCTGCTCAACCAGGGCATTACAAATGCATTTCTAGGAACATAATCTCCTCTGTATTGCTCTAGGTCATTGCTAGCTACATACTTATCAAAAGCAGCTGCTTGTTCTGCAGCAGTGTAAACTACATTACCACTAGATACGATATCTACAAACTTCAAGCTACTTGTATTCTCAGGTAAGAATAGTAAATCAGCATTGATACCGTCTCCATTAAAATCATTACCATAAGTGTACGAGTATCTACCTTGAGCAGATCCGCTATAGTACACACCAATTGATGTAGCAAAATTCTTAGCATACTCAACTCGGTAAGCTAGGTTAGCTACTACTCTATGAGGAACTGCAAAGTTTGAGATGTTCAACATCTGATCGTTCGGGCTGTTGATGCTCGGGCTAGCACCCCAAGCTGAAGTAGCAGAAGAACCAGAGTTTGCACTAACTTCTTTCGCTTCAGAATAAGTATAGTAGATGCTTCCAGAAAGACCATTGAATTCAGGTATCAAAACTCCAGCTGTTGCACTGAAAGCGTGACCTTTAAGATCAGTATTTGTCAAGATTGTCGCGTTATTAGCACCCAAAGCTGAGTTGTACTGAATGTTGCTTGAAGACAGAACCACTTCTCTGTTATCACCTGCATCATAGTTCATCCTGTTTGGAGATATGGCTCTATTTGCACCAAACTGGTATACAGCATTGATATCCTTAGTGTAAAGGAGGTCAGCAGTCAAGATAAAAGGAGAATTACCAAGTTGGTAATCTGCACCTAAGCTAGTTCTCCATACAGATGGCATTCTGAAATCTCTATCAACCAAAGCAAATGATCCAGGAGCGCCACCAGCCGGGCTTTTAATGAATACATTTTCACCACCAGCAGGAGGAGTATTCACATAGTAATATCTTTCAGGCTGGAAAGTCACATTACCAATCCAAGGAGCTACTTCAGCGTAACTACCTGGTTCAATAGTGTTCTGAAGTACACCAGCACCTGTAGGCATATTTGTCAACCATACGAATGGTACTCTACCTGTGAAGATACCTGTACCACCTCTTACGATAAAGCTTCTGTCGCCAGACACGTCATAGTTAAAACCAAAACGTGGTGAAACCATCACTCTAGAGGTTGGCCAGTTACCTGAATCGTAATTTTTAGGTTGTCCATCAGTATCCAATAATGTAAGGGCATTGATCGATGGGTTAGCAGTCAAATCATTCAAATAGATTGGCAACTCAGCTCTTAATCCAAATGTCAAAGTCAATTGATTATTGACAGCGAATTTGTCCTGAGCATAAATTGATGCAAGTCCAAAATTCACTCTAGCGTATGTTTCTTGACCTTCATAAGGATAAGTCAAACCAAACATGATAGGAGCCACTTCATTTGGTGTTCCAGTAGTCAAGAAATCTTCAACAGATGCATATCTATAGTAAGATGTTCCCATTCTAGTAAAACTGTTACCGAATTTCTGAACTTCAAATGCAGCACCTGCAGTAACGGTATGCTTACCGTTGATATAGGTCAAGTTGTCGATGAAAGAAAAGTTATCGTTAATAACGTCGTTATTATAAGAGAACAATTCTGTACCAAAACTGATGTAGTTTCTGTCACCATCACCTCTTCCAGCATCCCAAATATCTACCATTGGGAAGAGTTGGCTGCTTGGAGTAGTTCTTACATCCTGAATTTTAGAATATGTGAACAAGAACTGATTAGAGATCTTTGGACTTAAGTAGGAGTTCAATTCAGCCGTTAACGATTTCACAGAGTTTTCAAAACCATAGCTAGCATTCTCAAATGCCATTGAATTCTGGCTTACTCTGTTTGCATCACTAGTAGTTCTTGGTCTAGGACCTGAAGATCCGTTAGTCAATTGATTAGAAATACCAACTACTTGGTTATATCTCACTGCAAGCTTGTGCTTATCACTGATGTTCCAGTCAATTCTTGCTAGAAATTTAGTGTTGTGCTGCTCCGCTTCATTTGCATATCCTTCATATCTACCTGGATCATATCCCCAAACGTTGATAAGGTGATTGCTTACCGCATCCATCTCAGATCTTCTTACTCTAGTGACGTTGTTTTCAGCATCAGCGATACCATTTTCAGATGGTCTCCAAAGGTTAGTACCCGAAGCATTAGCTCCTGTTTCGTTTTCTCTTTCTGCATTGACGAAAAAGAACAATTTGTTCTTAATGATTGGACCACCTAATCTAAAGCCAAAGTTTTTAGTACCTGCATCTACAGATTCCAATTCATTGTCTCCGATTTTTTTACCCTGTAAATCTTGGTTTTTGGTGAAGTAGTAAGCTGAACCTTGCAATGTATTTGTACCACTACGAGTTACTGCATTTATACCTGCACCTGTAAAACCACTTTGAGTCACATCAAATGGCGCGATATTTACCGTAATTTCTTCAATTGCATCCAAAGAAATTGGCTGAGCATTACCACCTGGAAGTGGATTACCGCTTAGACCAAAACCGTTATTGAAATTAGCACCATCTACCTGCAAATTGTTGTATCGTGAGTCACGACCTGCAAAAGAAGTCCCGTTTGCTTGAGGAGTCAAACGAGTAAATTCAGTTACACTTCTATTGATTTGAGGAAGATCAGTAAGTTGCTTCTTCGAGATATTAGTAGAAGTACCTGTTTTGTTAGAGTCAAATTCTGATGATTTTGCTCCAGAAACAATCACTTCACCAAGTTCTGTGCTATCATCGTTTAGTGTAATGGAAAGAGCAAATGGCTCGCCCAATCTTAATACCACATTGCCATAAGTAGCAGGCTGGTACCCAATAAAGCTTACTTGAATAGTGTATGGACCACCAATTCTCATGTTTGGAATAGTAAATCTACCATCCAAATTGGAAACAGCTCCATAACGAGTACCTGACGGCTCGTGCGTAGCTACAACATTCGCCCCTGGAAGAGTTTCTCCCTGTGCGTCCACCACTTGTCCTACGATGGAACTAGTGGTGACCTGTGCTTGTGACACGCCGATAGTTGCAATCACAACCAATACGAGTGAAATCAAACTTTTAAGTAAATTTTGCCTCATAATTTGTACGTTTTGATATAAGTTGGTTTGAAATAAATTTCAGTTGCAAAGGTAAATTCGCCTTTTGGCATATAAGGGTACTTACCGTTAAGTTTTACGCCTCAAATTTCACAATTTTTAACAATTTGTTAACATTGATAGGTGAATAATATTCTGTTTATGTAAGAAAAAAATATGTTTCACCATTCATTGAATAGGAAATACCCGCTTAACTTAGAATAATATTCTAAATTAAGCCCAAACCATTACCAAATTGTTAAGTGATGTTTTTACCAAATTTATTTTGGATAAATCGCATTATTTCAAATTATTGATTCACATTATTTATACCACTCAAAATTTATAACTCCTTGAAAAAGAAAAATATCCTGTGGCTTTACCTGTTTTTGTTCGCTTCTATGACAGATATGGCCTTTATTCTAGAGCAAAAAAATGAATTGAGATTTTTTTCCAAACCTCTGATTATTTTAGGCTTAGCACTCTATTTCTATCAAATCACCAAACCAATTTCCTCCACTTTACTGGCAAAGTCAATTCTTGGTGGACTGATTTTCTCCCTTATTGGCGATATTTTACTTCTCTGGGACAACCTTTTCATGTATGGAATCGGAGCATTTCTCATCGCTCATGTATGCTATATCATAGGTTTCAAAGTAGCTCAAAAAGCTCCTGAATCTATATTGAATGTAAATTTCGTAAAGACCTTCTTTATCAATCTACCAATCTACTTTGTGGCGGCTTTTGTATTCTATATGATCAACCCTAATCTGGGGGTACTTAAAATCCCGGTGATTGTCTATATCATAGCGATTGTAAGTATGCTAACAACTGCTAGAGAGCGATATAACAAGTGTAATAAAGCTTCCTTTTGGCAAGTTTTCATAGGTGCCAGTCTATTCTTTATTTCTGATGGCCTGATCGCACTGGACAAATTTTACCAGGCAATTCCTGATGCCGATTTAATGATTATGGGAACCTACGCAATAGCCCAATTAATGATCGTCATGGGAATCAGGTCTCATATAATCCAGCCTACTATGAATTGACAACCTATTAATTAGGGGAAAATAGGAGTGAGGTATTACATTCGAACCAACTTAGACTCTGCAAGTACTTTCTTCAAGGCTTTTTAGCAAATGTTTTGGTCTGAATTTCTGAGCCAGGCTGAAATCTATGCTGGATCATTTTCACATGTGCAGTTTCTGGCACAAATTGAATTCTTAAATACGACCCATCATGAAGACCTGGATACTCGAAAAAATTGTCTCCTAAATATTCATAAGTATCTCCGAAAACTTCATTCTTTTTCCACAGTTTTCCTCCACTTTGAAAAAGCTCAATTCGGTTACCCTTTTCATCATCTGGCTCATAGGTTCCAGTAAGTTTATCCAGAGAAGCATTTTCCATGCTTAGTTTTTTGGCAAGGCCAACATTGAAAGTCACTGTATTCACACCATTACTTCCCTTAATTACTTCAAGAATTCTATTTTTTGCAACATCCGCAGATGCCCAAGCATCTTTCTGGATATTTTCATCTCCTGAAAAATACAGTTGTGTGACTAAGGCCTGATAACCGTCAGCAGTGATCATCAAGTGAATTCGTTGAGTTTACGTAAGAGATAATCATTCATAATAGAAATGGCACTAACTATTGGGAAAGTATAAAAAGCAACTTGCGTATACTAAAAGCTCTAAAAAGCTTCCGTTAATCTTGACATAAAGTATCGATCCGCTTAAATCAGATCAAATGGTAAAGCACTTAGCAATCCTTTATTAAAATAATGTTATTTGTATGCTATAGCAGCACTTGCTGGCCCTGCAAGTGGAAGAATTTCGCAAGATTTAAAGCCTACGGAATTTGCCCATTTATTAAAATCTATGAAGGTATAATCAAATCCACCTGTGGTTTCGATCATCATATTTAAACTCATCATCATTCCAAAGACGTTATGTTTACGTTCATCGTCAATGATATTCTCTATAGCAACAAACACTCCTCCTTCAGGTAAGGTATCATAGGCTTTTTGTAGGAGTTGTAACTTTTCGGACTCATTCCAATCGTGAAGGATATTTCCCATTACAATGATGTCCGAAGCGGGTATTGGATCCACAAAAAAATTTCCACTCTCAGCTTTTACTCGGTCTCCTAAACGTAGGTTTTTGATCGTTTCTTTTGCAATAGGTTCCACAGGAGGCAAGTCAAAACTAGTGCATGTCATATGAGGATTTTCCTTAGCAACCATTAATGAAAGGTACCCTGCAGATCCACCTGCATCTGTTAATGTTTTGTAAGGAGAAAAGTCAAATTTCTTAGCAAAAGTCATGAAATTACCCAATTGCACTCCAGTCATTCCATTTACAAAATTTTCAAGAATTTCTGGATCCTTGTATATTTCCTCAAATATATTCACACCATTCTTTGCTTCATTTTGAGGTGTCCCGGTTTTTAAACCTTCTTCAAGGTTTCCCCAAAACCCATAAAGTCTTTTATTCATCATTTCTAAGATCCCTCCTATATAAGAAGGTTTATTTCTATCCAGAAAGACTTCTGTATCTATTGAGTTAGAGTACAAAGCTTCATCCAAAATTCCATTCCGAGTCAAAAAACCAAATCCCGTCAAGGTATCTAGGAAATCAAAAAAATGGCGATCTGTACAATTAAGGTTCAACTGGCTCTTTAATGCTCTTGCCGATTGATCGGGATGAGCTGCAAGCTTTGTGAAAAGTTGAAAATTGACGGCAGCTAATAGGGTTTTGCATGCCATAAAACTTGAACCAATTTTCAAGATGTTTTCTGGATTGGGTTGTTGTGCAGTGTTTTCCATGACGTTTGGATTTAAAAGTGTTTAATAGAAAAAAAAACAAGTCTTGACCTTCTTTTGAGTTCAGCTCAACACTAGAAAAATTAGCCAAGTTGAATCAAGTCAACAAATCAAAAATTATAGTTTCTGGCTAAGAATTTAACCATTAATATTAGAATAGTTAAATGAATTGATAAAAATACTTAAAAAAATTTGCTTCAATTGTATTATAGCATTCAAACTATGACTCACATCTATGAAAACATCATTTCACTCATTGTCAACACATTAACTAAAAAACAAAAAAAGCTGCCTCATTTAAGAAACAGCTTTTTTGTATATGATTTATTTGGTCGAAAGATTGTTCGCTACAAGGCGAATGCTGACCCTCCCTTACTTTTTCATTGCTAATTGGATGGACAGTTCTTTCAATTGCTCATCGGCAATGCTACTTGGTGAATCGATCATGACGTCTCTTCCAGAGTTGTTTTTCGGGAAGGCGATGTAATCACGGATAGAATCAGATCCTCCGAAAATTGCACACAATCTATCAAAACCAAAGGCAATTCCTCCGTGCGGTGGCGCTCCGTATTCGAATGCTTCCATCAGGAATCCAAACTGTTTTTGTGCTTCTTCTTCGGTAAATCCAAGATGTTTGAACATCAATTGCTGCGTAGTTCGATCGTGAATACGAATAGATCCGCCTCCAATTTCAACCCCATTGATGACCAAATCATATGCATTTGCACGCACAGCTCCTGGATCAGTATCCAAAAGTGCCATGTCTTCCTTCTTAGGAGAAGTGAATGGATGGTGCATTGCATGGAACCGTGCCGTCTCCTCATCCCACTCTAACAATGGAAAGTCCATCACCCAAAGTGGTTTGAAAACCGTACGATCACGAAGGCCAAGGTCTTCACCCATCTTCAAACGAAGCTCAGAAAGTTGTTTACGAACTTTATCAGCATCACCACTTAGGATCAACATCAAGTCTCCCTGAGCGGCTCCAAATGCATCTGCCCAATCCTGAAGATCATCAGGGGAATAGAACTTATCCACAGAAGATTTGATCGTGCCGTCAGCATTGTATTTGGCGTAGATCATGCCTTTTGCTCCAATCTGAGGGCGTTTTACCCATTCAGTAAGTGCATCAATTTGCTTACGGGTATACTCTGCAGCTCCTTTGGCACAGATACCTACTACCAGTTCAGCCTGATCAAAAATGCTAAATCCTTTACCTTGAGCAAGTTCATTCAGCTCAACAAATTTCATATCAAAACGAACATCTGGCTTGTCATTACCATAGTATTTCATGGCATCAGCATACGTCATTCGCTTCACTTCTTCCAATTCCACACCTTTCACTTTACTAAACAAATGCTTAGTCAAGCCTTCGAAGGTATTTAGGATATCTTCCTGAGTCACGAAAGCCATTTCACAGTCAATCTGAGTAAACTCAGGCTGGCGATCTGCTCTCAAATCCTCATCACGGAAACACTTTACAATCTGAAAATATCTATCAAAACCAGAAACCATCAGCAATTGCTTGAAGGTCTGTGGGGACTGTGGCAAGGCATAGAATTCACCTGGATTAGTACGACTAGGCACTACAAAATCACGTGCTCCTTCTGGAGTGGACTTGATCAAAACCGGGGTTTCTACCTCGATAAAATCTTGCGCATCCATGTATTTACGCGTTTCCTGCATCATTTTATGACGCAGTTGAAGCTTCTCACGAACTACATTTCTACGAAGATCTAAGTATCTGTATTTCATACGGAGCTCTTCGCCACCGTCTGTTTCGTCTTCGATGATAAACGGAGGGACTTTCGCAGCATTCAACACCTCAAGTGCTGTTACTTTGATTTCTATAGAGCCTGTTGGGATCTTATCGTTTTTAGAAGTCCGTTCTATTACTTTACCGGTAGTCTGAACTACGAACTCACGTCCTAGCTCGGCTGCTTTTTCCAATAATGCTTTTTCGCTGGAGTCCTCTTCAAAAATCAATTGAGTCAAACCATAACGATCGCGAAGATCGACCCAGATTAAACCTCCTTTGTTTCTCACTCGCTGTACCCAGCCGGCAAGAGTTACTTCTTGATTTACGTGATCCAGGCGAAGTTCGCCACAAGTATGCGTTCTCAGCATGTTAATTTCGTTTTTTTTGGGAGGTCAAAGATAAAGAAATGACCGTGAGAACACACGAATCATTGGATGATTAGCAATCTTTTCGATAATTTCTTTGCGATTTTCATAGAAAAGTAAGCAGATCTTCAAGAAAAGGCAAAATATCCTGAAAATTGAGAGAATTCTATATTTAGGATTTGTTATAAAATAATAACCGCTTTTTATTCGTTGGTATGATAGTTGAAGATGAGCGGTCAAAAGGTTTGTACCCCAAAACTTGGAATAAAAGCCCTTTTTTGCTTCATTGAGTTAAATTTCACCCTCCCTTAATAGTAAAGATTAATGAAAAAGACTTGGATAGGAATTGCTGCACTCATTATTACCATTGGCGCAGCATCTTCACTCCAATTTTTCAGCCTGCCTTTTCAATCCGAAAAGGAAGCAGAGATCGTAGAACCGCCACTTATTGATTCCCTTGCGAATCAGGTATTTCTCTATGGAATCAACGTCACCGGACTGAATATTGTAGAAGGCACAGTAAGTAAAAACCAGACGCTCGGCTCTATTCTCGCGCCTTTCAATGTGCCTTACCAAATCATCGATCAAATCGCCAAGAAATCAAAGGCTATTTTTGATGTAAGAGGCATAGCAGCTAACAAGAAATTCACAGTAGTAACTCCAGCTGATTCATCTCAGGCTGCATTTTTCATTTACGAGCCAAATCCAGCAGAATATGTAGTATTCAATTTGGACTCTATCGACATTTATAAAGCTGAGAAACCAGCAGAATTCAGAACTAAAGAAGCTGGCGGCATCATCAATTCCAATCTTTCTTCTGACATGACTGGATTAGGTGTGACTTATGACATCATTGATCAGTTTGCTGATCTATATGGCTGGTCTATTGATTTTGGAGCTTTGCAAAAAGGCGATAAGTTCAAAGTGACTTATCAGGAAAAAGTAATTGACGGTATAGTTGTTGGCGTTTCTGATATTCAGACGGCATATTTTGAGCATAAAGGCGAACCTTATTATGCTATTCCTTTTGAGCAAAATGGAGAAGTTACTTTCTTCGATCAAAATGGAGACAGCTTTAAAAAAGCATTCTTGAGAGACCCTTTAAAATATTCTAGAATTAGCTCTAGATATAGTTTAAAAAGATTCCATCCTGTTCAGAAACGTTACAAAGCGCACTTAGGCACGGACTACGCGGCACCTACAGGAACAGATATCAGATCGGTAGGCGAAGGAACAGTAGTAGACGCACGTTACACTTCTGCGAATGGCAATTATGTGAAAATCAAGCATAACGGCACCTATACTACGCAGTACCTTCACATGTCAAAAATCGCTAAAGGCATTAAGCCTGGAGCACGCATCAAACAAGGTCAAGTAATTGGCTACGTAGGGAGCACTGGATTAGCAACTGGCCCGCATCTTTGCTTTAGATTTTGGAAAAATGGCAAACAGGAAGATTGGTTGAGCGAAAAAATCCCACCTTCCGAGCCGATTTCTTCTAAAAACAAATTGGCTTTTGAATCAACAAAGGCTGAGTATCTAGAAAGGCTGGCACTAATACGACTTCCTGGTGATCCAGAAAGATTAGTGGCAGAAACCCCAAAACCATTTGCACCAGCTAAGAGCGAGTAGGCTTTAAACACATTTATACAAAAGCGCAGATCTCCGGATTTGCGCTTTTTTTAGTTCAAACCTCATGACTTGGACTGATTTCATTGCAGTCTTCAGACTGCTCAAAGAGTCTTGTAAATGAAGTACATTATTTTTAGAATGATAATGATTAATAACAAAGTCTAGTTTAGTGAGAAAAGACGCAACCACTATACTTTAAAAATGATTTGCGCAGTCAGAAAACTGCATTGGTTTGGATCCAAGCCCGCCTTGCATCGGACAGGTCTGAAGACTTGAACCAATAGAAACAAAGTCCTCGATCAGTTTCCGTAACTTGCAGCCTTAATCCATTTTCTATTACCAGTGGAAGCAGATCAACAAATACGAATCAATAAATACCTCAGTGAAGTTGGCTTCTGCTCCAGGCGAGCAGCAGATAAACTGCTGGAGGAAGGCAGAATCACTATCAACGGTATAGTCCCAGAACTTGGGACTAAAGTCGGATCAACTGATGTGGTAGCAGTAGATGGCAAGCCTGTAGGAAAACCTATACAAGCTCATACTTACATCGCTTTTAATAAGCCTGTTGGAATTGTAAGTACTACCGACACCAAAGGCGAAAAGGATAATATCATTGATTACATCGGTCACCCACAACGCATTTTTCCAATAGGAAGATTAGACAAAGACAGTGAAGGCTTGATTTTGCTGACTAGTGAAGGTGATATTGTAAACAAGATACTTCGCTCAAAAAACAATCACGAAAAGGAATATATTGTCACGGTAGACAGACCTGTTAATGATGAATTTGTTCGACTTATGGGTTCCGGCGTTCCTATTTTAGACACCGTCACTAATCCTTGTAAAGTAGAACCAATCAGTAAATTTAAATTTCGTATTATTCTAGCTCAAGGTCTAAATAGACAAATCCGTAGAATGTGCGAGCACTTTGGTTTTAAAGTGGTTCAGTTAAAGCGTATCCGAATCATGAACGTTCATTTGGACATACCTGTAGGAAAGTGGCGTGACCTAACAGAGAAAGAAATGGAAGAGATTAACGAAATGGTTTCTGATAGCTCGAAGACTTTTGATTAAGGGGTTTTCGAACTAGTTGGACTCCTGCTGTGCTGCATTACCAGAAGCCTTTTCTAATCATACAAGAATTGCTACTTCTGGAGGTGCAGCAAAACTTTTAGCATCCCTTTATTTCTGGTAAACACGGACATAATCCACCACATATTGTTTAGGAAATAAAGTTGAGCTTGGATCTCCTCCATTGCCTCCTATCGCAAGATTAAGTAAGACATAATGCGGTTGTTGAAATGGGTTGGATCCATCAGGATTGATTGTTCGAGCTAAGTCAACCTCATTTAGCAATTCATCATCTAAGAAAATTTTGATGGATTTCTCTGTCCATTCCATTCTCCATAGATGAAATTTACTTGGCCATTTAGGGTCTTTCTCCAGAAACTTGGAAAAAGGAATTTTAGACTCATCCCACTTGGCATTGTATTGCCCTTCGTCTGCCCAAGCTGCATTGGCTAATATGGTTGCCGCGCCTTTCACTCGATAATATTCCATCACATCGATCTCCCCGTTAGATGGCCAAGGTTTAGAAACTCCGAGTGTCCAGATCGCTGGCCACATACCCATAGACGTGTCTATTTTCGCTCGAACTTCCATTATTCCATATAGGAACTCATATTTTCCACGCGTATTAATACTGGATGACGAGTATTCTGCAAACTCCCGATTTCTTCTCCAATCCTTGTTTCCTGGATCGAACCTAGTGTTTTTCACTTGTTCTCTTTTTCCTATGACCACAAGATTTCCATCTTCTACTTTAGCATTTGCCTCTTGATACCACTGCAGTTCATTGTTCCTCACGAAGCCTTTCTCATGAGACCAAATTCCAGGATTTACTTGACCTTCATTTTCAAATTCCTCCTGCCAAACTAATTTATATTCTGTCCCAATAGGATTGAATTGTGCCTGAGCTACGGTAGCAATTCCAAGTGTGAAAAATAGAATGGGAAGTATATGCTTGATCATTTTAAGGGTTTTGGGACAATAGAAAAGATTAAGATAAGCCCAAAATAGTTTTCAGCAAATGCGCTAAAAGATCAGGCAGGTAAAAGTGTGAAGATTATTACTCGAATAAAGAACATGAGGGCGAAAGCTATAAATAATTAGTATAGCCCTTGCTCATAAAAAATTACCGGAAATTTCACAGATCAATAATAACAGATCAAGCTTCGATAGCTCAAAAACAAAAAAGAGGCTACCAAATGGCAGCCTCTTTTAGCACTATACTATTCACATCAATAGCGTATTACATTGTATCTACTTTCTTCTTTCTACCTGAATAAGTAAATGATGATTTGCCTACTCTAAGTTCGGTACGTCTATTCAACTGGTGCATCGCTTCAGTACAAGTGATTTCATTGCAGTCATTTACCGGCTTAGTTTCTCCGAACCAGGTATCTTCCATTCGGTTAGCTTCTATACCTCTCTTAGTAAGATATGCCTTAACAACTTCGGCTCTACGCTCAGACAAAGGTTTGTTGTATGCGTCGTCTCCTCGCTGATCGGTATGTCCTTCAATGTACAGCATCAGATTTGGCATACGCTTCAGCATAATAGCTGTGCGCTCCAACTCTTTCTTATGTACTGATCTTAGCATAGACTTGTCAAAATCAAAATAGATTGTAGGAATTGAGGCTAGCTCTTTTTGTATCTCCTCAAACAAAGTTTCTGGATCACAGAAGTTCATGTCTTTGAAGCTAGCTGGGATTTCGTATTGCTTACTAGGATCTGGAAAAGCTTCAAGAATCAATTCTGACCTTCTGTTTAACTGATGATCAACTTCAGGGCATGGAACTCCATTCCCGCAATTATTCACCAATCCTTGCTCTCCAAACCATTCTAGCCTGATTCTGTCTCCAGAAATATTATGCTGTGCCATGTATTCTGTCACTGCTTTCGCTCTGTTATTGGAAAGGATAATGTTATACTCATCACTAGCTCTAGAATCTGTATGAGAAGCAACCAATAGATCCAAGAATGGATACTTGTTCATCATCTCACCCATCTTATCCAAAACTGGCTTTGCATCTTCTCTTATCTTAAATTTATCAAGGTCATAGTAGACAATATCTACATGAACTGGTAATTGGTAAGGAATAGCAATTAGTGTATATTCTCTTTTTACTGTGTCTCCTGCAAAACCTTTTGTGGTAAGACTCTCGTCTGTCACACTAAAATAACCAGGCTTGGAAATGACAAGACCAAAATCACTTTCTGGTTCAAGTTCTGCAAGCAGTTCTCCAGACTTCCCTCTAGTAGTCTGCACATTGCCATTCTGAGTCTTATCTCTCAAAGTAGCCATGTAGCTATCAGTGACCACCAATCCATCACAGTCAATTACTCTAGCAAGGAATTGCTTATACACTTCCTGTATCGTGTAGATATCATCAAGTCCCTGTCCACCTTGTCTATTTGAGGACACGTAAACTTCTGGGTTGCCATTTTTGTCTAGGATTTCGCGGTAAGCAAAGTCATCTGCTGTCGAGTTGATCGGAATCCCCATGTTCTGCACATTACTAAATTGTGTAGCTGTATAGTTAGCCTGGAAAACATCCATTCCACCTACTCCTGGATGTCCAGCAGAACTAAAGTAAAATTTATTACCATTCCTGAAGGCGTGAGATTCATTACCTGATGAGTTTATTTGAGAACCCAGGTTGACTGGAGTACCAAAAGTCATGTTTTCATCGTAGGTAGCATAATACAAATCTGTACCTCCCATTCCGCCAGGCATATCAGATGTGAAATAAAGTCGCTTGGCGTCTTCATCCACAAAAGGATTCATTACAGAATAGCCAATTGAATCATTGAACGGTACAGGATAAAACCCTTCCATGGTGCCGTCTGCATTCAGTTTGCTGTAAAATATCTCTGGTTGAACGACTATATTATCGCGTTTCTTAACTTTCTTAATATCTCTGGTTACTGAGTAAAACAAGATTCCTTGTCCTTTGTCGTAACTAGGATCTGAAAAATGATATGTACCTGGTACATTCGACACCAATGCTGTTATGTTGCCTGTAGTATCTTGTCTATATACCGAAAAGTACTCTCTATCATTGAAGTCACTTTTCTCTTCACTGAAGTATTTGTTTTTGGCATCTATTCTCAAACTTGGCATTTCACTTGGATACACTCCACCTCTGTCTGATACGAAGTATTTGTTTCCATCTGAATCCACAGACAGATCAAAATCAGATCCTGCAGAGTTTAGTCCTTCAGCCTGCTCCAGCTTTACTTTCTTTTTGCTTTGAAGTGTCAATAACTTGGCTACTCCCAAGCTGTCGGCTGCTACTCCTTTTGCTTCTAATATACTTACAGCCTCATTAAAATTATCTGTTAACTGAGCAGACCTTAAGAAACTAGTATAATCGGAATTTTGAGCATCTTCATAACCTACTGTAGTTTTCCACCACTCATATGACTTGTCATAATCCCGAATGACATCCTGTGTCATAGAGATTTTTTTAGCCGTCTCATAGTTAGGTTTCTTCGCATACGACTGCTCATACACATCTAATGCATGCGTATAATTCATCAGCTTGACCTGTTGGTCGGCATAACGCACCTTGCTGTTTTGAGCATCTGCTATTCCTACGGATCCAAAGATCATCGCGGCGGTAATACTGAGTATTGTAATTGTATTTTTCATAATCAGAACCATCTTTGGTTTTTCATTACTGCTGTTCTTGGAGTGATATAGTAGCCTACAGAAAGCTCATGAGAGTTATTTCGATAGTTACTCAACACATTAAGGTTATGGTCATAGGCATAGCCCAGACGTAATCGCTTGGTAGCGTAGATCTCCACTATCGCTGCTACTGCATTGCGACTGTTCAGGTTCTCCTGTAGATTGTCATTCCAAATTTTGATGTTGCTTCGATAAGATCCTCCTACCCAAAGTCTTTCCCCAAGTAGGAACATCGCATTCAAATCATAATTGGTCGGTGCACCTTTTACTTCTTTGATCAAAAAGCTAGGCTTAAACTTAACCATATCTCCAAAATCAAAGATCGCTCCTGCGGTCAGGTAATAGTGGAAATCATGATAGGCAAGTGCTACATCTTCTTTCTCCAAAGATTTCTTTCCTACCATATTGTAAACACTGAAACCGGCATAGAACCTGTTTGTGTTGAAAAACAATCCAGTATTCAAATTCGGTGCGGTCACATTAATTCTACCGTCAGGAATCTGTGAATCAGGATAGTCATTCGGGTCGAGCATACTACCATCTATCGAATACTGAGAGAAGCCAGCGCTCACCCCTAAACCTAAATGACTATTGGTTCCTGTCTGAATACGATAAGCATAAGTTAACATGCCTCCAGTAGTTTTTGCAGGACCTAAATTGTCACTTAGAAAAGAAATACCGAAGCCCATCTTGCCTTCGTTGGCAGATAAATCTGCCGTTACAGTGAACGTCTCCGGAGCTCCAGGGAAATTAACCCACTGGCTTCGGTAAGTAGACTGAATATACGCCTCCTGCTTATACCCTGCATATCCTGGATTAATGTGTAACCCATTAAAGATATACTGGCTGAACTGCGGAAGCTGCTGTCCAAAAGTCCCCCCGGTGGCCAATATGGCCACCAGAAAGGTCATTCCAATGATTTTAAAAGTAGTTTTCATATGCTGTCTATTTTCTTCCTGTCCGCAGACGTATCTTAATTACTCTTTATTACTTGTATCCAACCTTTGTACTCGTGTGCCTGACCAGCTTTATCAATAGCTGTCAACACGTAGAAGTAAGTTCCTGCTGCTTGTCCTGGAGCATTCCAATCATTTTGGTAATTCTTCTTTTCAAATACATGATCACCGTACCTATTAAATATGGTAATCTCAGTGCTAACAAATATGTTAATCCCTTCAATTTCAAAAGTATCATTGTCTCCGTCATTATTCGGAGTGATCACATTCGGAATATGGAACGGCTTGATCGTATTGACATCGTCATCTTGATTATCTACCTCATCAGTGTCATCCTCTTCCGCACCTACTACCACGACGTTGGTAATTGATCCTGCTGTTGCAGCAAGGACTTTTACTCTGAATGTCACTGTAGCATCTGCTGCCAAATTAGCGATTGTCCATGTGAGTCTACTTCCAGTTACAGACAGTACCACTTCAGCATTGCTACTGTTAGCCGTCACTTGAGAACTTATATAAGTCACACCATTTGGCAAGTCATCGGAAACGATCACATTACTAGCCGGAGTTCCTCCGATATTGCTAAGGACAATTTCGTATTCGAATTCATCTCCAACAAATACTTCTTTCTCGAAGCTTGTCTTAGTGATATTTAAGTTGACTTCGTCATTTGTTAATCTGAATACTACAATCGCATCGTCAGTATTGGAAGGATTGACTACCTCACGTAAGGTATACTTCAATGTATATTCTCTCGCTTCATTCACTCCTGGGATTAGGTTCAATTCACCGTTTTCGTCAATTAACAAACCTATTATTCCATCCAATTCAGTGAATTCGAAATCGACATCAGCATCATCTGGTCTAACACCATCCAAGATATCGTTATCTAAGATGTTACCTAGTCTTCCGCCATAGCTAAGGAAGTAGGTTCCAAAGTCATCATCGTTTGCAATGATCTGGTTGTTTGACACTCCTACTGTCTCACTAGCTTCTTCTTCAATAGTTTCATCATTTGGTAGAGTGGCTTTCACCGTAGCTACGTTCAAGATGGATTCTTTCTGAAGATCAGAGTCAGTAACAGTATAGGTTGTCTCCTCAGTTTTAACCTCTCCAGGAAGTAAAGTGCCAATGTTCTTATCTAATCCTGTCATTGGATCAGTGATAATCACGTCAGTCAATGTTCCATTTCCAGTATTGGTTACTGTTAAGGTGTAAGTAATCACTTCACCAATTTCCTTAACCTCAGTCACATCAGCTGTTTTAGTAAACTGAATTGCACAATTAAATATGGTTAGGGTTACTGGAGTTCTAGTCACACTTACACAGCCAGTTGCATTATTTACTGCTTCTGCATAGTAGGTTATATTCCCTACAGTACTTAAGCTTGGGTCAGCCACTTCATTTCCTCCTGTTGGCGCATCGTACCAAACTAAGCTAAGTCCTTCGCCCACTGTTGCGGATGCTGTCAAAGCATCCATTTGATCCTGAAGACACTCAACTTGGTCTCCATCAGTAGTTGGTGCTTCAGGTGATATCGGCGCTGGAGCTACAGTGTAGTCAGAGCTAATAACACATGTTGTTCCTTCAGTTCGTGCATATACCGTTCCTGAGCTGTTTACTTCTGTTGTAAAGCTACCCTCTGAAATCGTAGTACTGAAGTCTGAAGTCAATGAGTATTCTACTCCTTCAACTGCAGTGAACGTGATCGTTACCGTAGTCGCATCACAAAGTGGTGCAGGAACTGTCAAAACTGGTGCTGCTGGTGTTACTGGTGCTGGAGCTACTGTGTAGCCTGAGCTGATCACGCAGGTTGTACCCGTTGCTCTTGCATATACTGTTCCTGTGCTGTTTGCATTTGCTGTAAAGCTGCCGTTGGTAATTGTAGTCGTGAAGTCTGAACTCAAGGAGTACTCAACTCCGTCAACTGCAGTGAACGTTATCGCAACTGTAGTCGCATCACACAATGGTGCAGGAACTGTCAATACTGGT
>TARA_R110002072_G_scaffold13481_2_pt1 | contig 186770 bp, 130 predicted proteins | sample TARA_R110002072 | Tara Oceans TARA_R110002072 (sample SAMEA4397118) | marine metagenome | biome: Polar Biome; feature: [SRF] surface water layer (ENVO:00010504); material: water (ENVO:00002006), including particulate matter (ENVO:01000060) such as... | depth 5 m
ACGCAGTCCGTCATTGCATTGGGATAGGCTACCGTGCAGTCATTGACGACAGTGTATGTTGCATTGCTCGACGAGGGCGTTGACGTGTGGCGTCCTGCACAGGCCGAATCGCTGGACGACGGGCGTTACCGTTTGGTGGGTCCCGTGCCGGACACCGAGACATGGCAGTTCGCACCCGACTCCATAGTCCGCTGTGAATTCCGTACATTTGAGGATGGCAAATCTGGCCTTGTCGCTGTCGAGCAAATGTGACCCATTTCGATTGCTCCCGCCGCACAAATCGGGATAGGGGATAGCCTTTCGGCTCCCCCCTCCCACACCACCTGACATGCGGGTCCGCATCAGGCGGTTCGGCGAAGAGGAGCAAGGTCTCCCCACAGGTATCTGAGAAACACAAGTCCCTGGTGGCGGAGCCACTGTTTTGTCATACCGACATGACCGCCCAGCGTTCTGGATAAACGCCAGTAGCCTTTCCGGCTGGCTCCGTGGGTGATCACCTGGTGACGACTCACGCCCAGTCGCTGAAAATTCCGGATGCGTGTACGCGGGAGACGCCACTGCTTCCATAGACACATCCGTTCCAGAGATACATCCGAACTCGACGCCGTATCCAGTGAAGTAGGGTGCGTCTTGACGCACCTTTTACACATAAGGCATGCATTGGCAGGTGCGTCGAGACGCCCCCTACAGCCAAGCGTTCTCAGGGTGGCGCGGGTTGCTTGCAACCCGTGTCGCGAAGCGACAAGAGAAACGGCACGCGGATGTCGATTACCGCCACGGAATTTTCTGCCTTATTGAACGTCGCTCAGGCGTTTACGATGAACACGCCCCTCCGGGCACTCGGTACTGTTGAAAGATGACCACACCTCTTGAGATTTCGGTGCAGCCAATGAGCATTGATATTGCGACGCATCGTGGACTTCCTGTCGCCGAAAAATTGCGGCTGGTTACTCAATTATGGGATGACATTGCTCGCGAGAATCGACCAATCATTGTGCCGCCCGATGTGCTGAACGAGGCGAAGCGGCGGTGGGACGAGTTGGCAGCCGATCCCTCGCTGGCCATTGATGAAGATGAACGATGGCGTCGCGTCGATGGCTAAATTCAGTCGTTTTCACTCACTCGTTGCTGACGACCTTTCGTTCGCGACTGGATACTACAACGACGTTGCCAGCGATCTCGGAAACCGTTTTCGAAATTCAGTACGACAAAGGCTGAAGTCGATTCAGGATTGTCCGGAATCGTACGGCGTCATTCATCAGCAGATCCGTGCAGCAATCCTGAGTCGGTTTCCTTAGAGGCCGACAAAGAACTGACTTCGACTTGATGAATCTCCGAGGTTTTCAACTTTCCCAAGTAGTTGTTTGTCGGCCTCTTACTAATAAACCAGGTTCTTTGTCAGCCTCTTACGTGATTCTGTTCGAACTTCGCGAAGACACCGTTCTCATTCTCAGCATCGTGCACGTCGCGTCTGATCGTGCCGGGTGGTTCGATCGCGCAATTTGAAATTGTAAATTCGCAGGGTGGTCCAGCCAGAATGGCGGGTTGCGAAGCGGCAGGATACATCGTTGTGCGGCGTCCCACACAGGCACAGTGTCCCAACTTAAAGCACGCGGAAACGCGGCGTCTTATGTCTGTGCCCCACCAGCCACCGGTGGTCGGTCCATCCAGCCACGAAACTACCTGGCCGTGGCGATGGTTCGTTCGTAGAGGTCGAGCATTTTGGGGAGCATTTTTTCGAGGCTGAAGCCGTCCTGAATAAGCTTAGCTCCGGCCTGGCCGAGGTGGCGGTGTTTTTCGGGATCGTCGAGAACCGTCATCGCGATTTCAGTGAAGCCGTCGACGTCGAAGAAGTCGGCGGTGTAGCCGGTTTCACCATGCTTGATCATCTCCTGAACCGGAGCCGTTGCTGAACCCAGCACAGTGCAGCCGCAGGCCAGCGAATTCATCAGCGACCAGCTCAGCACGAAAGGCACTGTCAGATAATAGTGCAGGTCGCTGAGACTGAAGACGTCGACCAGTTCCTGCGGATCGACTCGACCGGTAAAGATGAATCGGTCCAGGTCGTAGTTATCCTGCTTGAGAATGTGCTCACGATAGGTTTCTTCTTTGATGCGGTTCAGGTCGCCGCCGTAGCAGACTCGGTCTGAGCCAACGCACAGAAAGACCACGTCGTCACGCGCGTCGCAAATCTGCTTGGCCGACTTCATGAAGATGTCGAACCCGCGCATGGATTCGAAACCTCGCGAGACGTAGGTCACGATTTTCTTGCCTTCTGGAATCTTGTGCCCGGCGATCTCTCGCGGAGGATTCGGATTACGTTTCCAGATGGTCGTGTCGATGCCGTCGAAAATCTGTTCGATCTTCGGCTGATACTCCGTGGGCATCAGACTCTGCTGATACTTCGTCGGTGTGTAGCCGCGGGTGCATGTTTGCAGATCGAGCAGGATCATCGCGTTTCGGCTGCGGGATCTCAGCACGTCTTCCGGCTTAACGGGAAAGTCCGGTCGGAAGTCCAAGTCCGATCCTTTGCTCCGATAGTAGTATTCGAAGTAGTTGATGATCGGGCAGTCGTACAGGTCAGCCAGCCAGACCGTTGACCCGAAGCCGCTGTGTCCAACAACGAGGTCCGGTTTGATGTCCGGTCGAGCTTTCATCGCCTCGTGAACGGCGTGCGAATGCCAGACCGCGTTCTCGAAAGTTCGGCTGCAATAGTGAGTCGACTTGGTCGCTCCACCGGCAATCTTGTACTGCACCCGCTCGATGCCATCGACGTTGCCCGACGGAAGTTCAGACGCGAACGAGCACTGGATCCCGTGGTTCTTAATCAGATAACTGGCAATATGCCCGAACTGTGCCGGAAAATTCTTATGCACAAAAAGTATATGCACGGTGGTTACTCCCTGGTCGACTGCTGACTCAATTCAGAGCCGAATGTATTTCAGACTTTGTCTTCTACAGAGACCTTGTTCAGACGCGAAGCGTCGACATGACGGCTCCCACGAGGAGCGTAGGAACGAGGTTGCCCTGTTTGAAGACTGGTTCAGGCAGCTCGCGACAGGAATTTCCGAGTCGCCTGCAACTCCTGATCACTCCTGTTAGCCGTTGGGTCGAACTTGAGAATCTCCAGCCCAGCCCCCTGAAGAGTCCGTACGTTGCTGTAAACCGGATCGGTCCAGTCAGTGACTTTTCCTTCACGGACCGCTTCGACCATTTCGCGGATGCCGTCTTCCAGAGACACACTTGCGCGGAAGCCGAGCACTCGCTGAATCTTCGTAAAGTCAACGCGGTAGTTTCGAGCATCGTCATCGTTGCGGATTTCTTCGACGAAGGTTCCGGGCTGACAATCCGCCACAATCTTACCGAGCTGTTCGAGTGTGAAATTCTGTGTGTGGTCACCGACATTGAAGATTTCACCACCCACTTTGGAAAGCTGAGCTTCGATCGCGTATACGCAGGCTCGGGCGATGTCGCGAGTATGCACGAACGGTCGCCACTGCTCGCCGTTCAGCACGCGAATGTGTTTTTCGGTCACAGCCTGAGCACTGAACAGGTTGGCGACGAGGTCAAACCGTGGTCGCAGCGACCAGCCGTAAGCCGTCGCAAACCGCAGAATCGTCGGCTGAAATACTGAATCTGCTGCTTCCAGCAACGCTCGCTCAGCATCGATCTTTGTCGTTGCGTAAAGCGAAACAGGATTGAGGTCCGACTCTTCCGTGCGGATGTCTTCAGACTCGCCGTAGACGCTGCATGTCGAAGCGAAGACGAATCGTGAAATTCCATTTGCGCGAGCCAGTTGAGCCATCATTTTCGCAGCGGCATAATTGACCGTGATGGTCGTTTCACGGTCCAGAGCGCACGCAGGATCGCCAACGATCGCGGCGAGGTGAACGACCGCATCCATGCCATTCAGCGCTTTGACGATGTCTTCGATATTGCGGAAGTCGCCACTCATGAACTCAAGACGCGGATGTTCGAGAATTGTCTTCAGTGAGTCTCGACCGAAAAGTTCCATGTCCAGAATGCGAACCCGGTAGCCTTTGCGAAGCAACTGCTCTGTCAGAACCGAGCCGATGTATCCCGCGCCGCCGACAATAAGAACGTCCTCAACTTTGCCTGTTCCTGTTGGCGTGTGTCGAGGCACGACCCGGAAGCGTTTCATGACGGACATGCTTGAGAACCGTGTTGCGAACACGGTAAGCCCCAGCAACGTCCAGGCAGGAACTGCAACTTCCAGCGTCGCAGCCAGTCGGTCTTCGACGATTCCGCCAAGTGCCAGATGTCCGGCAAAACCGACGGCGCAGGCTCCGGTCACGTCGAGCAGCCTCTGCCCGATGCGAGAGCTGGGAACAGGTCGATAGAGCCCGGCAAAAGTGAAGAGCAGCACAGCAGTCGCCGCAAACCACCCCGCATGCAGAATGTAGACCGGATTACACTTGGCCATGACCTGGCCGACCGGATCCGCCATGTCCAGTTGCCCACTGACGAGGGCTCGTAAAACGCCGACGGCAACCAGCACAACGTTGGCCGTCAGAAAATCAACGAAGAATCGCAGCACAACCTGTCGGCTCGACGAGTTGCCAAAAAGTCTGGTTCTTATTCCGTTAAACATCCCTGTGCCCTTGGTAATCCGGGGAGAATCCGATCTGGCCGCCTGACAGCCACGTTCGTCCATAACTTCCGCTCATCCTCAAGCAGCACGACGCTGCGAATTCTTCAGTCTGCAATCCGCCGCCACAGTTCGCATCACCTTGGCTACGGCAGCAGCGGTATCCTCGATGTCTTCCCGACTGAGAGTCGGATGCACCATGAACATAATGCTTTGCTCGCCGAGCTGTTGAGCATTCGGCAGGCGTTCGACCGGTGCAAATCCCGCATCCTGCATTGCCTTCTCCAGGTAGATCTCGCAACACAGACCGCTACCGCAAGGTATGCCTTCTTTCTGAATACATCGCACGATCTCATCGCGCGACCACTTATCGTTCAACATCTCCGATGAGACGTTGACGTAGTGCTTGTAGTAACTGTGTTCGCAGGTTTCGGGTGCAACCAGCAGTTCAATCCCTGGCACGTCCGCAAGTAACTGATCGAGCAATTTTGCATGAGCCTGCCTTGCTTTGACCCAGGTCGGCAGACGCTGAAGAGCGATTTGGCCAATCGCAGCCTGCATCTCGGTCATCCGCCAATTCGTACCGATCGTTTCGTGCAACCACTTGAACACCGTACGTTGCTGACTGCAATTCTGGATGGCGTCCCAGCCTTTGCCGTGATCTTTGAAACTCCAGGCTCGCTCCCAGATCTCCGGACAATCGGTCACGACCATCCCACCTTCTCCGCCAGTCGAAACGATCTTGTCCTGACAGAACGAAAACGCTCCGACGTCTCCGATCGTGCCGACGTGACGGCCTTTGTATCTCGCTCCGTGAGCCTGCGCGCAATCTTCGATCACTCTCAGCCCCTGCTCGCGAGCCAGCTCCATGATCGGATCCATGTCGCACGGCCACCCCGCTGCGTGGACAACAATAATCGCTTTCGTCTTTGGCGTGACGACTGCTGCGATTGTTTCGGCAGAAATGTTTCCGGACACCGGATCAATGTCGGCAAAGATCGGTCTGGCTCCGAGCATCGCAACGGCACTCGCTGTCGCAATGAAGGTTCGAGGCGGAACGATGACCTCGTCGCCCGCTCCGATTCGAAGAGCGTAAAGCGCAAGCTCGACAGCAACCGTGCCGTTGGAGACAGCGACTCCGAAATTACATCCGACAAACTCGGCGAAGTCTTTCTCAAAACGCCGAACTTCTTTGCCGGTCCAATAATTGACCTTGCCGCTGCGTAACACGTCAGTCACGGCGTTGATCATTTCGTCATCAAACTGCGGCCACGGTGCCAGCGGTTCGGTCCGAACCGGAGTGCCACCGTCGCGGGCAAGTTCACCAAAATCTGCGAATCGTGTTCGCATATTATGCCTCTGCAGATGGAAATCTGTGCGAAGAGTTAACTGCTCGAACGTAACTTCAAGACAGGAAAGGCACACACGCAGACTGCGGGAACGCTCACCCTGAAATGAAACGAAACACTGAGTAGCGGATTACTGTTTGGAAGTTGGTTTGGTTTGACTCAAGAATCGAGTCAGTGGTGCAGGTTGCGAGGTGTTATGGAACAGCCGTTGGAAGGGATTCAAGACTGGCTGCCTTTGAGGGGACGCGGCTTATATCAAAGGCTGATGATTTGCAGCAATACGGTTTTTCACTCACCGAATTCAGGCAACTCCTGACGAAACAGACTGTTCGTCGACCGAACCGAAAGTATTTCGCGGCTTTGAAGTGCGGTGTGCCTGCCCCTTAGAATCCACGCTTCGAATCCAAATATCTACAGAGAACATCTCATGCGAGTTTCAGAATTCTCCGCAACAACGTTTCTGCTGACGGTCACGGTCGCTGCATTCACCATACTGCCCGGCTGTCAGAACGAAGCCGCGACGGACTCAAGCATTCCGCAGGTACCGACGGCTGCCACTTCCGGGACTGACGGAAGCACGGCTGATTCTGCTGGTGAAAATGCGACAACGGCGTCAGGCACTGATTACCCCGGAACAGAAGCGTCCGGAAAGTCAATACAAAGTCCCACTGCGGGCCGCGCGTTGATTTCGGAAGAGCCGAACGTTGATCGACCGACCGGCATGGTCTGGATTCCGGGCGGAAAATTCAGAATGGGCGGCTCCGATGGTTTCCCGGACGAGCTGCCAGTTCACGAAGTTGAACTGGACGGTTTCTGGATGGACTCAACGGAAGTCACCGTCGCCGAATTTAAGCGTTTTGCAGACGCGACGGGCTACATCACCGTGGCAGAGCGTAAACCCAAACGAGAAGACTTCGCCGATCAGCTCACGCCAGAACAGATGGCGGCAATCCCGGAAGAAGTGCTCGTTCCCGGTTCCATTTGCTTTAACCCTGATTTCGACCGTCAAACATTTCCTGAAGGTCGGCGTCCAACTCCTGCCGAGATCTACCTCGTCTGGATGTATAAACGAGGAGCTAACTGGCGACATCCAGACGGACCGGATTCGGACATTGAAGATCGGATGGACCAGCCAATCACACACGTCTCGTGGTCAGACTGTGTCGCCTATTGCGAATGGGCAGGAAAACGTCTTCCGACAGAAGCCGAATGGGAGTACGCCGCTCGCGGGGGACGCGATCAGGAAATGTATCCCTGGGGCAACGAACGTGAACCTGGCGGGCGCTGGATGACAAATATCTGGCAGGGCGAGTGGCCTTTTAAGAACCTCAATCAGGATGGTCACGAGAAAACGTCACCGGTCGCCAGCTACGAAGCCAACGGCTTCGGACTCTACGACATGTCAGGCAACGTCTGGGAGTGGTGCCACGACTGGTATCGTCCCGACTATTACGAAAACAGCCCGACTCGAAACCCGTTTGGCCCGGTCGACAGTCTCGACCCGAATGAGCCCAACATTCCCAAACGCGTCCAACGGGGCGGCTCGTTCATGTGCAACGCCAACTACTGCACCGGCTACCGGGTTGCCGCTCGAATGAAAGGCGACATCATGTCAGGCACCTGGCACTGCGGATTCCGCACGGTGCTAAGCCCGATCAGCTACGAAAAATTTCGCCAGGCTCCAGGTGCCCGCGTCCGCTCAAACGCCTCGAAAGCGGCAACGGTCGGCAACTGAATCGACCGCTCCTGTCAGACGACGGTCAGTCCTTCGCGGATGGCGTATCGGCAAAGTTCTACCCGGTCGTGAATTCCGAGGCGGTGCATGATCCGGTATTTGTGGCTGTCGATCGACTTTTCGGACCGCCCTAGAATCCGGGCAATTTCTTTAACACTTTCGCCACGTGCCAGATGCCGCAGAATCGTCAGCTGTTGAACACTCAAGCCGCAAAGCATACTGTCGGCTCGTACGGTGTAGCGGCCTGATACCGAATCCCAGGTTAACCGGTCTCGCACGGCATCTGAAAAAACGTACTCGCCTGCGTGCAGTCGCTTGATTGCAGCACAAACTTCGGCTGACGGCTCATCTTTCAGGAGATAGCCGCCCACATCCATCCGGATAGCCTGCGACACAAATACGTCAGAAAGGTGTGCGGTCAAAAATGCCATCCGAGTTGACGGCAGCCGCTTCATCAGTTGCGGCATGACATCGAACGAGTCGCGCCCAGGAAAATCCACGTCAAACAAGGCAACGTCGGGCCGAGTTCGCAGGACAATTTCAGCACCTTCGTCCACCGCAGTGGCAGTTCCAACGACGGTAAAATCCGGTAGCAGATCGAGCAACGCCGACAGAGACTCGACGATGACTCGGTGGTCATCAACAACGACCACTCGGATTGGGGGTTGATCCACGACAATTCTCCTTCTTCAGCCTCTGGCCCGCTGGCTTACGCGAAGTTCTGCCCAACCCGCCGAATAAATACACTCTGGTAATGAGTTCTCAGAATCACTACGCCCACAAAGTGACACTGCATGATCAATCGCGTGTATAGTGAAACCAGACGATCACCTCAACGCGGTTCCTCACAAACAACTGAATTCTGTCGAAGATCCGACAACAGAAATCTGCCATCCAACAAACGATCTGACAACGTTCGCCAAGGAAGCTTCTCACTTGTCCGAAACAGTACTCAAGCGAGAATTCCGTCAATTAAATGACCGTGGACGTCCGTCAGACGCATGTCTCGTCCGCTGAATCGATACGTCAGCTTCGTATGGTCAACGCCGAGCAGATACAGCATCGTCGCGTGCAGGTCGTGAACCTCGACTCGATTCTCAACGACCTTATAACCGAACTCATCCGTCGCTCCGTAGGTGATCCCACCTTTTATACCACCACCGGCCATCCAGATTGAAAATCCATATGGATTATGGTCTCGGCCATTCGTCCCCTGAGCAAACGGGGTCCGCCCGAACTCGCCCGACCAGATAACCAAAGTGGACTCCAGCAATCCTCGCTGCTTGAGATCCGCCAGCAACGCTGCGATGGGCTTGTCGACACTCCTCGCATTCTTTGAATGGCCATCAACAAGGCCACCATGTTGATCCCAACGGTCTCCATTTCCACTGGGGCAGGTTAACTCGATAAATCTCACGCCGCGTTCGACCAGCCGCCGAGCGATCAGGCAGCTTCGCCCGAACGTCTGCGTGTTCTTGAACTCGTCTTCCAGTCCGTATGCCTGAATCGTCTCTTTCGTTTCCGAAGCGACGTCCATCAGATCCGGAACAGCCGTCTGCATCCGAGCCGCCAGTTCGTAGTTGGCGATGGCCGATTCAAGTTTGTCAGCCTTCCCGTACCGCTCCAGGACACGACCGTCCAGACGTTTCATTAAAGCGAGCTTTCGTTGCTGCAGCTCCGCCGTTTTCTCAGTCCGTTGAATGTTCGAAACCGGCGGATCCTGTGCGGCGAAAACCGATCCCTGGTAACTAGCCGGAAGAAATCCGCTGTTAAAATTGTCCAGCCCGCCCGGGGGAATCAAACCGCTGTTCAGAATGACGAAACCAGGCAACTCCTGGCACTCACTGCCGAGTCCGTAGCCGACCCACGACCCCATACTCGGTCGGCCCTGCTGCCCGTGTCCGGTGTGCAGGAAGTAGTTCGCGTTTGTGTGTTCAGGAAACTGCGAAACCATCGACCGAATCACGGCCATATCGTCGACATGCTGGCCAACGTACGGAAACAGGTCGCTGACCGGAGTGCCGCTCTTGCCGTAGTTCTTAAATTTCCACGGACTGGCCAGCGAATTTCCAATGTTGTTGAACTGAGTTTTTTCAATCTTCGATGGAAACGGCTTTCCGTTCTGTCGGTCCAGTTCAGGCTTTGGATCAAACGAGTCAACCTGCGAAACGCCGCCGTCCATGTAGAGAAAGATTATGTTTCGCGCTTTCGGCTCGAAGTGCGTCCCCTGAGTGACCGATGTTCCTTCGCCATCGATCGCAGCGTTCGCTGCCCGTTCCCCGTCGGCCATCATGGCGGCGAATGCGACTGCACCAAATCCATTGGCACATTGACTCAACATCTCTCGGCGACTGAGCGGCGGAGCAACGAAGTTTCGGCAATGACTCATGATCGCTTTCTCAATTCAGTTTCCGGGTCTCTAAAAATGAACGCCGAACCTGCACGCAAAGTGCGTCCTGCAAAACTTCCAGGACTCAAGTCTATCCTTCGCAACGGCGTCAGGAATCTGCAGGTTGATATTCTGCGCCCACAACCTCAGCGATGCAAAGCGGGCTTACATTTCTCAAGCCTGGACTTTCGAGTTCCGATGAACCAGTGATTCAATCCGGTGGCTGTGGAGCAGTCGCAAATTGAATGTTGTCGAAGCCTGCCGAGCGACACGTGTCGTAAATGTCGACAAAGTCGCCGACCGGCACGCTCTGGCCGATGTCAAGAATCACCGGAATTTCGGGAGCGATACTGGCAAGTTCTCGCAGAGTTCCTCGCAGCCGATTCCAGTCTTCGTAGACCTGGCTGTTGACCTCGGCAGTCGTGACTGCCCCCTCGCCTGCTCCACGTCTAACCAGTCGGACCCAGACTTCCCCCAAAGGTTTCGGAGCCTCGATCGAATCGGCGGCCTCAATCGAACCAGCGGCTAACGGAGTCGGCAACGTTGATTCCCGAATCTGGCCGATCGACGCACAAACAAAAAAGATCAGCAGCAGAAACACCACATCGATCATCGGCGTCATGAACGAGTCGTCAGCCTCTCGACTATGCTGATGTGAAACCGGAATTCGCATTCGAATTTCTCTAAACAGGCTGCAAGTCAGGCGGTGCCTGACCTACGGCGATTTCGGCAGCACGGCGAAACCGACACGAGTCACACCGAACTGTGCACAGGCCAACAGAATTGGCTCGATCTCCAGGTACGTTGCCGCATGATCTGCTCGAATCCGGACTTCAACCTGGTTGAGCGATTCCTGAGCCGCCGAAAGAATCAACTGCTCAACCTGCGGCAGCAGAACCCGACGGCTTCCTATCCACATCGATCGATCCGCCATCACGGTAATGACAATCCGGAGCGGTGATTCTTCGTCGTCACCTGCCGGATCAGTGACTTCTGGAAGTTCGACAGGCTCCACTGCCTCGCTGCGAGCGACGTGGCTGGCGACCAGAAAAAAAATGATGAGCAGAAAAACAATGTCAATCAGCGAGGTCACGTTGAAACTGACCGACCGTGACCGAGTCATGCTGGGGGGCTTCATGTCTGAGTCCCTCGCTCCATTGCCACCGACTGAACTCGCGGTGCAGCCGGCTCGCGTGGTGACGACTCAACGGCTCGCTCCTGCTTTGATCCTTTTCGTTCTCGTCGGGCCTGATCGCGTCGAAAATCTGCAAAAACGTGCTCTGCTGTCAACGACGCTTCCGCAACCAGTTCGTCGATCCGGTTTCGAAAGATGGCAAAGCTGGCAAACGCCGGCACGGCCACAGTCAACCCGAGCATCGTTGTCACCAGCGCGCGATAGATGCCCGGCGCAAGTTCTGACACGGCGGGATTTGCCTTCGCCTCAAATTCCATGAACGCCGTAATCATGCCCCAGACTGTTCCCAGCAGACCAAGCATCGGAGCCAGCGTTCCGATCAGATGCAGATACTCGATCTTTCGAAACATTCGCGCCGCCTGCTCGGTCGCCGTATCCTCCATCGATTTCTCGACATCCTGATAGCCCAGTTCGATCACCGAGAGCCCGGAAGCCAGCACATTGGAAAGGAAGCACGGCTGCAACGAACACTGCTGTCTGGCGTCTTCAATTTTCCGCTCGGACAAATGCTGATGCACGGCTTCGGCCAGTTCGGCAGGAATCAGAGTTCCGCGACGAATACTCAGCAAATGTTCGACCATCAGGTAGACCATCGACAGGCTGAGTGCAAATATCAGTCCCCCAACCAGCCCGCCTGTGCGTACCAGATCGAAAAAACCGGTATCGGCGCTGGCCGAAGTTGCTGCTCCATTGCCGTCCGCAAACGCCGGGCCGACCAACATGCCGAGCACTACCAACATCACCAACGGAGTCGCCAACACTCGAATCATCGAGCTGGCCGATCTTCCGCGTTCGACTGCAACCTGTTTATCCCGTCCGTGAAGCATCACGATTCCATCCTGAATTCGTGCCAGAAGCATGTCTGGCGAGGTATGCCAGAAAGAGTCAATGTCGCGGAGTTTAGGCCGGCACTCAATCTGGCGAAATCCCTGTCTGCGGCGACAAGCCGCAACCATAATCGCTTCTCAGGCAGAACGGTTCGCCAGAACACCCCAAAGCCCCCAGGCAACTTTTTCACTCGCCCCCACGCTCGTTCGAACCTTCGCTTCTCGCTGGGCAATGCTGCTCTCTGCTGATCTCTCGAAAGTTCAACCTCAGGGCGGTCGTATGAAATTCATCCATCAAGGACATTTCTCGCTGCGCTGGAGAACCGATGCAACGCTCTGAAGTATCACAGCACGACGGATCGCTCGAGGCTCCCTGAGGCGCATGTCCAAAAGTCGTGGCATCAGGATGGAGCAATTTGAGCCCGACGCCGAACTGAAACACAATCGTGACGGATCCACTCATCGATTGCGGAACGTCCTGCTAACTAACCGTAGCGACTACGCTGGTAGCCTTACCTGGTATGAGAGACTTCCCTCACCCCGTTGGAAAACGACAGGCACGAGAAAGTCTATCACTGCGGCAGCTCATAACTGGTGGCCACTGGAAGCCAGCCGAGTCGGCTCATTCTGCTGAGTTGCTCGTAGGCTTACGGCCAGATGCCGCGCTCCAGCGTGACGCGCGACACTCGCTCAATGGCCAGTGCCAGTGCTGCTGTTCGCAGGTCGATGCTCGTCTCATTTGACGAGACGGTTTCGTCGTCCTCGACTGCCGAGTCGCTGGTGACTGTCTGCTGAAAATGCTGCCAGTGATTAACGACCGAATCCACGGCTGATCGCATGCGTCGACGAAGCTTTGCATTGACTTCTTCCAGCTCCCATCGCTGGTACTCGATGTTCTGAACCCATTCGAAATAGCTGACGGTTACGCCACCGGCGTTGGCGAGAATGTCCGGCAGGACGGGAATTCCACGGGCAGTGAGGATCCGGTCAGCAGCGGGCGTCGTCGGGCCGTTCGCAGCTTCGACAATCAGGCGTGCCTGAATCTGGTCGACATTGTCGCGCCGAATCTGATTCTCAAGTGCCGCTGGAATCAGAACATCGCATTTCAGCTCCAACAGATCACTGTTCGTAATGGTCTTGCTGCCGGGCAGTCCGACGACCGTCCCGTGTTCCTCCTTGAAGGCGGAAACCGCTGCGATGTCGAGCCCCTTGCCCAGGAATATGCCGCCCTGTGAATCGCTGACAGCAATGATTCGAGCGCCGACTTCAGCAAACAGTTTCGCAGCGACGGAGCCAGCATTGCCGAAACCCTGCACGGCAACACTGGCACCGCAAAGTGAGTTCAGATCGGTGATGACTGCTCGCTCCAGGAAGCGTTCCGCCGCAAAGAGACAACCCCGTCCCGTGGCCTCGTCTCGACCGTATGAACCACCAATATCGATCGGCTTGCCAGTGACGACGGGCAGATTGTTCGCACCAGGATGCATGGCCTGGTACGTGTCGTAAATCCACGACATCGTCTGCGAGTTTGTATAAACGTCCGGCGCCGGGATGTCGATCTGCGGACCAATGTTGTCTCCGAGATCGGCAATAAACCGCCGAGTGATTCGTCGCAGTTCGTTTTGACTGAGCTGTTTGGGGTCGCAGACAACTCCACCTTTAGCGCCACCGAACGGAATATCGAGCAGTGCACACTTCCAGGTCATCCAGCCGGCAAGCGCGCGTACTTCATCTTCGCTGACGTCAGGATGGTACCGCACACCGCCCTTGCCGGGTCCCCGAGCACGGTTGTGCAGAACCCGGAAGCCGGTGAAGTTCCTGACCGAACCATCATCCATCTCGACCGGAAAGCTGACACAGATGGTTTTGTCCGGCGTCTGGAGAAAATCAATGAGTCCGCGTTTCAGGTCAGGAAGAAGAGCAGTCGCCCGATCGAACTGCTCACGCGCGATCAGATAGGAATTCAGCTCTTCCTCAGACGAAACCGAAACCTCGTGCTTGAATTCAGCCGTTCCCTCTGCCGTGGAAGCAGAGACTCGTTGTGTGGCCATTCGTATGACTTCCCTCTGAATCAATTCGCGTGCTCGACGGCCGATGGAATTCGCGGAAGTTCGTCCCGCAGGTATTGATGACAGGCGATGCAGGTGGCGTTCAGCTTTTCCGTGACATAGGCAGCGCCTTCAAGATTCTTATCCGCAGCCATCTGCTGCAGTCGCCCAGCAAGACGAACGAACTCCAGTTTCAGATGATCGAAGACTTCGTCATTCCTTTTTTTGTCCGGTGTTACTTTGGGCGTACTGAGCGACGTCAGCATGAGGGCTTCAGCACCAAGTGCGATCTTTTCAAAATCCTTCGTGACAAGGCCTTCGAATACTCTTTGTGAATGGCCAACTTTGGCATGCATGTAGGGCAACATGCTTTTCTGTAGCGAGGCACCGTCGATCGGAATCTCGACAACATTGCTGTCGGGCTTCTGTTTTCCCTTCGCCTCCGCACTCTCTGCCTGCACGTTCGGAGGCTCTTTGGCGTGAGACAACGAGACGTCTGTCAGAATCACCTGGTGCATACAAAGGAGAGTGGCGACTCCACAGGCTGACGCGATAGCCAGGCGTGATGGTCTCATAGCGGATCCTTTCGCTGCCGGAGAAATAGAGATGCCTCACCAGGGTGCAACCGCTGTGCCATTACATCACGACTCGGAACCGTGCCCGTCCGCAATAAGTAAAACGTTGTGGTGACGTCGACCGCCAGGACATTGCCGATTAAGTGAACAATCAGAGTTATGCGGCGTAGCGACGGATTTTCGTTCGGGATCACAGGATCGACTCAAGTGATGTGATCATCGCGTGAGATGCTGGTTCCCTGCATTCGATGCGGGATTAATCTTGAGATGCCCCGCTCGGCATGCCACTCGCTCAGCCTCCGACCTGCCTCGCGAAGGCGAGTAAACCAGCAGCGATCGTTCTCAGGAGAAGCTTCATGCTAAAACGTCTTTCATGGAAACCAGCTTGTGCGGCAGTGGCTCTGGCCAGCATCCTGTCATTTCACTATTCGACCGCCGCCGAGAAGTATCCGCCTCCGGCGAGTCATTCGCTCGACGTCGACAACGACGCTGGAAAATCGTTTATGCATGCAAAACTGCTGGCAGCTCATCAGGTGGTGGACGGGCTGGCTTACGAAGACTTTACGAGAATTGAACGTGGCGCCGACGAGCTGCTGCGGATGACGGAGCTAGCATCCTGGAAAGTCCGGCGCGACCCCGTCTATATGCACTACTCCAGCGATTTCGAAAGCACGGCGTTACGACTTCGCGATGCAGCACGAGCCCGCAGTACTGAGAAAGCAACGTTCGCATACATGCACCTGACGGTATCGTGCACGGCCTGCCATCAGCACGTGCGGAAAGTCGTCCGGATTGCTCCAGAAACCGAAGCCAGTGTTGCGCCGGCGAACCGGACTCTCATTCGTTGAAAAGCACGTCTGCTGCAACTGTATTTTTCCGCTTTCGGAATTTGAACGAGAAAGAGTGGTGTGTGATGTCCACAGCCACCCGACCACGTATCCCTAACACATTGCCACAGGCGATACCGGATCGGCTCACTTCGGACAGGTAAGCAAAGCCGTACGTCGGAATCCTCTTCACGTTGCTGGCGATGATGCTTGTGTTCGCGCTGATCGTTCTGGCGACGATGTTGACCTCGATGCAGACTCCCGGCATCCCGATCTGGCAGGAATTTCCTCTACAGAACCGGCCAGTTGCATGAGCGATGCCAGACGCAACTATGTACACGCAGCTGGCCGAGCAGGCACCAGAAGAGTCGATCATTCTCACACTCGGCTGCGGCAAGTACCGAATCCGTGATCGCGATTACGGAACTGTCACCGGCTTGCCAAGGTTCCTGGACATGGGGCAGTGCAACGACGCTTTCGGGGCCGTCCAGGTCGCGCTGGCTCTGTCGAAAGCTTTCGACTGCGGCGTCAACGATTTGCCGCTGGAGATCGTGCTGTCGTGGTTCGAGCAGAAGACGGTATCCGTGCTGCTCAGTCTGTTCGCGCTCGACGTCAAAGGGATCCGACTGGAGCCCGTGCCGCCAGCGTTTGTTTCTCCAAACGTGTTTGCAATTCTGCAGCAGAAGTTCGACCTCAAGCTCATAGAGTCCGAACCGCCGGCTGGGCAGGTTCAATTAAGCGTGTAATCGATGCCTGTCTTACCGCCTCAATGCCCCGTTCCGGAGTTCCTCGAACGTTTGTGATCGAGGGGATTTTTTTCTGGTTCACGAGTCCCTTGCGAGCCCCGCAATGCAACAGATTAACGAAGCGAAACTGGAAACCGATCCGCAGTACCGGTACGAGTGGCCGAGTTTATAGGATTTGGTCCTGACAACGTGAAGCTGATTCAGGCCGCGGCGCCACACATTGGTCCGCGCATCGGCCAGCTTGTCGAAAAAACGTACGCGAGGCTGCTGAATACAGGACGCTCTACTCGTCGACAGAAGTCGGACGAACTGTCAGGACCGGACACGATGCCTTACGAACAATACGTTCGGCGACGCTGCCAATCAGCAGATGACTGAGTGAACCTCGACCATGCGTCCCCATGACAATCAGGTCGCAGCCGTGTTCGACGGCGTAGCCAAGAATGCTCGAGACCGGGTGCCCGTGCTTCCATTCTCGATGAATTGTCACTCCGGGAGCATCCTCGTCGACGACCCATTCGGCCAGAGCAGCGTCGCTGAACTTTTCAAAATCTTGAGGCTGAGGCGTATAACCACCCAGAGCGGGGACATAAACAACCGGGTCTTCGATCACGTGAAACAGCGAGACGGTCGCCCCAAAATTCCGAGCAAGCTCAAGCGCGTAATCGGTGGCTTCCCTGGCTGGTCCGCTGAAATCCGTCGGCACGAGAATGTGGTTGATTTTCATCGATTCGTCTCCGGTTGGAACAGAACGGGGGCGGGCATAACCATTGCTTCAGAGCCGTTCCGTCAACTCTATGAACGGTCAAACGTCGCAATGATCCGATGAGCGTGGTCTGCATCCCTGGCTCGCGTCAGCAGACTGATACTGAGTACGCCGGACAGGCCAGCCTGATTCTCGCCCTCGATCCAGCAGCTGATTCCTTCCCGCTGCAGACTGGCTTTGATGATCTCCGCGACGTTCGGATCAGTGACAGTGTAGACTTCGACCAATTGCATGTCGGTCGAAGGTTCATTGTGCGTTCCAGAAGCTGAAGTAGCCATCTCATTGTCCCCGTGCATGGAGCAAACAACTACGGGACACCCTGACGGGTATCGCCTTTCGAAAGACCTGAAAGCAAACGGCGTACCGCAGACCGTTCACGACACGCCCGGAGTGGCCAGGCACAAGAAATCGGCCCTTTAGTCGCTATACATGGAAAGATGCGACACTTGCAGTCGAATTCTGGACGCAAGATCTTTGCCCCGCCTCGATATCGAGCAACTCTAACGGCCATTTACGCACACTGCGTCCGGAATGTCACAGCGGCAGAGGCCAGCAACTTCAATTCACCCTGCCACGTCCAAAAGCAGTCCGTCGAAATGCGTTGTCGGCAGAAGATCGCTTCACAATTACTGCGGTTCGGCAGAATGATTCGTGCGCAGGTAGATAATCCAGTAGATGACTCCAACCAGCACGCCGCCGCCAATGATGTTTCCGATCGTGACCGGCAACAGGTTCTTCAAGAGAAACGCGGACCACGTGATGTCGGCGAAGTCTGCGGGCGAGTTGCTGACCGTTGACCAGAACATGCCCGACGCACCGCATTGAATGAGCCATGCCACCGGCACAAAGTACATGTTGGCAATACTGTGCTCGAAGCCTGCTGCGACGAAGCATGCGATAGGCGGGACTATCGCCAGGATGCGGTCGGTCGTGGATCGCGCGCTGAATGTCAGCCAGACGGCCAGACAAACCAGCAGGTTGCAGAGAATCCCCAGACAGACGGCCTGCAGAAATCCAAATTGCAGCTTGCCCTGCGCGATCTTCAACGCGGTAAGCCCCACGCTGCCAGAACCGAACTCGTGGTGGCCGCTGAAGTAAACCAGGCCCGCGATCCCAACCGACCCGGCAAAGTTTCCCACAAAGACAATCGCCCAGTTCCTCAACAGAGCTGCCAGCGAAATACGGCGACTCGCCCAGGCCATGACGATCAGACTGTTTCCGGTAAAAAGCTCTGCTCCGCCCACGACAACCAGGATCAGCCCCAACGAGAACACCGTTCCGACAATCAGGCGCTGGACACCGTAAGGGACCACTCCTGAAGTACCGGCGGCGGCAGTCGTCGCAAAAACAGCTCCCAGAGCAATGAACGCTCCAGCCAGGACTGCGAGCATAAACATCGAAAATGCATCCATCCCGGCTTTTCGTACGCCGATATCTTCGGCCTTCTTCGCCATATCAGGAGGCAGTAGAGCATCCATTCAAAAATCCCAGTCTGCGGAAAAGTCGGCGAACTGAAACGTTGCGACAAGACTTTTCCCAAGGAACGTCGCCTTACCTCTAACTTCGCGATTCAGTGATTGTCCTCAAGTCACTGAATTATTCCCTTGGCGAATGGCGTGCCGATGTCCCGGAACTGCTGCCATTGTCGGTTTGCCCCGGCATCTCCGACGGCAACTCCCCTTGAGAAAGCGCACCAATACAGCACACTTACTGATCACTTCGAGCGGATCGGCACACTCAAAGCCGCCATCGCGTTTTCCAATTGCCGTTTTCGTCGCTCAGCAGAATGGCACACCGCTTGCGTTCATTCATTTTCGGTTACCCCTACGTCAACAACAGGAGCAGTGTCATGTCATTGTCAGTCGGTCGAATCCTCGCAGCAGCGGATTTCAGTGAAACGTCAGACAAGGCCTTCGATTACGCGCTGTCGCTGGCGAAAGTTTTCGAGGCCGAAGTCGTCGTTCTGCACGTTCTGCAGGAACCGATTCTCTATCAGGCGGAGACGGCTCAGAAGTACCGCGACGCTTTTGAACGAAAGATGCAGGACAAGCTTGATGCCATGCTTCATCGGCACACCTGTGAGGGCGTCAAAGTAACGACCGTCATGAAGCCGGGAGCTCCGTTTGTCGAGATCATCCAGTTCGCTCAGGACGAGAATGTCGACCTGATCGTCCTGGGAACTCATGGGCACGGACCAATCCAGCACATGCTGATGGGAAGCGTGGCTGAGAAAGTTGTTCGAAAGGCAAAGTGCCCCGTCCTGGTCGTTAGACCGGATCAGAACCAGTTTGTCTCGGCGTAAAGCAGTCGGCTGCGGCCCCACCGCCAGGTGTCAACCAGAGTTCGAATTCAAGGAATCAACTCAGCTTCTTCGAAGGAGACAATAGTTATGGCCAGCCTTCAGACATCAACAACAACCGCTGCCGATGTCATGAACCGTAACGTTGTAACGCTCGATGCAAGGGCGTCGTTGCACGACGCGATGCAGATCATGACCGAGCATCATGTGAGCGGCGTGCCGGTCGTCGATCAGCAGGATCAGTGCATCGGTGTAATCTCAACTTCCGATGTTGTGTCCTTTATCGAGGCCGATCTTGAAGCACTGGAGAGCGAAATCGTTCGTACCGAAAACTGGTTCAACCCGGAAACTCAAAAGTGGGAAGAGTCCGTGTTCTCATCAGAATTGCTCGGCGAATACGACGCGGTGCCGGTTTCTGACGTAATGACGAGCAACCCGCTGACCGCGCTTCCGACTCAGTCCATTGCCAACGTCGCTCGCCTGATGAAGTCTCGCGGAATTCATCGAGTCTTCGTCGTCGATGAGGAGAAACGATTGCAGGGAGTCATCTCAGCATTCGACTTCGTACAACTTGTTGCCGGAAACTGAATACGTGCCTGTTTCAACTATGGAAACGGAATTTTCGGCAAGTGAGGCCACGCCCGATCTGTTTGGACGTGTTGTGAGCATTCGTGGCAGCGTCGTCGATGCCATGTTCGAGCAGCGATTGCCTGAGATTCATGAAATGCTGACAGGACGATCCGGTGAGATTCGGATCGAAGTCATCAGTCAGCCAGATGAATCGACCGTGCGTGGAATTGCATTGACGCCGACTCGTGGACTGGCCCGGGGTGACGAACTTATCGCGAGCGGGCAGTCGTTACAGGTGCCTGTCGGAGAATCACTGCTCGGGCGCATGTTGAATGTGTTCGGTGAGCCGATTGATGGCAAAGGAAAACTGACAGACGATTCACTGAAGAAACGCAGCGTGCATCAGCAACCGCCCGCATTGACGGACCGGTCAACCCGATCAGAGATCTTTGAAACCGGCATGAAAGCCATCGACCTGCTGGTCCCTTTGGAACGCGGCGGCAAGGCTGGATTGTTTGGTGGGGCAGGCGTTGGCAAGACGGTTCTCATTACCGAGTTGATTCACAACGTCGTTGGAAGCCACCATGGAGTCAGCCTGTTCTGCGGAATCGGCGAGCGCTGCCGCGAGGCAGAAGAACTGTACCGCGAAATGCAGCAGACCGGCGTGCTGGACAACACCGTGCTCGTCTTCAGCCAGATGAACGAACCTCCGGGTGCTCGATATCGGGTCGGCCACACGGCGTTAACAATGGCCGAATACTTTCGCGACGACCGGCAGCAGGACGTGCTGTTACTCATCGACAATATCTTCCGCTTCATTCAAGCAGGTACCGAAGTCTCTGGCCTGATGGGCGAACTGCCGTCGCGAGTCGGTTATCAGCCAACACTGGCATCAGACATTGCCGAACTGGAAGAACGCATCTGCACAACTGGCTCGGGCGCGATCACCTCGGTGCAGGCGGTCTACGTTCCAGCCGATGACTTCACCGACCCGGCGGCGGTGCACACGTTTGCCCACCTGTCCGCCTCAATCGTTCTCTCTCGTAAAAGGGCATCCGAAGGACTCTATCCCGCGATCGACCCGCTGCAGTCAAGTTCGAGCATGCTGCTGCCATCGATCGTTGGCGCGAAGCATTACTCAGTGGCCCAGGCCGTGCGACAAACGCTGGCACAATATGAAGAGTTAAAAGACATCATCGCGATGCTCGGATTGGAAGAACTCTCACGTGACGACCGCCGGACCGTGAGCAGGGCTCGTCGGCTGGAGCGATTTCTGACGCAGCCATTCTTCAGCACTGAACAATTTACGGGAACTCCGGGGCGATCAGTGTCGCTGCCGGATGCAATTTCCGGGTGTGAGCGGATTCTCAACGATGAGTTCAACAATCGTCCAGAACGGTCTCTGTACATGATTGGGAACATTGACGAGGCCGTCTAATTCGAATTCCGGCGGAACCCAATGAAAGGCCCGAAGATGCGACTGCGAGTGCTTTTGCCGGCAAATGTGCTGCTCGACGAAACGGTGACAAAGATTGTTGCCGAAGCCATCGACGGTTCGTTCTGCCTGCTGCCAAAGCATCGCGATTTCGTCACATCACTGGTGCCAGGCATCCTGTCGTTTCTTCACGAATCCGGAGCCGAGTCTTTTGTCGCTGTGAGCGAAGGCGTGCTGACGAAGTCCGGCGATGAGGTGCTCATTTCCACCCGCCGAGCGAGCCGGAGTGAACGACTCGACGAACTGCAACAGGTTGTGCAGAACCTGTTTCAGACTCTCGATGATCGAGAACGTGTTGCGCAGGCGGTCATGGCTCGCCTCGAAGCCGACTTCATGCGACGGTTGCTGGCTCTCGAAGAGGAACCGCATGTCTGATAATGGCGTTCAAGACAATGCCGATTCGAAACCGAACGAATCCATATCAGTCAATCGGCACGAAAGTCGCACTGAAATGGAACGGGCAATTGCTGAAAAACAGCTTCGACGCCTCCGGTCGCGCCAACTCAGTGCACAGACAGCCTGGTTTGGACTCGGCATGTTCGGCGTTATCGGCTGGTCGATATCAGTCCCGATGGTTGTCGGAATCGCGATTGGCTTATGGGTCGACTCATGGTTTGAATCTCAACGGTCGTGGACGTTGATGCTCATGGTGCTGGGAATTGCTTTTGGTTGTGTGAATGCCTGGTCGTGGATTCATCGTGAGTCAATCGCGCGAGACCAGACCGACATGCGAAAACAGAACGAGGCAAACAAAGATCAGACGGGAACGATATGAGTGACGTAAAGGCCACGTTGCTGCAAAGTGCTGCGGAACTGTCGACAGGGTTCGTTGTGGGAGTCCTGCTCGGTCTGACATTTTTCGGCGGACTGTGGTGGACGACGCAACGACTGATGAGCAGCCACTCCCCGGCACTGCTGATTTTCACAAGCCTGCTTCTACGAATGGGTGTGCTGGCTGTCGGGCTGTTCGCGATGACGCAGGTTGGCGCAGGTGCCGTGGTCGCGGCTGGTTGCGGTGCGTTGCTGGTTCGGTGCTGGATGATTCGCGTTGCTGGTCGACAGTCGACGGGAGCGCATCCATGAGCAATCCTGCGATGAATCCAGATCAACCGCTATGGCAATGGGGGCCAATTGTTCTTAACGCCACGATACTCTGGACCTGGGCGGTGATGGGGGTGATGTCCTTCGGAGCGTGGCTCATTACGCGGGAGCGTTGCGAGCCACAAAGGCCATCTCGACGTCGGCTCTCTCTGGAAGTCGTCGTCACAGCACTGCAGAAGCAGATCCGCGACGTTAGCCAGCAGGAGTCGGGACCGTACCTGTCCTTCATCGGGACGTTGTTTCTGTTTATTGCCGTTGCGAATCTGCTGAGTATTGTGCCGGGCTATGTCTCACCAACGTCGTCGCTGTCGACAACAGCTGCTCTGGCTGCGTGCGTGTTTCTGGCAGTTCCTCTGTACGGAATTCGGCGGCTCGGAACGGGGCGTTACCTGAACCAGTATCTACAGCCGTCCGTGTTCATGCTTCCGTTCAATGTGATCGGCGAGTTGTCCAGAACGCTCGCCCTGGCCGTTCGCCTCTACGGAAACATGATGAGTGGCGCCATGATCGGTGCAATGCTGCTGGCGTTCGCTCCGTTGTTTGTCCCGGTTGTTATGCAGTTGTTCGGGCTGCTCACGGGAACGATTCAGGCTTGGATTTTCGCGATTCTGGCTATGGTTTACATCGCATCCGCAACTCAGGTTCACGAAAGTCGCGAGGTTTAGTCATGTCCGATTCCGCAGTCATTGCCGTTGCTTCCATTCTGGGAGCGGCGTTTTCCATCAGCATCGGATCAATTGGCCCGGCACTGGGAGAAGCCCGGGCGCTTGCCCAGGCACTCGCCGCAATCGCCCAGCAGCCGGACGAAGCTAACACGATAACGCGCACCCTGTTCGTTGGAATGGCGATGGTCGAGTCGACGGCAATCTACTGCTTCGTCGTCGCGATGATTCTGATTTTCGCCAATCCATTCTGGGATGCAGTGACAGTTACTCCTTAAGGGAACCTCTAACAGAAGCCGAGCAACGCTCATCACTTCGGCCAGTGAAGTTAGCGTTGATCCGCATCTGTGAACGGTGCTTCACCCGAAAACAATGAATATCGACTGGTTCACATTCGCGGCTCAGATCATCAACTTCCTGATTCTGCTCGCTCTGCTGAAGCGGTTTCTTTATGGACCGATTCTGAAGGGGATTGCTGAACGGGAGGCTGAGGTCGCCTCACGCTTCGAACGTGCAGAAATTGAACGATCCGCTGCGGAAGCCGCAAAGCTCGACTTCGATGCCCGCACGGAAGAACTCACACACGCCAGACAAAGGATGCTGGCCGAGGCGACTGGCGAAGTCGAGCAGTGGAAACGTGAGCAGATCTCCAATGCGAGGGAGGAAGTTGCAAATGCACGAGCCGACTGGTTCCATCAACTAGGCCGCGAAAGGCAACAGCTCCAGGACCGGCTTCTTGAACAGTACCGGATGCACGCGCTGAAGCTGGCTGACGGTGTGGTCAGGTGTCTCGCCGATGCGGAAAGCCAGTCAGTCATCGTCGGCGCCTTCATCAGAAACTTTCAGAAATCAAAAGTGTCACCCCGTCTCGCGACAACAGATCAGCCCAACGGTCTGGACCAGGCCGTCATCGTTCGCTCCGCCTTCGAACTGACGGACTCCCAGCAGACGGACATCCAGGAAGTCCTGATCGCCTCGGGCGTTGATCCGGCAACCATTCAGTTTCGTCGAGACGAGTCACTGATCTGCGGTATCGAAGTTCGCACGGAACATCACGAAGTCTCATGGAATGCGCGGGAGTCGTTGACGTTTCTTGCCGGTGAGTTCAACCGCGATCTGGATGAACTGCTCGCTTTGCCGCACGATTTGATCGCGGATGCGGAGCCGGCACATGCCAGGTAAATCTGCCTCAACCAACCTTCCGGTTAACCTTGAGACCGACAAACTGAATCAAGCTGTCGACGTCTGCCTGTCGCGCCTGCAGGCTCACGTGCAGTCTCTACTCCCCGTTGAAGTCGGCACCGTGACGTCCGTTTCGCGAGGGGTCGTGCGTCTGTCCGGTCTACCGCAAATCGCCTCAGAAGAGCTGGTGCGTTTTCCGCACGAACAATTCGGCATGGCGTTCAATCTGGATGAGCGCGAAGTCGGCGTCATTCTGCTGGATGATTCAGGCAATCTGCATGCGGGAGCCGATGCGCGACGTACGGGGCGAGTTTTAGACGTGCCGGTCGGCAATGAATTGATTGGTCGCGTGATTGATCCACTCGGACGCCCACTGGACGAACTTGGCCCGGTCAACACAAAGCAGCGATTGCCGTGCGAGCGTGATGCCCGACCGATTATCCAGCGTGCCCCGGTGACCACTCCGTTGCAGACGGGAATCAAAGTCATCGACGCACTGATTCCCATCGGGCGCGGGCAGCGTGAATTGATTCTCGGAGACCGCCAGACCGGTAAGACGGCCATCGCTCTCGACACGATTGTGAATCAGAAATCACACGGAGTACTTTGTATCTACTGCTCGATCGGGCAGCAGAACAGTACCAACGCCAGAATTATCAATGAACTGAAAATGCGCGGCGCGTTCGACTTCAGTCTGGCGATTGTTGCCGGCGCCGATTCTCCGCCGGGCCTGCAATTCATTGCCCCCTACGCAGCCACATCGATTGGTGAGTGGTTCATGGAACAGGGACGGGACGTGCTGGTTGTGTACGACGATTTGACGACGCACGCCCGTGCCTACCGGGAACTGTCACTCCTTCTGCACCGTCCTCCCGGGCGAGAGGCGTTTCCCGGCGACATCTTTTATCTGCATTCTCGGTTGCTCGAACGGGCAACTCATTTACGGGATGAATTCGGTGGTGGTTCGTTATCGGCGCTGCCCATTGCCGCGACCGAGGCGCAAAACGTTTCGGCATACGTTCCGACGAATCTGATCTCGATTACCGATGGGCAAATTTATTTGTCACCCCATTTGTTTCAAAAGGGTGTTCTGCCGGCCGTTGACGTTGGCCGTTCAGTTTCACGAGTCGGTGGCAAGGCTCAGTTTCCAGCCTATCGAGCCGTCAGTGGCAGCCTTCGCCTGGCCTATTCGCAGTTCGAAGAACTGGAGACCTTCTCTCGCTTCAGCAGCCGACTGGACCATGAAACCCGAACAGCGCTCGAACGAGGTCGTCGCGTGCGTGAAGTCTTGAAGCAGCCTCAGTGGCAGACGCTACCCGTTCCCGAGCAGCTCGTCTCACTTCTGGCAGTCAGCAGCGGCCTGTGTGACAGCCTCTCGATCGACTCAATCAGCAAGGCCGAACAGGTCGCGCAGGCTGCGACTCGCGATGCTCTGCCCGAACTATGCGAAGCAATCGCTGCCGGCAAACGGCTGTCGGAGGAAGATCGCACATCAATCGAGAATGTCATCAGGGCAGCGCTGGCTGAATTGACGACAGCGTCCGTTGAGGTGAAGTAATGCCAGTCACACTTGAAACTTTAAGCCGCCAGATCGACAGCGCCGAAGATCTGGGGTCGGTTGTCCGCACAATGAAGACACTTGCCGCCGTCAGCATTCGGCAATACGAGGAAGCTGTCGAGTCTCTCCGCGATTATCGCCGGAACGTGGAAAATGGCCTGCGGATGCTGCTGTGGGATTCCCGCGCGTCCGATTTTCGCGACGAAAGTCAGGAGCATGAACTGGCTGTCGTGTTCGGTTCAGACCAGGGGATGTGCGGGCAATTCAACCAGCAGATTGTGGCATTCGTCGTCGAGCGTTTCTCGGGATTGGCCAATGACGATGCCGGAAACACAGCCGCAACAAGTCGCGAGACTCCTGTTCTCGTTGCTGTCGGGCATCGCTGCGCGTCGCTACTCGAAGAAGCAGGTTTTCGTGTCGAAGCCAGTCTGCCGGAAGCTGGTTCCGCTGGAACAGTGATCGATTGTGTGCAGGACGTGCTGACGAAAATCGACTTGATTCGCCAGAAACGGGGAACCAACCGGGTGGCTCTGTATTTCTCGCAACGGGCGACCGCAACGCTGACCGAGCCGCATCGAACGCAAGTGTTGCCAGTAGAGTTGCGACGTTTCGCAGGACACTGGAGATCGCATCGCCAGACACGCTCACTACCAATGCACACCGTCGCAACCGGAGAATTGCTGATGTCGCTGCAGCGTGAGTACCTGTTCGTCTCACTGTTCCGAGCCTGTGCCGAATCGCTGTCCAGCGAAAACGCGGCGAGAATTCAGTCCATGCAATCAGCCGAACGCAATATCACCGAACGGTTGACGGAACTCCGTTCCGAGTTCCACCAGTCTCGCCAGACATCCATCACTGAAGAACTGCTCGACGTCGTCAGTGGCTTCGAGGTGCTGCGGCGTAAGGGTCAGGACGCATCCGATTCCTGAGCGACCGCCGGTTCGGGAAACTCGATTGGACACTGGAAGCCTTCCGGCTTGATGGCAAGTACGGAGCACGTCAGATGCGAGAAAACCCGTTCAGCCGTGTTTCCGATCAGAAGTCCAGAGATGCCAGAGCGGCCCTGAGTCCCCATGACAACAAGGTCCGTTGACAGTCGATTTACGGCATCCTGAATCACGGAATGGGGCCGACCGGTGGCGATATGCCGATGTGCCAGGTCAATCGCATCTTCAAGACCAGCGTCCGATAGCGAATCCTTAAGGTCTCGCTGGGCGTCAGCCTGGATCCGTGCCCGGTACGCTTCCACTTCCGCGACGGGCACGACCAGATGATGCATCGCGGCTTCCAGATCGTGCTCGACGGCGTGCAGGACGTGCAGTTCCGCTCCAAATTGTCTGGCCAGCGAATAGGCCAGTTTCAGAGACTCCGCAGCTGTTTCTGAAAAGTCAGTGGGAGCCAGAATGGAGCGAACGACTCCGGCCTCGGCGGGCGATGTTACCCAGACGGGACAAGGGCACTTGCGAATGAGACGTCGCCCAGTATTACCCAGCAGAACGCGTCCAAGTGCGTGTTGCTGGTGGCTGCCAACGAGTACCAGGTCAAACTTTGACTCGACAACTTCCCGGATCAATTGGTACCACGGCTTCCCGCCTGTTCGAATTTCAGCGGCCTCAATCCCCGCCGACCGGGCTTCTTCGACCAGCCCTGCCATCCGCTCCGCAGCCTTGCCATTAAGACAGTCAATCAGATCCTGGTAACGCCTCATTTCCTCAAGATTCCGTGCGTCCGACGTGAGGTCAAGGCACGGCATCAGTGATGAAAGAAACGTTACCCTGGCCGATGTTCGAGCAGCCAGCCAGAGTGCCTTGTCGATTGCCGCACGCGTGCTCGCGGACAGCTCAATGTCGATCAGACTTTGCCCGTCGCACAGGTCGACGCCGACTAAAATGTTCTGAAAACGGTCCACGTTCGTTGCTCCGAGTTTTTTGCTCCGAAGAGTTATTCAATCCCTGTAATGGCAGAACCAACGTGTTCAGCAACGACCGTGCCACGTCCGAGAAGCCTGTCACACACTCGGATCCGAGGCTCCAGCGTGCGTATCTGCCCGCAGTGTGCAACACGGGCCGATCACCGGAAGTTTTGCCCCGAACCAGCCGATTCCTTTCGCTCTGAGCGGCTCTAAGCGGAAAAATACTCCAGTTATCAACACGGCACACCGCTTGCTTCGTGCTTTGAGTGGCTCTTCGAATCACGCAAACTGAAGAGCATCCGTATTCAACCGTAAGGTTCGCAGGGAGATGCCATGAAGCTGACCTTCTTAGGGGCCAATCGGCAGGTGACGGGGTCGCGATACTGCCTCGAAGCCAACGGTGCCCGCCTCATGATCGACTGCGGCCTTGTCCAGGAGCGAGCGTTTCAGGATCGAAACTGGGAACCTTGTTCCATCGATCCGAAATCGTTTGATGCGCTGCTGATCACGCACGCCCATATTGACCACATCGGGCTCGTACCGAAGTTTGTGAAAGACGGGTTCCGCTCCACAATCTATGCGACGCATCCGACCGTCGCTCTGGCCGACGTGATGCTGCGGGATTCAGCGAAGATTCAGACGGAGGACGCTGAGTACAAGAGGCGGCGGCATCGGAAGGAAGGACGTCGAGGCCGCCATCCGGAAGTGCCACTTTACGTGGTTGATGATGTCGTCAGAACGCTGCCGCTGTTTGAGGGCGTCGACTATCTCACCCCCGTTCGTATCGCCGAAGGAATCACCGCGACGTGGCATGACGCGGGGCACATTCTGGGTTCGGCGATGATTGAAATCGCGGTTACGGAAAACGGTCAGACTCGAACGATCGTTTTCTCTGGCGACATCGGGCAACCCGGCAAGCCGCTAATCAGCGATCCGTCGACGTTCAAACACGCCGACTACGTCATTATGGAGTCCACCTATGGCGAGCGTGACCACGCCAGAGACGGCAACATTGAAGATCAATTGGAGGTGATCATCCGGGAAACGGTTGGTCGCGGCGGCAATGTGGTGATCCCCGTTTTTGCGGTCGAGCGTGCTCAGGAATTGATGTACTACATCAGCCGACTGGTTCATGCCAATCGAATTCCCGACATCCCCATCTTCCTCGACAGCCCGATGGCTTCGGACGTGACGAACATTTTTCGAAAACATCGCCACTGGCTGGACGACGAGACTCGCGAGCTGATCAGTTCCAAAGAGCCACCGCTGCAGTTTCCCGGTTTGAAGATCACTCGATCGACCGAAGAATCAATCAGCATCAACCGAATCATCACACCGTGCATCATCATGGCGCCGGCCGGGATGTGTAATGCCGGGAGGATCAAACATCACCTGCGGCTGAACATTGGACGCGACGAGTCCACCATTCTGTTTGTCGGTCATCAGGCCAAAGGCACTTTGGGCCGACGAATCCTCGACGGCGAGCGTGAAGTGAGAATTCTTGGTCGAACACGGCGCGTCTATGCGAAGATCCATAGTATCGACGGGCTGTCGGCCCACGCCGATCGGAGCGGACTGATCAACTGGCTGAGCCATCTGGAAACTCCCCCGCGCCGACTGTTTCTGACACATGGTGAAGAAGACGCCTCGCTGGCTCTGGCGCGAACAATTCGCGATCGACTTGGTTGGGAAGCGACCGTTCCGGAGTACTCTTCCGTTGTGGACCTCGATGACGAACCGGTGGCTCGAACGGTGCAGATTGCCAAACCCCATCCGGTGGCAGGCACAGCACTGTCCGCCACTGAGCCTGCAGCAACGGCTGCGTGTTCGCCCACGGCCGACTTTGAATTCTTTGACAGCTCGATTCGCCCCGGTACCGGCTTTCTGCACGAAGATCCCTGGCGGGTGTTTCGCATGCAGAGCGACACTATTCAGGGCATCGATGTCATGGCACGAGCCCTTGAAGGAACGAGGCGGTCGGTGGCCGTCTTTGGAAGTGCCCGGCTGGCGGAAGACGATCCGGTGTACCAACTCACGCGAGAGACGTGTCGTCGACTCGGTGAATGCGGCTTTGCCACAATCACCGGAGGCGGGCCAGGCGTCATGGAAGCGGCAAACCGAGGCGCTCGTGATGCGCATGCACTCTCAATCGGCTTGAACATTGACCTGCCGCACGAACAACGGCTCAACCCGTACTGCGATGTCAGCTACACCTGCCGCTACTTTTTTGTTCGAAAGATGCTGTTCGCGAAGTATGCGCGTGCGTTCGTCATCTTTGCCGGTGGGTACGGCACGATGGACGAACTGTTCGAAGCCCTCACGCTGATTCAAACCGAGCGGCTTGCAGGCTTCCCCGTAATTCTGGTTGGCAGTGACTACTGGAACCCGCTCGTGCACTGGCTCAGAGCGACGATGTACTCGCACGGCTGCATTTCTGAGACAGACTTAAGCCGGTTCGTCGTACTGGACTCACCAGAAGAAGTCGTCACGATGCTTGAGACGTGCATTGGTACCAACGGTCATTCGGCTCCGGAAGCTGCTGACTCTTCACTGAGGGAAACGACAGAAGCATGATCAATCTCGGCGCAACGCCGTGGCACACGCTGGGGCGCGACCAGACGCTGTCGAAACTCGAATCGGACGCGACAACCGGTTTGTCCGTCGGGCAGGTGCGCGATCGCCAGGAACAGTTCGGCCCTAACGAACTGGTCGATTCCGAATTGCGCGGTCCGCTGCTCATCCTGTGGGAACAGTTCTATAACTCGATGATTCTGCTGCTGGCTGTGGCGGCGGTCGTTTCATTGATGCTGGATGAACATCGTGATGCCATCGCAATTGTTTGCATCATCGTGCTTAACGCCGCGCTGGGGTTCGTACAGGATTTCAGGGCGGAACGCGCGCTCGCGGCGCTGAAGAAACTGAGCGTTCCCCGAGTGCGGGTTCGTCGCGGCGGCGCTGTCTCTGAGACTGAGTCGACCGACCTCGTACCAGGCGACATTGTGCAACTGGAAGCCGGAAATAAAGTGCCGGCGGACTGTCGGTTGCTCGAATCATCAAGTCTGAAGACGCAGGAAGCCGCGTTGACGGGAGAGTCCGACTCGATCGAGAAACAGACTGCCGAGTTGCACGACACTGACGCCGGGATAGGCGACCGAACCAACATGATCTGGATGGGCACGGCAGTGACGTACGGCCACGGCACGGCCGTGGTCGTTTCGACGGGAATGGCGACCGAGCTTGGCAGCATCGCGAACTCATTGCGGAATGTGCGTCCCAAACCGACGCCGTTGCAGTTGCGGTTGGGACAACTCGGTCGCTCGCTAGCCGTGGCGGCCGTCGTGATCGTCGCCGTCGTCTTTGTCATGGGCCTGCAACGTGGCGAGGATCCGAAGCTCATGCTGATGACGGCGCTTAGCCTGGCGGTCGCCGTCGTGCCCGAAGGTCTGCCGGCGGTGGCAACGGTTGCTCTGGCTCTGGGGGCACGACGCATGTTTCAGCGGAACGCGCTCATCAGAAAACTGCCGGCAGTCGAGACGCTGGGTTCCGTCACCATGATCTGTTCCGACAAAACCGGAACGCTGACTCAGAACCGGATGACGGTCACCGTGCTGGACGTCGCCGGCTCGCGACTGAAATTGCCTCAGCCCGCCAGCAGAGATAACAGCGGTGGCCTGTTCTCAGAGAAAACTCTTGACGAGATCGCTGAGAACTCAGCTCTCACGCTGTTACTGACAACCGGGTGCCTGTGCAACGACTCTGAGCTGGCCTCGGACTCATCCAGCACTGAGGCTGAGGCCCTCCTCGGCGAACCCACCGAAATCGCGTTGTCGGTTGCTGCCGCGCGAGCCGGATTGCTGCAACCGGAGCTGCTGCAATTGTTTCCTCGCGTCGGTGATGTGCCCTTTGATTCCAATCGCAAACGGATGACAACAATCCATCGCGGAAGTCGTCATCCGCCATTGGAAGGCCAGGCATCTTCGCTGACGACGACCTTGCCACTGCTGGACCTCGACGAGACAGACGCCGTCGCCTTCACGAAGGGTGCAGTAAGCAGCGTTCTCGGAGTGTGCAGCGACGTCTGGGACCAGGACGAGGTTCGCACACTGGACGACGCATGGCACCAGCGAATTCTGGCAACGAGTGACGAACTCGCCGCTCAAGGAATGAGAGTACTCGGGTTCGCCTTTCGACCACTTGATGATGTTCCTGCAGCCGGAAGTGAAGTCACCGTTGAGCAGCAGTTGATTTTTGTGGGACTGATGGCCCTGATCGACCCGCCTCGCCCCGAAGTTCGCGACGCGGTCGCCCGCTGTCGTGCAGCGGGAATTCGCCCCGTGATGATAACCGGCGACCACCCGCTGACTGCAGCCTGCATCGCCGCCGACCTGGGACTTACAACTGGTGGACCGTCCGGCGGCACCGCAGCAGATTCTCCCGTGGTGACGGGTCAAGAACTCGTCGGCAAAACCGCAGACGATCTGCAATCGGTCGTCGAAGACACGACGGTTTACGCACGAGTGGCACCCATCGATAAGCTGCACATTGTACAGGCGCTGCAGGCGAACGGGCACGTGGTGGCCATGACCGGAGACGGAGTCAACGACGCGCCGGCGTTGCGGCAGGCACACGTCGGAGTGGCGATGGGAATCGTCGGGACGGACGTTTCGAAAGAAGCGTCGGAGATGATTCTGCTCGACGATAACTTCGCGACAATTGTTAACGCCGTCGAAGAAGGCCGCATTGTTTACGACAACATCCGCAAGTTCATTCGCTACACGATGACCAGCAACGCCGGTGAGATCTGCGTCATGGTGCTCGGTCCATTTTTCGGGATGCCACTCCCGCTGCTGCCACTGCAGATTCTGTGGGTCAACCTGGTCACTGATGGTCTTCCTGGACTGGCTCTGGCAGTCGAACCCGGCGAACGCGGAACGATGAGCCGGCCTCCGCATCTTCCAGGCGAACACGTTCTTGGTCGAGGTATGAGCATCGACATTGTCTGGATCGGCCTGCTGATGGGATCGGTGTCGCTCGTTGCAGGCTGGTGGTTCCACGGCGACGGCAGCGGCCCGGACAGTCACTGGCGAACTGCCGTCTTCACGGTATTGACGATGTCTCAAATGGGAAACGCACTCGCGTGCCGCGCCGAACGCGACTCGCTTCTTGCCATCGGCGTCTTCTCGAACCCGACGTTGATTGGAGCCGTCCTGCTGACTCTGGCCCTGCAACTGGCCGTGATCTATCTGCCACCGATGCAGACATTATTCCGCACAGAAGCTCTTTCGATCGTAGAGTTGATCGGGTGCCTTGCTCTGAGCACAACCGTCTTCTTCGCTGTTGAAATGAAGAAGGTAATATTCAAAGCCTCCCGCCCTGCCCTTCCCCGGTCGTAATTCACGTCCCAAAGAACCGCCGGGCGTTAAACCCGCCTCGACCAGTGCTTTCGCGGAATCGTTGCCACAATTGTGATGATGCGGATCGTTGCTGAAGTCAGTACACCGACGATCGCAGCTTGCAGCGTGTGCTGCTCGACGGAGTATCGACGCTGTCGCACACGTTTCATGCCCTGGGACTTCGAGGGTTCTTTCGAATTCTTGATCAGGCGTGTATCTATCTGTTGATCGCCGGGGCCGTTCGCGCCGATGGCGGTGTTGATCCTCGGGCACAGCTGGTAGTGGCTCAATCTTGTCGCTCAACTTCTTCGCGCTGTACGAGCAGTACGTTTCCGATTCCAGTTACCAGTCCGCTCTATACGACCGAGCGACGATCGGTCTTCGTCCTGGTTAGACCATTTTCCTGGTTTCTGTGCAGGAGCTGGTACCCGGAACAGCCATTGTTTCCTTTGTGGCCCTCCTGCAGAACGCTGAAATCGAATTCCGAAAGTGCCCTGGCCGCTGATTTGTAACTCCTGGCCCTTTCTCAGGTCTTCTGCCGTCAATTCGGTATGTCGATTGCTCTATTCTTCCGTGTTCCCGGTTCTCACTTAAGAATGGATGAGGTGTCCGATGTACTGGTTGCCCCGTAAGAATGTGCTTGTACCAACGGACTTTTCGACCGCGTCTGTCGATGCGATGCATACGGCTCTGGCAATGGTCGAATACGGGCACTGCGTGCACGCGCTGCATGTGCTGGAACCGATTTCGGAAGAAATCATCGTTGGCGAATTGCCGCAGGAATTTCAGCCGGAGCAAGTCGAGGATGCCCGGCAACTGATCCGCCATGAACGTCTGAAGTCGTTTCTAACAGAACACGATCTTGACGGAGTCACCGTTGCCGTTCGGCCCAGTGACCCCGCACGGTCGATTACTCGCTACGCGCGAGAAAACGATATCGACCTGATCGTCATGGCCGCTCATGGCTATCAGGATGGCGAGCGAGTTTCGATGGGCACTGTGACCGAGCGGGTGCTGCATAACGCTGACTGCCCGGTGCTTGTGTTGCGTCCAGACGGACGAGTCCCCAGCAAACAGCCGCATGCAGGCGTTAGAGAAAATAATGGATTCTCCCCGGTGGAAAATCCGTCGCACGCTGCAACGACATCACCACATTAGTGCCCCGGCACGGGACTTCAGTCTTTAGCGGCTACTACTCGAAAAACGGCATACGAATTGCGGCTCCAGACTGCTGATTTGCCGCGACGGAGCGTGAACCGTTTTCGCGACGCAATGTTGAACGACGTATGTTGAGTTAAGCAAAAACAACACTCTGGAGAATCGTCTCATGTCCGGAACGTCTACAAACCCTTTGGCCGATCGCGAACGCTCGCTGGAAACTGCATTCTTTCGGAAAGTCGACGCGAAACTTCTTGAGAACCTGCGGTCGCGAATGGCCAGAGATCAGGCTATCGACAAACTGGCTGCTGACACCGGTATACATGATCAGCACGTGCTGCAGGAGTTGCTCGACCTGAACTTCACGCCGCAGAATCTACTGGCGCTGTGGCTGGTTCCATTGACGCAGGTCGCGTGGGCAGATGGCCGAGTCGAACCAGCCGAACGCGAAGCCGTGCTGCAAGCCTTGCAGAAGCACGGTTACTCGGAAAACAGCCCGGCATGGCATCTCCTGGAGTCATGGCTTGATCACAAACCATGCGACGAGGTGCTGGCGGTGTGGAAGGACTACGCTCGAGCCCTCGTGGAATCTGCTGGCGAAAAACGCGTGATCGCACTTCGGAACGACCTTCGCAATCGTGCCCGTGAAGTATCGCAGGCTGCTGGTGGAGTCTTCGGATTCGGCAAAGTCTCATGCGCTGAAGAGTCGGTAATTCAACAGATCGAAGACGCTTTGCGGCCAGAGTCCGATGTGTGACGAAATCTGGCATTCATAGAAGTCATGACGCCCAGGATTGAGACAATCGGCAGATCACGTCGGCTTCGCACGTGACGGCAGTGTCCGTTGTTTCGAAAATGATCAACTCTGATGCTGGCTCAAGTCGAATACCGGCTCACGAGTGGCTTCTGAGTCGGTCCTTGATTGCTGCCGCAAAACGGCGCCCCCCCTGCGTCGGAAAAATTAACTCGCAGCCCCGTTGCACGGAGTCCTACTGGTGATACCTCGCTTTCAGAACATTCTCGTGCCCGTTGACTTCACTGAGAAGAACTGGGCTGCTCTCGACATCGCCTTCGAAACAGCCGTGGTGAACAAGGCTGCGGTGACACTTCTGCATGTGATCGAGACCATCGACGATGGCGATTTTGACGACGATCCGGACGTCAGGGAGTTCTATCACCGCCTCAATGAGCGTGCGGAACGCGAGCTTGAGACAATGAGCCAGCGATTTACAGAAGCGGGAGTCAGCATTCAGCAGAAGATTCGGTTTGGTAAACGCATCTCGGAAATTGTCGGGTTCAGCATTGACCACCCGACCGACCTGGTCGTCATGAGTTCGCACCCGTTGGCCGATCGAAATCCGGCAGCCAGTATCGTAACGCTCAGTTATCAGGTGTCGCTGCTCTGTAAATGCCCGATTCTTCTCGTGAAGTAGTTATCGATTCTCCCTCTGTCATCACACGGAGTGGTTGTTTCTGCAAAGCGGCGAGACCTGAAACTTTCGCCTGGCTTTCGGCATGGGTGTTGCGTTGAAGGGCTTCGTGCCTTGAAACATTGAACCAGGAAACTCAATGCCCGATTCCGAACACGCGACCGCCGACGAATCCCGCATTCCGGATGTCGAGTCTGCCGCGCTCGCTGAATCGCTCGACCAGGCCGAAGAGCGGCTGTGGCAACAACATCGACTTATCTGGTGGGCGACTCTGCTTGGACCGTTGCTGACAACGGTCGCAATTCTTTCGGGTGTCTATGTCATCACCGGAGCTGATTACACGACGCGACTGCTCACAACGGCACTGACTGGTGTGCTTCTGTTTGGGCGGTTTATTATTCTGGGCGGACACGACCCGGAAGTCGCATCAGTGACCGGCCGTTTCTCATCAGGGCAGCTGTTCCTGATGGTCACATATCTCGATCTGATGGTCGGAATTCTACTGATCTTTCACGCGGGATTTCTGTTTCGCCTCCCCTGGTTCGGCTCACGAGCCGCTTCGCTCGTCGACGACGGACGATTTCTGATTCGTTCTCAACCCTGGATTCGCCGGGCGACATTTGCTGGCCTGGTTCTGTTCGTCGCGATTCCGCTGGCGGCGATGGGTAGCGTCGGAGGAACGATCTTTGGACGCATGCTCGGCGTGCAGCGAATTCGCATCTTCCTGGCCATTGTGCTCGGCAGCCTGCTGGGTAACGGAGTCATGTGGTACGGCTCGGATCTGATCAACCGGTTCGTCGATAAACACCACCCCGTTGTGAGGTTCGGCGGCGTCATACTGATTCTGTGCCTGATTGCCTTGATTGAGTTCCTGTATCGCCGCACCAAACGCTCGAACCTGCTTTCACCGTCGTCATGAGATGGCCGCATTCTGCGCGCCGACCGGCACACGGCGTGACAAAATGTCACACACCGAGACAGACTGGCCTTTGTTCTTCTGCGTCTCGTCAACTGGCACATGTTTCGCGTTCGGCATCGCTCGTTGTTCAATTCCCGATTGCGACCGGTGTCGACCGCTTAACGCCCAACATGAACCGGAGGCCAGCATCGTGGCCGATCAGATGCCAGATTCCAGGAGCATGAAACTTCTGCTCGTCGAAGATGACGAAGAGTTTCGCGAGACCTGCGCGCTGTGGATGTCTCGAAAAGGACATACCGTGACCGAGGCGCCCAATGCTCATGATGGATTGTTTCAGTTTTCGCAGAAGCAATTCGACGTGGCAGTGGTCGACCTCAACATGCCAGGAATGTCAGGGCTCGAACTGCTGGAACGAATCCGGTCCGAGAACGTCGAGACCGAGATCATCATGCTGACCGGCCAGGCAACGGTCGACACCGCCGTTCAGGCGATGAAGCTCGGAGCCAGTGACTACCTCAGTAAACCGTTCCCGCTTCCTGAACTGGAAAAACGCTGCCAGCTGGCGTGGGATCGCAGTCAGTTGAAGAAGGAAAACCGACAACTCAAGGCCGTCATCCAACGAAGCCGCCCGAGAATCCGAATGCTCGGCGATTCACCTCAGATGCAGCAGGTGCATCGGCTGATCGATCGCGCCGGCCCAACCGACAAAGCCATTCTCATTCAGGGAGAAAGCGGAACCGGTAAAGAACTCGTTGCTCGTGGTCTGCAAAGCTGCAGCCTGAGAGCGGACAAACCCTTCGTCACGATCAACTGCGCCGCCCTGCCAGAACAGCTCGTGGAAAGCGAACTGTTCGGCCACGAGAAGGGTTCGTTCACCGGAGCCACCTCCACCAATCCCGGACTCTTCGAAGTCGCAGACGGCGGCACGATCTTCATCGACGAAATCGGTGAAATGCCGCTGAGTCTGCAACCCAAACTGTTGCGGGTTCTGGAAGACGGATCGCTGCGCCGGGTCGGCTCGCATAAGGAACGCCGAGTTGACGTGCGACTGATCGCTGCCACAAACCGAGACCTTTCGGAAATGGCTGCCGAAGGACTCTTTCGCGAGGATCTTTATTATCGAATCAACGTCCTGACGATCGAGCTGCCGCCACTCCGAAACCGAACAGGCGACGTCCGGCTCCTGATCGATCACTTTCTCGGATCCAACTGGTCAATCAGCGACGAGGCTCGCCAGGCACTCGAAGGCTACCACTGGCCAGGCAACGTTCGACAACTCATTAACGTCATTGAGCGGGCGACAATTCTTGCACATGACGGGCGAGTGGAACTGAGTGATCTGCCGAGCGAAATCCTGAAACCTCAGGAGCAAACGTCAGGAACTGCCATGTCGCCTTCCACCGTAGTCAGTAGTCAGAAGCTCGAAGATCTCGAACGGGCACACGTGATCAACATCCTGCGGCAGAATTCGGGAAACAAAGCGCAAGCGGCCAGATCACTCGGCATCCACCGCCGTAAGCTTTATCGACTGCTGGAGCGATTTAACATAACCCCCGAAGAGATTCGTCAGTTCGAGAATACGCCATCACGCACCTGAGAAAGGAGCGAGCCATGAGCTGGTTGCCGAGGAAGACGATCGTTGTGCCAACCGACTTTTCTGAGCCGTCCGTCGAAGCCATTCGCACGGCAATGGAACTTGTGGAACAGCCCGCCAGCGTCCATGTCCTGCATGTGCTGGATGAAATGGAACACACGGCTCCAGCCGCCCTGTTCGGAGATTTCGACGACGAAGCGAGGAAGAAACGTGCAGGCGAATTTCTGAACGGGTTCCTGGAACGCCATGCGCTGACCGGGCTGACTGAACTCGTCGAGGTCGGCAACCCCGGAATGGTGATTTCTGACTATGCCAGACAGGCTGAAGCCGGTCTGATCGTCATGCCGTCCCATGGCCACCACGGCCTGCGGCGCATCCTGCTCGGTTCCGTCGCCGAACGAGTCCTCCGCCACGCAGAATGCCCAGTGCTGGTTCTGCGGCGCGCCGACAATGACTGATTGTGGCCGCACACAGGCAGACGACCTTCCAGTGACGTAGGCAGGGACGTGTCCCAGCTAAGCCGTTCTTAAAAATGCTGGGTCGAGCCCCAGCCTACGTCACCGATGCAGAAAAGCTCGCCGAGATTTGCCGGCGACATTCAAACATCGGGTGACTTATGCGCTGCGTGGCTGAGTCGGTCGCTCGCATGGCCAACCGCGACGATGAATGCACGGGGCGGTTCCAGGAAGGTCGTTACAAGTGTCAGCCGATTTTCGACCGAATGCAAAACTCCATCAGCGGCCGATGTGCGGATTGTCGCGCTGCGGCTGGTTATGGCGCGCTCTGTGAGTACAGAATCAGGGCCTCGCACGAGCGGCACCACATTTGCCAGGTGGGGAAGAAGTCTTGCTCTTCACTCACTTTCAGGAGATTGACAATGTCGCTTCGACGAAAACGTTTTCAGGTTGTGCTCGGCGTTCTGGTGCTCGCAACGGCTGGTGGATTTCTGTGCGTCTCTCAGCACGAGTCACGTGTGAATGCCGCTCCGCCGGCGAAGGAATCAGCAAGGCAGAACGCAGCGGAAAAGAAGAACGCCGTCGACAATCAGTCGGATACCGAGTCAAAAGACAAGCCGGCACTGGCGACATTCATGCGGCAGAAGATGGAGGCTTCGCACGACATCATGGAAGGTCTGCTGATGGAAGACGGCAAGCTGATTAACAAGGCAGCGAAGAAGCTCAAGGACATGAGCGATGCAGAACACTGGCGAGTTTCCAACGACATCATGTATCGAAATCACAGCGAAGATTTCCGCAGCGCCGTTGACAAACTGATCGTCGCATCCAAGGGCAACTCCATCGATCGTGCCGCCCTTTCCTGGTTCGATGTCACGCTGAGCTGCATCGACTGTCACCGCTACGTTCGCACGATGCTTATCGCCGAGAAAAACTGACAGACGCCTTCGAACCGATTCCGCACTGACGGCTCAGTCGCCCTGGAATTCAAGCTGGCGGACACTCGGAAGGTTGTCAACCAGCTTCCAGCCAGTGCGGGTCATCTCGGCGACGGTCTCGGCGCGCAGCCTCTTCAGCCTATCCTGATGTTTCGCTGCGAGGGCCAGGTTGATCAGTTCGTCAGGGTCGGCGGAGATGTCGTACAGCTCTTCGATTTCGTTTTCGACGAGCGTGCGGATGTACTTGTACTGGCCTTTGCGAATCATCACGTACCAGGGAATTCCGTTCAGCTCGGAGATCGCTTTGTCAGTGGGAATCGTGTGGGTGTCGGAGCCGTAAGCGCGACCGGTGAAGGTTGTCATCGAAGGATGTTTCCAGTCGTGTTTCGGATCCTTCAGCAGCGGCGTCAGGTCGTGTCCATGCATCTTCCACGGCATCTCCAGACCGGCAAACGAAAAGAACGTTGGAACCAGGTCCACGCCCGAGACCGGATGCTCGCACACTTTTCCTTCCGGAAGTCTGCTCGGCATGGAGACGATCAACGGTGAGCGGATGTTGGCGTCGTACGGCGCGAGCTTCGTCTTGAAGCCGTGCTGTCCCCAGGCAAACCCCTGGTCGGACGTGAAGACGATCAGCGTGTTGTCGTACTCGCCTGATTCTTCCAAAGCGGAGACCAGCCGACCGACCGCGTCGTCCAGCGCGAGCACTCCCTGGTGATACTGCCTGACCCAGCCGTTCAGTGAGTTGCCGTGAATGCTCGTTGCGTTGGCGACGGTCCGGCCTCCAAAGCGACCGCCCTTCATTTGAGGCTGGCCGTCAGACCCCAGCTCCCAGAAATCGATCTTCTGCATATAAGCCGGTTTGCCGGGGCGCGGCGGGAAAATGTCCTTTGGGATCGGAACCTGCGCATCGGGATACGCATCCCGATAACGATGCGGCGGAGTAAACGGCCCGTGGACGGCTCCGTAACAGACCCACAGGTACCAGGGTTTGTCAGGGTCGCGGTTCTCGCCGCGAATGAAATCTTCGGCCCAGTTGGTGTAATTGTCCGTCGAGTACCCTTTGACAAGCTCCGGCTCGCCGCCGTTGGTCTCGATCAACTGGTCATAGAAGTAGTGCCCCGAATTCTCCGGGTAGCGAGGCCGGTTCCAGACCTTCTGAAAGTCCCAGTCGCGATTCGCTCCCGTGTCAGTCCCCGTATGCCACTTGCCGAGCTGGCAGGTGGTGTAACCGTTTTCGCGGAACGTCTTTGGCCAGAAGGGTGCCTTTTCAGGATCGTACTCGCTGCCGGGATACTCACCTTCCATCCGCATCGACTCGACGCCGAACTGATGATGCCCGGTCAGCAGCGTCGCGCGACTCGGCATGCACCACGTCCCGATAAAAGCATGAGCAAACCGGACTCCGCGAGCGGCCAGGCGATCGATGTTTGGAGTCTTGACCCACTTCCAGGCTTCCGGGTAGCAGCTGACCGATCGGTGCGAATGGTCGTCGGTGTAAATGACAAGAATGTTCGGGCGATCGTCGGCGGCGAACGATGGTCGCACAAAGACCACCAGCATCAAAATTACCAGTAGAAACATCGACGCCGAGCGGTACCGACCGCAACGGGTTCGACCGACCGCTCGGAATAAAACATGCGAGACGCACCAGTGTACTGTTTGCAGTGCAGAACGAATCCGGATCACGTTGCATCTCCTGAGTTCAATCGACGGCAAAGCGTGGCCACATCTGATCTTGTGACGCAAATCGAGCCAGCACTATAACGCCTCGACTTTGAGCTGCCAGGATGCCTCTATCTCTGACGGTACTAATCGCAGAGCACGCTGGAGAGTAAACACAGAGGCAACTGAAGAGACTCTTTGCTGGTTGCGAACTACGCGACTTCCACTCTGCCCCCTCTGCGATTCTTAAGTCAGTTCACGCTTAACAAAGAAACAATTGCATCTGCACATGCTCGATTCAACCAAGCAATCGCCTATCAGGAAGCAACCGCGCCGGCTGTCTCCGCTTTCTCTGAAGGTGAATTTCGCGTGGACATTTCTGAGCAACGTTCTCGTCGCAGTCTGTCAGCTAGGTCTGATGGCCTTGCTGTTGAACCAGGCGGGCGACGAAGCAACCGGGCAGTACATCATTGCTCTGGCAATTTCTGCCCCCATCTTCATGTTTGCCGGCCTTGACCTGCGGACGCTCCAGGCCACCGACAGTAACGGCGAGGTACGGTTTATTGAGTACCTCGGCCTGCGTTTGATCTGCGGCTGCCTCGCGCTGTCACTTGTGCCGGTGATCGCTCTCGCGCTGGGATATCGAGGTGACACACTCGCCGTCATTACTGCCGTCGGTCTCGGACGATTCTTCCTGCTGATCGGCGATACGTTCAACGGGCTGATGCAGCAATCCGAGCGCATGGACCGAGTCGCTCACTCGATCGTCCTTAAAGGAATTCTTTCGTCGGTGGTGCTCGGAGCAACGTTTCTAGCAACCAGAAGTCTGATCGCCGCAGTCTTTGCCGAAGCGATGACACGCTTCCTGGTCCTGACATTTTACGACTTGCCACTTGGTCGGCGACTTGCCAGCCAGCATGGCTCGGAAGAAATTTCACTCGTCAGTCTGCGAACTGTCGAAGCTGCGCGACTGACAAAGCTGACAACCCGCAGCCTGCCGCTTGCCTTCAAGGTGATGCTTGTTTCACTGGACACTCATGTGACCAGGTATTTCGTCTCCGGAATGGGCAGCCTGAGTGCCGTCGGCGTCTTCGGCCCCATCGCTTCCGGAGCCGCCGCCGGGTCAATGGTCGGTAAGGCGTTGAACCAGTCTGTCTCTGCCAAACTCGGACGCCTGGCCTCGGTCGACGAAGTCCAACCATTCCAGAGCTTCGTCCGAAAACTGCAACTGTTTTACCTGGCTCTCGGCGTCGCCGGAGTCGGTTTCACGATGCTGGTCGGCGGCCCGCTGCTGGCCTTAGTTCGCCCCGACCTGCTGGCATACCAGACGGTGCTGACGCTGGTTGTCGTGTCAGTCGCGCTGGATCTTCAGAACGGCATTGTCGACATGTCACTCGTCGCCGCCCGCCGAATTGCTCCGCTCGCTCCCGCCTGCGGACTCTCCGTAGCGACATCAGCAATCTGCTGCTGGCTTCTGATCCCGGCCTACGGGTTGGAAGGAGCAGCCATCGCCATGATCACCGGTCGAATCATGCGAATGGCCACGTTAAATCTGGCGCTGGCGATCGAACCGCAAGACTGCTCAACTCAAGACACGAGCATTGCCTCAGCGGAACCGAGCCGAAAAGCGGCATGACGTCTGCAGTGAGCCAAGACGTGCCCTGCGCAACTGCATTAGCGCATTCTGCTACTGACGGCACCAAGAAGGATCAAGCCACTCCCGGCAATAGACAATAGCGACGCCGCGATGAACCCAAGGCCATCCATTGGATTTTTCGCGAAAAAGAACCACCCGATGCCAAACAGAAGTCCAAGCCCCAAACATCCAAATCCAACAATCAGAAGTTTGGTACTCATTTGCCAATCCATCGTCTCTGACGATCCACAGCTCGTTGCACAGCGTCTTAGTACACGTCCTACAAATAAAGGAAAAGGATCGGAATTTCACAGACCCATTGATTGCACACTAAGACACAAAGAGACGCCCTTGGTTTCTTTGCGTCTTATCGCCTTTGCGTAAGAATTCGAATTTCAATTCCCTAAACTGAAGGTGGAACGGCAATTGGCAGGCTGAGCGACTCACCTGGTTCGGCATCCGGATGCAGGTGACCGTTGACTATGTGCAGGACATCGTCGTCGTCGTTGAACCTCGCAGCGACGAGTGACTCGACGTCGTCGGTCAGCAGTTTCAGCAGATCCAGAGCGACGCTGACCACATCGTCGTTCAGCTTGGCGACGCCTCGACGAAGCAGCTTCAAGCCGGCGTCCAGCGTGCCGTTTGGAAGGTCGTCGAACTGCGAAAGAGCAACCGCTGCCTGGCCGGCAGTCGTCAGGTGCGGATCGTTGATCAGTTTCATGAGTGCTTCCAGAGCCAACTGTTCTTCACCACAGCCCGGTCGAAGTGCGTAGGTCAATGAGCCTCGAACAGCCCCTTCAGAATCATCCATCAGACGCAGCATTTCCAGGAACGTGTCTGACGTCAGCCTTGGCACGGAGCTTAAAGCGGCCGCCGCCTGTCGACGCACGCTGGCTTCCCGGTCCCGTAAGAACGGTTCAATGTCGGAAGCCAGTTCTTCAGCAGCGTCCGATCGGCGAACCAACTCACGCAACACGTCGAACTGCTGGGTCTTCAGTGACGAACTCAGAATCGCTCGAAAGTCGCCCACAGATCGATTCTCCAGAATCAAACCAAAGTCAGCCTTATTAAAAGCGCAGTCACCCGTCTTTGTCAGGAACTTCAGACTCGGCTTCATCGTGTGAGCGACCTCGCGATCGACCACTTCGGCCCATGCCGGAGCTTCTTCGTTGCGAACCCAGGCGAGCAGAGCGAGCACGTGTCCGTAATTCGTTGGTGTGAGTACTCCCTTTGTTGCCGTCTCGTCCGGCCCGCAACTGCTGCATCCACCCGAGCCACAACCACCGACTCCGCCGCGTCGCAGTGAGTTTGCCGCGAAGACTCCCAGCCCATAGCAGGCCGGAACCAGATCAATCGCCCAGGACACATCCTGCGACCTCGCGATTTCTGGAAACTTCTGACGCACGATCTCGTGACTTATCAGATAAGCCGAAGTCGCCAGCAGTCGATGAGGATCCTGCGGCAGCGATTTTGCCAGGATAATGCGAGCCCCTTCGCCGGTCCGCTCCGGACCAAGGTACGCTCCGGATGCGCCGCCCAGACTGGCATCCTCGGTCGTTGCCAGTTGAAAGCCTTCATGAGAGATGTCCATCAGGTAACAAACCTGAGCAAACATCGCCGCCAGTTCCTGGTCACTTCCCGAGCCCATCTGCGGCACGTCCGCATCGCCAGGAGTCAGTATCTTTGCCTGCCGAATTCGTTCACCACCGATCCCGGCAGCCAGATCACGAAACCGCCGCTCGATCCAGGCTTTGATTCCAATTTCCAGCGGACATCGTGGCGAGAACAAACCGAACATGAACAACTCCACAAACCCGACGGACGGGAAACAGAAAACCGGTCGATTTCAGAACGAAAACAGGAAAACTCTGCGGCGATATAGTGCGACAGGCCGTTCCGCTGCAAGACGTGTCGGCACTTCCGCTTTGCCAGTGCTTCACGTTTCAGACAGAGAATGTGTTCAGACAGAGAGTGTGCGAAATTCCGGCCATGCCTCAAACCGGAGCAAAAGCGGCGATCACGAAACCGGACACAATCACCAGCCAGATAATTCCCAGAGCATGCCAGAACCAGGCACAGAATGTGACGCCCCAGGAATACTCGTGGTCATAACGGTTCGCCAGCCCCTGCAGAAACACAAACACGACGAAGAGCAAAGCGACAATAAAGTGGACTCCGTGCATGAGAGCAAACGCGAATGCTCCATCACGAAGTCCAATTTCCTGAGCCGCCTTCTGTTGTGGCAGCAGGCGGGAAAGCCCCTGCGTCTGAAATATGACGAAGGCAATTCCGATCATCAGAGATTGCAGCATCTGTCGTCGGAACAGACGCTGCCGTTCGCACCGGATGTGAAAGCTGGCCGTCTGCAAGCTCAGACTGCCCAGGATCAGCAGCACCGTGCTGACAGCGAAGGCGGGTGGAAATCGAAAGTGACCTTCTGGCTGCGTCAGTGAATCTGTCTGGATCATCAACCAGGCACCGCTTATTGACACGCTCAACGTTGCCACCGAGAGCAGGAAGAAGCACAGAGCAAGATTGCTTCGCCGCTGCAGAAATCGGCTCAACGTTTTCCCGGACACGGACGTTCCCATGATCAACTCTTGAAATCGTGCGCCTCGATCAGTCTTTGATTGGTGTTGCCGAATTCTCGTCACCCGACTCTGATTTCGGAAGTGACGCACGCCAGTCCTCAGTCGCTTGCGATGATTATCGACCGACCGATAAAGTCATGGTCTTGTTGCCTTGCTTGCCGGGGCTCCCAAAAGTGCTGTAGCACGATGGCGTTCCGTGCAATCACCTTTGATGCGAATCGCACAGCTACTCGGATTTTTCGATACACGACGTTCCATCCTCGGACTGGTTCGACAGCGACCTTCGCTCTGCCTGCCCGTTCATTCGCAGTGTTGTCAGCCTCGAAATTCAGGCTCGGCAGACTCTGTTCCACCCGTTGGTTGTGTCTACCCGATTCCCTGGACATCCCGACTCACTCTGCCCACCTCTCGATCAAGAAGAAACCGATGATGAACTTCAAAGATCTTTTGACAACGACAGTGTTCCGAAGCGTTCGACGGACCTGCCTGCCCTGCATCGTGTTGGCAATGACGAGTATTTCAGGACTGGCTGGGGCAGCCGATGACGTGCCGCTGGGACTCAAGCCCGTACCAGTCCCGAAAGACAATCCGCAAACGGCTGAAAAAATTGCACTGGGCAAGCAGCTTTATTTCGACAAGCGACTTTCGAAAGACAATACGGTGTCGTGTGCAAGCTGCCACGCTCCGGAACTGGGCTTCAGTAATGGCGAACGATTCGCCACTGGAGTCGGCGGGGCCAAAGGCGGTCGGAGTGCTCCGAGCGTGATCAATTCGGCTTACTACCGGCAACAGTTCTGGGATGGTCGTGCAGCTTCACTAGAGGAGCAGGCATTGGGACCGATTGCCAATCCAATCGAAATGGCACTGTCGATTGAAGACGCCGTCGATCGTTTGAACAAAATTTCTGGTTACAAATCTCAGTTTCAAAAAGTCTTCGGCACAGATGCAAACCCCGACGGAATTGCCAAAGCCATCGCCGCTTACGAACGTACCGTTCTGTCCGGCAACGCTCCGTTTGACAGGTACAAAGCCGGTGACAAATCGGCACTCTCAGAAGCAGCCGAGCGAGGCCGCAAACTGTTCTTCGGAAAAGCCAACTGCGCCGCCTGTCATTCAGGCTCGAATTTCGAGGATAACTCGTACCACAACATCGGCATCGGCATGGATGTGAAAGAACCGGACAAGGGACGCGTCGCTGTCAGCAAACTGGCCGGAGACACCGGAGCGTTCAAAACTCCGACACTGCGAGAGATCGCTCGTACAGCTCCGTACATGCACGACGGAAGCCTGAAGACCCTGGAAGAAGTTGTTGACCATTACGCCAAAGGCGGGATTGCGAACGAGTGGCTTGATGAGGAAATCTTTGAACTTCGCCTGAATGATCAGGATAAGGCCGACCTGGTCACCTTCATGAAAGAGGGACTGGCCAGCCCGGACTATCCGGATCACAAAGCTCCGAAACTGCCCGAGTAACGACATCGCGCTCCTGTTCGAAACTCATTGAACTTAAAACTGCAGGGTGGGCAGTGCCCACCAGAAATTAAGCGTGGTGGGCAGTGCCCACCCTGTTCCCTCCTGAAGAAAGAAATCACCATGCTCAAGAATCGATTTGCCGCTCTGTTCGGCAGCCTCGCGATTGCCACTGCAATGAGTGTCGCGGCACAGGCTGCGGGGCCGGAATCCAAAGTTGTCGCCGACGGACTCGACAACCCGTCGGGGGTCGCCGTTCAACCAGGAACCGGGCACGTCTTCATCGCCAGCCACACCGGTATCCATCGCCTGGACCCGAAGTCAGGCAAGCTGACAGCAGAAGTCACCGGTTACCCGGATCCGACTGACGTTTACGGAAAGGGGCCCAAGTATGCGATCGGACCACTGGGTCTGTCGTTTCTCGATCAGAACACTCTGGTTGTCGGTGGCGGAAGCCGCGTCGATGGCGAAGAACTGGTCCGAATCTTCAAAGTCGGAGACGAACCGGCTGCCTCACCACAAATGGAAAGCAAGGCCGCTCAGACGCTCGGTCCGATTCCAGCCAGTGACCAGACAATCAAGGGTGAAGGCAACTTCTACGGGGTCGTTGCGACTCCGACAGGTATCTTCGTCACGTGCAATGGCGACGACACCAAAGGCTGGGTTGCTAAAGCTGTTGTGAAAGAAGGAAAAGTCGGGAAGCTCAAACTGACGATCGCGACCAAGGAAGCAACTGAAGTTGACGCTCCCGGCCCAATCACCACAACGAAGGCCGGCAAAGGTGTTCTGGTTGGTCAGATTGGTGAAGTGACCGTTCCAGGCGACAGCCTTGTGACGATCTACTCGCCCAACGGCAAGATGCAGCGGAATCTGACAACTGGCCTGAACGATGTCGCCGGCCTGGCCTGGAGCCCTGCTGGCAGTCTCTACGCCACGGACTTCTCATGGGTCGACGCAAAGGAAGGTGGCCTGTTCTCAGTTTCGCTCGGCAAGAAAGACGCCACCGAAGCAAAGACAAAGAAACTGCTTTCGCTCGACAAGCCAACAGGTATCGCATTCGACGCTGACGGAAACGCCTATGTCGCCGTCTTTGGTACGGTCGCAGAAGGCAGTGACAAGCCTGCTGGTCAGATTCTGAAGATTTCCGGTCTGAAATAGGCTATCGCCAGGTCGATCACCGAGTACGATGCTGCTCGCATGGGCCCGCTCTGAACTCTTCAGAGCGGGCTCTTTTCGTAGCACGCCCCCCGTTTTCTGCGGCAATTATTCAGTCGTACGGGTCAAACCGGGAACTTTCGAGGTTTCGCTGCATCCATACTAAAGGAGTAAACGCAGCTCGTGACGAGCTGTCAGTTGCCGTCGTTGCTGACTGAGAAAATCAGTGCAACAGGCGGTGTTGAGAATTTCGACGATTTGCGATTCACCCCGTCAAGTCCACGTCCTTCCGGTTGAACATCCGGAGCGATTTCGGTGAGATGGGTTTTATAGCTGCTGGAACCCAGCGGCCCAAAATCAGCTATTGGGGATATTGATGATGTTGTCTGCATTCTGGTGGAAGAAAACTGTCCGGACTCGCCCTCGCTCAGACCGTCGAGTTCCACTCGCCAGCAGACAAACACCCTCAGCCGCAATCTCGCGCCTCGCAGTTTCTGAAAAACTGGAAGACAGAACGTTACTTACCGTCAACGCTCTGTTCTTCGGCGGCGAACTCGACATCTTCGCCACCGCTAACGACAGCATCACCGTTCGGCCAGATCCCGCGAATTTCTCATTCGTGCAGGTTCTGGGTAACGGTGTTCCCGTTTCATCGGTCGGGTCGGTGCTGACCAGTCAGATCTCCCGCCTGCTGATTGACGCTGGCTCTGGCGACAACGTTGTCAATCTTTCCGGCGTGAGTTCCGCATTCTTTCCTTCGCTGACCGGCGTGACTGTCGACGGCGGCGATGGCGATGACATCATCATTGGCACGGCAAATCTCAATGACACACTGCGCGGCGAAGATGGTAACGACACTATCACCGCCGGAACGGGCAACAACCGTGTCGACGGCGGTGATGGCAATGACGTAATCGACGGTGGGCTGGGCAACGACACGCTCAATGGCGGCAACGGGAACGACAACATTCTTCGAGGCGGAGGCAACGACCGCATTGATGGCGGCGACGGAAACGACACCCTCGCTGGCGGCGACGGAAACGACACAATCACCGGCGGTAATGGTGCGGACTTCATCGAAGGTGACGCGACCGGTTTCACAGACACCGGCAATGACTCACTGAACGGAGGATCCGGTGAGGACACGATCCTGGGTCAAGGCGGCAATGACACCATCAACGGCGAAGCCAACAGCGATGTGTTAATCGGTGGCGACGGCGACGATGCGATTATCGGCGGCGGTGATCACGACCTCATGCAGGGCGACGCTGGTAACGATACCCTTTCTGGTCAAAGCGGTCGGGACACACTTGAAGGCGGTGATGGCGACGACAATCTGAACGGAGGAACGAATGACGACGTTCTCCGCGGCGACGATGCTTTTGGGCTGACATCAGGGAACGACACGCTGAACGGAGGCGCTGATGACGACACGATCTTCGGAGGCGGCGGCAACGACAATATTATCGGTGGCGGCGGCAATGATTCGCTCGACGGAGACGCCGGCCAGGACACGATCAATGGTCAGTCTGGAGCGGACACCATCAACGGAGGTGCAGATGACGATTCACTGCTCGGCGACACTGGCAACGACCTGATTAACGGTGACGATTCACTGGGACTCGCGTCAGGCAACGACTTCATCAATGGTGGCGGCGACAACGACACCCTGAATGGTGGAAACGGCGACGACAACATCCTGGGTGGATCCGGCGTCGATATTCTAAACGGAGACGCAGGAGCAGACACTCTCGACGGTCAGGGCGGCTCGGACATCGTCAACGGCGGATTGGGCGACGACCTGATTATTAGAAGCCTGAGTGGAGCATCGGACACTGTTACCGGAGGAGCTGGTGGTGACGTGCTTGAACTTCGCGGAGAGTCCAGCAACGACACAGTGACCGTTGGACAAAGCGGAAGCCGGCTGACCGTGACTGAAGGCGGAGGGACGGTCCTCGTCGAAAACGACGTCGAACGAGTCGTCATCAATGGCGACGCTGGTAACGACACGCTGACCGTCGGCAACGTCAACTCTGTCGCCCCGATGGTACTCGAAATCAATGGCGAGGCCGGAACCGATACTCTGTCGGCAAGTGGAGCACTTCTCGGCAGCGTCTTCCTGATCATGGACGGTGGCATCGGTGACGACACGATCACTGGTAGCGCCAGCCGAGACACAATTCGAGGTGGAGACGGCGATGACATTATCAACGCCGGAGCAGGCGACGACCGCGTTGAAACGGGAAATGGAAACGACATTGCCATGGGAGAATCAGGCAATGACACCATCGACGGCGGCTTTGGCAACGACACGTTAAACGGTGGCTCCGGTGATGATTCCCTGCTCGGCAATTTTGACAATGACTATCTCACCGGCAGTGTTGGCAATGACACCCTTCGAGGTGGTTTTGGTAATGACTTCCTCAATGGAAACAGCGGCAATGACGTGCTGAACGGCGATGCCGGCGACGACTCCCTGCTCGGCGGTTCCGGAAATGACTTTGTTTCTGGCGGAACGGGCAACGATCGGATTCGTGGTCACAGCGGCGATGATTCTCTCAAAGGTGATGACGGTGACGACGACATTCGTGGTGACTCGGGACAGGACGTCATTCGCGGAGGCGATGGCAATGACGTGGTTGTCGGTGGAGCCGGCAGCGACCTGATCAACGCCGACGATGGCGACGACTTCGTCAACGGGAACAGTGGCGACGACGTCATCCTGCTGGGTGACGGTGACGACCGCGCGCTTGGCGGTTCCGGAGCCGACTCAATTCTCGGAGGCGACGGTGACGACACACTCAACGGCCAGGGTGGTACCGATATTCTGGCAGGAAATCAGGGCTCCGATTCTATCGCTAACCTTGCCGAGCTGAACGATAGCCTGACAATCAGCCTCGCAGTTCTTGACGCTCTGAATATTTGAAACGGCGACTGTGGAACTTACGGGCTGGTTGTTGTTTATTGTCGTGTTGTTCTACGCTGGCCCGGCTCTGGTGCTGATGCCGCGTCGGACGCTTCGTCGGTTTTCCCAGCAATTGAATGAGCCGACAGACTGGCCGCTGGTGTCTGTTGTGATCGCCGCTCGCGACGAGGAGCAACGCATTGGTCAAACACTGACTGCCCTGCTGGATTCTGATTACCCGGCGATGGAAGTCATCCTGGCGAATGATCGCTCGACCGACCGAACTGCCGGGATCGCTGAGTCCATCGTCGCCCATGATGATCGACTTCGCCTTGTCACGATCGACCAGGTTCCTGACGGCTGGCTCGGCAAAACGAACGCGATGACGCAGGCCGCGAAGCTGGCTTCCGGTCAGTTTCTGCTTTTCACCGATGGCGACATTCAGTTTTCGCCAGACGCCATTCGCCTTGCGATGCGATACACGCTCGACCGACAGCTCGATCACTTCTGTCTGTTTCCATCAATGGAGACTGAAGGTTGGGCCGAGCGAGTTCTGGTATCGTTCTTCGCAATGCTTTTCGCATTCGGTACGCAACCGTGGCTTCGACGACTCCGGTTTCCCAGTGCCTACTACGGAATCGGCGCTTTCAATCTTGTCCGTCGCTCAGCGTACGACGCAGCAGGCGGTCACGAGCCAATCCGGCTCGACATTCTTGACGACGTGAAACTCGGAAAGCTTCTTTTCAAACAGCGTGCCTCGGCTGACTACCTTATTGCCGAAGATGCCGTCCGAGTTCGCTGGCAACCATCTGCGTGGGGAGTCATCCGTGGGCTTGAGAAAAACGCCTTCGCTTCGATGAGCTATTCGCTCGTCAAAATGCTGGGGTTCTCGGCCTTCTTCGTGGCTGTGTTCTTTGCCCCGCTCGTCACGGCGATCCTTGTTCCGCTTGATTCATCGTCAGGGTTTCTGGCCATTCTGATCCTGCTGCACCTTACGTTTGGACGATTGTCTGTTGCCTTCGGCGGTTCGGTGACCGTGGTGCCCGGCCTGATCGTCGGAGCCGTTGGCGTGTTGTTCGCGTTCTGGCGGTCAGCCTTCCTGGTACTTCGCCGGGGAGGTGTCAACTGGCGCGAAACGTTTTACTCACTCAAAGACCTTCGAACCGGCGAGTATCGATAGCCACAACCACTGGTCAGGCCTTGCCCGACGAAGGTTCCGTCAGAATCCCATCGTGCGCCGTTTCTACACAGGAGCCTCTGCACAGTCGCCTCACTACGACAAGCGCAGCGCTCGCCGAAGACTCGCAGAGCGACGGAACATTCTTCCGTCGTTCTGCGATTTTCCTCAGCAGACTCTGCATTCAAAACGTGGAGACGACTCCGTCAGGCAGGGCTTGACCTGCTCAAGACTCAATTCAGACTTCGAGCATCTCCCAGTCAGCATACACATCGTCAACCGATTCAAATTCATCATCGTCAGCATTCGCGACAACATTCACCTGGAACGTGGTCGACGTTTCACTGAATCCGTCCGAAGCGGAGACTCGAATCTGAACTTCGCCCACGTAGTCTTCAGCCGGCGTGATGATGAGAGCTCCGTCCACGATGGACGCAGCGACCGGCACCGGCTGAGGATCGGTCAGCAGCGAAGGATCGTTGTAGACGTCACTGCCCAGGCTGGCGATTAACGGACTGGCGTCGAAGCTGTCGTTCCATTGATGAAGCTCGCCGTTTGACAGGAGGTAGAACCACTGATTGCCGGCGTCGCGAATCCAGCGCTCGTTCTGGCCGAGATAGTTGTCGTAATAGTTGCCGCCCGACCAGAAACCATGCTCGTTGTCCAGAACGGACAGTTCATCTCCCACTACTTCAACGTTGTAGAAAATGGCCTGCCCATCGGCATCCTGGTCTGGCAGTTCAATTTCCAATGGCACGCCGGAAGTTGCGTTCTGGTCGACAATATTCACTTCCGGAGCAATGTTGGTTACTTCGAGGTTAAATGAAGTGCTGGCCGACTCGACGCCGTCCGAAACAGTGACTTCAATTTCAAGACTTCCGGTCTCATTACCTGAAGTGATGACAAGCTGGCCGTCTACGACTTCGGTTGAAATTTCGGGCAAAGTACTGGTCAACAGAATCTGAGGATCGGTGTAGACATCGACGGAAAACGCAGCCAGCTGCGTACTGCTTTCGAAACTTCCGCCCCACTCGTTCAGCGAACCATCCGGCAGAAGAAAATACCAGCCGTTGTTTCCCTGCAACCATTTTTCGCTCTGACCACCCCAATTGAGAGCGTAATCGCCAACGCCTTCGATCGTGTGAAGATCGTGCCCGGCCATGATCTCACCGGCCAGCGACCCGGACACCACCACCTCAAAGCTCAGAGAATCGCCGTTGGCGTCGTTGGCTCCCAGATCAACAACAAGTTGATTTTCTCCGACAAGCACCGCCTGGTCAGCAATTTCCGAAATGGTCGGCGCCGAGTTCTCTTCGACAACGGCCTCAATCAGATTCGCGGGGGCACCAAGAAAACTCAGCAGCTGCTCATCAGTCGCGTCGTTGAGCAGGTCGATACCGGACAACGATTCCGGCACGCTCAAACTGACGTATCGAGCGTAGTCAAACCCGGCGACCAGATCCGGATTGAACGCTTGCCCCGGCGTCGGGTTAAAACCGTCTGGAGTCAACACGTTGCTGTTCTGATAAAACGGGTCGAAGTCGTTCGCCTTTTCCCAGTCGGTGTACGTGACCAGTCCGACCTGAAGCGTTTCGGGCATGTCCGGTCGGCTGAAGCGGCGATGCACCTGCCAGTCTTCACCAGGCAATCGATAGAGGGTAAACACGTCGGTGCCGATTCGAGCGATCTGAACTTCTGCGACGCTGGCATCCGAGCCGAGGGCTGTCAGTTCAAGGTCTGACGCACTGTTGCGAGTTGTCTTCACTTCGAGCGAAAACTGATTTTCACCGTTGGCATAAGCTTCATTGCCATACCCCAGCGACAGGAACACAAAGTTCTCGCCATTGTTCGTCCCGTCGTCAGCCATACTGCCCGGCGTCCACTCATTCAGTGCGTCGGTGATGTCACGTGGGGTGCGAATCATGACTCCGCCGAGTGAGAAGTCACCATCACCGGGAACGCTGTCAGCATCGCTGCCGCCAACATCGTCTCGATCATTGATGTTCACGAGCGTTGTGAAGGCGAAGTCTCCGGACACCGTCTTGTAAGCAAGCGGGCCTCGATAGTTTTCGAACCAGACCGTCGTGTGTGGCACCATCGTCAGGTGGCCGTCCTGCGTCTGATCGATGTCAAAAGTTTGAAGCTGATCCGCGTTCCAGCCTTCGGTCTCATTCAGACGGAGCCAGTCGGTAATCGATGTCGCATCGTTGAACTCATCGCTCAGGCCAGGAATCGGAACAGCAGTTGGAACGGTTTCTCCGCCACCGCCTTCGCCGTCGTCAATGATGTTTGTGTTGTCGCCGAGAAAGCTGAGCAATTCAGCATCGGACACGGCATTGGGATCGGTCAGGTTAGATCCGACCAACGCTTCAGGAACATCCGGAAGAGCGTAGCGAGCGTACTCAAAACCGGCGGTCAGATCCGGGTTGAACGCCTCACCCGGAGTTGGGTCACCGGCAATTCCCGGAACCAGCACCGAGCTGTTCTGAATGAACGGATCGAAATCGCTGGCCTTCTCCCAGTCAGTGTACGTGACCAGCCCGACCTGCATGGTTTCGGGCATGTCCGGTCGCGAGTATCGGCGATGCACCTGCCACTCCTGGCCAGGCAACTGATAGAGCGCGATAACTGAATCGCCAATTCGAGAAAGCTGAACATTGACCGTGTTCGCGTCGGGTCCGAGCGTCGTCAGCTCCAGTTGCGAATCGCTGTTACGAGTGGTCTTGACTTCCAAAGCAAACTCGTCGGGATTACCGGCTCCGTAACCGGCGGAAAGAAAAATGTAATTCTCGCCATTGTTCGTTCCATCGTCGGCCATGCTCCCCGGAGCCCAATCGACCGACGGATCGATGATGTCGCGAGGCGTGCGCAGCATCGCTCCGGCCAATGAGTACAGCGAATCGCCCGGCACATCGTTGGCATCGCTACCGCCGACATCATCGCGGTCGGAAATGTGAATCTGAGTTGTAAACGAGAAATCGCCGGTAACCGTCTGAAACGCCATCGGGCCACGGTAATTCTGATACCAGACTGCCGTGTTCGGTTGCTGAACCATTCGACCAGGCTGAGTCGCGTCGATGTCGTAGACATTGAGCTGATCGGCGTTCCAGCCTTCGACCTCATTGATACGCTGCCACTGAGCTGTCGTCGAAGCGTCATCAAACTCATCACTGAGCCCCGCGATTGGGGTCGCCGCTAGAAGCTGACGAGTCTCCAGCGATTCGGTCGCCGCAGTGAAAATCGACGTACTGTTTCTTTTTCGACGGTTTGCTGCACGAGTTTTGCGGATGTGATTCCAGGGACGAAGCATGAGGGCACCTCAACAGTCAGAGTGATTCTGATCCCGGAGCCAACAAACCTGCCCGGGCGTTCTGAAGAGGAACTCGCTGTCGCCAACCGCAGCCCGACAGACTTTTCTGAAATTTATAAGAAGAATCAGCGAGTCGCGAATTCTGCTTCTCGACGGCGGCCACTCGACCTTTCGCTCACGTCTGGCAACTGGTCAATCACGCGTTCGATCGTCGTCGACGGAAGCTCAAACCGAGTCGGCTGAACGAGAGCCACTGAAAGCTTCCGTTGAAACTCGGCCCGGTCCATATCGACTGTCCCGAACTGGCTGAGAAAACCGCTCGGATATTGCACATCGTGGAGCAGAAAATTGTTCGCACGCAGAATTTCAAACAGCGTCGCAAAGCAAACTTTTCCCGCATGATTCACACGGTGGAACTGACTTTCCGAAACAAAGTATCGACCGATGCACAGTCCGTAGACACCGCCGACCAGCTCGCCATTCTGCCAGGCTTCGACACTTCGAGCCTGCCCCATTCGAAACAGCTCTTTGTAAACGTCGGCCAGCTGCGGAGTGATCCAGGTTTCCGACCGATCGGCACACGCGGCGATCACGTCGTCAAAAGCCGAGTCGATCCGAATCTCAAACCGACCACTGCGAACGAGACGTTTCAGACTCTTGCCAACGTGAAAGTCGCCGACTGGAATCACCGCTCGCTTCGCCGGGCATCGCCACTCAATCTTTCCCGACTCATTCGCCATCGGAAAGAAACCATTTGCCGTCGCACGCAGAACCGTCTCCGGCGAAAAATCCAGAGCATTCAGCACAGCCTGCTGAGCCGCAATCTGCCCATCCGGCACATACTGCATCCCAGACCGAACAGCTCGACGCAACAAACCAGCAAGCATGAAACAAAGCCAACTTCGAGAACGTAACCCAGCCACCACTCGCAGGCTTCAGCTTTCGGACAAGCCACACTGCAAGCACCAGTTTCATCCTGGCTCACTCTGAGGCGATCGTTGTCAATCCTGATGAGAGAAGTCCCTTCGGCACGACCACGAAACCACAATTAACGGTTCTGCGGGTTTGCCATCAGTTTACACCGCCGGAAAACGCTGTACGTTTAGCCGTTGTGAAGCCGCCAACTCTCGGAGCCTGTCAGTTTTTCACTCGTAGCGTGTGACAAGCGGGCCGGTTGAAATCTGGTGGTGTGCCGTCGCGGAGATCTCAGAACTAAGTGAACGCGAACGAACTCCAGTGCCTGCCCGCGCCAGCTCACCAGATTGGGATTCGCTCCGCTTGTCACACCCTACGGAAAAATTCACGGCCTCTCGGAGCCAGGAACGCAACCTGATGAGCATTCCACCAGGACATCCCGCAGAAGACTCGCCGGCCAGCGCCAGTTCCCATCCGTATTCTGACGCATCGCCAGTTCTCCCCACCGACCGTCGTCTGCCGAAATGGCTCATCCTTTTCAAACCAAAAGTCGGCATCCCACTCGCAATTCTGATCGTCCTGGTCAGTATCCCGCTCGCGATTCGAAACTGGCGAATCTCAAGCCTCCCGCAAATCGACGAGCCTTTCGACATCGAAGCATTCTGCAGCGTGACGATTCCTGACGATGACAATGCGTTCGTCGAGTACCGAGAAGCATTCGACCTGTTCGTAGAATTCCGCGGGAAGAACAATGACTGGGAGTCGTATAAGGAACTGCTCAAAGGCAAGTGGAATGACGTACCGCCGGCGTTTCCTGCATGGATCAAGTCAAACGATCGTGCATTCCATGCCTGGTTGGATGGAACAGCCAAACCGGGCGCGATGTTCATGCCGCGACGCGATTTGAGTTACTCCGCAATCGATTACACCGATACGGCGAGATCACTCATCCGAGTTGCAATGTTAAGAGCTGGCCGAAATCTGCACGATGGAAACACCGCTGAAGCGTGGAAAATTCTGCACGCTGCATTCCGGTTTAGTCGTCACGTCGGCCAGAATGGCCCAACCATCGAACGTCACACCGGCATCGCTATTCTCCCGCTCGTATGTACGGGGCTTCTGTCATGGGCACACCACGCGAACACAACCGCAAGAGACCTTGAACATGCGATCGCGATCCTGCCTGACGAGTTTGCATCGATGACCCCGCTCTATTCCGAGACGCTGAAACACGAGTACCTGGCCGAACAGGATTTTCTTCGGGATTCGGGACCGCGTCTACGAATTTTCACGAACCTTCCCGCTATCGACTCTGGACTGATTTTTGTGCTGGGTGAGCCCGAGTTTTCTCTGACACTGCTCGATCTACATCTTGCGAATCAGGTAGCAGGGATTGACTTGACACCCTCCGCCCGCCCCAAGCTGATCGCAGGAGATGCTCGAATATTTGACATTCCTGCCGTACCAGGAAAAACCATTAGCGGAGTTGACCTGCAACATCTCCTTTCCAGAGTGTCGGTCACCACAGTCGGTGGCGGCGGACTCCCCTGGATGAGCCATTCGATCTACGCATTGAATCTTGAGAGAACATTCGAAAGCACCATGATTGCAGTCTTGTCAATTGAATACTACGTCCGTAAGCATGCCAGGTTTCCTTCATCACTTGCCGAATTTCCAGAGTCATGCGCAAAGGCATTGTTCGCCGATCCTTTACATTCCAGTTCTGGAAACATCATTTATCGGGCTGCCGAAAATTTTTCCGTCGTATACGGCTTAGGTGAAGACGGTTTCGACGATGGGCATCGCGTCGCACCGCCCGAGAGAGATGAGCAAGCGTCCTGGGACCGGTTAGACGACTCACGTGGTCGATTCGAAGGCTATCGCATTCCGCTTTGGCGACCGGCCTCGGCTGATGACAAGGCTGCTTCTGTTGAGTCGGACAATGTTCAAGACTGAACTTGAGTGACTACACTCACCGCTCGGTATTGAATTGAGAATCGGGAGCGATCAACAGCTAAGAATGAACGTGTGCCACTGGCTCAGCCAGTGCTTTCAAAATGGGCCAACCGTAGCACTGGCAGAGCCAGTGGCACACGTCAATAACCAGTGGCACACGTGACCAAGTGGCTTTCAAAAACTCGACCATTCACCAGGGAGTTGACCATGCGCGATACCAGTTTGCTTTCTCGTCGTCAGTTTGTGCAGTTGGCATCGGCGGCGGCTGTTTCGAGTCCGTTGCTGGCTCGTGGGGCTGAGGAGAGTTCTGACGGGTATCTCAACGGGCGGCTGTACAAGACGCTCAAGATTGGGATGGTTGGAGCCGGTAAGACTCTGGAAAAGAAGTTTGCGATTGCGAAGGAAGCCGGTTTCGACGGGATCGAGTTGAACGCTCCGACGATCAACATCGAAGAAGTTCGAGCGGCCATCAAAGCGACCGGGCTGCCGGTTGACGGCACGGTCAATGCCGGGCACTGGGGAGTTCGGCACACGGACGCTGACGATGCAACCCGGGCGAAGGCTCTGGAAAGTCTGAAGGAAGCTCTGCGGCAGACGCACGCGGTTGGCGGAAACTCAGTTCTGCTGGTCGTTGGCCGCGGCAGCGATGGTCCGGAAGAAGAAATCTGGAAGCGGTCGGTCGAGAACATTTCGAAGGCGATTCCGCTGGCGGCAGAACTCGGCATTCACATTGCCATCGAAAACGTCTGGAACCAGTTCTGCTACGACGACGACGGCAACCACACGCAAACGGCTGACAAGTTTGTGAAGTACGTCGACGAGTTCCATTCTCCGTGGGTCGGCATGCAGTTCGACATTGGCAACCACTGGAAATACGGCAGCATGGGCGACTGGATCCGTCAACTCGACAAGAGAATTGTGAAGCTCGACCTGAAAGGCTTCTCTCGAGCACAGAACAAATTCACCAAAATCGGAGAAGGCGATCTGGACTGGGCCGACGTCCGAAAAGCATTAGCCGAAATCCAGTACACTGGCTGGGCTGCCGCCGAAGTCGGCGGCGGCGATCTTGAGCGGCTCAAAGAAGTCTCTGCTAACATGGACCGAGTCTTCGGCCTGACTCCGAAGGCCTGACGATTTCTGTTCCGGCTTCGCTGGTAACTTGTGTGCCACTGGCTCTGCCAGTGCCTGTTCGAAGCGTCGGCGACACGTGTTTTCGCACTGGCAAAGCCAGTGGCAGACGAGAGCCTGTAGCGACTCTGAGTTCTAAAGTCTGAGGAACGGCCAGTGTCTCGACGCGGCAAGCTTGCCACATTTGTGTTTGCAGTACTGATCGCCACGCTCGGACTCGGGCCTGCGCTGGCAGACAAAACTGAGCTGTACTTCCCAACGGCAAAGGTCTGGGAGAAGGTTGATCCCGCTGCCGTCGGCTGGAATGCGGATGCTCTTGATCAGGCTGTCGACTTTGCAATGTCTCGCAAATCGTCAGACGTCGTCATTCTGCATCGTGGGCGGATTCTTTCGGAAAAGTACACGCCGATTGAAAAGCCGTCGCTAACTTATCGCGGAATGATCCACGGCCAGGATCCGCAAGGCCGGGTCGTCGAAGACGTCGCTTCGGTGCAGAAAAGCGTCGCCAGTCTGCTGGTCGGAATTGCTCAGGAGAAGCAGCTGCTCAAAGTTTCCGATCCCGTGCATCAGCATCTGGGAGTAGGCTGGTCCAACGCGACGACGGAGCAGGAGAGTCGCATCACCATTCGGCACCTGATCACGATGAGTAGCGGTCTGACAGATCGACTTCAGTATGCCGATCCGCCAGGGACGAAATGGCGATACAACAGCAACGCTTACAGCTTGAGCGTTACCGTCGTTGCAGCCTCGGCAAAGATGACTCCCAATGAGCTGACCAGAGCCTGGCTGACGAAGCCGCTGGGCATGAACGATTCTCGCTGGATCGAACGACGGCAGGCGAAGATCAGCCCACCAGAGGCCAACAAACTCGGGTTCGCAACGACCGCACGAGACCTCGCGCGATTCGGACTGATGGTTCTCGCCAGGGGCAGATGGAACGACGAAACGGTCCTGGGCGATCAGGACTACCTGCAAGCCGCCTTGAGTCCATCTCAGAAAATGAATCCTGCTTACGGCTATCTCTGGTGGCTGAACGGGCATAAGGCAACACTGCCCGGTCTACGACGAGACCGAGGCCCGCTGAACCCAGCCGCTCCTGACGATCTCGTTGCCGCATTGGGAGCCCTGGGGCGAAAATGCTACGTCGTACCGTCACTCGATCTGGTTGTCGTACGGCTCGGAGACAGTCCAGAAGTTATCGGACAACCAAAATTCGACGTCGAATTCTGGAGCCAGCTGATGAAAGCAGCTCCAAAGAAACAACGATAAAGGACGAAGCTCATGCTTCAGCACCGTTGCCACCTTCTGAGTATGCTGGCTGTTCTTGCGAACCTTGCCACCATCCTGAATTTCTCCAAAGCGGATGACTCTCCCGGAAAACCAATTCCGGTGACTTTGCGATACCAGCTCGAAACAAGCGAATCGAGCGGACGGTTTCACCCGTTCACGCGGCAGCAGAAATGGAAGCCGGAAGAAACGGCGATCATTGTTTGCGACGTCTGGGATCTTCACCACTGCCTGAACGCTGTCCGACGGCTGGAGCAGTTTGCGCCAAGGCTGAACGCCGTGCTGAACGAGGCTCGTTCGCAAGGAGTGACGATCATCCACTCGCCGAGCGACTGCATGCCGGCTTACGAAGGACACGCCGCGAGACAACGCACGATCGAGGTTCCAAAAGCAGCCTGGACACCTCACGAGGTGGGATCGTGGTGCTCGGTTATTCCGACTGAAGAGCGAGCCGCTTATCCCATCGATCAGTCTGACGGCGGCGAGGACGACGATCCTGAAGAACACGCAAAGTGGGCCGCTCAATTGAAAGCGTTGGGCCGCAACCCAGGCACGCCGTGGAAGACGCAGTCAAAGCTGATCACGATCGACGCCGAACGAGACTTCATCAGCGATCGCGGCGACGAAGTCTGGAACGTACTCGAGGCTCGCGGAATCCGGAATGTGATCCTGACCGGCGTGCATCTCAACATGTGCGTGCTCGGCCGCCCGTTCGGCCTGCGGCAGATGGCGCGCAACGGGAAGAACGTCGTCCTGATGCGCGACATGACCGACGTCATGTACAGTCCGAAAAGCTGGCCGTACGTCAGTCACCTGACCGCGATCGATCTGGTCGTTGACCACGTCGAGCGATTCATCTGCCCGACGATTTCCAGTGATCAGATCATCGGCGGAGTGCCGTTTCGGTTCGCGGAAGACCGACGGCCTCACCTGGTCATGGTGCTGGCCGAGGACGAGTACGAAACGAATTCCACATTACCGAAGTTCGCACGGCAACATCTCGGCAAACCATTCCGAGTCACGACGATCTTCGGCAGTGACCACGAACGAAACCGCATCCCCGGCTTTGATGCCATCAGGAACGCGGACGCCGTGTTGATCAGCGTTCGCCGCCGCGTTCTGCCTCCTGAAGACATGCAGGTGCTCCGTGACTTCGTCCACGCGGGTAAACCAGTGATCGGAATTCGCACTGCCAGTCACGCATTCTCGCTCGGGAAAAGTACCCCGCCGGAAGGTTTATCCGACTGGCCAGAATTCGACGCAGAAGTCTTCGGTGGAAACTACCACGGTCATCTCAGCAACAGCCTGACATCGACTGTGCAGGTCGGCGCCGAACTGCTTCATCCGATTCTTCGTGCCGTAACGAAGAAGCCATTCCAGCAGGGCTACTCGCTGTACAACGTTCTGCCGCTGGCGACCGGAACTACTGTTCTGGCAACAGGCAAAGCAGAGGGGCATCCGGCAGAACCTGTCGCGTGGACCTTTCACCGCTCAGATGGGGGCCAGTCCTTTTATACGTCGCTGGGGCATCCGAAGGACTTTTCCAATCAAAACTTTCAACAGCTTCTGCTGAACGGAATCCACTGGTCCGTCGGGCTCGACCAGGCACCGGCGATTGAGTCTTCAACAGCTCCGAGAGCCGCAGAGCAACATTGGGTTACCGTCGACGTTCCAACGGGGCATCGTACCGATCCTGTGACTGCCGCCGCTCACAATGAAACTTCGTGGTATCGCTGCGTGATTCGGATTCCTGAAGACTGGAACGGCGACGAGTTGACCCTCGAAACTGACGAAGACGCCAGAATCAATGGCGTCTTCTTCAACGGAAAACCTGTGAGCTATGCAAAGGGTCAAGCGACGATTCCCAAAGAAGCTGTCGTGATCGGCGACGCCAACCTGCTGACTCTCAGCGTACCTGACGATGCCGGGCTGGTTCCGTCTCCGACTCTGGTTTCGCAGAACAGCTGGAAGTTGCCGCTGCACGGAAAATGGCAACAGCGTCTGTCCAGCAACGGTGACGATTTCTCAAACATGCTGTTGCCAGCAAAGTTCGGCGGAGCATCGGACGTTGTATACGCTCCGGAAGAGCCGCTGTTTGTCGCTCGGCCGCTGACGTTGCCGGGTGAGTTCACCACTGGAATCGAAGGTCCAGCCTGCAACGCGGACGGAGACATTTTTGCGGTCAACTTCGGCAGGCAGGGCACGATCGGTCGTGTCCGGAAAAACGGAATCGGTGACATCTTCGTAACGCTTCCGGAGGGCAGCACTGGCAACGGAATTCGTTTCGGAAAAGACGGGACAATGTTCGTTGCCGACTACGCAGGCCACAACATTCTTCGAGTCAATCCGGAATCGCGTAAAGTCACGACGCTGGCTCATAATCCAAAAATGAACCAGCCAAATGACCTGGCCATCGGCCCTGACGGAACGCTGTGGGCCAGCGATCCAAACTGGTCAGAAAAAACGGGGCAGGTCTGGCGGATCGATGCCGACGGAACCACAACTCTGGTTGCGCCGGACATGGGCACAACCAACGGAATCGAAGTCAGCCCGGACGGAAGAACGCTCTACGTGAATGAAAGCGCTCAGCGAAACATCTGGGCCTTCACGATCGCCGACGACAAATCACTATCGAACAAACGCCTATTCAAGAAGTTCGATGATCACGGCTTCGACGGACACCGTTGCGACATCAAAGGAAACCTCTACGTCACCCGCTACGGCAAAGGCACAGTCGTCAAGTTGTCACCGCGCGGCGAAATTCTGCAGGAGATCAACATCCTGGGATCACGCCCCAGCAACCTGTGCTTCGGCGGTCCTGACGGAAAAACAATCTACGTCACCGAAGTCGAACACACGCGTCTGGTGAAATTCCGAGTCGACGAATCCGGCGCCGCGTGGGCTCGCTAGTAAATCATTGTTGGAACCGGCTGAGCGGCAGCCTCAAGCCCCAGAGAATTGGACCACAAATGAAGCGTTTCCAGATTATCTTTGCCGTACTCGGGCTAGCCGCCTTTGTCGAATTGCCAGTCGCTCTCTCAAAAGCTTCCGCTCAGGACGAACTGACAGATAAGCCAGTATTGATCGAAGCTCGGCGAATCTGGGACAAGGCAAAGCACAACGCGTTTACCGATCTGCTGCGGCACAAGAGTCGCTGGTATTGCGTCTTTCGAGAAGGGACCGCTCATGTTTCTCCGGACGGTGCTCTGCGGGTGATCGTTTCGGACGACGGAGAAACCTGGGAATCGCTTGCTCTGGTAACGTCTCAAAAATACGACCTGAGAGATGCGAAGCTGACGACGACTCCAGATGGGCGATTGATGCTCAACGGAGCGGGCATGATTGCCGACGCTGAAGTGCGGTATTACTCGATGGTGTGGTTCTCGTCTGACGATGGCCGTACCTGGACGGAGGGGAAACAGATTGGCGATCCGGGGTTCTGGCTCTGGCGGACTCAGTGGCATGACGGCACTGCCTACAGCATGGGCTATGCCACCAACCGAGACCGAAATCAGCGAACGCTTCGACTTTACAAATCACAAGACGGAGCGAATTTCGAAACATTGGTTGAGAAACTTTCAGCTCCCGTTGGCTGCGGAGAGGACACGATCCTTTTCATGAAGGATCAGTCAGCATTGTGTCTACTTCGCCACGAAACGGGCGACAAGATGGCTCAGCTTGGAACGGCAGCACCTCCCTATACCAACTGGAAATGGCGAGACCTGAATCTCCGCATCGGCGGCCCGAACTTGATTCAGTTGCCCGACGGAAGGATTCTGGCAGCCACTCGTCTTTACGACGGCGGCGCAAGAACGTCGCTGTCGTGGCTCGATCCAAAGAATGGAAAGCTGACGGAAGTCCTGAAACTTCCGTCGGGCGGAGACACCAGCTACGCCGGTCTCGTCCTGCACGATGGCCAGCTGTGGATCAGCTATTACTCGTCGCACGAAGGAAAGACGAGCATCTATCTGGCGAAGGTTCGCATTCCGTCGGTGTAGCTTTTCGAATTGGCATCAACTTGAGTCGAACCCGATCAGTTACGCGTTGACTCGACCGACGCTGGTTCTGAAATCGGTGCTGATCCTGGAACATCGTCAGGCTCCTGAACATGAGGAAGCGGCTTTTCAGAAAGTCTCAACCATGTCTCTTGCGCAAGTTTTCGGATTTCAGGATTGACCGCTGCAGCTTCGCCATTCGCCAGCATTTTCAGAATGCCCCGGACCTGCTCGGCGCCCCAATCAAATTCCGGGTACCTCGTCTCAAGTGGCACGCCCGGCAGAACGATGACGTATTGCGATCTTTCCTGCCCGGACGCCGCTGAATACGGACTGAATATATCCGCAATCTTTCGCTGAAACTTGTCGAGATAGAGTTACCGACCCCAGGCCACAGGTTTCTCCGCCATCACCGCAGAGAGAACTTCAGCGATGTGCGGCATCGGACTGGTGTTTCAATCATGGTGGATTTCGAATTCACCCCAGAGACCGAAGCCATGACTCACTGATAGAGAGTTCCGTGAACCGGTCTAATTATCTGATGCTGAATCTTCTGTGAGTTGGTTGTACCGAGCTTCGCTCAGCCAGGTGAGGTCGCTCCAGTAGCCGGTGTCGTTGGGTTGTTTCGCGCCGGAGGTCGTTCTGCCGTTGCAGACGATGTCGGTCAGTTGCTGCATCAAAGCGAAACCGACTTCTGGCAGTTCGTTTGTCAGGTTCTTCGTTTCTCCTGGGTCAGACGACAGATCGTACAATTCGCCCTTCGATTTACGATGAGGCATGACCAGCTTCTTCGTTCCGCTGGTAATGCTGAACTGCCCGTTTGCAGCGTGACTGATAATCGGCAGTCGAGACCAGTTTGACAGGGGATTCCTCAGAACAGTCGCGAAACTCAGGCTGTCTTCGCCAGCGTCGTCAGGCAGCGTTGCGCCCGTGATTGTGGCGAACGTTGCCAGCAGATCGGTTTGGCAAACCAGGCCGCTGAACGCTCGACCGGGCGCGGAAATGCCTCCTGGCCAGCGAACGAAAAACGGGACTCGATGACCGCCCTCGTAGATATCGCGTTTGCCACCTCGATAAGGACCGTTGCTGCGATGTCCGAAGTCGTCGATGCGCTGTCTCCACGAATTTTCGGGACCGTTGTCGCTGGAGAAGACGATCATCGTGTTCTCGTCCAGGCCGGACTTCTTCAGGAAATCGAGGATGCGTCCTACGTGATGATCGGTTTCGATGACGAACTCTCCATAGCCTCCGCAGTCGCCTTTGCCGTGAAACTCAGGCAGCGGGCAAACCGGATAATGCGGCGAGGTATACGGCAGGTAAACGAAGAACGGTTTGCCATCTTTCGCTGCAACAGTCTTGCGGGACATCCACTCGATGGCTTTGTCCGTGAATCGTGTCAGGCACTGGTTGTCGATGAAGTCAGGTGCAACTTCCATCCCCAGAGTCCCAACGACCTTCCGAGTTTCTGCAGGCGAGTTCTGATACGGCGGCATGATGCGATAATCGACGTGCCGCTTGTTCGGCTTTTTCGCCGTGAAGACGGTCGGAGGAACTTTCGCGTGGCGGCCTTCGAACCAGGCGAGAACTCCATAGTTCAGCGACGCCGGAATTCCGTAGAAGTAGTCAAACCCTTTGTCGAGCGGCATGTCCAAAACAGGCTTGCTCCAGTCGCGGTTGCCAGGATCGCCGGGAAAATCCATACCAAGATGCCACTTCCCGACCATCGCCGTGTCGTACCCCTGATCGCGAAGCAGTGAGGCCAGCGTCATCCTGCCGTCTTCGATCAGACACTTTCCCTCGGCCACCATCACCCCGGTTTTCTTCGTCGTCCGCCAGCAGTAGCGTCCGGTCAGGAGTCCATAGCGTGACGGAGTGCAGACCGTGTCTGAACAATGAGCGTTCGTAAAGCTGATCCCTTCCGCTGCCAGACGGTCAAGATTCGGTGTCTGAAACCTGGCGTCAGGATTCAGGCAACTGGCATCTCCAAAGCCCTGATCATCGGTATAAATCACGATGATATTCGGCTTCTCGGCAGCACTGCCCGCAAGGCAGAACAGGGCCAGAAAAGAAAAGGCGATCAGCTGGAGTGTCGAAATTCTCATCATGGTTGCTTCGCTGAAGGTCGTTCGAGGTTACTGACAAAGCGTTCTTGATCTAGCGAAAGAATAAACTGCACCGACACGTTTGGTAACTCGACAGCGCCACATAACGAAGCTTCGAAACATAAACATGAAACTGCCGCAACGTCAGACCACCGATCAGAGAATCTTTGCAGATCTTCTGTGTGTTCTGACAATCCTGCTGATGCCGACGTGTGTCGTTTCTGAAGAGCTGGTGATTCATCCCCAGGCAGCACCAGGCCCACTTGATAATCCGCTAAAAGGCTGGTGCCCGTACACTGACGCCGGTGAGATCACGCAGCCGTACTCGATGGTTTTTCAATATGTCCCTGGAGCCGCCTTGAACCTCGCGAAGGCGAGTATCGATTCAAGTAGTGGGATGCCGGACTGGTTGATCAAAAAAGGCGTCAAAATGCGGCGTGACAAAGAGCACAGCGGCGGACTCGCTCCCGACTACGACGACGTTCGGATGATCTCGGCGACGGAAAAGTTCATCGCGGCTCTCGGCCAACGGTACACTTTGCCAATCGTTTTCAGAAAGTCAGCGACTGGTCCATCCTTTCAAAGATTCAGATCACGACAGAAAATGAACATTATGAATTCAGAAGTTACCATTCCGCGTTTGATCGGGCTGCTCGTTAAAAACGTTGTTTCAGCCGCCCTCTTTGTTCTGCTCAGCTCGTCATCAATGGCCGGCAGCAAGCCAAACATCGTTTACATTATCTGCGACGATCTGGGCTACGGAGACGTTCATTGCCTGGCTCCGGAAACGAGCAAAATCCCCACGCCCAATGCCGACCGACTGGCGTCGGAGGGGATGATCTTCACGGATGCTCATTCAGGATCATCGGTTTGCTCGCCGACTCGTTACGGCATTATGACCGGGCGTTACAGCTGGCGAACCTGGTTACAGAAAGGTGTCGTCACAGGCTTCGCGCCAAGCCTGATCGCGGCGAAGCGTCCAACGGTCGCGAGCTTTCTCAAAGAGCAGGGATACGCGACGGCAGCGATCGGGAAGTGGCATCTCAATTTTGAATATCTCAATCCGAAGACCGGCAAGCAGTACACACAGAAACAGCACGACACTCCGCCGATCGGAGCGAAGATTCCGGACGGGCCGATTCATCGAGGCTTTGATTACTACCACGGTTTTCATCACGCCCGAAACATGGAAGCGGTCATCGAAAACGACGAGGTCATCGCGCACGACGAAGCGATTAACATGCTGCCTCGGCTGACCAGGAAAAGTGTCGAGTACATCGAGTCTCGCGCCGGCAAAGACGAACCATTCTTTCTTTACCTGCCGCTGGGCTCTCCACACACGCCGATTGTTCCGTCGCCGGAGTGGCAGGGAAAAAGCGGCCTGGGTTTGTACGGCGACTTCGTCATGCAGACGGACAATGTCATCGGTGAAGTCTCGGTCGCACTGGCAAAACACGGTCTGGCCGAAAACACGCTGGTCATCTTTACAAGCGACAATGGCTGCTCGAAAGCTGCGGGCATCCCGGCCCTGGCTGAAAAAGGGCACCTGGTCAGCGCTCACCTGCGAGGATCGAAGGCAGACATCTGGGACGGCGGGCACCGCATTCCGTTCATCGTTCGCTGGCCAGGCAAAGTCGAACCGGGAACAACCAGCGGGCAACTCATCTGTCTGACCGATCTGTTTGCGACGACCTCTGATATTCTTGGAGAACCATTTCCAGAAACATCCTGCGAGGACAGCGTCAGCTTTCTGCAAGCGCTGTCGGGCAAGCCGATTCAGTCGACTCGCGCAGGAGTCATCCATCATTCATTCAGCGGCCACTTCGCTTACCGAACCGGTAAGTGGAAACTGATTCTCGCACGAGGCTCTGGCGGCTGGACTTCTCCGAAAGAAAACGAAGTACCGAAAGGCTCTATGAAAGCACAGCTCTATGATCTCGATGCGGACCCTGGCGAACAAAACAACCTCTACACAAGCAAACCCGAAATTGCAGAACGCTTGCTGTCACAACTCACTGCCGAAGTTCGACAAGGTCGCAGCACGACCGGCCAGACGTCACAGAACGATGTTGAAAATATCGTTCTTTGGAAGAGCGAAGCGGCTGTCAATCGCCAGGGTGCGAAGCCTGCCATCACCTCTGGGAAAAAGAATAGAAAGCAGTGAGCTGGTCCGTCGCAAGATTTGATCCGTAAAGAACAGAAGGATCTCATCTCAGTCAGGGCTGAGTCACACACATTTCGGGTTACATTCTTCACGGCACTAACCTACGACACTTCACGAAAATTACTAAGTATCGAAAAGAGCGTCGCCACAACGTCTTCAGCCGCTCCAGGTTTGCCGAGTGCTTTCATCGCCCGACTCATTGCGAGCAGGCGGCCGGTGTCGTTCAGTAATGGTTTCAGAGTTGCAGCAAGCTCTATCGGTTCAAAGGACCGGTCTGGAGATACAACGATCACTGCCGCATTCGAGTCCGCAAAGACTTGAGCATTCTTCGTTTGGTGATCGTCTGCCGCGGTCGGATAGGGAATCAGAACGGCGGGGATTCCGACCGCAGCCAGTTCCATCAAAGTGCTTGCTCCCGAGCGAGCAACAGCCAGCGTGGCGGTGGCCAGACGAGCCGGCATGTCGGAAAAAAACGGAGCAACCTCGTGGGCAATGCCGAGCGTGGAGTAACACTCACGAGCCGCTTCTGCTCCTTCGGGACCGGTCTGATGAACTATCCGCCAACCTGTGAATACAGAGACGAGTTGCTCAACGGCGTGGATGATTGAATCGTTGACCTGCCGTGAGCCAAGACTTCCCCCCAGAACCAGCAGCGTCGGCGGAGTCTGCGAAATCGAGTGACCTGAGACGGCAAGCTGCCGAATCTCGTCACGCAGCGGGTTGCCAGTCAGGTGCGGGATCGCTCGAGCCGGCAAGTAACGAGCCGACTCTTCAAACGTCAGGCAGATCGGGTGCCACCTCGACAGCCAGCGATTCGCCTTTCCGGGGACGGAGTTTTGTTCGAGCAACAGACAGGGAATACCGCACCGTTTCGCCGCCAGAGTCAACGGCACGCTGGCGAATCCGCCAAGCCCGATAACTGCTGTCGGTCGATCGGCACTGATACTGCGGCATGCCGACCGGTACGCCTGCCAGTGAGACTGCGCGAATCGAAGCGGTTGTTTCTTCAAGGCGTTCAGCGGGAACGTTTCGCAGATGGAGTACTCGAAACCTGTCGGTTCGAGCATTTGCCGTTCGACGGGACGGCCGGAGCCAACAAAGCGAATACGACAGTCCGGCTGCTCGCGTCGCAACTGCTCGGCGACGGCGATGCCTGGAGCAAGATGCCCGCCTGTGCCACCTCCAGCAAAGACATACAACGGCGATGGCGACGGCATATCGAATGATCGCTCAATGAAACTCGTAGGTCTTACCAGGTTCGCCAATTTCGACATTCGGCAGGTTTAACCCGATCAGTTCTTTCTTGATCTGCTCGTCAAACGCCGTCTTGATATGAATGGCGATAACACGCGCTGGCTGTTTTAGTTTTTGCAATTCGCCGGCGAACATTTCCGGTGTGAGGTGCATGGCCTTCTCGGCCAGCCATGCCATGTGGTTGGGAAAACTGGACTCAAGGAAGACTGCCTGCAGATTCTGCTGTTCGTTGATGACTTCCCAGATTCGAGTTGTCGGATTCGTGTCGGAGACGATAGCGATCGCCGCTTCGTCGTCCTCAAGGATGAACCCCATCGCCGGTACGATATGATCGAGCGCGACAGGTGTGATTCGAACTCCTTCAACTTCGATCGTCGTTTCGCTCTGGATTTCCTGCGTCTTTAGAAACGGCGTTTCTTCGCCCGAAAGACGGATCATGTCCGGCCAGATGCGTTCGTTGAAGACATGCTTCTGAAGACAGTCCAGCACATCGGCATTGCCGTAGACCATTGGGCATTCAGGGCCTGGCGTATAAACGTTGTCGATGAAGATCGGCAACGATGCGAGGTGGTCTGTGTGCGAGTGCGAAATGAAAACATGCTTCACCTGCTTCTGTACGTCGAGCGGCGACACGAATCCAATACTCCCAGCATCAATCACGATTGAATCGTTGACGATGTACGAAGCCAGGATCTGCTGCCGCGGTCCATGCCCGACCGATGACTCGACCAGAGTGATTTTCACGAGTCTTACCCGTCCTTCCGATTGTGGTGCTGCCGCACGGGTACCTTGTTTTGTGTGTTGATTATTTGCTTGTCATATGAATGACACCGTCCCAGTCTGGGGGCGGTGCATTGTTGCTGGCGGTGATAAAGTCCGTCACAAATTCTCTGGTCTTGTCTTCAGCTGGCATCCTGCTGAAAAGTTCGACCGATTCCTGCCAGTTTCCACCGATAAACGCGTTAACGGCCTTCTCATACAAAGCGATTGAATCGTTGCTGATTGTGTTGTCCATCGCCGACGGAGGCAGAAGTTCGAACACGGTCATGTCCGTTTTCATACCGACTGGTCTGACCCGGGCGAGCTTTCGACAGCGGAGGTCGTCCGTGCCGAGTTTCTCGACAAAACTGGCAGTCACTTCATCAATGACGATGGACGCTTTCAGTTGCTTGCTCATCGTTTCGAGGCGTGCGCCCATGTTGACGACAGGCCCGAACGCGCCAACCTTGATCTGCTCAGTCGTTCCGATGCGACCGGCGATGGCAGGGCCGTGAGAGATTCCCACCCCAACCGTAAACCCACAGAGCGGGCTGCCCGGATTGGACCTCGCAGCTCGAAATGCCTGGTGAATATGAATCGCTGCTCGGCACGCGGCGATGGGGCCTTCTTCGTTGTCGCCGGGCCAGCCCCAGAAACCAAGCGCGGCATCGCCCTGAAAGTCAGCAATGACTCCGTCGTATCGAATAATTCCGGCGGTCATCACCCCCAGCGCTTCGCTGACGCGATCAAGTAATTCACGCAGGTTGTCTTTCGCCTCTTCCGACTTCTTCGAGAACCCGCGAACGTCGCAGAACAGAACGGTGATGTCCTTTTCACGCGGCTCAAGAATGTCCTGAGTCCCTGCCGTGCGGATGGCCTCGATTACGGCCGGGGAGAAAAATTGAGCGAGCCCAGCCTGTTGAGACTCCAGCGTTTTCACCTGGCGGATCGAGCCAATGAGGTCGCTGATCAGTTCGGTAAAGCGGAGATCCCCCTTGAGGTCAGTCTCGCCGATGGCCGACGCCCCAGGCGCACCAAACTGGCCTGAAACATACAGCGCCCAGCCTTTTGAGTGCTCACCTTTGAGCGGAATACAGAAGGCCCAGTCGAGATTTCCGGTCACTGTAAACGCGGGATTGGAATCGTCAGTGTCCTGCCAGATGTGGAGGATACCTTCGGCCCGATCGATCGCTGCCGCTATGAGTCGGCGACTTGGACTGAATCGACCGATATCATCTCGTCGGCTGTCCCACTGCATCATGATCGGGTCGTCGTCAACGGTCATGTCTGGCGGGTAGCGAACGCAGGCTGCCGCCTGCGCATGCGGCATGGCGTCAAGCATCACCTTAATGGCAGCCTGAGCGAGTTCTTTATCCGTACGCGTTGCCGAAATGGCTTCAGGCAGTTTGGCGAGAACGTCCAGCCGCTCTTCGGCATTCTGAAACTTGAACTGCTTCAACTGGTCCGGGCCGAATGACTGTTCCTCAAGATGCGAGGCCGACAGTCCATCGTCCATCCCGACAGAGATCAGCTGAAACATCGTCTGGCCGATCCGAAAACTCTGGCCGGGTGAGAGGTTGAACTCGCGAGTATCGACTTCGTTCAGGTAGACCGGGTTACGAGCGGCGTCGAGCCTCTTCACACCGATCGACTGTCCCTTCAGAACGATCTCGCAATGCTCGCGCGAAATCAGCAGATCCCAGGGAACCGCCCACCCGCTGCGAGGTGCTCTTCCGATGCGAATAACTTCACCGGCAGGAATCTCACGTCTCCATTGCTGGTTGGCTTCGACGCCGTTAACCATCAATTCCAACATCTGAGAGGAGTCCCCGCTGTATCATTAAGGATTCTGGCCCGGAAGCAGACGTAAACAATGGCAATTCAAACAGAACGCCGCAGCGTTTCGACAGACAGTAATACCAGCCAGGCATCCGGCAATCGTGACGTCGGCACTTGAGAATCGCACCATTGGTCCATCAAATTCGAAATGGATCGATGAAAGATGATACTTCGAACTTTCCAGAGAGGCACGTTGCTCCCGCAAACAACCACAATCTGATGGCCTGAATTTTCGTAACGATCCTTCTGCAATGAATTTGGGGTGACAGCGATCGTACCTCAAGTCGCCAAACCCCATCAAGAACAGAAGTTTCTGCTGATGGACAGTCGGCAACCGCAAAAATTTACTGCCCGGCTCATCTGCAAGCCTGTCACGGCCCTCTTCGGTTGATCCCTAACCGCCCGATTATCCGGAACGTTTGCCGTATCCAACAACTTCGACTGATCCCCCACGTTCGCCCCATTCGGAAACTTTTCGTAACCGGGAAAGATTCTCAACAGTTCCTTCCGATACTAATCAGCGTGGGACCGTATCTGGTCCTCAGGCTGTAAGTGCGTTTCGGCGACCGCTGGGTATCAACACACAGCAGCAGTAGCGGTCATCGTGGCGACATCAGGTTTGGGGGCGTGGTTTCTTCGGCGGGTTTTCGGACGTCGGTGCTTCATCGTAGGAAGCTCGGTGTTCTCCATGAATTCTGGCTGACACTCCACAGGTCGGTGAATGTTCCAACACCGATTCCACAAGGCGATTTCACAACTCAACATCGTTCGTCCGACTTCCCCTGTCGGACCAATGGATCCGATGTGCATGGAGGTGATGCATCTCGTCTCATCGATTGACTGAGGGTCCTTACCAATGACTTTTGACAATGTTTCTGCGACCACCGAACTAATCACGGATCGGCGGTCGGCAAGCCGGCGCATTTCCAAACGATCCGTAGCAACCGCTATGGATGTTGAACTGGATTCGTCGGGCGAAGAAGAACGACGCGAACCGCTGCCCGAACGCCGCACCAAGGTGGAACGGCGACGGCAGATTGACCCAACCACCTGCGAGCGTGACTACGGCGATGCCGAAGTTGAGTTCATGGGAGCTATGGACAATTACAAGCGTCGAAGCGGTCGGCAGTTTCCGACGTGGAGCGAAGTGCTGGAGGTACTTCATAGCCTCGGTTACCGAAAGGTGGCGGAACCTTCCGAAATCGAACTCTAAGACAGAGTTCAAAAAGCGAATTACGGAGACGGGGGCGGTGAGGCCACACCGCCCCTTTCTGCGTATTCACTCAGTTCTTGCGATGTGGTCTCAGCGAGCCACGAGCGTGATCGCTCGTCGAGTGATCTCCTGCCCGCCGCTGCGAACGACCAGGAAATACTGACCGGGCAACAGCGATTCCGGCAGCACAAACGCGTAGCTGACGCGGAGCATGCTGCGGTCCGCAACCTGGCCGACTCGGTCAATGATCCGGCCATCGCCATCGTGGAGGTTGCATTCAATCCACATGTCCTCGTGCGGCGGATTCAGCGTGCATTGAGCGACGATCGGCTCACCATGACGGAAGACCTCTTTGCGGTCCATCAGCACGTCGCCCAGCATGTCTGAGCCGATACTGAAGGAAAGATACTTGTCTGATTCGCGGATCCGCTCCGACTGACGAAGCATCGGAACGACCGTCGCTGGATCAAGTTCCTTCAGCGGCCACGCACCTTCAGCTCTTCGGGTTCCCATTGGATCAAGCTGGTATTCCACGCCGACTCCGCCAAACGTTACCAGCAGCACGACGACACCGAACACAAGCGACGCCTGTCGCGAGCTGACTTCCGGAATCGCCTGACCAATTGATTCGCTGATCGATCGAAGCTTTGCAAACAGCCGACTGCCCCGCTGTTCAAGCCGTTTGAAGAACTCAGCGAACTTCTGCACGTCTTCTTCGTAAAGAAACGAAGCGTAGATTGAGAAGCAGACCAGCGGAAAAATATAAAGCCCCAGCAGAAACGTTGTCCCAATATGAAATGCAAAACCGAGGCCAATCATCAGGATTCGGTTCCAGCCTCGCCAGGCGATAAAGACGAAGAGCACTTCCCACAGAATCGTGAGATAAGCCGAGACGACCAGCGTGGCCGGGTAGTACGACAGGTATTCTCCGAGCGGGTTTGAGTTGTTCACGTTGGTCAGCAGCCAGTGCAGCATCTGATCGCTGCTGAAGAACGCCGGAGTGTGCATCTTGGTGAAAGCCGCACCAAGATAGACGATGCCAATCATGAGCTGCATCAGCCGCCTCGGCCACACAGCGTAACATTGAGGCCTCAATAGCTCGGGATCTTCCGCGCCGCTTCGCCGAAGTGATCGCCGCTTCAGAAAACTGTCGATCGACCAGACGGAACCGCAGTTCGACAGCGAAAGTATCAACAGTCCATGCGCAGCGATGGCCGAATACTTCGTCAGCGTCGACAGGCAGTCCAGCAGGTTCAAATACGTGTAAAGCACCAGTGAGACGCACAGTGAAATGCGCGTGCACCAGCCGAGGCTTGACGTCAGCAGCGTCAGAACAAGCAGCGTTGCCAGCGCGACGGCCATTGGCCCGCTGGGAACCGGCAGAAAGTCAAAGTAGCCATAGTTGTCAGCAAGGGGCGCCGCAGCACCGTCGAGTGAAAACAACTCACGAGCGTGGAACCAGCGCGGCACCATGACCAGCAGCAGGACCACCGGCAGCAGCATCCGAACGACGGCCATTCCGTACGGAACCTCTTCGGCAAAGAAGAAGTCTGTCAGCGAATTCTTTTTCTCGGCGGGGGAGTGTTGATCACTCATGCCCGTTCTCCAGTCTTTGGAATGCTCGTTGAAACTGCTTGTCGACACCGCAACGCAATTCAGGCAGTGCTATCGGGCGAGCGCCGGCCTCGCTCCCGTATCCGAAACCTGCACCTGCGACTGCATCTCCAGGAACGGACGCCCGCGATTGGAATCAGCGGCCAGCCGGGGATTGTCCGACAGGCACAGCCTGGCCTGATAATCAAACCACGCCAGATTGGTGGCCTGAGCCATGCCGTCCGGACCGAGGATCTTTCGAACATGGAAGTACGAATGCGGATTCTTCGGTTCGGTGTACCGTTCGGCCCAGAGATTGTCCGGCAGGTTGAACTTCTTCGCCCACGTTTCCTGAACGACGAAGATCTGCTGAATCGGCTCGTGATCTGTGTACCGCAGCGTGTTCAACGCCAGATTGCCGGCGTGCGACGCGAACGGGTCGTAGTGGTGCCGCGCGATGTCGCCAAACGGTCGGTAGTCGCCCCACGGAGCCGGAGCCAGGTCGTAGTACCGACCGCTTTCACCCTGAGCGATGATGTGCGTACGATCTTCGTACGCCGACCAGCCGCAGAACATGTCCCACACGATGAAATACATGGTCGGGTGGGCACCGGTTCGGTAATTCAACGCGTGTGACCCCAGACCGGCCACCAGCACGCCGAGGTACGCGACGATCGTTCCGACCGCGAGTATTCGTTTCATTCCGTCACTCCTTTGACGCTCTAAACCGAGAAGTCGCGAGACTATGCGACAGCTCAGAAAACAGGTCAAGATGTGATTGAGGCGGCAGGCGGCCAGGAACGATCACGCCATCAGGCCTGACAGCGTCTCTCAGCGGGTGGCTTCCCAGGCTCCGGCGAGGGTGTCCTTGAACTTTTCGGGGACAGACACAGCGGGGCGTTTTCCATTGGGATCCGCGAGGACGACCAGGTGGGGACGCAGCCAGGGAGCCGCACCGTCGAGAGTGGTCAGGAAGGCGTCGGGATCGTCGGCTCCGGCGGAGGCCAGAGCGTCGGACAGAGAAAGCTGCTGCTGCCTGGCCGTCAGCGCCAGCCCGGCCAGTTGCAGCACCAGGTCCGGCGGCAGCGACGGAGCCCCCGCCCGCTCCTGAGCCTCGGCATACGCCGCGTTCGCACGTGCCCGCCACTCGGCCGACGACGACGCATCGCCGCGGGCTTCAGCGATGCCGGCGAGGAGGTTGAGCGTCTGGTACGTGGTCGGGTCTCTCAACTGCTCGCGGAGGTCGAGGGCGGTGCGGGCATGGTGTTCGGCTTCGTCCAGCAGTTCGTGGCCGGGGCTGCCCGGCTCGATGACGGGGCCTGGGCTTCCAGCCAGTGATACCGGCTCGTCCGAGCCAGTGGCTCCACTGTCCGGACTCGGGCTGGAAGCCCGAGCCACGGCCAGCAGCCGCAGCCGGCCCGCCAGGTTGTTGTGGCTGATAGCGATGTTCGCCGGATGGCCGAGCTGCTGCTGGATGGCCAGGGACTCGCGTTCTTCGGAGATAGTCTGGTTCAGCAGCGTCTGTCGCACGTGCCGGTCAGTGGCGGTCTGGGCCTGATTCGACAGCAGGATCGCGCGATTGCTGCGGGCCGCCGCCTGCCCCTGCAGGTCACCAAGCTGTACGGCCAGTTCCAATGACCGCTCGTACCAGGCCAGCGCGGCCTCGGCGTGACCACGATTCTTATCCGCGTTGCCGAGAGAATTGAGCACCTGCATCTGTCCGGCTGTGTCACTGGCACGGGTGAAGGCGTCCAGAGCCTGGCGGAGGGCAGGGACGGCCTCGTCGGGGCGCTTCCGGTCCAGGTGCATGACGCCCAGCCCCTGCCACAGGATGCCTTCCGCCTCATCGTCACCAGCAGCGCGGGCAGCAGTCAGAGCCTCGTCATAACGCTGTTCAGCCTGCGTGTACTCGCCCTGCCGCTGCAGAATTTGAGCGATCCGGCCCAGGCCGCGGGCGACGGCGGAGTTGTCCTTCCGCTGGCGATCGAGCGTCAGACCCTGTTCCGCGACGGCGAGGGCTTCATCGAACCGGCCGAGATCAACGTAGGCGTTCGCCAGATCGCCCAGCGTGGCGGCGCGGTTGGTGGTGTCTCCGTTGTCGAAGCCGGTCGCTTCAAGCTCGGCGAACAGGTCGGCGGCGGCCTGTAGCGGAGCGATGGCCTGAGACGGGTGATGTTCGAAGTTGTAGTGAATCCGACCGAGGATCGCATTAGCGCTGGCTCGCTCGAAGTGGGTGTCCCAGTGCTGGACGCGGTCAAGGCGACGCAGCAGGCGGGTGAGATCCTCGGCAGCAGCGGTGGCCTGCGTGCGGGCTCGCGACATCGCTGCCTCGCGGATCAGGTTCGATTCGATTTCTGTCAGCGTTTCAGCTTCCGGCGAGCGGGGCACGTAAGTACCCTGATTTCTGGCGTCGACTCCCTGCGAATCGGGAGATTGACCTCCCCCGCTCGCCGCTGAGTCCGGGCCTGTCATGTGCCGGGCCAGGTCCGTCATCAGGTCGGCGCCTTCGCTGCCTCGCCCGGTGAGTTCGAGAAACAGCTTGAGCGAACTCGCCAAGCCCACGGCCTGTTCGAGCTGGCCGCGCGTGACCGCCAGCGCGATGGCTCGCCGGATAACGACCTCACAGCCGCCGAGCAGACCTAACGCAACCTTCGAATCCGGCGTGCGGACCATCTGGTCGAACGCGCCGCAGAGATTCCAGGCAGCATCGAGGAAGCGGTCATGGAGGGGAGCTTGTTCCAGCCTACTGGTGTAAACATCCAGCACGGGGTGAGGGCGGATCCACGGGTCGTCCACGCGGATCAGTCCCAGACGTTCGAACTCGGCCCTCGCCGTTTGCCAGGCGGTGTCGTCCAGGCCGGTGACATCTTGCGCCATCTTGTCGATGCAGCCACCGGAGAGCAGAGCGATGGCGGGCAGGACTTCGCGTGAGGCGTCGGTCAGGTGACGGATCGAGAACTCCAGCGAGTAACCGATGCTGCGGTTCCGGCCTTCGTGATGATTCTGCTCGGACGACGCCAGCAGCTTGCCCAGATCGTCGATCACTGTCTGCGGCCCCAGCGCCTTCACGTGCGGCGTCAACAGTTCCAGAGCCAACGGATGCCCGAGAGCTCCCTGCACGATCGGTCGCAGCACGTCCGCCGTCCAGCCGCGTTTCTCCCGCTCGGACCTCGGCACGCCCAGCTTGTCGAGATACCCGACCAGCAGCATCAGCCCTTCTTCAATCAGCAGCTCCCCCAGCGCAAACGACCGCGCCGTCAGACCGGACGAGTCCAACCCCACCTCCGGATCCCGACAAGTCACCAGCAGCCGGGTTTTGCCTCGCGTCCACGCGTCGGCAAGTTTCGCGAACTCGGCAAGCCGCGTTTGAATGTGCTCGTCGTCGGGCCGGTTCCCGCCTGCCGTGCTGCCGTCCGGCGATTCACCGTCGTTTGGTGCCGATTCGGAATCTGAGTGGATCGTCTGCGATCGGTGAGAACCGGTCCTACGATCACCGTCGCCCGCCAGGACTGTCGGCACGCCGAGCGCTCGCAGAAGCTGCTTCAGGCCAGCGGCGTACTCGATGGTGAAATCGGCGAAGGCGCGATCGGCCAGCAGCGGCGGCAGCTCACAGTCGTCAGCTTTCAGCGGCAGGATCAGCTTGCGGCCGGATTTGGCTTCCTCATTGATCCGGCTCTGCCATTCCTTCTCGACCCAGCCATGCTCGACGCTCTGCCGAGTCAGCAGCACGGCCACGAAATCGGACTCCCGCAGCCCTGCCTGAATCCGCTGCGTGATTGAATCACCCGTCTCGATCTCCCATTCATCAAACCAGACCTTCACGCCTGCGTCCCGCAGATCGGCCGCCAGACGTCGAGCCAGCATCTTGTCCGCGCTGGAGTGCGAGAGGAAAACCTGCGGAGCGTCGTCAACTGGATCAATCTGTTCCGACTCGCCTTGATGGTTGGCGGGAGGTGTATCCCCGGTCTGAAACGCGGGCAGCACGGATTCGAAATTGTCCCACACCAGCAGCAGGCGGCGATCGGCGAACTGCTCGGCGATCCAGTCGGCGCGTTCGGACTCGGGACGTTTGAAGAAGTCGTGCCCTTCCAGCGCGACGCCCGTCTGTTCGATCAGCCGAGCGACCGTCAGGTTCTCCTCGAACGAAACGAAGATCGCGCCGTCCGGAAACAACCCGGACCGCAGCCACCAGTGAGCAGCCTCGCGCGAGATCGTCGTCTTGCCCATGCCGCCCGGAGCGTGAATCACAACCGCTCGCTCTCGGATCAGCAGCCGTTCCAGCCGGTGCAACTCTCTCCCCCGCCCGTGGAAACCGGCTTTCGGTTCCGGGCCGAAGCCGTGAAAAAGGGGATCGGCGGCCTGCTTCTTCGAGCGGCGAGTTGGCTTCTTTGGCACCAGCACCGGATCGTTACCGGCCTGATAAAGCTGCGGGACGAACCAGTCCTGCAAGTCGACTGTCGGAGCGTCGGCGGTGATGCGGACTCGCCGAGCTTTCGTCGACAGCACCTGATTGCGAGCCGCCTGCAAAGCGTCTCCCACCGAGCGACAGGCGGAGACCGATTCGTAAAAGCTCTGCATCAGGATGCGGGTCATATCGACATGCACCGAGTGCCCCATCGCGACCACGCTGCCGACGCCCTGCTTGACGAGTGCTCCGGCCACGGTTTCGCGATCCAGCGTTTTCGTCGAGGTCCGGCAGGCTTCAAGGACGACCAGCGGCACCTTGAACCGCGACACCAGATCGCCGAACTGAGTGGCTCGAACGAGGTCCAGCGACTCGTCATCGTTCTCGAAACAGAGCGCTCCGATGCCGGCTTCAGTCGGCAGCGTGGTGCCGTGCCCGTCGAAATGCACGACGTGATACGGCTGCCCGGCGTTCTTTGCATCTTCGAGCGTTTTCGTGAGAGCGGCGAGCGTGCCGGGCCGACAGAAGTCGAGCGTGATCTGCGGGTTGCCCGCGACGGCCTCGATGATGGCTTCCGGCGTGAAGCGAGGATCCAGAAACCCGGTGTTGTCTGGTCGGCAGACGACGGCCAGCACGCGCAGCCCGCCCGAGGTGTCGAGCGACTCAACAGGCGCAATGACGTTCGGCTTCGCTCGTCGAACCACAGTCACACCGAGCTGATGCAGCAGCGTGCCGTCGCCGCCGTTGTCACCGCCGCCGACCCGCATCAGTTCCCACGGAGTCCGAAAGGCAACTTCGTCGCGGGCAGTGTCGGCTCGCAGTTCCAGCCGCCCGCCGCCGGCATGTTGAACATCACGAATGAAACCTCCGAGCAGCACAGCGGCATCAGGAATCGATCTGAGTCCGCTCCACAATTCGCGACCGTACTTCGCCAGCTGGGACTCGATGTCGAGAGCCCGCGAGACATTGCCGCCTTCCGGGTAGCTCATGAATTCTTCGATGTACCAGCGAATGTCGTCGCGCTGCTTCGAGGTCAGTCCTTCGCGCACGGAAATCGATTGACTGGTTTCGCCGTTGAATCGCAGGACCGCCGAACCTTCCCACGGACTGCCGGCGACGGTTTGGAAGGTCAATTCAACGACAGGCAGATCGGCCATCAGTCACACACTTTCGGCTCACGAATAGTCCCTGGTCAGCATCCGTGCCGCTGATTCGCGTGCCAGTCTGCGAATGAAGTGTCCAGTTGGCAACCAACCGGCTTCGAACTGGTGTGAGTTTTCTATGCTCACAAACCCGGTGCTGGAATTACTGCACCAGAAAAATCTGCGGCGAGGGCGGCAGAGGTATCTCAGGGGTGATTCGCAAATCACCAACCAGTGCGGCTCTCATGGTCCCGACGACCGCGTTGAATTCAGACACGCCGGATCCCACCAGCATCAGATGGCCCCATTTCGCGTAGACAGCTCCGGCGAGCTTGTGCGAACCGCCGATTGGTGAGACAGGAGATTGCACAATGACAATGGGACGGCGGTCGTGCCGCCGCTGATAAATCGTGATGCCGTCAAACGGGCTACTCGGATCATCCAGGCCTGTAAGCATGGTTGGAAACAGGTCCTCGACGAGAACGACGCTGGGGGTCAAGGCGGACAAAAGTGATGCTGGCGGCTCCGAGTCGCCGTCCACCGAATCCGGAAGTCCAGTAACGGCATCGTAGGTTGACGAGTTGGTAACATAGAACATGACTCCCTCCGCGTTAATCCGCCCACCTGTCATCAACAACGAAATGCCGTCTAGAGGTTCAGCACTGCGAATGACGTAAATTCCTGGCTCGAAATTCACCTTGCCGGAAATAATGTGAATCCACTCGTAAATTCCAGGCTCCAGCGTGACCGGTAGCCCGATCGGTAACCCTGCAATCGTGACGCCGCCACGCAAGGTCGTATCAACGTTGACCGGATCAACACTCGCCACCGGCACGGGCAGGCGTCGGAACGGGTCAGCAACCGGCGACTGGTTGGCCTTCAGCGGGTTCGATTTGGCGGGGTCAACGTGCCCGGTGCTGGATGGCGTATCGACTCCACCAGTCACGCGAATTTCCTCCGCGAGCAGTTTCGACGTTCCGATAAATGGCGTTGCGGCAAGAGCGTACGGCGGGCCTGCGCCTGTCGAGACGGTCTGGCCGGCCTCGTCCACACCGCCCCATTCGTTGTTGATGGCGACCCTTCCATCCACGATCAGTCGGCCCAACCCTTCGACTTCCTGACCGCCGATAATTACCGGCAGAGTCGGGATCGCAGGAGTGACGGACAGCACGGTGATCGCCTCTGGAGACGGATCGAGCACGATCAATGCCTGATCAACCGGGACGGCTTCGATGCCGGCGACAGACACCGTCCGGATTGTTGCCGGTGTGTCGTCGCCAAATGTACCCGCAAAAAACGTTGACGCCGGGTTGGAAACAACGACCTCGACAAAACCGGTTCGTCCAGCAAAAGGCCCCTCAGATGGAGGACTACTGAGCGTCACCGTCGCACCGGCCAGGTCATTGAGATCGTGCACGAAATCTTCCGCAACGGACGTGGCAGCGCTGAGTGATCCACCATCGGCGAGCACGTTCACTGCTGCAGTGCCCGCCGCGTCGGTCGCGTTCTGACAATGCCGATACTCCGCCATCAGGATTGCACTATCGATCACAAGGGCAAGCATGCCGAAGATCGCAGTCAACGAGACAGCAACCAGCACAAGCACCTGGCCACTTCTCGGCGTGACAGCATTGTGATGACGATTCGCTTTTCGCATTCGGAGTGTCTGCTGTCTGAAAATAGTTGACGAGGTAAAGTCTGGCGGCTGACTTTGCAGCCCTTTCACTGGTTCCATAAACGTCGTTTGAAACTCAACCAACGACGCGTTCCTGTTCTTCGACGCAGCGATTTTACGAGCCACTGTGGCCATAAATTCGTGAGGCTAATGCTGAATTCGCATAGTGCTGGCCCCTCGAAGCACAATTGGTTCTGTTCCAAACAGGAACGGAACGATGGGTTGATGTTGATAACTGACCAGGATGCGGACACGGTCATTCATGGCGTTTCCACCGTCCGGCCACTCCGCCGTGATCGAGACATTCGCTGGCTCAAGTGCCACAAGCGCCGATCGGATAGTCGTTGCAATCTCGGATGAGTCTGCAGCCGAACCATTAAACGTGGACGGTCCCCATGACGCTCGTTCCGGTTCCGACAGCTCTCCTCGGACAATTGCTTCACGTGTGCCTCGCCGGGCTGCCTCCGAAACCAGGTTGAACCGAAGCACGCCCATCGCCAGATCAAGCATTCCCAGCAACAGAATCAGAATCACACTCAGAACAACCGCGCCTTCAATCACGACGGCTCCACGTCGCTGATGGATCGTCGCGAATCGTCGCGTCATTGCACGGTCTGGGAATCGAGTTGAGGATGTTTTCATGGTGAGTCTCCAGGCGGTGTCGCAAATTCAGTCAAAGCTGGAGTTTCATGGTTGACTGTCGGTTCAGCTGAATGGTTTCCGGCAACCCGTTACTGCTGATCACCGGTTTAAACTCGTAGCCTGCATCGACCGAAACACGTTGACCACCAGCAGGGTCTACCGATACCTCGATCGCGATCTGAAGTGCCTCGATATCGAATCCGGGAGTCTCTGCCATTTCCTCGATCGCCGCCGCACGAATATCTGCTTCCCATTGATCCTGGGTGGCCGGAGTCACTCGATGATTGGCGCCGTACTCTGCGCCCGTTCTGGCCGCATTCGTGAGCGCCACCCAGACGCTTCCGAACTGTCCGAAATCCACACACCCAAATACGACGACAACCACGAACGGCAGAACGATCGCCAGTTCAACAACCGCTGCACCACCTCTCACCGAATGAACGGGCTGTTTCGACTGTACGAGTTGACGTTTCATCGTTCCCCCCTGTCTTCCTGAACGAACCGATCTTCATGGCATCCCAACGCGGCTATGCCCTCGCACCTGCACTCATCCAATCAGTTCAAAAATCCCGGTTCCAAAATCGCATCTGATCAATTCACATCCAGCAGCAGATGCTTAATCTGCATGACGGCAGGGCCAATCAATACAACGAACATCGCAGGAAAAATAAATAACAACGTTGGTATCAGGATCTTGACGGAAGCTTTTTGCGCCAGTTCTTCGGCTCGATGTTCACGTTGTGTCCTCGATGCGTCACTATGAACCCGCAGGAGTTCCGCCACAGAACTGCCAACTTCACTGGCCTGTTTAAAAACAAGTCCCAATGACCGCAGTTCGTCCAGGTCGGTACGCTCTGCACAGCGAAGAAACGCCTCGTTCCGACTTCGTCCGAGTTTCATTTCCTGCTCCATCAACCGCATCTCAAGATTGAAATCGGGATGGACATTCTCAAGCTCTTCAGCCACCTTGTGAATGGCGCCGTCAATACTTAAACCACTTCCAAGACACGCGATAATCAGGTCCAGATAATCGGGAAGTGCCCGCCGCAGGATTCGTTGTCGCTTTGTTTTCCTCCGATCAAGCCACAGACCTGGGAGGATGAAGCCTGCCAGGCCAACGCCGACCCCTGCGAGCAGACCCACTTTTGTTTTCGGCTGGCCGACACTTGCCGAAACCAGACCGACGACTGGTAAAACAACCATCATCAACATCTTGATCGTGACGAAGGCTGAAAGAGCGAACGGCGAGTAAAATCCCGCATGCGAAAGCCGGTCCTTCAGTCTTGTCCTTTTCGCATCACTGGCCGGCAATAAGCATGACGCGATGCGGGGAAGAGTATTCTTAATACGGTTACTGGCCGACACCTGTTTCTTTTGCGGGAATACTCGCGGGCCGTCATTGACAATGTCTAACGTCATTCGTTCCAGACGATCATCGGCGCGATCGTCATCATGATTCAGCAGCTGCATAATCATCAACCCGATCGAGCTGACGACCGTAACGACGACTGCAATTATTGTCAGTGAGTCTAAATTCATCACCAAGCCAATATGTCTGAACACAGAAGCGTTACACTCGAATCCAGACACTACTAGTAGTCCACATTGATAATGTGCCAAATCCAAATCGCTCCCACCGCTTCCGAAAGGAGAGTCATCCCAATAATTCCGGGATTCGCCAGAAGCAGTTCGGCATATCCGCGGCTCAGAAAATACATCGCGGCAAATAATGCAAAAGGGAGCACAAGAAGTAACGATGCCTGCATCCGACTTTCAGCCGAAAGAGCCTTTAACTTGCCGGCGAACCGCAACCGCTTTCTCAGGACGTCTGAGAGATTATTAAGCAGTTCGGCCGAGTTGCCCCCAGTCTGACGTTGAATGAGAAGCACTACAGCCAGCATCTTCAGTTCGACAATACCTGTGCGGCGTGCCAGGTCACGAAGCGCCGCTTCAGTCGGCATGCCCATCGTTTGCTGATCGTTGCAGTAAGAAAACTCTTCTGCCAACGGCGCGGGCGACTCCGTCGCAACCAATTGAAAAGCGCGATGCAAAGTCTGACCTGCGCGCACAGCGCCACTCATCATTTCGCAGGCTTCCGGAAGTTGTGCACACAGAACATTTCGACGCTGACGCCCTTTTGCAATTAGAAACAGACAAGGAGCGGGAACCACAGCCAGCATACTCACTATAGTCAACAGAGGACGACTCGATATGCAGAACGCTGCGACGCCAGACAATACCGACAGGACCAGAGTCGTTAATAAATACCCTTTACATTGAGGTTCCATTCCGGCCTGCTCGAACAGCAGCTCCAGTCTCTCATTGAGACTTTTATTACCAAACGTGCTGGCAGAGGTAATCTTGCCAAGATCGCGAAAGAGTTGAGTCGACTGATGGGCTCGTGCTGCAATCTTTTGCTTGAATTCACTGTCCAGCCGTTTGTCGACGCGGGATTTGTATCGCGGAACGATATCCATCAGGAGAGACAGTACTCCCGCGACGGATACGCCGATTGTCGAAAGTGTCAGGATGCTGACTATGGATGGACTCATGATTCAGCATTTCTTAAAACGGGGCCATTTCAGTTGGATTGTTTCAAGGCAAGTTGTTTCACAACTGTCGATTGAGCGGATCCCGGATCCCTGTCGCTCCAGACGAGTCATCGGCTGGTTCAAGCCTGCGTTTCCTCAAAGTGCGCCAGCGGGATTTCATTTCCAGATTGTTCGAGTTTGGCCAGACATTCTGGCCGGATGCCGGTGGCTGAAAAGTATCCCTGCACGGCTCGTCGGGATGTCACACCAGTCTTTCGAAACGTGAACAGCTCGTGCATGGCTATAACGTCGCCATCAAATCCTGTTACTTCCGAGATACTGGTAATCTTGCGTTTGCCTCCCGGGAGACGATTTACCTGAACGACAATCTGGACCGCTGATGCAATCTGACGGCGAATCATCCAGATGGGGGCATCAAATCCTGCCAGTGCCTGCAGCATTTCCAACCGACCAATAGCATCGCGTGTCGTATTGGCATGCAGAGTTGTCAAACTTCCGTCGTGACCAGTATTCAATGCCTGCAGCATGTCATAGGCCTCTTCGCCTCGGCACTCGCCGACGATAATCCGGTCCGGCCTCATGCGAAGCGTATTCCGCAGGAGATCGCGAGTGGTGACCGCTCCTTTACCTTCCTGATTGGCTGGACGCGATTCCATTCTTGCAACATGCGGTTGCTGAAGTTGTAGTTCAGCGGCGTCTTCGATCGTGGCAACTCGCTCATCATCGGGGATAAAGCTGGAAAGAATGTTGAGCAGAGTCGTTTTGCCGCTGCCCGTTCCTCCTGAAATGACAATGTTGAGCCGGGCTTTCACACAGGCTGCGAGGAAGTCGATCATTTCCTGCGTGCAGGATCCTCTTCGAACCAGGTTCGCCGCACACAAAGGCCGATCGGGAAACCGACGAATTGATAAGAGGGCGCCATCGAGTGCTAACGGCGAGATAACGGCATTCACACGACTGCCATCGGGAAGACGAGTATCCACCATCGGCGAGGCTTCATCGACTCGGCGACCAGATCTTGACACGATTCGCTGCACGATGTCTTCAAGGTGCTTATTGTCGTCAAAAGTGACGGATGTGAGCTGTAACCTTCCGTTGCGTTCGATGTAAACGTTGGATGGTCCATTGATCAGGATGTCTGAAACGCCGGGATCACTCAGTAAGGCTTCAAGTGGACCGAGACCAAACGTTTCGTCCATCAGATCGCTGATCAAACGATCGCGTTCGGCCGAACTCATCAACTCAGCTTGCAGTTGACACAGTTCTTCTGCGCCGCGCCGCAGTTCCTGTCGAATTTCACGGTCATCCATTGTTCCAATGACTGAAAGATCCATGTGTGCCAGAAGTTGCTCATGAAGCTCCTGCTTGATCCTCCGGCATCGAGCATCGGCGTGTGTGTCGTGTGTCGCAGAGATAACCATGTACGCTCCTGATCGGTGCTGATCTCAGGGATGTGGGTGGAATAAGTTCTCGATTGGGAAACTGAATAAATTCAGGCAAAGAGGCTGTGAGACAGAAACTGGGAACCAACAATGTTTCTGGGTAGCCGAAAGTACACAGCGGGTTGGGCCAGGGAACAAGCTCGACGATTTAAAGACTTGAGAGAGGTGATCGTACTTCTGTCGTGGCCCACCCGACCGTGTGATTGAAATCACGAATTTGTTCCCAACACGTCTGTAGCCAGCGTGAGTCCAGTTGAGGATGTCACACGAAAGAGAAATTGCGCCGTCCACATTTCTCAACTGGCTGCAAGCGTTGAGGCTCGGATATCCCGCTTGGCCAGAGAACTGGCCAGAATCCTGATCCTTCTGGATACTTTTGAAGACGGGGATTCAAGGACGACGGGCACACCACAATTCATCGCATGAATAACACGTTTGGGGTCGTCAGGAATGAGGTGCTGTATCGGACGTTTCAAGGCATCTTCAGCCTGAGCCTGTGAGAGTTGTCGAGACTGACCGCAACGGTTAGCGACGAGTTCGATCCTGCCAGATTCGACACCGTTTCGTTCGAGATACTCGACCGTTCGTCGAGTGTTCCTCAACGAAACAAAATCCAGACGCAACACCAGTAAGATCACATCGCTCAGGTTGAGTGCTGCCAATTGGTCATCGTGGAAGCTGTCCTGAACATCCAGAATGACATGCGGGTATGTGTTTCTTGCTGTTTGCAGGATTTGCGTCATTGCATCCGGACTGAGTTGGACGACTTCCGGATATTGTTGAGGTGCCCCCAGAAGATGAATTCCGTTTTCGTGTTTGTGCATCGACTGTTCCAGCATTGCCGAATCGATTGTGCTGAGATTTCGAGCCAGATCAGCAACGCTGTGCTTCGGTCGGACATCCAGCAGTGCTGAAAGATCGCCAGCCCACGGTTGGAGGTCGAGCAACGCGCATCGCCCGTGGTCCTTCGCCAGAACCGCCGCGCAATTGGTTGCCAGAGTGCTGCATCCGCTGCCACCGTTGGCTGAATAAAGCGACACGATTTGCCCCAGTTTCGGAGCGGCAGTCTCGGTAATCCGACTGAGCAGTCGTTCGACTTCCTCATCCAGGTTGTCGTTAAGGTCAAGGTAGTCATCCGACCCTGCACGCACCGACGCCAGAATTCGATGAGCACTGACATCTTCGCCCACGGTCACCAGACAAGCAGTCGTTGTTGAACGCAACCGTCGTAACCTCGTGACAGTTCGGTCAAATTGTGGATCTTCGATCAACAGGACAAGATCCGGGCTGTCGTCGGTGGCCGACATGTCCGTCAGTCGTTGGTCGAGTTCTTCAGAGCGAACGACGGTCGGATTACGACCACGGGTTCGAAGTGAGCGAGTGAGGGCGTCGACAACGGACTCGTTTCCGCCAGCGATCAGAGTGGGAGATACCATTCTTGCGTCCCTTCTTTCAATTGGTGCTGAGTCTTGTAGTGATGATCGGCGTTCTGACTGAGACCGAAGAGCTTGCGACTACCGATGAATGTGGGTTCCGACGGGGTCAATTATCGCTTGAACCTGCGTGTGGTCAGTTTGCGATCCGGTGGGAGTTGCGTAGTACGGCTCGAAGTAAATACGACCTGACTGCGAGCCTCGCATTGTTCTGATGAATCTGGGTGGCGGAGGCAGTTTCTGCTCGTTCGATGTGGTGAGCTGCGCAAGTCCTCGCTGCTGACGAGTTGTGCTCAACGGTTCTCCACGGCTGGTACTGAACGGCTCTGACCTGCCATCAATTTCTGTTTGAGGTGGCGACTGGACAACCAGCGAGCCTGGTTCATTAATCGCCCCCTCCAGTTCCGACAGGCACGCGCGGTACGGAGGGGGGACGAGTTGATCATCCGGGTGCCTTAGAATCAGGTGCAACGAGCCCCGAGTTTGTCCCAACTGCAACCGCGAAGCCTGCTGTCGTGTAGCCAGCAGAGTGACCGACTGCATTTCATTCAGGTTGACATGATTTTCGCGTGGGATCTGGGTCTTCTGGTTGACCGCCAGGATCTCCACATTCTGAGCAACGGTCACAGTTAAGATGTCGTCTGAGCTCCGGCCGCCGGTCTGGTTCAGAGTCAGCAGTACATCGACACGGTTTCCCGGGAGTACGAATCCCGCAACGCTTGAGGAAACGGTTGGTGTCGGAATCGTGATTGCACGCATCCCTTGAGGAATCAGTGACGCGATGGTTTGCCCGACGCCTGGCAGGGCCAGCTTGTCGTCAAGAAGCGGCTCCCCTGCAACAACGGACGTCAGTACGACTCGGTCTGCCAGTTCAGAAACACTGGTCAGCATTCCGTCCAGCATTAAGTCTTGTGGCCAGGACTTGAGTTCGACCATTTCCGGTTGAATGGTGGTTCCGCGTTCCAGTGCTTGAGTGGCGACGGCAACCTCAATCGATTCCGCTGTCTGGTTCGCCCCGTGTGCGAGCAGTTGAATTCCAATGATCGAGGAACCCAGGAAAGCAAGGGCCAGTAAGGCGATGGTCAACGTGCGAAAAGTCATTGTTCCATTCTCGGTGTGAAGGCGACGTGTTTGTCACTTGACGAGAATGAAATTAGGTCAGGAGCTGAAGAAAGCAGACACGATCTGAATTAATTCTGAACAGATGAGCGACGAGGCGTGGAATGTTCACCCAGTAATCCACCTAGGGTTTCTGCCTTAGCTGCCGGCTCTGACAATTGATTGTCGTGTCTACAAACATTGCCACGCAGATTCGAAGTGAAGTTCCTCAGGTTGTCGGATTGTGGACATAGATCCCCCTTTTCATGTGGGGTGAATCACTGGACAGTCAGAACTTCTTCACAGGCGTGAACGCAAAAGTGGGTTTCCCGTAACGAAGACCGCAAAGCCCTCCGATGATAATGTGTGACGGTCAATTCTGTTTCACAGGTTGCAGCAACGATGCCCATAATTATCCCAGGCAATAGTCTTTTGAGACTCGGCAGCATGACCTATGCCCTGGTAGTCCTTGGGCTGTGTCTTGAGACAGAAATGGCGACTACGCAGGAAGCAGGCACGAACGCTGCGGCCACGGCGGCCTCAGCAGATTTGAACAACCCGAAGACACCTGTACACATAAACAATTCCACATTCACAAACGTCCCCATGGATGTGGACACCGTCGACGTGGGAGCGCGTGCTTCCGACATCCAATTCTTAGATTCACATGCTGAAGCAACAAGCGATGATGATCCGAAGTCGCCGTTTATTCGAGAGGTCAGCGGGCATTCTGAGAAGCTGAACATCATCGTTGGCCAGGGGAGACTGATCACTCTTCGAGATGGGCTATCGCAAGATGGCACTCCCGCTTTCGTCGCTGCGGGAGATCCTTCAGTGATTGACTTCGAAATCATCGGGCCGCGTCAGATTCGAGTGATCGGACAATCGATGGGCGTGACGGATCTTTCCATCACGACATCAGAAGACTACACCCACAGTATCGAAGTGCATGTCGTCGCAGATCTGGAAGTCGTCGAAGCCCGGCTACAGGCATCATTTCCAAATGCGCAGGTCAAACTGTCGCATCTCAGAAACCACCTCGTTGTCGAAGGACAGGCGCAGAGCGTCGCTCAGGCAGATCGAATTCTGCAAACGATCGAAGCCTACCTGATGGCGGTTCACTCTTCGCAATTGAAACAGACCAACTATGCAGGTGCGCTTGCTGAAACGGGAGAAGATCAACGAGCGACGAACCTGGCAATGACGTCGAGCCAGCCACCAGCAGGCAGCATCGCCCGCCCCGAACAGATATTAAGGGCCCGTGGTTCATCGACGGTTCAGCCGCCACAAGTGATCAACCTGCTGAAGATTCCCGGCGCGCAACAGGTGCTGCTGAAAGTGCAGATCGCAGAACTGAACCGCACGGCGCTGCGTCAGTTGGGCGTCAGTCTGGCCAGTACCGGTGACAACGTTTCGTTTGGCAGCAACATCACAGGAGCGGCCGGAGCGGTGAATAACGGCATACTGACATTCACCAATGCAGCGACAACAATCGCCGGAATGCACTTTGCTGCCGACCAGACGCTGCAGTACTGGGTCGATGCCTTACAGGCGAACGGGGTGCTCAAGATTCTGGCCGAGCCAAATCTGGTGGCCAAGAATGGTCACCGGGCCAGCTTTCTGGCGGGCGGCGAGTTTCCGGTGCCGGTTCCGCAGATCAATTCATCGGGAAGTGCCACGACTACTGTCGAGTATCGGGAGTTTGGAGTCCGGCTCAATTTTATCCCGCACATTCTCGACGACGGCGTTATCGAACTGACTGTCGAGCCGGAAGTCAGCTCGATTGACCAGAGCCTGGCAACGTCTCTGGTTGCGAACGGTAGCCCGGTGCCGGGTTTGAATACTCGGCGAGCCAATACAACGGTCGACCTTCGGGAGGGGGAAACGTTGACGATTGCCGGGCTGATGCAACTCGAAGTCAACGGCAGTGATCGGCAGATTCCGGGACTTGGCAGCCTGCCGGTCATCGGTCCCTTTTTCAGTAATCGCAGTAGTCGTCGGTTCGAGAAAGAACTCGTTGTGCTGGTAACACCTCACCTCGTGGAATCTGTCAGGAAAGAATATCTGCCACCGCTGCCCGGATCGCAGGTTCATGAACCGAACAACGCCGAACTGTACATGATGGGCCGCATCGAGAGTCGTGTCGGTCGCGATTTTCGATCCACCACGGAGTGGGACAGCCCTCTCGAAATACTTCAACTGGAACGCAAACATGTGCAGGGAACCGTGGGCTTTTCGGACTGAATTCGATTCGAAATGCCGCAGTGGAATTCGGCAGACTGCCGGCTTTGAACGTCGCGTGCAGCGCATAGATACGCGGAAAACGGTCCAGCGATTAATCCTTCGCGCGCTGGGGCTCGTGATCGCAGGCTTCATCATCGCTTCAGCGAACTTATGCATTGCTGGCGAGCTGGTGGGGAATCCGACCGATACCGTGCTGGCGATCTCGTCGTTACCTCCTGCTCAGGCTCTTGCCGCTGAGGACTCGGAATACTCAATCATTCACCTGTCTCCGGCAGGTGGGGGCTGCAGTGACTGGTCACGTCAGCACAGTGCTATCGGATTGGCAGGTTGTCAGTCTTCGAGGTTCGGCTTTCTGCACCCATTCCAGAAACTGAAGGAGCGTTGGAAATACGAAGTTCGACCTCGCTGGCAACACAAGTTCCTGGGCTATCCGGAAGAGTTCTGTGAGCCACCACTGGGAATGTTTCTGACGGCACACACTGACGCCATCATCAGAAGCGGGAAACAATCGGATCTGGTTTTGTTTCAGCGTGATTTTCTAACAAACAGCGTTGAATTAAACAGTTCCGGTGTCCGCAAACTGAATCGAGCCGCTGAACAATTTTCGCAGACATCAGGGACGATCGTCATCGAGGCCGTTCCGGGACAATCACCACTGGTAGAACGCCGACGTGTGGCCATCGCCGCGTGGTTCAGCAGTCGTCACTTCCTCATTCGGAGTGATCAGGTCGTCATCCAACCGTTAAGGCCAGGCGGCTTGAACTCACAAGATGTTGATTCGCTGCGTCAGTAACTTGCGGCCCCTGCGGGCGCGACGTCCGGTGCTCGATAGATTTCGCGATGCAGGTTCAACGGACTCCCGTAGCCGAACTTCGATCGACGCGTTTCTTCAGAAGGTCTGAGCCGATGACTATTCTCAAATCGCTGATGCACACCTGCCTGATAGTAGGGCTGTTTTCTACAGGTTCCGGTTGCCAGACAGCTAACTCACAATCGACCGCGCACGTTGTTCCGTCGCAGTTTCCGAAGCAGCTCAGCGCGCAACCGATTCCGGATGTCGCCAGTTTGAAGCTTGCATTCGCACGTTCACTGGAAGCTGGAGGCGAAGTCGAGCGCGCGATGGCTGTTTACCACGAAGTCTTGCAGCACGACGACAAACTAACCGACGCCCACTGGCGACTGGGGCTCATTCAGTCAAAACGAGGGGAACTGGATGAAGCGTTGATTCATTTCAAATCAGCACTGAGGTCCCGCCCGAATGATGCCGACATTTATTGCGACCTTGGGTACGCTCTCTACCTTCAGAATTCATGGACTGAAGCGGAAGACTGCCTGAGAAAGGCGATCTCGCTGTCGCCAGAGCATCAAAGGTCGCACATGAATCTCGCCCTCCTGCTGGCACGAAGTAATCGTCAGCCGGAATCAGAACGTGAGTTTCTGGCGGGCGGCTGCAGTCGTGAGACATCGCGATCGAATCTTGCCATCGTCGCGAGTTTCCAGCACGGCGATCCAGAGGGATGTTCTGTCGGTCAACTCTCCGCTACCGATACGGTTGCCGCGACCTCATTTCCACTTACTGACTCTCGACGTGCCCCCCTGCCGGCTCAAGGGAAGTCGAGCCGAAGAATCCCGCTTTCGTGTGACGCGCCGAACAGTCATACCAGAACACCGACTCGAATTGTTGTCACACCGGATGCCGCTAAATTCGCTCCCTGCCCTGAATCGTCTGGCAAAGGAAGCGACGTCGGAAATACCGAAACGGTTTCGCTGTAACGAAATGACGCGAACGCATTCGGCGAACGTTGTCGTCAGTTCCGGGACAACTCTCTGCTCGAACCATGATCACGTGACTCTGCTGGATTGTGATCAAAGCGACTTCGGACCGTGTCCGCAGACGCTTGCCAAAAGTGGCTCTGCATTCCGTATCAATGCGTCCCGGCAAGGCTGACGCAGCGGAGGCACGTGCCCTCAAAAACGGAAACGTGTTTCTCTTGCGTTCCGTCGTGCGGCCCTCGCACCGGGAGCGGCCCGCCGAAATTTCCGTCGAGTGCATTTTCACGCACCGCCCCGATTTCTGAGCCATGCGGCGTTCAGTTACTTTTCGCCAGAGGTCAGTCAGCTATAACTCGACAGGTCGGCGATTGTCCCGCTCAGTTGCAAACTCATCGCAACAGCAACGCCGTCTACTTCCGTTTATCGAGACCGGACCGTCGTGACTCAATTGCCGCTAACTCAACGGCACAACGAACCATCTGGACGAACCAACTGCAGGAGATTGCCAATGATTCACTCAGTTACCGAATCCGAAGCCGTGATTTCTTCGCAAAAATTGTGGCAAACGCTCGACTTTATTCCGGGTCGACAGATTGCCAACTTTGCCAGAACCGCAGCTTTCGCGATGGCAATGTCGATCCTGGCGGTTCAGACACTGGCGGCAGAGGCGGTTCGACCGAACATCATTTATATCATGGTCGACGATCTCGGGTACGGAGACCTCGGTTGCTTCGGGCAGAAGGTGATTCAGACTCCGAATCTGGACCGCATGGCCGTTGAAGGAATGCGACTGACCGATCACTACGCGGGGCACACGGTCTGTCGGCCGTCGCGACTCGCGCTGTGGCTCGGGCAGCACGTCGGGCACACCGGCCTGACGGGAAACCGGCCTCGCAGCCTGACGTCGACCGAAACGACCGTCGCCACACTTTTGAAGAAGGTGGGCTACGCGACCGGTGGAGTTGGAAAGTGGGCACTCGGGAACGTCGATCACCCCTCGGAAATCAACAACGCCGGGCATCCCAATAAAAACGGTTTCGATTACTGGTTCGGGTATCTCAACCAGAGCAACGCTCACAACTTCTATCCGACATTCCTTTGGGAAAACGACCAGCAGGTGCCTCTGCCGGGTAACGTCATTGGAGATTATCCCAATGGTCGCGGGCGAGTTTCGTCGAAGCGGGCCAGCTACTCGCACGACTTCATGACGGATGCCGCTTTCCGATTTGTGCGCGACAACAAAGACAATCCGTTCCTGCTGCACATTCACTGGACGATTCCACACGCCAACAACGAAGGCGGTCGAGCACTCGGTGACGGAATGGAAATCCCAAGCTACGGGATCTACGCCGATAAAGACTGGCCGAACCCGGAAAAGGGGTTCGCAGCGATGATCACTTACATGGATGCTGACGTCGGACGTCTTTTTGAACTGCTGAAAGAATTGAAGCTCGACGAGAACACTCTTGTTGTCTTTACATCGGACAATGGCCCGCACAACGAAGGCGGCCACAATCACGAATACTTCAACTCGAACGGCCCGCTCAAAGGCTTCAAACGTTCGATGCACGAGGGCGGCTATCGTGTCCCGACGATCGCTCGCTGGCCAGGAAAAATTGCAGCCGGTACCGCGTCCGACCACCCGTCCGGCGGCTACGACTTCCTCGCAACAGCCTGCGAACTGGCTGGAGCCGAAGTACCGGCCAGCGTCGACAGCATCTCGTACCTGCCGACGCTGCTCGGACAGCCGGAAAAGCAGAAAAAGCACGAGTATCTCTATTGTGCGAGTCTCGAAGGCGAGACGTCGGTCGGGGTCCGCTACGAAAACTGGAAGCTCGTGAAATACCGCACGGCGAAACCGAAAAAGAATTCACCGAAGAATTCACCGAACCCGCAAACGTCAGCTACCTCTGACTGGCGACTTTATGACCTGTCGAAGGACATCGGCGAAGAACACAACATCGCCACCGACCATCCGGAAATCGTTAAAGAGATACTCGGACTTCTCGGACGCGATGGCCTGCTCTAAGAAGACATGACTGAATTCTCTACGTCAGACAACAACGAACCTCACCAGGAAACTGCCATGAATCGACTTTCAACTCTCGTTACCGCCGCGATGCTGTTCTGCACTCCGGTGTCGTTGACGTTTGCTGAAAGTCCAGCGAAGCCATCCTGGAAAGCGGGTGTCAGCAGCGTAAAGATCACGCCCGAGGGACCGGCGTGGATGGCCGGCTACGCTTCCCGCGACAAACCGTCAGACGGCGTCGAGCACGACCTGTTTGCCAAGTCGCTGATCCTTCAGGACAGCGCTGGTCAGACGCTGGTCATGGTTACGCTCGACCTGATCAGCGTGCCCGGTCCGCTCCGGAAGCACATCGAGGAAAAGTTGAAGCAGTCCCACGGTCTCAAGCCAGAAAATCTGTTGATAAACTGCTCGCACACACACAGCGGCCCGGAAATCCGAACGACCGGAGCGGCCCTGGAAGGAATTGATGCGGAGCGCCGTGAGAAATCGGTCGCGTATGTCGAGAACCTGCAGACAAGAATTCTCTCATCGATCGGCGCAGCGTTTATCAAACTGGCTCCTGCGAATCTTTCGTTCCAGAAAGCTCGTGCCGGTTTCGCTATGAACCGTCGACTGCCTTCGGAGACGGGCTACCAGAACAGCCCGAATCCAGACGGCCGAGTCGACCACGCAGTTCCGATTCTTCGAGTTGAAAACGCCGAAGGAGCCATCACAGCAATCGTTTTCGGATACGCCTGCCACAACACCACACTCAGCCTTTACCAGATCAATGGCGACTATGCCGGCTACGCTCAGAGCTACATCGAAGAGGCACATCCCGGAACGGTCGCCATGTTCATGATGGGCTGCGGTGGCGATCAGAACCCTTACCCTCGCCGGACACTTGAACTGGCAAAACAGCACGGTCGAACGCTGGCAACCGCCGTCGAAGCCGGCCTCGAAACGCCTGAACGAGCCATCACCGGCTCCCTGAAAATGTCGCTCGCAACGGCAGAACTGAAATACGCCGAAGCACCGACGAAAGACCAGCTGCTCGAACAAACGCAGTCGACTAACGAGTACGACAAAAGGTACGCCAAACGTCTGCTTAGAGAACTGGAAGAAGGCACGTTAATTACAAGTTACCCGGCGCCGGTTCAGGTCGTCAGGTTTGGCGATTCCGTTCTTTTTGTCGCGTTGCCCGGCGAAACAGTGGTCGACTACTCGCTTCGCGTTAAACGGGAAAATCGACAGAAGGGTGGTCCCGACGTCTGGGTTGCCGGTTACTCCAACGACGTCTTCGCCTACATCCCGAGCCTCCGGGTTCTTCTCGAAGGAGGCTACGAAGCTGGCGGCGCGATGAAGTACATGACAACCGTCGTCCAGCCCGGCGCATTCGCTCCGGACGTTGAAGACCTGCTCATGAACCGTGTCAACGAGCTGATCAGACTGACCGCCGATGACACATCCACGACGCCGCCACAGTAGCAACCACACTTTGCGTGCTGTCGCCTGAAATTCGCAGGTTTCTGACTGCAGACAGCACGACGGAACGCGACAGCTGCGATCAAAATTCGACCAAAGCAGCGAGATCACTTCCGTGAAAACTCTGTCATCACGGAGTTTCTGCACCTTCCGCGTCTGTCGCCGGCGCCTCTCTCGCAATGATGCCATTCTCGCTGAACCTTTGGGCTCGCTACCTGCTCCGCCGGCGTTGCATCGCCGAGCAGAAACTACCCATCCCCCCCTGCCTGCCGCGTGACGCTGAAATAATTGCAAGTCAGCTCCGTTCGAGCGTGCTGTCGGTTGTTGCTGCCCCAAAGGTTTAGCGAGTTCTGAAGAATTTCTTGTCAAATCTTCAAAAGCGTTTCAGACACGCTGCAAAGTCTTGCCGGAATTTCGCGAGCGGCGATACACATCCGCCTCGCCTGAACGACAGGCGTTGCAGCGACTTCAACCCGTCGGTCAATTCGAAATCGCAGTCAACGCGAACTTTCAACGACCAGAAGTCAACGCGAAACGCAACGGCGGAGTCTCCCCTCGAACCGCTCCGGTGATGAGTTCTCTTCACCAGGTTCTGCTCCGCTGATCGAGCCGATGCAATGTCGGTTTGAGCGTCAGATCATCACCCCAATTCATCTCTCCGCAATTTTGCCAGGAAGGTTTGCAATGACTCGACAGATCCGCTGGGCATTCAGTGCTCTCGCAGGTGCGGCTGTCCTCACCTCTGCATCAGCCGTCTCGGCCCAATGGTTCTCATCGCCGGGCTGCGGCTGTGCAACTCAGCCAGTTGCGCGTCCCGTTGCCCAGACATGTTACCAGCAGGTGCCGGTCACTCAGTACCAGCAGGTCAAACAGAAGGTACGACGACCGATCACCGAGGTCGAGTACATCGAAGAACCCGTCACCACGTACCGACCAGTTGTCGAAACAAAAACCGTCGACGTCCCGGTGACTGAGTATCAGAACGTGACCGAGTATCAAACTCGCGTGACGCAAACCGGTAGCTGGCAGACCAATTACCACTGCCGACAGAAACTGACTCCGTGCCAGTACGATCCTTCACCAAGTCCGCTGGGCTGGCTGAACCGATCGGCCTATCGAATCCGTTCGGCATTCACACCAAATGTTGTTGCCACTCGGCAGTTTGTGCCTCGAACATGCACCGCTCAGGTACCAGTGACTCGCCAGGTGGCTGTGCAGTCAGTCCGACAGCAGACCTATCAGGTAACGAAGTACGTACCCGAGCAGACAACTCGAAAAGTCGCTGTGAACAAGGTTCGCTGGGTTGAAGAAGAAGTTACGGCCATGAAACCGGTAACGATCATGCAGACCGTCCCGGTCACTCGTACCGCCTGGGGTTTCAGCAACTACACTCCGGCCACTCAGACAGCTTTCGGTTGGAATTCTTACGGCACACCAGCGATCAGCTATGCCGCTCCGACAACGACGATTTCGCTCGCTCCTACTCCTGACCCAGTCAGCGCCGCCAAACCAGCTGCAACGAGATCTGCTTCCCGCGACGCTGACGACATCAACAAAGCACTTGACGATCGCAGCGAAATTAACCGAATTGAACGTAATCAGGAACCAGTTCGAAGCAGCTCGGTCGAACAGCCGGGCGCGGGTCTCGGGCAACGGTCCCTGTTCGAGCCGGTCCGACCAACCTCCAATCGAGCTGCCGGAATTGCAAGAGTCGGCGGTTGGCGAGCCAGCACTCCGACAGAAATCGCCTCACCAAAACTCCCCTCAGTGAGCATGCCCATCGCGGCCGCTCACTAATCTCCCCGCCGGTGCTATCCGGCAGCCGGGCTCCATCCGGCAACGTTTCTCCCTTCCCTCCCTCCCTTCTCCTCTCCCTCTCTCCCCTCTTGTAAGCAGCGTCCTCCCTCCCAGGTTGCTTACAAGGCAGTCTCCCCTCTGCTGCGTTTCTCTCTTCCCCGCGGCACCGGTATCACACCGGTGCCCTTTTTTATGCGCGGTGATAATTTACAGGATTTTTCTGGAAACGTTCTCAGCCACGGAGAGCACAGAGTGATGCGTAAGAATTCTTCTCTGCATCCTTTGTGTCAGAATTCCCGGACTCCTGTTTTAGCGGAACCGATTTCGAACGAGTGTCAGAGTCAGTATCCTCGCTGCCGATTCACCATTTCGAAACTCGTATCCAGAACACTCCAGATATTCAAAACCGAGGGCGCCATGACAAACTCCTCATTCGGGCAACTTGTAATCGTCGCCATCCTTGCGACGTCCATTCTTCCATCCGGCCAGTTATCAACGATAAGTCTCGCCGACGAAGCCCCCGCTGCAACGTTCAGTTCGATCATTGCGAAACAGACACGAACAACCTTCGATCAGATCGTCGAATACGTTACTGAAAACGGCGAAGCATCCGACGCCGAACGCGCCTGGCAGTGGCTGTTTCTGACATCGCTTGAACACGGCTTTGAAACAGAAGCCGTCGAGCTTGCTCGAACTTACATCAAGTCTCCCAACGCTTCGCCCACGACGAAAGGTGTCGCGCAGCAGACTCTGGCTATCGGACTGGCCAAAGATGGAAAGTCGGAAGAAGCCGTTCAACTTTTCACTGCACAGCTTCGTTTCTCGCGGTTTCAGTCCGGAGGAGCCTTGATTGAATTCGGGCGACGGCTGGCGACAGAACTCCAGCTTGCTCGTGACTTTGGTGGCGCTCGTCACGTTTATGAAGAAATCGCCAGTAAGTTCTTTCTCAACGCCGATATTCGCAGCCTCTGTGAAAACCGCATTAAGAAGATGGACATGATCGACCAGCCAGCCCCGACAGTTGAGGGCTCAGACATCACGGGCGGAACGGTCAGCCTGCCCAGTCTCGAAGGCAAAGTCGTGCTGATCGATTTCTGGGCAACCAACTGTCCGCCGTGTCTCGAAGAGATGCCCAATCTCAAACAGATTTACGCAGACCATCACACACAAGGCTTTGAAATCATCGGCATCAGTCTCGACGAGGATCCTTCGATTGTCGAGCAGTTCACGACCCGAGCAGAAATTCCGTGGCCAATGATCGTTGAACGGGGCACAGTCGACACGCTGCGGGCGAGCTATTTCGTCCCAACAATTCCGTCGCTGTTCATCATCGATCAAAGCGGAAAACTGCACCAGTTCGACGTTCGAGGCAATGACCTTCGGAAGGTTATCGAAGGACTGCTCAAGAAACCGTAGGATGGGCATTGCCCACCAGTCCAAGCAACAGTGGCAGGCCAGGCCCCCTGCCGAGTATGCAATCACTTCCGCGGACGGGCGTCGTCTTTTGGCTCAAGGCCAAGCGTCTCAGCGGGCGACTCCAGCGTCTCGGTGATTCGAATGGCCTTTTTGCCACGGTACACACCGGGAACACCTCGAAACATCGGGCGACCGCTGATTCTGATGGAAGCTCCCTGTTCGGCAGGAGCCTCGGTCATGATGATGTCGCCGACCTCCAGATTCATCACGTCGGCTGTCGACAGGTTTGTTTCGGCAATCTGCACGTTAAGTTCGACGCGTGCCAACGAGAGGCTGGCGTTCAGATTCTTCTTTTGATCGTCGTCCAGTTCACGTTTCTCATAAGCCCCCCAGCTGCTTGATGTCAACTTGCTGGCTTTGGACTCGATCGTGTTGAACGGGATGCAAAGATTCAGAATTCCACGAGATTCGGCGAGCGTGATTTCAAAGCTGACCAGCACGACAACTTCGTTGGGCGGAACGATCTGAACCAGCTGAGGGTTGCTTTCGATCTGCTCCACATTGAGCTGTAGATCGCAGATATTGCTCCACGAATTCGACAGAGCCTGCAGGATGAGATCGGTGACGCGCGATGCCAGTCGAATTTCGATTTGCGTCAACGGTCGCTTCGTCGAACCGTTTGCTCGTGTCTCCCGACTGCCTCCAAGCAGACGATCGACAATCGGAAAGACAATGCTCGGATTCAGGTCCAGAATAATCTGCCCATCCAACCCCTTTGAATTAACAAGAATAAAGCACGTTGGGTCTTCGAGACTGAAAACGAACTCGCTGTACGTCAGCTGGTCGACGCTGATCAACTTGACCTCGCAGATGCTTCTGAGCATGGCGCTCATCGCTGCGCCGAGTTCCCGGCTGAAGCCCTCGTGCAGTGTTTGAAACGCCTGCATCTGCTCTTTCGAAACACGTTCCGGGCGTTTGAAATCGTAAACCGAGACTCGTGCGGCACGGTCCGTCTGACGATTTTTTGCACCGGTAGCGGCATCGCCTGGCTCAAGAGCTGCCAGCAACGATTCAACTTCTGATTGACTGAGAACGTCTGCCATCCGTGGCTGCTCCCAGGTTGATCCACCGTGTCCTGCCATCCTGAAACGTGCGTCTTTCAAGGCGTAATGGCGAGGCAAATGGGCGTTTTAGATTTCAGCGTTCAACCTGATTTTGAGATGATGTTACCTTACCTGGCCGCTTCCGTGGACGATGTACTTGTAACTGGTCAATTCTCGAAGTCCGCATGGCCCGCGAGCGTGAAACTTGTCCGTGCTGATACCGATTTCGGCTCCGAGTCCGTACTCGCCGCCATCGTTGAACCGGGTACTTGTGTTAATGTGAACCGCCGCCGAATCAACGGATGCTGAGAACCGGGTCGCCGTCGAGATGTCTCGCGTCACGATCGCCTCGGTGTGGTGCGAGCCGTACTTGTTGATGTGAGCGATCGCCTCCTCGACGTCGTCCACAACTTTGACGGAAATAATGAGGTCGAGAAACTCGGTATAAAAGTCTTCGTCCGTTGCGGCGATTGAGTCGGGGATCAGTTCCAGAGATTTCGGGCAGCATCGCAACTCGACACCGGCTTCTCGTAACGCAGCCGCGATATCGGGCAGCATCTCTGCCGCGACGTCTCGATGAATTAACAGAGACTCCGCCGCGTTGCAGACGCCAGGGCGATGGGCCTTGCTGTTGACTGTGATGTTTCGAGCCATTTCGGCGTCGGCAAACTTGTCGATGTAGACGTGGCAATTTCCGTCGTAATGCTTGATCACCGGCATGGCTGCGTCGCGAGCGACACGCTCGATCAACCCTTTTCCGCCGCGCGGTATTGTGACGTCAATCAGGTCGCGAAGTCGCAGGAATGAACCAACCGCTTCCCGATCCGTCGTGTCGACCAGTTGAACGGCGTCTTTCGGCAAGCCTATTTCCTCGAGCGCTTCAACAAGTAATCCGTGCAATGCCTGATTGCTGTGGAAGGCTTCCTTGCCTCCTCGAAGGATCACCGCGTTGCCGCTCTTGACGCAGATCGCCGCCGCGTCTGCAGTCACGTTAGGACGCGATTCGAAAATGAAAAACACAACCCCCAAAGGAACTCGAACTCGCGTGACAAGCAAGCCGTTGGGGCGAGTGTTACTTTCGAAAACTTCACCGATCGGATCGGGCAGCTTCGCGATCTCTTCCAGAGCCGACGCGATGCCTTCAAGCCGAACGGCATCTAGCCGCAGTCGGTCGACCTGAGCATCACTCAGACCAAAACCTGGTGCCGCTTCAATATCTTTTACGTTTGCCTCAAGGATGGCCGCCGTGCGCGTCCGCAGCAACTCGGCAGACCGCTCCAGCCAGGCGTTCTTCTGCTCGCCCCGCGCAACAGCCAGTGCTCGCGACGCATCCCGAGCACGAGTCGCCCATTCTTGAGCATATTGGTCAAAATTCGTTTGAGCAGAATCAGTCATCAGAACTCTTCGATCAGGTCACAACCGTCAGCAGGATGTCGCTAAAAATGCCACAGATTTCGGTAACTCCAAGCCACGAGGGAGTATCCGGCAACGGCAGAAACGTGTCAACGCGGCTAAATCCCGTCGCGGTTCGCCCGCTTTGAGGGGAAGCAGACCTGCGAGACACTGACGGCAGGAAAACATCGCACGAGAAATTCTGAAACGCAGTATTTGGCGGCAGATTTTCGCCGATGAACGCAAACTGAAGACAGAAACCCTACGTTGATCACTAACGTCTGTGATCAATTCAGAACGTGAACGAAGCATCTTCTTCGGAATAGGCAGATGGATCAAAATTGACGAGCCGGCCTTCGCGAAACACCAGAATGAGACTCTGCCCGTTGCGATCCTGTTCCCATTTCCAGGCTTTGTCGCCGCTCTGGTAGTAACCGCCGCCCTTCTTCACCCAGTTATCGTCGTGGAGCCGCCGTCCTTCTTCGCCGATGATTCGACCGACTTCTGATACAGACATTCCTGAGCTAATGCGATTGGCCAGCAGCCATCGAAGATCAGCAGGCTCCCGCGTCCTCTGAAAGTTTCGGCGATGCTCTTCCTCGTTCTGGATGCCCGACTTTTCTCCGAACATGTCACCCATATCAGGAAGTTTCGGGATCGATGCCGTACCGCAGCCCGTCGCCAGGAGCATCAGCACCACCGTAAAAACAGTCACACATGAGGCATCGGAGAGCCGAACCATCTTCACTTTCCTTGTTTGATTCGCACTGCCAACCGAGCTGCACATTTCCGAGGCCGTCCGTTCCGGACAGCGGTTTATCGGGGTCATGCCGGTTGCGACATCGTTGAGAGGCAACTTAAGAGAGAGGTGCCGATAAGGCAGGTACGACTGAATCTGCAGATCAATCATCAAAGTGATGCGGCAACCTGCGAGCAGGTCCACCGAGCCAGCAGTAACGCGTTGCTTATGCAGATCTTGCGTTGATATAGTCGATCCTGAAATTGCGTGGAAGACGGTCTCGCGCGACCCGTTACGGACCGTGCCGACCAGGCTTGTACCAGGACCGCTGTTGGAATCTCGCTCAGAGTTCCGGTCAGCGAGTCCAGATCGTTCTCGTATGTCCGCTCAGGATGACGGAGCAACTCTGATGACAACACCTCGAAGTTTTCTTCTCCCGTTTGCCGGTCGATGCCTTGCTGCATTCGCCCTGCTGGGCAGCGTCGCCGTTGCTCAGAAGGTCGAGACTCGAAGCGGATTCGATGTCATCGCCAAACCTGTTGCCACCGGTGAAGAGCGACAGGCTCAACCTAACCTCTGGATTTTTGAACTTGAGTTCAAATCTTTGAGAATGATCGAAGTCGAGATCACCGACGCTCGCACCGGAACCAAACGCCCCGAGCTGCTGTACTATCTGGTCTACAAAGCGATCAACCGGGAAATCGATCGAAAAGTCGACGATGAAGATCGCCGCCCGGTCAACGATCCGGGCGAGAACCCGCCGACGGATTTTTTCATTCCAGAGATCTCGCTCGTCGCAACTGATAACGGGAAACGCACGGTCGTTAAAGACTCGGTGATCCCGGAAGCTCAAAGTGTCATCAGCCGCCGAGAGCGGCTTCGGTTGTTGAATTCGGTCGAAGCCGTTCAGCCAATCCCGACTCCCGTTCCAGCCGATGCTGAAGATCCGGAAGCATTTTACGGTGTGGCAATCTTTCGCGGCGTTCCTGCCGACACCGACTACTTCAGTTTGTTTCTTGCCGGTTTTTCGAACGGCTTCAAACTGGTGAAGGGCCCCGTTTCCTACGATGAGCTGAAACAGCGGGCTGATGCCGGAGACCTTCGGGTGAGCGATCAGGTCTGGAACGGTGTGCTGACACAACAATGGCAAGCTGCCACTCAAGTTGGCGACCTGCTTCGCGAAAACAAATTCCCGCCCGACGGAGCCGCCGAGCAACAGTGGTACTACACCGTCACGAACGACCGCGTCGACGACGAAGTGATTGTCTGGCGAAAGAGCCTGACGCAGGATTTCTGGCGACCTGGCGACAGCTTCGACCAGAACGAACGCGAAATCAGAATCAAAACGCAACCACTATGGATCTATCGTCCTGACGATGCTCGCCCGGCAAAAGCCAGCGCCGTCGAAACAGCGTCTTCAGCTCCCTGAGCATCGGCTAAACCTGAGCATACGAACTTCAAAAGCCTCCCATGCACCGTATCGGGAGGCTTTTCTTTTTGTTCCCTAACACTTGCTGGCTTTTATCACACAAGCACGGCGATTCATGCAAAACCGCTTCTCTGTGTCTTCGCCTCTGTGTGGTCAGAACGTTGCCTGGATCAGACAAAATTGAATGGGTCGCAACGCGCCGTCGGATCTCCGGAATCCAGGGTTCCGATGAAAATTCTCAGACTTCGAAATCCGCCTCAGATCGCTGATCCTCGGCAAAATCCTGGCGTTTTCTCTGGCATGAATGAACCCGGCGAGGCTCTTCATGTCGAACGAGTCTTGATGACCGGTTCCGAGAAAGGATGTAGCCATGTCTACAGTCACGAAAGGCTCACAGAAGTCGCACGGTGCATTGTTCGGCGTTTTGAAGGCCACAGTACTGACGCCATTAGTGGTTGTGTTCTGGCCGCTGGCGAAGTTATGGAGCGGCTTTTACAACCACTTTCTCTCCTACCTCATTGGACGAGTGGTCCGTGACCGCGACCGAATTTACCGCATCCGATTCGTGTGGTACGGCGACTCGATCTACCTGCACCCGATGATCTGGGGAAGTCTGGCACTATTTGGTCTGACGGTCGGCGGCGCGCTCTCTGCCGGCTGGGCGTTGCTCGTCTGGTTCGTAGCGCTTTTCGTCTGCTACATCACGATCCTCTACAACTTCGACATCATCCGCTGCTCGATCCTGGCAACGGGTATTGTCGCATTCTTTGGCATGGCTCACTTCGCCACCGTTGAGCTGGCCTGGAACCCGCTGACCGCAGTGGCTGACCATGTTCGATTGCTCGACGCATCGGTTTCTCCCGGCTTCTTCATTGCGGCAGCCTACGTGTTCACCGCGTTGATCTCGGCCGAAGTGGTCTGGGCATGGTTGTTCCACCGCGTCGAAATTGACGAGTCGTACGTCTACGAGCATCAGTTCATGAAGACATCAACCCGCGAGCCGATCTTCGCTCGCGGGCTGAAACGGGAAACGCGAGACATCCTGGAACTCATCCTGCTTGGAGCTGGCGACATTCAACATCGAACTCGGAAAGGGTATCGAATTTTTAAGAACGTTCCGTTCGCCTCGCTGTGGCTGGGAACGGCCATCGATTCGCTGCTGGACTTTCGTCGCAAGGGTGAAATCGCTCTTCAAAAGGAAGGAGCCGACGATGGAAGCGACGTGCGAATTTCGGACGCCAATCCAGAACTGGCCGATGAATTCGAAAGCGACGACGCGGACGACGGACTGGATGAGGAGGCCGATGACCAGTCCTGATCGGCTCGACTTCGAAACCTGATGAAAAATGGCGGCGCATGGGTTTTCATGCGCCGCCTTTTTGATGCGCCGACAGGTTCGTCAAGACTGCACCAGCCAGATTGTTCCCCCACCTTCCGCAACCGAAGAGCCCGTTACGATTGCCACAGTCATTCAAGTCTCTGTCCGTTCAGAATCCCCGCAGATCGACACGGCCGTCACACACTTTCCATGATTCACCTCGCCGAACCGCTCCGGGATGCCGATCCAACAGCTATAGTCACTCGCAGTCGCCAACTGCCTGCGTGTTGTGCCTTCATCAGGTCGTGGGCTAACTTCCACGAATTCACATCACGGGTCGTACGGAGTTTGCCCCGGATCTATGACTCAGGATTCCCCAGCAACAGAGCCCGCCGCTTACGAAGAAACATGGCGGGAGATCGAAGCAGTTGTCCAGGAGGTCACTCGGCAATCAAGAGCCGTCGTGCCAGCGGATCGCTTTTTCACAGGTCTGCTGCAAAGTTCCATCCGCACGCTGGCGGCGACGGGCGGAGCGATCTGGCTCAGGCACCCGGAAGGTCTGCGGCTCGAACACCAGGTAAATCTTGTCCGAACCGGTCTGGTCACCGGCCCCGATGCCGACGACATTCCGAACGTCGAGCAACGAGCGCATCAGCACCAGCGTTTGCTGGAACGGATCTCGCGCCAGACAGAGACACACGCCGTCTCGCCACAGTCGGGGACGATGTCCGCAGCCGCTCCGGATGGACTCCCCGAAAACCCGACGGACTTTCTGTTGCTGTTCTGCCCGGTCATTGTCGACGACCGCGTGCTCGGCGTGCTGGAAATTTTTCAGCGACCGAACGTTTCCCCCGGAGCGGTCCAGGGCTTTCTGCGTTTCCTCGCAGCGCTGGCTGAACTGGCAGCCGACTTCCTGAGGAACTCTCAGCTTCGCGAACTCCAGGATCGCGCAACACTCTGGAGCCAGTTCGAACAATTCACCGAACGCGTCCACAGAGGTCTCGACGTCGACCAGATCGCCGCGTCGATTGCCAACGACGGACGACACCTGATCGGTTGCGACAAGGTTACCGTCGCTGTGCAGAAGGGTTCGCGATATCCCGTACGAGCTGTCAGCGGCCTGGATTCGATCGACCGCCGTTCCAACGTGCTGCGCGCGGCGCAGGATTTGATCCACCGAGTCGTCGTGACCCGGGAACCATTCTGGTATCAGGACTCCGCCGACGAAGACCATGCTCAACCGCACGTCGACATCGCTCCTCAACTCGAAGACGCGGTTCACAAATACCTTGATGAATCGCCGGCCCGACTGCTGGCAGTCTTTCCGCTGATGCCGTCTTCAACGACGGACGATGGTACCGTCGACGTAAAGCAGAATCGCTCGCGTGGCATAAAGCCTGTCGGAGCCATTCTGATTGAACGGTTCGAAGGCACCAGCACGTCAGACCTGGCTCGTCATCGCTCTGAAGTCGTTGCGAAACAAAGCGCCGCTGCACTTAAAAATGCCCTCGAACATTCCAACCTTCCGTTCCTTCCGGTTCTACGGCTTGTCGGAAAAGCAGCCTGGCATCTGAAACTCCGGCAGCTTCCCAGGACCGTACTTATTCTGGGAACACTTGTCGCTGCGGCAGTCGCCCTGTTCGTTGTGCCTGCTGATTTTACCGTAGAGGGACACGGCGAACTTCAGCCGGCAGTTCGTCGAGGAATATTTGCATCAAGCGACGGAGTCGTCGCCACTCTCGCACCGACATTAGCAACGGATAAAACTGCAGCCGTTTCTGCGGGAGAAACTCTGGTCGAACTAACGAACACGGATCTCGATTTCGAACTCACACGAGTCCTCGGCGAAATTCGCACCGCAAAAGAAAGCCTCAGCACGAAAAAGGTCGAGCAGTTGAACGTCGACGATTCCAACCCGAACTGGGAATCGCAACTCGAAAAACTTTCCGCTGAAGAGAAGGAACTGGAAGTCAGCATCGCCAGCCTGGAAGCTCAACTGAAAGTCCTGAGACTTCAGCAGTCTGACCTGATCCTGGCCAGCCCGATCAACGGACAGATTCTGACGTGGGAAGCCGCGAGAATTCTCGAAAGCCGGCCAGTTCGGCGAGGCGACCTGCTCGTTGAAGTGGCTGACGTCGCCGGGCCGTGGGTGCTGGAAATTCGCGTTCCTGACCAGGACATCGGATACGTCAACGACGCGCGGCGGGAACTGAAGCCGGACCTCGATGTCTCATTCATCCTCGCGACAGATCCGAAAACAACGAGGTACGGCAAGGTGATGGATGTTGCCTCAGACACCCGTTCTTACGGCGAATCCGGCCCCACCGTACTGGTCACCGTCGAAATTGACCGCAGCAACATTCCCGAGACCCAGCTCCGCCCCGGGGCGACGGTCATCCCCCACATTCACACCGGACAACGCCCCATCGGCTTCGTCTGGTTCCGCGAACTGATCCACACCGTGCAGACGAAACTTCTGTTCTAGAGCACTTTCAGAATTCGTCTTCAGTGTTCTGCAGGAGGCCACCAGGGAAACAATGGCTACCCCGGGTGCCAGCTCCCGCACAGAAACCATGAAAATGGTCTAGCGACCAATCCGTCTGCGACACAGGGTGGGCACCGCCCACCTGCGGTTATCTGCACGATCGAAAGGCAAGCTCATGCGTCAGAATCATTTTCCAAAGCTCGTTGCCGCCGCTCTTCTGCTGGTGGTATGTGGTATTTCAAGCGACCACGCAACGGCTGACGACGAACCGGTCATCGTCAAAGGTGGGCTGGTCACCGTCATTCAGGAACGCAACATCGCGGCGAGAGAAACCGGATTGATCTCAAAGGTCCATTTCAAAGCTGGTGAGTTCATCGATGCCGACTCGGTGCTGGCAGAACTGGATTCAACACAGGCACAGCTCAAGCTGGCTGAAGCCAGAATTCAGTACGACAAAGCTCTGGAAGCGGCAAAGAGCGATGTCGAGACTCGCGCAGCCAGGAAAGCACTCGAGGTTTCCAGGGCAGAACTGGCACGTGCCCAGAAAGCGATCGAGCGTTTTTCAAAGTCGATTTCTCAGACAGAAATGGATCGACTCCGCCTGAGCACGGAGCGAGCGGAATTACTCGTCGAGCAATCCGATCAGACGGCCAGACTCGCCAGACTGGATGCCGACCTGCGGAAAAATCAGCTTGATTTCGCTCAGCACACGCTGGATCGACATCGAGTGCTGACGCCAATTTCCGGCATGGTTGTCCAGGTGAGCTTTCACCCTGGCGAGTGGGTCGAAACCGGTAAGAGCGTTGCCCGCGTCCTGAGACTTGACCGGCTCGGCTGTGAAGGCCGCGTGGCTTCGGAATCCGTCGACGTGTCTATGATCGGACGCCCGGTTAAGGTCACAATTCACCCGCCGAACGGAAAATCGGTGACACTGCCAGGGATCCTGACGTTCGTCGACCCCGAGGTAAACCGGATCAAAAAAGATGTTCTGGTTCGCGCAGAATTCGACAATCCCAGGCTGGCGATACTTCCGGGTATGGCTTCCGAGATCGAAATATCAGAACGCGGCGACATCGCCAGGAACAACATCCGGAACGACGCGCCGGCGATCAAGTAGTCGCGTCACGCTCGGGGCAGACCGACTCAACCAGAAGCCGCTCCAGCTCGCACGGCCCAAGCCCGAACGTTGAGCGAACCGTCTTGACGCTTTCAGGAATGGCTGACGAACTGTCTGCTGCATCCCGGATCGCTCTGATGAGGATATTCTTCGGAGTGTGTTCCAGACTGATGAATTCCAGAACCTGGGTCCGATATCCACAGCCTTCCAGCAAATCCGCACGCAACGAATCCGTCAGCAGTTCTGCGAATCGCTCCTTCAAAATCCCTCGCCGCATGATTGGCGAAAGAAATTCGGTCTTGAGTTTCGAAGCGACTTCGTGATGACAACACGGAACGGCAAAAATGACTTTCGCGTTCCACTCGACAGCCCGCGCCAGAGCGACGTCGGTCGCCGTGTCGCAGGCGTGAAGCGAGACGCTCAGATCGACAGATTCCAGCGGTGAGTACCCGGCCATGTCTCCCGATTCGAACCGCAAGCCGTCACAGCCAAGCCTGTTCGCAATCCCGTTGCAGTGCTGGACGACATCCGATTTCAGATCCAGCCCGACGATGTCGACCTTCCGACCGTGAATCCGGTTGAGCAGGTGATGCAGCGCGAAGGTCAGGTAACTCTTTCCGCACCCGAAATCAACGACTCGAATCGGACCAGACTTCGGGAACGACTCGTAAACGTCCTCGACGAATTCGAGGTAACGATTGATCTGGCGAAACTTGTCGAACTTCTGCTTCCGAACGTTTCCGCCAGCAGCCATCACCCCGATTTCCTGCAGGAACTCACACGGCGTTCCGTCAGGAATCAGGTACTGCTTCTTCCGATTGTGCTCAGTCGGTGCGGCCTGCTGTCTGGATGGCGGGAACTGATGAGCCCGTACCTTGCCGCTGGCTTTCACCTTGACGGTGAAGTCGAACTCTGTCGTGAACAGATGCCCCCGCCGAAACAGACCGGTGATCAGTCTTTCGACTTCGCCGACCGCTTCATCCAAAGGAAAGTTGCGATGAGTTTCCCGTCGAGCCTCGCTATACGTGAACTGAAGGTTACGACCGGATTTGAGATCCACCGGACGGACGCCAATCTTCTCGACGGCGGCCAGAACTGCATCCTCAGATTCTGACGAAGGGTTAAGACGGTCGCGAAACGGGTCACTCAGCACCAGCTGAATCAGTGAGCCTGATGAGGCGGCTGTCTGAAATCGGGTTGTGAGTTCATTCATGGTTGATCAGCGTACAATCTTTGCGGGCGTGCCAATGACTCCTTCCCGATGCTCTAACAGCACGATGCGCCAACGAGTGAATTTTCAGCAGCCACTCACTGTTTCGTCGCGCGGGAGTCGGGAATCGATTTCGAACGCTTTCGTTAATCGCGGTCGACGTTTGCATCGAGAAACTTGAGGAACTGCTCGGTGGCAGGATCATCGGATTTGCCAAGGTCGTTATTGAGGCGGCTGTGATTGCTGTCTCGCTTGCCATAAGCAGCAACCGGAATCCCGGACTCTTTCAGCATGTCGTTCAGGCAAGCGGCCTGCGCTCGAGTATCGGGATTACCAGGAAAGTAAAGAAGCAGAAACGGCGGAATACCTTTGCCCCTGGCCACGTGGGTGACGGCCGAAAAATCAACGTGCTTCTCGGGATCGTTTCCGAATTTCTGACGATGCCCGAAGGTGAACATCTTCCCGCCGTAGAGAGCCTGCCGGTGCTCAGCCGTCATGATGATTCTGGGAATGTCGTACGTATCGCCGTCCACGGGAATGCAACCTCTAAGCACGTCGAAAGACACTCCTTCTTCTTTCAGATATCGATCATCAATGCAGATCAACGCGGCGAGCTGCGCCCCAGCAGAATGACCGCCCACGAAAATCCTTTGAGGATCGCCACCGTACTTCGTGATGTTCCGATAAACCCAGCCGAACGACTTTGCGACATCACGAGTCAGCACGTCCATCGTCACTTCCGGTAATAATCGGTAGTTTGTCGAAACAACAACGAACCCTCGCTCCGTCAGCACTTTGGGCTTCAACGCGACATCACTCTTGTCACCAGCCTGCCACCCGCCACCGTGAATCCAGAACATGACCGGCAACTTCTTATCGGTCGATTTCTCCGGCGTATAAATGTCCAGAACGTGTCGTGCGTGGCCGTTCTCAACGTAAGGAACGTCAGCCGTCAACTTCTGAGCTGATGCCAGGCTGGACATCATCAACACCGGCAACGTGACGGCGATCAATAGCTTTAAATTCATGACACAAAACCTGTTTACACGAGAATCGAAACTCAAACATCACTCTCCGGTACATCCAGAAGATTACCGTCTGACGAATTTTGCGATAGCCGTCATGGCTTTGCCACACACGCATCTCATAGGCTCAGCCATCAGGCTGCTGCGGTGACTTCTGAATCACCGGCAGGGAATTCGAAGAACGAATCCCAGGCTTTGTCGAGGTGAGCAAGTGCTTCGGGGAGTTGAATGGCGATGCAGCGGCCGGTTGAGGTTTCGACAGTCAGACCGAGGCGTTTCAGTTTGGCCAGGGCGTCGTCGACTTCGAAATCGATGTCGACTCCGGCCTTTTCCTGGAGAAAGGATTCAACTCGGCGGTCGAGTTCATCCTGCGTCCAGCCACCGGACGGGGCTTGTCGGCGGAGAATTTCGTAAGCCAGGATTGCTTCGCGAAATTCCTGCTCTTCCACTTCGTCGAGCAGACGGAACAGGACTCCGGCGTTGTTGTCGAGGTTCTGGTAGTACAGATTCTTCGTCAGGTTGAGCTGGTACTTGTCTTTGGCTCGAAGGTAGCCGAAGAACGATTTAACTCCGTATCCGACCGTGCCGCCGATCAGACCGAGGAACGCGAGAATCCCGGACATCCCGGACGCCAGCATGCCGACCGCGTTGTTGATGATTTTTCCGACGGTGACCACGACGCCGGAAATTGTCGGCAGTAGAATCTTCGCCCGATCCAGGAGCGTCATGCAGACCTTCGTGCCGGGAAACAGCATCTCCAGGTCGACTCGCGGAATGTTTTTGAAAATCTTCAGCGTCACGGCGTCAAGGTTCGAATTCGCGGCCAGCCGCTGGTGGTCCTTCAGCCGGAAGATGATGACCAGTCGCTGGTAGATCGGAACTTCGACTTCCTGCTGCTTGAACAGCGTGCGGAAATTTCGAACTGTTCGTGTCGTCGTCACTTCGCCGCGTGAGTAGACCTCAAGCCTCTCGAACACGTCGAAGTCAACGTCCAGGCGAACTCCCCAATCAGTCGTATCGTTCAGCGCGGCTTCGATTTCATCCTGATCAAGATGCCGAAAGTTCGCTCGCTCCAGCAGGGTCACCATATGCTGAAAGAGCGTCGCCACGTCGCCGTCGTTCGAGTAAGTACGCAACTGATCGTTCACGACGGTGTCACGATCCGGGTCGAACGCAGCATAGGCGTCCTTCAGTTTTTCCAACTCATCGTGATACTCGAAGTGGAACGTCGCTTCGAGCATCCGGCACAGATCCCGAAACTGCGAACGTTCCAGCTCATTCAGCGAATGATCGTCGACCAGCAGCCGGATCAGATCGGCTTTTCGGACCGGAATGAAGTGTTCGCGTTTTTCGACAGCCGGTGCAAGCAGCGGGAGAATGTTCGCATCCATGCGAATTCGATCCTGTTGAACAATTTGAGCGATTATAAGCGGGCAGTTTTGTAGTCGAACATTGCCAGTTCGGGGTATGCCAGCTTTGGGCAGGAGAGTGAGGATTGATCGAGGAAAGTCCCCTTTCATTCGCAATTGAGACCACGTGAGGTGGTGACATTATCGTAGCAACAGCCAGCACGTCTTCAGGTGGAATCGCAGTGCTGGTGACGCGCAACGGGGAGATAGTTCATCGCCGCGGCTACGGTTCCACCAGCGGTCGTCCGATTACAAGCCAAACCAGGCTAAGCTTTGCGTCGGTGACAAAACAATTTGCGGCTATGTGCGCCGCAATGCTGATCGAAGAAGGCCGACTTGATCCAGACGAGAAGGTGTCCCACTATTCGCTGGGCCTCAAGCTGCCGATGAAGGGCCGCGAACTGCGTGTGAAGGATCTACCATGGCACACGCGCGGTCTCACAAATTTCATCCACTCGAAAGAACAAGAATCTATTGCTGAGTTCAAGCAAGAACATGGTTTACAGTACCTGAACAATTCAACCCACGCGCAGTGGCTGGCAACGATGAATCTCCGTCGTGCTCCGGGGCAGGAGTTTGAATACACAAACTCCGGCTATGTGCTACTGGTAATGTGCTACTGGTTCGGATTATCGAGGTGATCGCCCGCGAACCATTCTACAAGATTCAAAAACGACGCATCTTCGATGTGCTGGGCATGACACAAACGACGGACAGTACACGCTTCAATGGTTCCGGCAACATGGGGACCACGCTCGTCGACTACACCAAATGGGATCGGGCGTTGTGGCAACAGGATCCTCGGTTGTTGTCCGTGGCTGGTTATAAAATGCTTTTCGCTCAAGGCAAGTTTGATAACGACGAACCAATTGACTACGGATTCGGTTGGCGGCTGGAATGCCGAAACGGCAAACTGTTGACTGCAGAACATGACGGTGCAGGCAGTGGAACGACTGCCGCTCGCAATCTCATTCGTCGTCACTTTAAAGACGGAATCACCGTCGCAATTTTCGCTCAGGACCCCCCCCAGCTTGGTCGAAGCAATCGCGAGGAATTCGTGAGCGAAATCTACGAGTGGCTACTCAGAAATTGACACGCTCCCCTGTGCCCTTCTAGCCAACTCTGCTATTCGCCAGAAGATTCGGCTCCCCATGAATCAATGAGCCGGAGCTTCTTCGCTTTCAGTTCCGAGTAACAATCCGGCAAGTCGAATTTTGCCAGGACGTTCGGCAGTAAGGTCGAGAGTGGCCAGTCGTAGTGTTCGCTTTCCGCGATGTCTGCATAGGAAGTAAGCGTATGTTTGAGCGTCACTTGCGTGATCTGGTCGGACATCACGGCGGCGAATGTCGCGGCGAGCGCTCCCCAGCCTTGACCGATCAGATGGATGTCGGTGTGGCCTGCCGCGGCCAGCCAGTCGAGAACTCGCAGGACGTCGAAAACCTTCTGGCCAAGGTACGGCCGATCCAGCATCAGGCTGTGGATTGCGTAGAAGTAGTCGCTACCGTACGCGGTGTGGAAGGATCCGGGATTGCATGTGTCCGGCAACGACTCACCAATACCGCGGACGTCGCAGGTGTAGACGGGCGAGTCGGGTTCCGCCTTCATCACCTCACGAATTAATGGCTCGTCGCGCAGTTCCGAGTCGCTGGAAAGATGCGACACGTAAAGAATTGCACGTTTGCCGGCACGAGGCGGGCGCGAATGCCAACTTTCATTGGTCAGCCGGTAGACGATCGCCTGGATGCCCGGCTCGGTGTCGACGGTGTATGCCATTGCATATTTTGTTGGATAGCCGCTCGCCTTCAGGTGTCTGTAGTTGCGATAGTCAGGTACGCCCATGCGATTTGCAGGCAGCTTCAACACATCCGCCACGGCACGCTTCAGCGCGGCGCCGCTGAGCGACTTGCGGCCGGACCTCAGTTGCTGCGATTTTTCGCGAGTGAATTCAAACACGGTACGCGTCCCGTCGAGCGTGGCCACCTGTCCCTTCTCGGTACACCACAGTGTTTCGTCTTTCTCAATCGTAATCTTCGGTTCCGCAGCAAACGCTACGCCGACCGTTGCCGTGAGCACTCCGTCGAACGTCCGATTCGCGTCATCGGCAGAAAGCCCGGTTGCCCGGTTGAACCACGAATACATGGCTTCGCGGTTCTCCCGCGAGTAGCCATGACCGGTGGGTCCAACAAACAGAGCCACATTGTCTTCGGCATCCAGCAGACGATACAGTCGCCGCAACCGTTCGTAGGTTTCTTCCGATCCGCGCACATCGAAGTAGTCGCGTTCCTTAGCGAGAATAATGACCGGGTGGGGAGCCATAGCGGCGAGAAAGTCGGCATGATCCAGATTGAGTGCGAGGGCACGGGGCGGGCACTGTTCCGTGTCCTGCGGCAATTCGTTTTCCATGTTGCGACGAAACGTTGTTACAAAGCAGCTCGGGGCAGCCATCGTCCAGCGGGGTTCCACGCCGCTTAACCATGTCGTCATCGTCCCGCCACCTGAGTTGCCGGTCACGCCAACTCGCTGTTTGTCGATTTCCGGACGAGTGAGTAGATAATCGAGCGCTCGGATACCGTCCCACGCCCGCCACATCCCGAAGAATTCGCCGACCAGGAACTGCTGGTTGCCCGCATGCAGATGTTCGCGCACGCCCACGCCGATGTGTGATGACAGATCATCCTGGACGTACTGCAGTCGCTCTCCCTGGCCAATCGGATCGTAAATCAAACAGACATAACCCAGCCGCGCCAGTCCCTGAGCAAACGCCTGGTAGGCTTCCTCTGCCTTTCCGTTGGTGGAGTGGCCGCAGGTGCCGACGACAGCCGGCAGCGGTCCCGTGTGATTCGCAGGAATGTAGAGATTTGCCGTGACGGGAAACCCGGGACGACTTTCGAAAATGACGTTTTCGATTCGGTAACCGTCGCGCTCAATAGTTTTTGTCACGCGAGGATTTAACGGTGTGCGTTGCGGTTCCGGCCCGAAGGACTCACGGATACGAGCCCGAGCATCATGCACGTACTGCTGCGCGTCGGCTTTCGTCTTGAGGCGATTCAGCTTCTCAATGTGTCGACGCCCCGACGTTCGCACCTGACTCACAAACCATTCATGCACCATGCGTGGAAAGCGGTTCATCGGCTTCGAATCATCAGCCGCCGCAGCGTCGAGCCAACTGAGAGCTGGCAGAGCGATAACGCTGGCACCGATTGACACAAATGCCCGTCGACGCGAGAGCTCCTGGTTACGCGATTGGCCAAACTCTGTTTGATCCGTTTTCATAGGTTTCCATCTCTGCTGCGGGTCTTCGTTTGATTCGTAAAGCCAACGGACAGACCCACTCCTGAGCTATTGCGAATTGAGACCAGGGTATTCGCAGTGAGTCTCGATTCACGAGGTGCTTTCCAGGTGCATGCAGGAAGTCTCGAAGCATTGTGAATTTCATTCAACGGGCATTGAGTTCCGGTTGCAGATGTGATCTTTCTGTCTCGCTGTGTGCGATTGGTCGCAGGAGATTCAGCACATCTTCCAGGATCAGGTACAGACAGGGGACCAGTACAAGAATAATCGCCGTTGAGAACAGGATTCCAAAGCCGAGCGAAATGGCCATGGGAATGATGTATTGAGCCTGTAGCGATTTCTCAAAGATAAGCGGGACCAGTCCGCCAAATGTGGTCAGAGTGGTCAGCAGGATGGGTCGGAAACGCCGGAGTCCTGCCTGGGAAATCGCGTCAAAGGCTCCAGCGTCCTGTTCGCGCCGACGGTTTGCGTAGTCGATCATGATCAGCGAGTCGTTGATCACAACACCAGACAGCGCAATCACTCCCATCAGGCTGACGAGCGAAATGTCGTAGCCCAGCCAGATGTGTCCCAGCACTGCGCCGACAATACCAAACGGAATAGCGACCAGGACAATGAGTGGCTGCACATAGTCCCGGAAAGCGACTGCCAGCAACGAATAAATCACAGCGAGTGCCAGGCCGAAGTAACCCCAAAGCGTCGCCGTGGCTTTCCGCATCTCAGCGTCGCTTCCTTCGAACGTCCAGGTGATTCCAGGGAAGTCGCGCCGCAATTGCGGCAGCGCGTCGTTGCGCAAGGCGGTGATAACCTGCGCGATGGCTCGCTTTGGCTCCACATCCATCGAAACACCGATGGCTCGCCGTCCGTCTCGACGGTTGATTCGCGAGAACGACACTTCTTTCCGCAGTTCTGCGACATCCAGCAACGGAACTTCGGCGCCGTCGGGAGTCTGAATCACCAGGTCTTCGAGATGGTGGATGTCTTCCCGCTGCTCTTCGGGAAGTTTGACTCGGACTTCGACTTCGTTAGTTCCGCGAAGCAGTCGCAAAGCGAGCGAGCCGAAGAAAGCACCCCGAAGCTGTTCACCCAGAGACTCGTCAGTGAGCCCCAGCGCCCGGCCTTCCTGTCGAAGGCGAAAGTCGTACTGAGCCTTGCCTTTGTTGTAGTTGTCGCTGACGTCCCGCACATTGGAAAACTGTTCTACTCGCTGCACAAATGCAGGGGCCGCTTTTTCCAGGACGCTGATATCGCTGTGGCTGAGAGCGATGCTGATATCCCGCCGGTGACCTCCGGGCCCTCGTTCGGCTTCAAACGTGACCTGATCGACGCCAGGAAGATCGCCGATGGAATCACGCCACAGCTCGATGACTTCGTTGGCCGTCATGTCTCGCTGATCGGGCGGCTTCAACACGATTTCGACATCGATAAAACTCTGCCCCCGGACGTTTGTTTTGATTCCTTCCGCAACTTCATGAAGGTTGTGTTCGTCGAACATCTTCAAGCTGGCTTCCGTGACCACGCGAGCGATCTCGGCTGATTGATCCTGAGTCGTTCCGACCGGCATTCGAACGCCGGCTTCGATTTCGTCGGCGGAGACTTCAGGCATCAGAATCATGCCCATATGGGTACTCGTCGCATAAACGCCGATCAGCAGGAACAACCCGAGTGCGACGACAGCAGTGACATAGCGGTAGCGCAGACTGAGGCGAAGAATCGGGCCATAGATGAGTTCCACAAGTCGATTGAAAATCCGGGCGAATCCCTGCTGTCCACCATGCAGCAATCGAGTCAGCCAGAATGTGCGTTTCCTGGAAGGTGCATGCGCCAGATGTGACGGGAGAATGAACAGAGATTCAACCAGCGACAGCGTCAGCACGATGATCACGACGACCGGCAGCGGACTCCAGAACTTGCCGGTCTCGCCAGGGATAAACAGCAGCGGCACAAAAGCCACGATGTTTGTCAGAATGCTGAAGACAACGGGTGAAGCGACCTCACGCGTTCCGTCTACTGCGGCGCCTTCGAAGCTCTTTGTCGTCAGTCGTTTCTCGTAGACGTTTTCACCAACGACCACGGCATCATCGACAACGATCCCGAGCACGACCAGAAATCCGAACAGCGAGATCATGTTTACGCTGACCCCGGCTACCGGAAGAAACATGATGCCGCCGATGAATGACACGACCATGCCCATCATCACCCAGAACGCCAGACGGAATTCCAGGAACATTGCCAGAATGACCAGCACGATCACTACGGCCATCAGAGCATTATCTGTCACCAGCTGCAGCCGTCGGCGAAATTCTTCCGCGTTGTTGCCGTCGATTCGCCAGGTGACTCCGGGCGGAAGCAAAGCCTCGAATTCCGCCATCGTCTCCTTCACAATGCGTTCGATGTCAATGGGAGACTGATCACCGACTCGGAAGATATCGAGTTCGACGGACGGCGTCTGACTGAATTGCGAATGAAACCCGACTTCTTCAAAACCGTCTCGAATTATCGCGATGTCGCCCAGAGTCACGACCGGACCGTCTCGCCCGGCAACAATTTCAATCCGGGCAAATTCGTCTGCCCACTGCTTTCGCGCTTTCACACGCAGCAGAATCTCACCGGCACTCGTCTGGACAGATCCGGCGGCAACGTCCTGACTGGACCGACGAATGATGTTGGCCACTTCCGGCAGCGTCAGGCCGTACTCACGAAGCTGCTGACGAGGGATCTCGATATGAGTCACATATTGAGGCACGCGATGCAGTTCGACCTGCGTGATTTCGTCGGTCGAAAGAAGAGTGTCCCGTAGCTGCTCGGCAAGTTTCCGCAGCGCCCAGATTTCGATGTCGCCATAGACGGAAATCTGCATCACTTCGCGTTGTTCGGTCTGCAGGCGAACTTCCGGCTGCTCGATCTGGTCGGGGAAGGTTCGAATTCGACTGACCGCCTGATCGATATCCTGAAACGCCTTCATGCGGTCCTGACCGGCGACGAGTTCGATCAGCACCTCGCCGCGGCCTTCGCGAGCTTCGCTGTCGATGCGCTGAATGCCGTCGACGCCGCGAACTGCGCCTTCAATCGGTCGCAGGATTCCCTGTTCGACTTCGGCTGGCGAGGCTCCCGGATAGCCAACCTGGATCTCGACGATGTCCAGTTGCGATTCCGGAAAGACTTCCTTCTGAATCGAAACGGCTCCCCAGATGCCTCCGCCGAGCAGAATAAACATCATCAGGTTGGCGGCAATCGAGTTGCGTGCCATCCATGCGATTGGTCCTCGCGGGATTTCGCCAGTATCTGCGGGAGAACTCACGGCGACGCCCCTTCGGCAGGGTTTTCGTCAATGAAGATGCCATCAGCCGCGGTGACTTCGCCGCTGTTGCCATCAGCAGAGTCGTCGTCGCCGTCGGTGTCGCCAGCTGCGTTCTCATCAACAGCGTTGTCTTCGACGGGCTCATCTTCCCCGGCGTTTGTCTTCCGCAAGAGCACACCGTTGGCCACGGTGGCCAGAGTCGTCGTGACAACTTCCTCACCGTTTTCCAGACCGGACCGGATATAGGCGAATTCGGGATCCTGAAAAACGACCTCGGTCTCCCGGACTTCAAGCTGTCCGTCTTTCATGACCCACACCGTGTCGCGATCGTGAACGTATTCACGGTTCAGTCGAACGACATTTTCGATGGGTGTCCCGGCAATCCGTACCTGGATGATGGTATCAATGATCAAAGGCGGCAGGTCCGATTTCAGGCCGAGCGGATCGTCGACGGTGATCAGAACCCGGGCGAGCCGAGTCTGTTCGTCCAGTGCACCAATCATCCGCTCCACGCGACCTGGCCGAGTTATCTCCGGTCCCCACGCATCGGGGTTGCCAAGTGTGACCGACGAGCCGTCGAGTTCGACATCCGTAAAATCTATCCAGCGGAGGTTTCGCACGGGAACGGCTGCCATGACCCAGTATTCATCAATGCCGACGAGTTGCCCAAGATCGTCGCCGGGCTGAACCTGGGATCCCACGTTGACGTCACGTCGCAGAATCTGAGCATCGAACGGCGCCAACACTGTGGTGCGTTCCAGATCCAATTGAGCACGGTCCACGGCCGCTCTGGCTGCGGAAAGCTGCGACTGGATCGATGCAGCCTGAGGTTCGCGAAGCACGAGCGCGCGGCTGACGTCGCTGATGGAATCGCCAAGCAGTTCCAGTTCCTGTTTGGCGAGGGTCTGTCGGCCTTCTTCGATTCTCCAGGAGGCTTCGACCTGTTCCAGTTCGCTCTGACGTATCGAAACGGTGTTCTCAAAATCTGCCGGATCGATCTGCAACAGCAACTCACCTTTTTTGATCATCCCGCCAGGCGCAAAGGACGGGGACAGCGACAGCACCTGCCCACGGACGCGAGGGCTGAGCACGATGTCCTGAGCCGGCTGCACTGTACCCAGAACGACCAGTTGAGGTGACCAGTTCCTTCGTTCGACGGTGACAGTTTCCACCAATGCCGCCGATTTCCGTCGATGGTTGATCTGCTCGGCCTTCGGCTCCGTCCGGTTAATCCACCAGACACCGGCAGCTGTCGCCGCAAGAACGACGAGGCACGTGAGTGTGTTGAGAATCACGCTCAACCAGCCGCGACCTCCTGTTGACCTGACATCACTCATCGACGCTGGCTTCCTCCTCGCGTTCATCCGCCTCAGTGGCGTCCGATTCAGGGGCGCCTGGTTCAGGTGGTAATAATGGTGGCGATACGGGAAATGTTTCCGGTAGTTCAGTTGCCGGGTCGGGGCGAGTATCAAAATCGCCAGCCAGCGCGAGATACAGACCAATCCGGATCAGAATCAAATCCAATCTGGCTGATAGCATCGCCCTTTGCAAACGCTGTTGCGACTGAATGGCGCTAAGAACATCGAGGAAACTGGCATCGTCGGTGATTATCCTCTGGCTAAGTTGTTCGGAAGCCAGTTTGGCGAGGTCAAGCTGATCCTGAAGTTTTTCGATTCGCTGAATCTGGTAGCGTTCCAGAGCGAGACCATCTTCGACTTCCTGAAGTGCGATCTGCGTTGTCTGACGATATTCCGCAAATCGCTGGTGCATCACAGCACGAGCCCGTTCGACTTCCGCTCTCCGCTGACCGCCGTCCAGGATCGGGCCGATCAACTGGCCGCCGATCGACAGAAACCAGTCGCGGAAGAGCGATTCGGGATGCTCCGCCGCATTGACCAGCGACGCTCTTAGATTCAACCGCGGGTACTGATCCGTCACGGCCGCTTCGAGATCGCGCTCCGCAGCAGAAAAGGCCAGATAAGCTCGGCGAACATCGGGGCGGCGATTCAGGAGGTCGGACGGAAGGCCGGTCGTCGGAAGTGGCGGCAGGTCGGGAAACACACTGCCCGGTGAATAAGTGGCCGTCTGTGGTGGCTGTCCAGTCAACACCGCGAGCTGATGTTCAAGTACCTCGATGTTCGCTTTAACGACAATGATCTGCTCCAGCGTGGACTGAACAAGCTGCCGCTGCCGCAAGACGTCTGGACTGCCACCGCTACCGCCGGTCGCGAATCGCAGTTCAACGTTCTTCTGCGCCGTGCGATTGGAATCCAGTTGTTCGTCAAGCAGATCCAGTTGAGCGTATGATTCAATCAGAGAAAACCACGTGCGCGACACTTCGGCTGCCAGTGACAACGCGACAGTGTGATAGTCAGCCTCCGTGGCGTCGGCACGAAACTGCTCCGCATCGACTCGTGCCTGAATCTGCCCCCACAGGTCAAGCTGATACGAAGCGTCGAGCCCCCATGTCGTGCGCGTCTGATTCTGACCAGACTGAAACGTGTGGCCGATGTCGACCAGGCCGTTCACGTCAGGGAAAAAATCTGAAGCTTCTCGCCTCGTGACTGCTCGGGCCGCCCTGAGTCGCTGTAGCGCAACCGTCAGGTCGAAGTTCCCCGTCAGCGCGAGATTCACTTCCCCGTCCAGCCCGGCGTCGCCAAATTCTTTCCACCAGCGCTCTTCCGCAACGGCATGTCCACTACCGGAAAACGGTGGAATGGAATCCACAGCGAACGACGGATAGGCGCCTTTTCCGGCACACCCCGATACCGCAAAGGCCAACAGGACGACACCTGCGACTACAGTTGGATGTGCGTCTTGAGCCATAACCATCCCGCATCACCCCGTACCGCTCGTCTGAATCCGAAAGCTGCAGAAATCAGGCTGACTTTTTCTATTCTGCTCAATGAATCGATAACGGCGCATCGGATCGTTATTCCTTATCGAACGAAAAGCACGCCACACCCTAGCATTTTCTGCTCAAGTGGCTCAGTTCAACGGACAAACATCCCTTGACGGACACATCTGGACACTGGAGACACCAGATTCGCTGTCATAACGAAGGTCAGGTTGAAGCGCCCGGAGAACCAGTGAGTCGCGTATGTCGGAGGAAGTTTACGCAGCCGTGCGGTGGTAGTACCTCAGCAGACCGCCGAGCTTCAGCTCATCAATCGTCTTGAGGATCATGCCGACGTGGGAGTCCAGCTCCTGCACGTGCTCACGAAACAGTCACCTGTGAGACAGCATGGATTCAAGGCATCGACCTGTATGGAGCATTGGACAGCCGACTGCTGAGAGGATTCGAGTACACACAGCAAAGTACAACCTCGGATTCGACGTCCTTTATGAGCCCTACGAAAGTGTGGAAGGACGCTATCACTACAAGACACATTCAACCGACAGCCGCGGCCGGCTTCGCCCGATGTACGAGCGAGTCCAGCATCACGGCCACAACGGCATCACGGCCACAACCGCCAGGGACGGGCAGCACCATTCACCGAACAGGCTGCTCTCAAACTCCGGTCGACTGCTTCTCAGGTAGATGCCGAGTCATCGAGGTTCTGCTGTATCCGGCTCCTCAAGTCTTGAAACGCGACTTCTGCCGACGAAAGCGTTTGTTCGTTCACTGCCGACGCTGGACCTGGGCGCCGACGATCGATCGAAGCCGATTGACAGCCACATCGGCGTCACTCGGAACGGATTCCAGCACTGTTTCGCGAGGCAGATGGCGAGCGTCGGTCACTCGGCCTGAGCGACTTCTGATTCGCCACTGGCCATCAAAGAAACTCATCTCGTTACCAATGCCACCGGTGACCCATCTGCGAGGTGATGGTTCTCCGCCATGCAGACGGGACGCGAACGAGACGCCGTCGAGTTCGATGTCTGCGGGCACTGTGATGCCAGCCAGGTCACAGATCGTTGGAAACCAGTCGGCCATGTCAATCAGGTCGTCGGCGATTGTTCCGGCCGCGATCGTGTCGGGACGCCGTACGATGAGTGGGATGTGAGTACCGGCATCATTGAGGTCACGTTTACCGCCGGACACCGGGCCGGCCTGCGTCTGGCGAGTCGTGTTCACATCCGTGCCGTTGTCACCCATAAAAATCACATACGTTCGATCGGCGATGCCCAGTTCGTCCACCGTGGCGATGATGCGGCCACAAAGAGCGTCCATGTAGTGAATCATTCGACCGAGGGTCGCCGGCTGGCCGCTCTGTCGTTCAGCGGGCGTGTCGACGATCGGCACATGTGGCAGCATCATGTTGTGGTGAATGTAGAATGGCCGGCCGGCATCGACGGCGGACTTCATCTGAGCGATCACGTAGTCTGCCAGCACGTCCGGTCCGAATCGCTCGGCGATGTCGTCGCGAATCCGACCGTCGTGGTTCAGGCACGGATTCCAGTAACGTGTCGTCTTCGCTCCCTGCCGCCAGATCTGCCAGACGCACCAGGAATCGAATCCGGCATCACGGCAGTGATCAGGATGAAACTCCAGAGCAGCGAGCTGCCACTTACCGGTGACCGATGTTGCATACCCAGCAGCACGCAGAAGCTGTGGAAACGTGGCAAATCGCTGGCGAAAGTCGACGGCCTGTTTCGTACCAACATGCACGGGCAGCACGTTGTAATAACCATGTCGTGAGGCATACGTCCCCGTGTAGAGACTCATGCGCGACGGCGTGCAAACCGGACTTGTATACGCCCGAGTGAACCGCATCCCGTTTGCCGCCAGTCGGTCCAGATGCGGCGTCTCGAAGTCCTGTCCGCCGTAACAACCCAGCGTTTCGTAGCCGAGGTCATCCGCGAACAGCAGCAGAATGTTGGGAGCGTCGGGACCAGCCTTCTGCACCGTCCAGGTTTGCGGAGACGGTTGTTGATCGACGCGGCTCGTCGTTTTTTCCGTTTCCGTTTTCGCTTTGTCGTCCGCTGGAAGGAACTGCACGGCATCCGCGATGACATAGCCATCGGTGTCTTTGTTGGAGATCTCGACGACAGCCTCTGTTCCAAACGCCCAGGTACCGATTGAATTGAAGCCGTCCTGACCGCTGTTCTTCTGATTGACTGTTACGGTCGTCACTTCACGACCGAAGCGAACGGTAATCGGTACGTTGGTGGCGCGGTTTGGATTCGGCGGCCAGCTCACGCGGACTTCGTAGTCCCCCGGCTTCGGAAGTGTAAACGCGTATCGAGCAATGCACTTGCCTTTCGCTTCGTTGTTGTCATGCACGTAGGTCGGGCCGACGCGCGGATGCGTCACGTTATTGAGTTGCCAGGGACCGGCCAGTTCGGCCTTGTCGTTATCAACAACAATGCCCGGCAGACTCTTTGGATCAACGCCTGCTGCACCGCCGCGTCCGCGATGACGAGGCGGGCCGGTGTATTCCAGAATCTGGCCGTCTTTCAGGAGTCGCTCGCGCAGCTTCTTATAGTCGATGTCCTGCACGTTGATGTCGGCTTCGATGGCCTGCGACGCAGCCGTTGCAGCGCTCTGGCCCAGCAGCATGAAAACCGGTTCCATGCGGATCGAGCCGAACGCGATGTGCGAAGACGACAGAGCAACCGGGACCAGCAGATTGGTGCATTCATCGCGTTTCGGCGTGAGCGCCCGATACGAGATCGGGTATGGCTCGACGGGGATCTCGACGTTGCCTTCGTTGCGGACGGCGCCATCGACGACGGTCATCTGGCAGTGATGCGAGTCCATGTTGTACGACGCCAGCCCGACCGAATCCTCGGGCACTTCGCGACCCTGACAATTGTGTTGCGTCATCACATAGTCACTCACCATCCGCCGGCCTTCGCGAATGTAAAGCTGATGAGTCCAGCCGCTGGTGTCTGTGTACTCGTCGCGAGGCAGTCCCCACTTTCGGATTTCTGAACGATGCGGCTCGGGGATGCGATCGCTGTTGGCGAGAAACCACATGACGCCAATCTGATAATTCGCATGAGCCTGAAAGATGCGTTCCCGCTCACTCCAGCTCGCATTCGGCCAGTTATAGTTACCACCAACGAAGTCTATGAAATACGCGCCGCTGAACAGGTGATGGTTATTAGTATCCAGGCTCCATTGGATCTTCGGGCTGGCCCCGGACTCGAACAACCGGGCCAGGAGTTCGTACTGCTCTTCTTCGTAAACCGTGGGTTTCGGAAACGGCAGAGGATCATTCTTCGTCAGCCACATTCGGAAGCAGAACGCCTGGATCTTCTTGTCTCCGTCGCCGGGACTCCCGGGGCTGTCGTTCACTCGCGGCAGTAAACCGCTCGATGCATCGCCCTTCACGCGATACGGATCGATCTTCACCGGCCAGTTGTGTCCGCCCTGTCCGGGAGTGCGGATGCCGTTGTACGTTTCGTTGTAAACCAAGTTGGCTTCGCGTCCGGCGTGCCAGGAAACGCCAGCCCGAGCGAGCAGGTCGCCTTCGTAAGTCGCATCAATGAACTTTTTCGCGCGGACAGTCAGACCGTCTTCCATTGTGATCGACACGATCCGCGCCCCGTCCTTCTCGACGTTGTCTAGATGCGCGAGTTTGCGAACGATGACCTTTGTTGGTTCCAGGAGTTTCTCAAACGCCGCTTCTGCTTCGGACGGGCGAAAGCTGGCCTGCCCGATGATGTTGTAGAACTCGCGGGCAATCCCGCCGCACACTGACTTGTCTCCACCGTCAGTGTGACTCAGCCCGCCGGAACTCAGCCCTCCCAGGTGCTTTCCGAACTCCAGAAGCACGACTCGCTGTCCCATTCGATCCGCCTGAATCGCCGCGACGACTCCGGCACACGTTCCGCCGTAGATGCAGACATCCGTCTCGACAACGCGAGGTTCGACCTTCTCCGGCGGGTAGTAATACCGCAGTCCCGGAATGGCCGGTTCCGGAAGCGCTTCGGTCTGTGCCTGAAGCGTTGTGGAAATCAGCAGCACAACGGATAACGCCGAGACTGTTCGATTCATTGTTTTCGCCTGTGGCTTTTTGCTGCGAGCAGAACGGGCTCTCTTGAACGCGGGACAGAACTTCTCAGCGTCCGTAGGTCGGGAAGATGGCCGGGGTTGGGAAGCGGTCTTCGTGGGTGACGCTCGAATCTTTCAGGTATTCCTCGCGCGGGATGTGTAGGTCGGGCCAGTTTGCTGGGCGGAGTCGGACGATTCTTCCGGGACGAATGCCCTCTGTGATGAGGTCCGTTTCGAAGTGGATTTGGATTCCGCTGCTCCCCAGAGGAGCCTCTCCATCTGTTTTCGTGACAGCCAGAATCGGACCTTTTGAGGCCATCTGGGCGGTGCCTGCAGTCCCACCGGCCCAATGCTTCAACGTGTTCTCAGATTGTGCCAGCAGAGCCCGGCTCCCTTTCTTAAAGTCGGCGTAGAGTGATTCGTCCATACCGCCGAACAGAGTCACTTTCACCTTCGCATTGCCGAACTTGCCATACTCAACGGAATCGACCCAGCCGGGCATCCAGCGACTGCGGATGAAAGCCTTGTGCGTTTCAGTCTGGTTGCGGACGGCACGCCGCATGGCACCGTCGTCCATCCAGATATCCGAGATGTGGAATCGTGTGAAGACACCGCCTGGCGTGGGCTTCCAGGTAATTCCAAGCAGGACGACCTGGCCATCGAGGGATTTCTTTCCATCGACGGGCCAGATGCCTTCGGTGATCAGATCCTGGACAGCCAGATACTCGCGACCGCGCCAGATTCGTGTCGCCGCATCGAAAGTCATCGCTTCTTCGTGGGCCTTGCCGGCTCCGCCTGCCTTCCGTTCGCGACTCGCGATGATCATCCCCTGGTTGTTAGTGACTTCGACTTCTTTCAGCTTCCAGACTTTGCCCGTGCGCAGGCAGTAGCTGGGTTCGTCTTCGAGCAGGAGGACGTGGTTCTCGGCGGGGGCTGATCCGGTGCCGGCGTTGCCCGACTTCTTTTTTCGGTTGTCGACTGGCAACACAGGCACGGCGGAGATTTTCGGATCCGGCGGCAGAAAGGCCCGAACGTGCAGCATCGTGCCCAGCGGGATATCCCGGAGATCTGCCGGTGCACCGTGATACCGGACGATCCCGTAGGGAAGCATCGCGAAGGGAGACGGACTGGTGAATCGAAACTTGCCCTCGGTTTGTATGCGGACGCTGCCGCGACGATTGGCATGATCCACGAACACCAGTTCGCCCCGATAGGAATGGGAACTTTCCAGAGGATGAAACTTGCCTGTCTCGGGACGGAACGGCTCGTCGTCGGCAGTTGCAAACAGAGACATGCCGACGTGCAACGCAGCGACACAGAGGGCGATCTTGAACTGTGTCATAGGCGGGCAATTACAACGACGTGGGATGTACGAAATGATTAATGATTACTGGAAAATGAAAACTGCAAAAGTTGGGAAGATATGGGCTGCCGAGTTTCCACTCTGCATTTTTCATTCTCCATTACTCATTAATCATTCTCGAAAGTGTCTCCACCGAATTCCATAGACAGCATTGGTTACCAATCTGACTACCCGATCAGTACTTCGGAAAGATGGCCGGCGTCGGGAAGCGCTCTTCAATGGCGGATGTTCCGAGATACTCCTCACGCGGCACGTTGACCTGAGGCCAGTTGGCGGGGCGGACACGAACGACTCGGCCAGGGCGGATGCCTTCGATGATCAGGTCGGTTCTAAAACGGATCTGAATGCCGCTGCTTCCAGAAGGCACTTCGCCGTCCGTCCTGAGAACATCGACGATAGGACCTTTACAGGCCATGTGTGCGGGACCGTACGCGCCGTGACCGTGCTTCAGCGTGTTCTCGACGGCGTTCATCAGACCAGAGGCACCCTTCTTGAAATCAGCGTACAGCGAGTCATCCATTCCGCCGAACAGAGTTGCGGTCACCGTTGCGTTGCCAAACTTGCCATACTCGATGGCATCGACCCAGGCAGGCATCCAGCGGCTGCGGATAAAGGCTTTGTGAGTTTCGGTCTGATTGCGCGCGGCACGCTTCATCGCCGTGTCGTCCAGCCAGATGTCCGAGATGTGGAACCGTGTGAACACGCCATCTGGCGTGGGCTTCCAGGCGATTCCCAGCAGGACGGCCTGGTCCTCTAGAGACTGCTTTCCGCTGACGGGCCAGATGCCCTCTTCGATCAAGTCCTCGACACCGAGACGCTCGCGGCCGCGCCAGATGCGTGTGGCGGCATCAAAGGTCAACGTTTCTTCGCTGGCTTTGTCTTCGCCTGACTTCCGTTCGAGCCTGGCGACAATCATTCCCTGGTTGTCGTTGATGTCTACTTCCTGCAGCTTCCAGACTTTGCCCTCGCGCTGGCAATGGCTGGGTTCGTCTTCGAGAAGCAGGACGTGGTTCTCGGCGGGTGCGATTCCTTTGCCGCTGTAGCCCGACGTTTTGTTCTTGTTTCCGACGGGCAGCACAGGCACGGTGGAGGTCTTTGGATCCGGCGGAAGAAAAGCCCGCACATGCAGGACCGTGCCCAGCGGGATGTCTCGAAGATCCGCTGGAGCTCCGTGATAGCGAACCATGCCGTAAGGAAGCATGGCGAAGGGATGTGGTGCGTTACGGAAATACGTGCCCGCTCCCTGCACACGAAGACTGCCGCGACGGTTGGCATGATCCACAAACACCAGCTCGCCCCGGTAGGAGTGAGCCATTTCCACAGGTGGAAATGTTCCAGCCTCGGGACGGAAGGGTTCGCCTTCATCTTCGGCGGTGGTGGTGCTCGCGAGCAGGGACACGCCGAGATAAAGGACGGCGACCCAGCAGGTAGATTTGAGATGTGTCATAGTCCGATTTCCCTGGATCAGTATTTCGGGAAGATGGCCGGGGTTGGGAATCGGTCCTCGGGGCTGTTGTTGAAGAGGTATTCTTCCCGGGGAATCTGCATCTTCGGCCAGCTTTCCGGGCGGACGCGAACGACTCTTCCAGGGCGAATGCCTTCGATGATCAGGTCGGTCTCAAACTGGATTCGGATACCGCTGCTGCCGAGCGGGATTTCTCCGGCTGCCCTGGTGACGTCAAGGATCCTGCCATTGGAAGCCACGTGGGAGGGGCCGTAGTGGCCGGCTGCGTGCTTCAAGGTATTCTCGGCTCCATTGATCTGTGCGCCGACGTCTTTCTGGAAGTCGTTGTAGAGCGAGTCATCCATGCCGCCGAACAGAGTCGCGGTGACTGTCGCGTGGCCGAACTTGCCATACTCAACGGCATCCACCGCAGCCGGCATCCACCGACTGCGGATAAAAGTCTTGTGTGTCTCGGTCTGAAAATAGGCTGCGTTCTGGATGGCGTCGTCGTCCAGCCAGATGTCCGAAATGTGGAATTGAGTAAAAGCGCCACTCAACCCATCCCCTGGTGCAGGCTTCCAGGTGATTCCGAGCAGGACGGCCTGTCCACCGAGGTCTTTCCTGCCGCCGGTGGGCCATACTTTTTCGGCGACCAGGTCAGCAATTCTAATTCGCTCTCGCCCGCGCCAAATGCGGGTGCCGGCGTCGAAGGTCAGCTCTTCTTCCGTGGAGTTGCCGTCTCCACCCGCCTTCGGTTCGCGACTGGCGGTGATCTTCCCGGCATTGTTCCTGACCTCCACTTCCTGCAGCTTCCAGACCAGTCCGTTGTCCAGGCAGTGACTGGGCTCGTCTTCAAAGAGCAGCACGTGGTTTTCGGCCGGTGCCGTACCTGTTCCACGATAATGTCCGGCGTCTTTCTCCTTGTTGTTGACCGGCAAGACAGGCACCGCGGAAATCTTCGGGTCCGGCGGAAGAAAGGCCCGGACGTGCATCACGGTGCCGAGCGGGATGTCGCGCAGATCCGCCGGAGCGCCGTGATACCGGATCACACCGTAGGGAAGCATGGTGAAGGGTTGAGGGTCGTTTCGGTAAAACTTTCCCGTCCCTGCCACACGGATGCTGCCGCGGCGGTTGGCATGGTCCACGAATACAAGTTCGCCCCGGTATGAGTGTGCCTTTTCAACAGGCGGAAACTTTCCCGCCTCGGGACGAAACGGTACTTCACCGGCGGTTACGTCCGATGCAGGCAGCAAGAGTCCCAGACAAACCGCCACGAGCCATAGCGACATTCTGGAAACCCGACGCGTTAGTGAGGGACGAGCCTCACCGATGACACCAGACTCGCATCCCTCGCTCATGCTTCGAGTTACCTTGTGAAGCAGCAGTTTCATAGTTCGATCACCGTGTTGCTGTCGCCAAATCGATCGGTCTCCACACCCATGCGCTGAGCCATCAGGACCAGCAGATTGCTCATGTGGGCGTCCGTGTTTACGGGGCGACTACAGAGACGGTAATGGTCGCCGGGCTTGTCGAGCGTGTAACCGTCGAAGTGCCCCTGGTTGAAGTCGAGATGGCTGCCGTGCTTCAGACCAAGGTCTGAACCGCCAGCGAGTACCAGCGGGAGGTTGGCGTTACCGTGGCTGTGGCCGTAGGACATACCGCTGCCGAAGAGCGCCATCGTTGACCCAAGCAGCGGCCTGCCATTGACGTCCTTCGTCTCGTCCAGCCGCGAGAGGAAGTAGCTGAACTGCTCGATGGCAAAGGTGTCGTAGTTGGTGAGCTTTTCCATATAGCCTTCATCGCCGCCGTGATGGCTGAGCTGGTGGCGCGACTCGGTGATGCCGATTTCGGGAATGGCGAAGGCGTCTCCTTCGCCACCCAGGCTGAACGTGGCCACACGCGTCACATCCGTCTGAAAGGCGAGCACCATGAGGTCGTAGACTGTGCGGAAATACTCGCCCGCCTGAGTCCTTGGAATATCACGGTTGGTGCGTTTGCGATCGGCGTCGGAGATGTCAGGCAGCGGTGTGTCGAGCCAGGCATCGGCGCGTCGCGTGCGAATCTCCGCCTCACGAACTGAGGTGAGGTATTGATCAAGGCGTCCTTTGTCGGCCGCCCCAATCTTCTGCTCAAGCCGCCGCACTTCAGCGAGGTTGTCATCAAGGACGCTGGCCTTGCGGCGCAAAGCTCTGCGCTGGGCCGCGATGCCACCTTTGGGCTCCTCGAACAGCGACGCAAAGATCTCGCTGCAACGACGCATCGCGGGCAGCTGAACGCCATCCGCGGTCCAGGCGAGGGAACCCTGCGTCAGCGCAATCTCCATGGATGGGTAGCGAGTGTGCTGAGCCGTGACTGCGGCCATCTTCTGGTCCACGGAGATCGTGTTGCGTGCCGAAGGGCCGATCTTTCCACCGGTCAACCAGATGTTGATGCAGTTGTGATGATGGCCAAGCCCTCCCGGATGATGCAGACCGCTGACAGGCGTGATGACCTGCCGGTGCTTCTCCAAAGGCTTAAGCGACTGGGAAAACTCATAGTCTTTACCCGGTCTGGTGATCTGATAGTTCAACGAGTGAACGCCGTTCGCGAGATAGATAAAGGCACTGCGCCGAGGCGATTCGGTTTGCTCTGCCGCGTTGAGCGGGATCATGCATTCCAGCATGGGCAGGGAGATGCAGGTCCCCATCGCGCGAAGGGCGTGGCGACGATCGATCAGCCACGACTGGGTTTGAATATTGCTCATGGATTTTGTCCTTCGGGTAAGTGACCGTGTTTGTGGCCAGCGAGGAAGAGAATGACTAATGAGTAGTGGAGATTGGAGAATGCAGAATGTCAGGTCCTTGTCACGTCATACGTTACCAGACACGCCGCGTTGAGTTCTTTCGCATTTGTTCCCCAATACTCATTAATCATTCTCTTCTCTCCTCGTGTAATGCTGTGATTGATTTGATTTCGCCGTTACGAGGGATTTGGCGATGATTTTGCAGAGCTGATCACACTCGTCCCGAAGCTGCTCGAGCCGTTGTTCCGGGATCAGGTCCGATTTCACAATCAGTCGTATCCACACATGGCTTTCGCGAAGTTCCTTCAATGCGATCGCGAGCTTGTGGATAAAGTCTTTCTTGCTTTCCGCCGCACAGGCTTCGGCATAATTGGGAGCCGGGGAAGTTCCTGACCGTACGAGCTGCCCAGCAATGTGTCTTGCAAGCCGAGTGTCTGGCAGTGCATCGACTGCTTTTCCAACCCGAACAGCAAACTCCAGCAGCCGTTCTTCAATGTCTGCTCCTTTCCTCCCTTCATTTTGCATTTTCCAATCTCAGTTACTCAATAATCATTCCTTCGCGCAGCAAGTCAGCGTTTCCTCATCAGATTGGACATCGCCACTGTGCGCACAATGTCTTTGACCCGGTATTCGTTCTTCTTTGCTGCGTCGACAATCGCCTGGACCTCGTCACGATCATCGATCGTCAGCACGCGACGGAGCGCGTAGGTGCAGAGGTGTTCGATGAACGCTCGCGCGACTTTGTCGCGATCCTCAAGCAGGAGCCGTTTGAATTGAACGGAATCGGTGAATGGACGGCCGTCGGGCATGATGCCGGAAGCGTCAACCAGTGGATCTTCACCGACGCCTGTTTCTACCCGCTCACGGGTTCGCCACTGGCCGATGGCGTCGTACTGGTCAAACGCCAGCCCTAATGGATCAATTGTGCGATGACAGGCAGCGCAACTTGCGTTACTGGCGTGTGCTTCAATTCTCTGACGAATCGTGATCTTCGTTCCCGTTGGTGGAATGGGCTCGATCGGTTCCACATTGGCCGGTGGTGGTGGCGGTGTCCTGTTGAAGATCGCTTCGCTGAGCCAGACACCGCGATGCACCGGGCGGTGGCGTGTTCCATCTGACGTCAACCCGAGCACGGCCCCCATCGTCAGTAGCCCGCCGCGATGATCTTCAGGCCGCAGCGCGACGCGGTGGAAGTCGCCCGTTTTCGGCTCCGGCAATCCGTAGAAATCACAGAGCCGGGCGTTGGCCATGGTCCAGTCGGAATCGAGGAAGCCCTCGATGGGCAGATCCTTCGCAAGCATCTCGCGGAAGTACTCAACCGGCTCAGCCCGCATACTCGCCTCCAGCCAGTCGTCGTAGCCGGGGTAAAGTTTTTTGTCCGGCGGGAACATGCCCACGCGGTGCAGTTGCAGCCATTGCCGCGAGAAATCGTCGATGAAGCGGTTGATGCGGCTATCGGACAACATCCGATCGACTTCTTTCTTCAGGTCCTCACCCTTCAAAGCTCCACTTCTGGCCGCCGTGAAAAGCGCGTCGTCGGGCATCGAACTCCAGAGGAAATACGAGAGCCGCGAGGCGAGTTCCCAGTCGGTGAGCCGTTCGCGGGCTTCGGGTTCGCCCTCGACGAGGTAGATGAAGTTTCTGGACGTCAGCACGTTCTGTAACGCGATCCGATAAGCATCGGTGGCCTTCTCACCCGCCTCGAGTTCGGCGCGGTAAGTTTCCAGATAGTCCTCCAGCTCTTCCTTCTTCACAGGCCGCCGCCAGGCGCGTTCGGCAAAGCGGTGCAGGCGTTCGGCGACTACTTCGGACGTCGCACCGTCAGGCGGCAACGCCGCATTTTGCCGAGCCTTTTCCGCTTCCGACACCAGCGGCCCTTCCCATTCGATCCAATCGAGAAGCACCGTCGAAAAGATGCCGTTCCCCTCGCCGTCGAACATCTGCGGAGCGTTGGGGTTTAAGAGCACGGTCTCGCTGCTGTGCGTAAAAATATACCCACTGCTGGCGATCGCATTGCGGAAGGCAGCTCCGCCCCGTCTGTCCACGCCGTCTGTGGCGACGACGCAAAAGTGCAGGTCGATCGGCATCTCCAGAAACACTTCGAACTCATACACCTGCGGACTGTCTTCGGGCGCCGTGATGTCGAATTCGATGAGGCCATCAACGGTTTCCTCACTGGTCTGCTTGCCGATGCTCAGGTGGGCCGGCTGGCCGCCGGGCGGACGAATCCCGCTGGCCTGAAGTCGAAGTTTGTAAAGTCCGCTGTGTTCCGGCCCCGACCTTCCAAACCAGTTCGGCTGAAGCGCCGACTGAACTCGCCCCGGAAAGTGGAGGTAACGCAGTGGCCGCTTAATGCCAAACCGGTTCAGTGCCTCCTGCTCGCTTTTCCCACCGCGGTAACGCAACTCGGCGGCTGTCTTTCGAACTTTGCGAGCCTCGCCGGACGTCACTGGGAAAGCACGATCGAGCACAATGTCGGCCGCTCGGTAGTAGCGGTCCACATGCGATGGCGAGAGCGAAAGCTGCGACCCGATCCGTTCATACCCGTGCCAGAGCGTGTCCTCATTCAGCTCCCCCGGTTTGGCCGGATCGTAGCGCACGCCAAGCAGGTCGTAGACCGTGTTCTGATATTCTTTCCGACTCAGGCGATAATGCGCCACCGCCGGCCGCGCCGACATCCGTGCTGCCCGTCCTTCTCGAATTCGCCCGTCGAGCTGATCGACGACCGCTGCGATCTCGTCGATCGTCGGCTGAGGTTCATCTTCCGGCGGCATCTCGCCGGAATTGATCCGTTCCACGATCTCGGCCCAGAGATGCCCGTCGATTCCGGTTTTGAAATCGCGTGACAGCTGATCGATTCGCAGTTCACGCTCAACCTTCTCAGGTCCGTGACAACGCACGCAATGCTTCGTCAGAAACGCCTCAAACGGTTCAACCGCTGAAACAGCGTCGACAGCAATGACGTTGATCAAACACCAGACAGCCACACCGGGCGCGATAATTCGTACGAGGTCAGTTCGTGTCATCAAAGGTTCGACTTTCATGGTCTCAATCTAAGGCATTGACATTTTCATACACAGCGAAGGCAGTGTCCCAGCTCACATCTTCTTTTGGAGCGGTGAACACGGTGTCCCACTTCACTCCGTCTTCGCTCCGTTTGATGTCGTAGCGGCGGCGTTCGACGTTGATGATGGTTCCACTATTGCCTTCGACGAACCGGCCACCGGGAGTTCCTTTCGGGAGATCCTCCCAGGTAATGCCGTCTTTGCTTCTGCGGCCGTGACTGCCTTTCTGAGCGGTCAGCCAGAACTCACCGCGGACGAAACTCAGACCTCGCCACGACTTGCCCCAGCCTTTGAGTCCAGTTTCGTGCAGCGTCCAGGTGACTCCACCATCGTCTGATCGAGCAACGTACGTCTTATAGCTGACCAGGAAGACTCCGTTACCGTACACGATGACTTCCTGGCCTGGACCGGCTTCTTCCGGAATTCGGCTGTGCTTCCAGGTCTGGCAGTTGTCGTCGCTGTAGAAAACGTGCTGGTTATCTCCGACGACGAGGAAGCGTCCGCCTTTGTAATCGCCAAAGCCGCTGATCATGTGATGCGTCTTACCACCGTCGAGCAGTGACTTCACACTGTGAGCATTCCATCCGGAGAACGCTTCGCTCGAACTGGTCATGCCTCGCCACTGATCGGCACTTGTCAGCAGGATGCCGTTGCCTCCGGCTGCTCCCCAGACACTGCCGAGATTCGACGGCTCCTTATTCAAGTGCGTCCAGTGCTCGCCGTCGTCCGAGCCAATGTAAACGCCGGGTGTCCCCCAGCCAGAGAAAACTCCAATTACTCCTTTCGTCGCAGCCATGCCATAGACCGCGAACGTCCCGTGCCAGCCGCCGTCTTCGAGCGACTCCGTGCCGAGAAACGTCTGCTTCCACGTCCGGCCATCATCGCGGGAGACCAGAATCCGCATCCCCTGTTTGGAACACACCGCAAATACCGGCTCTTCGCTGCGGGGAGTAAGCGGCGTTCCATACGGGATGTCCGCACGGATCGGAGCGTGCTTCTTCTGCGCGTGAGTCGCCGTGGCGCTGGCCAGAATTAAGAAGGCCAACAGGCCGCGTTGCAGAAGATTCGTCATCGATCGTTCTCTTTCAGACAGGATGGTTTCCAGGCTCCACCATTGTCTGGTGTACTGCAGCTGTTCGACCAGCGTGACGCCGTCGCCGAGTCGCGTTCGCAGGGAGTTTCGGAACTTTTGAGCCCTTGAGGGTAACTTCATCGTCGGAACTACCATAGTGATGCAGTGACTGCACGTCGAAATATTGACGACTCGCCGCTTGAGCAGGCAATCCAACGCACACCTGAATACGAAACTGTCACCTTCGAAATCGCGGCATGCCAATTCGAGACGCTGTTGCGAACGTGGCTCGCGGGCATGTTCCACAGGGAATCGACGTTGACGAAGCAGCTTTGGAAGATCCGGCAGAAAAATCATCAATGCGTGAGAATGTCCGGGACAGTGGCACGACCGCTGCAGACGCTGCGGTTCCGTACGATGACCGTCGCGATTAACCTGTCTGACCTGGGCGATGACGACGGTGTGACCGCCGATGATTTTTTCCATGATGTCCTCGACGAAAGCGATGTCGTTGATCCTGTTTTCGTTGCTGGATTGCCGGCAACCCCGTAACAGACTCCTCAAGAGTTTCGCTACGGTCGCTGAATCCAAGTGAGTTGCTTCAATGCTGCGCCGCACCTTTCTCATGACGCTTCTGCTGACCAGCTCGTCCGTGGTCGCCGCGAATGACTCGCCGGACACCGAGCACGTCAAATTTTTCGAGATGCATGTGCGGCCGCTGTTGGCTCGACATTGTCTTGAGTGCCACAGTGCCGGGAAGCAGAAGGGCATGCTGCGGCTCGACTCGCGGGCGGCCATGATCACGGGCGGCGAATCGGAAGAATCCGCAATTGTCCCTGGCAAACCCGATGAAAGTCTCCTGATCTCTGCCGTGAGGTATGAGTCCTATGAAATGCCGCCGAAAGGAAAGCTGCCTGCGAAAGATATTGCCGTTCTGGTCAAGTGGATTGAACTCGGCGCTCCCTGGCCCGGAGGTGACAACTCGCTGATTGTTCGACAGGACGGCGACCTCATCACCGATGAAGATCGCGCGTGGTGGGCCGTTCAACCGGTCACCGAGCCTGAAGTACCGCAGGTCGGCGACGGCTGGGCGCGAAACGAAGTCGATCGCTTCGTCGCAGGAAAGCTGGTCGAAGCGGGACTCGAACCGGCGCGTGAAGCCGATCGATACGAACTCGTAAGACGAGCTTATTTCGATCTGCACGGTCTACCGCCGACTCTGGAGCAAATCGACGCTTTTGTAAAAGACGATCGTCCAGATGCGTGGCAGCGATTGATAAAACAACTGCTGGCGAGTCCGCGATATGGCGAACGCTGGGCTCAGCACTGGCTCGACGTCGTCCGGTATGCCGAGAGCGATGGCTATCGCGAAGACAGATTCCGTCCGGATGCCAGAGCATTCCGCGATTATGTCATCCGGTCATTGAACAATGACAAGCCCTACGACCAGTTCGTCCGCGAACATCTGGCAGGCGACGAGATCGATCCGGATGACCCGGATGTCTTCATCGGCACAGCTTATCTGCGTCACGGGATCTACGAATGGAATCAGCGAGACACGCGGATGCACTGGGATCTGATCACTCATGAAATGACACGTGTGACCGGCGAAGTGTTTCTGGGCATCGGTATCGGGTGTGCTCAGTGCCACGACCACAAGTTTGATCCGATTCTACAAAAGGATTACTTCGCTCTGCAGGCGTTTCTGTCCTCGGTGGCCTGGCCGATCGATCGACCGCTGGCGACTGCCGAGCAGATCGCGGCGTATCAAAAGAAACAACAGAAATGGGAAGAAGCAACTCAGGCGATTCGGAATGAAATCGACAGCCTGGTCGAAAAGGCAATCGAGACCAGAGAGCGAAACCTCGTCAAACAGTTCCCGGAAGACATTCAGAAGATCTATGACAAACCCGATTCGGAAAAGTCGACCCTGGAAAAGCAGTTGTCCTATCTGGTGTGGCGTCAGGCTCTTCGTGAGAAGGAGAGTTTGAATCGAGCCAAATCGCTTGAGAATTCGCCCGAGAAACTGAAGCGATACGAAGAGCTTCAGGCCGCTCTGAAGAAGTTCGATTCGATCAAACCGGTTCCGCTTCCGACGGCGTTTATTGCAACCGACACAGGCACTGAACCTGCGGAAACATTTCTGCGAACGCGCACAACAACGGAACGGGTCGAGCCCGCGTTTCTGACGCTGCTCAACAATGGTCCTCCAGAGATCACTCCGACCGCTTCAACCACCGGTCGCCGAACGGCGCTGGCAAACTGGATCGTCCGGGATGACAACCCGCTTTCGACACGAGTGATCGTCAACCGGATCTGGCAAAGGCACTTCGGTCGCGGCATCGTCGCGACTCCGAACGACTTCGGAAGACTGGGAGAACCGCCGAGCCACCCCGAGTTGCTGGACTGGTTGACGCGACGGTTTCTCGAGTCGGGGTGGAAGCTGAAACCGCTGCACGAGCTGATCATGAACAGCGCCACGTATCAACAAACGGCGTGGCGTGAACCGGGCAACAACATCGACCCCACCAACCGCCTGCTGTGGCGATTCCCCCCACAGCGGCTGGATGCCGAGCAGTTGCGCGATGCGATGCTCGCTGTGTCAGGCGAGCTGAAACATCGCAGCGGCGGCCCGTCAGTCAGTGGCTCAGCTCCGTATCGAAGTGTTTACGTCATCCGGAAGCGAAACGATCCGGACGAGATGCTGTGCGGGTTTGATGCCCCGCTGCGTTTTGACTCCGCCCCCGATCGAATTGCGACGACGACTCCCGTTCAGTCGCTGTTGCTGGTCAATGGTGACTGGACACTGGACCGCGCTCGAACATTCGCACGACGCCTGCTGGGGGAGAAAGAGGAACTGACCGCAGACGAGATCCGCACAGCGTGGCAACTGGTCTTCGGTCGCGAAGCTACTGACGACGAAGTCGCTGATGCACTGGCGTTTCTCCGTCTGCAATCAGAGGCCATTGAAGTGTCGACTGACGATACAGGACTCCGACCGGTGATCGAGCATTTTGCAGCGGTCAAAGACTTCGGACTTGGCACGAAGGCGTTGAGGATTCAACCGGGCAGTCGCTTCGAACGATTGCATGTGAAAAACGCAGATGGTTTCGACGACCAGTTCACCTTTGAAGCGGTCACGGTTCTCGATCGCGTTTATCCCGATGCCACTGCCAACACGCTGATCTCACGCTGGAACGGCAACCTCACAACCAGCGGCTGGAAGATCTGCGTGACCAGCGAGAAATCGGCCTACCAGCCACGCAACTTCGTCGTGGCTCTGGTGGGACGCACAAGTCAGGGAGACTCGAAATACGAAGTCGTCGCATCTGGTCTGCGATATCCGCTGCACAAACCCGTTTATCTTGCAGCCGTGATTTCTGCAGCTCCAACAAATGACAATCCCGCTGCAGGATCGGTGACGTTCTATATGAAGGATTTATCCGATCCGAATTCCGAGCTGCAGATTTCGCAGGTCGCGACGTCCATCATTGGGCACATTCAGAACCCGGCAATGAAGATCATCGCTGGCGGTCGAGATTCAAGCTCGCATCTCTGGGATGGCCAGTTCGCCCGTGTGACCATCAGCCGTGGCGCCCTGCCGCTCGAACAGCTTCTTATCGGTAGCGAATCAGATAAAGCCGTCCGAATAATCGACTGGAATTTCAATGGCGACGACGGCGAACACCCTGCTCCGGAAACCGCGTGGCTACGTCAGAGTTCGAGTACCGGCGGTTCTGCAGCATCCGCGAACACACTCTCCGCTGTTACCGATTTCTGTCACGCCCTCTTTAATTCCAACGAGTTCCTATACCTGCATTGAATCGCCGCACATCGACAGTCATGCCCATTTCTGACGAATCAGCATGTTCTGGCCAGCTCCCCTCAATCATGAATGTCGGCCGGTCAACGATCCAGTTCATTGCAATCCACTCCGCACAAAGAACGCGACTTTCGCTGTCTGAGAATACACATGGCTCACTGTGACAACATCGAACATCCCGCCTCCCGTCGCGACTTTCTCTGTCGGGCCGGTGGTGGCTTCGGGGCACTGGCCTTTGCGGCGATGACCGGGCATTCGCTGTTTGCTGCGGCTCCGAAGAATCCGTCAGCTGCAAAGATTCCGCACCGGCTTGGCCGGGCCAAACATATTATCTGGCTCTTTATGGAAGGTGGTCCAAGCCATCTCGACCTGTTCGATTACAAGCCGGACGTAAACCGTCTGGCCGGACAGAAGCTGCCTGAAAGCTTTCCTCGACCGGTCACGGCGATGGGTGAAGCGAATTCGCCGATTCTCGAATGCAAACGCAAGTGGTCACAGTGTGGAGACAGCGGTCTGTGGATTTCCGACTGGCTGCCGCAGCACCACGCGATTGCCGACGACCTGTGTGTGATTCGTTCGTGCGTTACAGACGGAATCTCGCATGCGAACGGTGTCTGTCAGATGAATACCGGAGCGGTGTTTGGCGGTCGGCCATCACTGGGAGCATGGGTGTCGTACGGACTTGGTTCGAGCAGTGAGAACCTGCCGGATTTTGTTGTCATGAAGGACAGCGACTCAATGGTTGTCAACGGAGCCCGCACCTGGGGTTCCGGCTTCATTCCGTCGACTCATCAGGGCGTGCTCTTCGAAGGCGTCGATGAACCGTTGCCAAACCTGAACAATCCGAAAGGCATCTCTGATTCGCAGCAACAGCGGAAGCTTGCGTTTATCAATCGGTTGAACCGGCAGCATTTCGTCGGACGGGAATCGAACACGGAACTCGAAGCACGCATTCGCAGCTACGAACTCGCGGCGCGGATGCAGGCGGTTGCTCCGGAAGCGGTCGATCTGGAGAACGAGCCGGAGCACATTCAGAAACTGTACGGTCTCGATCAGAAAGAGACGGAAGTCTACGGCCGCCAGTGCCTGTTGGCCCGGAGGCTTGTCGAGCGAGGCGTACGGTTTATTCAGCTCTACTCGGGAGCCGGCAGCAAGTGGGACAGTCACTCAAATATCGAAGGCAATCATTCACGGCTGTGCCGAAGCGTTGATCAACCGATTGCCGGCCTGATCGTGGACCTTAAACAACGAGGACTGCTGGACGACACACTGGTCATGTGGGGCGGCGAATTCGGACGCACTCCGATGAGCGAAAAAGGAAATGGCCGCGACCACAACCCGACCGGTTTTACGATGTGGATGGCTGGCGGTGGAGCCAGAGGTGGCCACACCATCGGGGCAACAGACGACCTTGGCCTTTACGCGGTCGAAGACAAGCTGCATGTGCATGATATCCACGCAACGGTCATGGGCATGCTCGGGCTTGATCACACGAAAGTTGTCTACATGCACAAGGGCCGTCCGGAACGGGTGGATCTCAATGAGGGACATGTGCATCCAGAACTGGTCACCGAGGCGTAGGCTGTGTCAGCTAATTTCGTACGACGGCCTTCCAGCCAATCCGAATCACTTAATTCGAACGAGTGAGCCATGAAGACGACAACATTTATCGCAACCGTTGTTCTTGCGATCTCCAGCCTCGCCGTCGCCGCCGAACCGATCCTCGAATGGCGATTCGATGGCAAGGCACAACCCGGAGCCTGGCTGGGCACATTCGGAACTCTCGACGACGGTCCTCGTCCGCCACGTTATCCCGGCTTTGGCACGGATAATCGGGCCATGTCTGTAACGGGACATGAAGCAGCCCTTGTCGTCAAAGATCACGAACGGGGCGGATTCACGAATGTGCGATTCGGAAAGGGCGACACATTCGGTTTCGAAACCTGGGTCAGGTTCCGAACGATCGGCAAAGGCCAGGTCGCTTATCTCGTCGGCAAAGGACGACACGTCAAACACGGCGAGGACTTTCCGGAGAACAACCAGAATTATTCCGTGCGATTTCTCGGGAGTGACAGTGGAGCTCAGTTCGGCATCCTGTTTACCAGTGAGCATCCTGAAACGAAGGAGCGTGCGTGGCACCGCTGGTGGAGCGACAGCTCTGTGCCGACCACGGGCTGGCATCACGTGGCGCTGCAGTTCACGTTCGGAAAAGCCAACAGCCTGCAAGCCTGGATCGACGGCAGGCCGACCGAAGGGCGATGGGACGAGAGCGGTGCGACCGATCTGCCTCCCGTTCAGGATGCCGACGACCTTGTTATCGGAACCGGCTACGCCCGCACCGAAGGCTCCTCGTTCAATGGATGGCTCGACAATCTCGCGATCTACCGTTCCGGCTTTGACGCGAACGAGATCGCGAAACGATACCAGTACGTTCCGCCGCCGCCTGCCGTCACGCGCGAGATGATTCCCCCCGGAAGAGTCCTTGTGCAGATCAGTGAGAAGGGCGTGCCGGAGTCCAATGGCTGGCCTGCAGAGCCGCAGGTCACCGAAGCCTGGGTGGAAGACGTGTTCGGCTTCTTTGAGGTTCCGCACAAGTACATTTCCACGGGCGTCCGCGCGGATCGCGCGAACCCGTCGCACTTTCGAGCTTCGGCGATTGTCAAACTGCCGAAAGGAAAACACCGGCTGCTGCTGCGAGGCCGGGGATTGTCGCGACTGTTCATCGACGGAAAGGAACTGCTGGAGAACGGACCGCGAACGCTCGATTCCGGTGGCCATACGCCGCTGGCCGTCCAGGACGATTACCTCGACCTGGGTCCCGACTTTCGTTTCGCACCACCCGGAAATCGTGATGCCTGGTGCGAGTTTGAATCGACTGGCGGCGAGCACTTCGTGATTCTCGAAACCATGCTCGGGAACATCAAAGGCCGGCTGAAACAACGACCGGAACTCGGAGAAACTGTTGTCGCGATTTCGTTGGAAGGCAGCGAGAACTGGTCGCTGCTTTCGCCTGGAAAACGCCACGTCGCCTATAACGACAATGGCTGGGCGGTCTTTGCCGCCGAACGCCGCGAGTGGCTCGGTCACGTCAATGCCGCTGCCAGAGCGAAATGCCGCGAAGCCAACAGCGAGTACTGGCACAGGCGCCGCACGGTCGCCGCCGACTGGCTGACAGAAACAGAACCGGTCACGGTTCCCGAACTGTCGGATGGTTACTCTGCAAACAATGAAATCGACCGCTTTATCGCGGCGAGGATCGCCGCCGTTGCCCGCGATTCGAAACAGAGTCAGCAGTCCGAAGTCGACTACTTCAAGGACATTCGACCGTTGCTGGAGAGTCGCTGCTACGACTGCCACCAGGGCGGAAAAGCCGCTGGCGGACTGCGCATTGATGACCACGTATCTGTTCTTCACGGCGGTGAATCCGAAGGACCGGCCATCGTTCCCGGCAAGGCCGACGAGAGTGCCTTGATCGCTCACGTGACGTCGAAAGACAAAGACATCCGGATGCCGCCCAAAGGAACTCCGCTTTCTGCCGAAGAAATCGCTTTGCTCAAGCACTGGATCAACAGCGGAGCAGTTTGGCCTCAATTCGATGTGAAGGACTTCGAGCCGACTGAGCTCGCTGATGACCTTGCATTTCTGCGCCGGGTGACGCTCGACACGGTTGGAGTCACTCCGACAGAAGCCGAAGTCGACGCATTTCTGAAGGACAGTGCGAAGACTCGTCGGGCGGCAGTCATCGATCGGCTGCTGGACGATGACCGATGGGCCGATCACTGGATGGGCTACTGGCTCGATGTCCTTGCCGAGAATCCGAATATTATCAATCCGACATTGAACAATACCGGTCCGTTCCGCTGGTGGCTGTACGAATCGCTGATTGATAATAAACCTGCCGACCTGTTTGTTACCGAGCTGATTCGGATGGAAGGCAGCGAACGATTCGGAGGGCCGGCCGGATTCGGTACGGCGTCACAGAACGATCTGCCGATGGCGGCCAAAGCGATTATCGTCAGCTCCGCGTTTCTGGGCGTGGAAATGAAGTGCGCCCGTTGCCACGACGCTCCGGCGCACGTCTCGCAGCAGGAAGAACTTCTTCAACTGGCGGCGCTGCTGAAACAGGGCACGATTCAACTCCCCGAATCAAGCAGTGTACCTCCCGGGCGACTGCATCAGACCGGGCGTCAACCTTTGATTGAGGTGACTCTCAAACCCGGTGCCCAGGTCAAGCCAGCCTGGCCGTTCGAGCGTTACTGCGACGAGTCCGTTGCTGACGGTCTGGCCGAACATCCGGACAACTCGCGCGATCGACTCGCGGCACTCATCACGGCACCGCAGAACGAACGCTTTGCCCAGGTGATGGTCAACCGCATCTGGCAGCGTCTGATGGGGCGCGGCCTCGTGGTCAATGTCTCGGACTGGGAAAAGGGCGGAGCATCTCATCCAGACCTGCTGCGCTGGCTGGGTCATCAGTTCGTCGCCTCCGGCTACGACATCAAGGCAGTCAGCCAGCTCATTCTGAACTCGCATGCGTATCAGCGAGCCACCGATCCGAGGCTTGTTGAAAGCAGTCCGCTCTATGTTTCTCCCGCACCTCGGCGGCTGACGGCCGAACAGATCGTTGACTCCGCCTTCCACGCAACAGGAGCACCATTCGACCTGGAAGAAGTCAGTCTGGATATCGACAGCGTGCGTGAGACCAGGAACGCGCTCACGCTCGGCAAGCCGCGCCGCTCGTGGATGCTGGCATCCACGTCCAACGAACGCGATCGTCCCAGTCTCGGACTGCCGCGGGTGACTGCGGTCGCCAGCGTCATGAGAGCATTCGGTTGGCGCGGAGCCCGTCAGGATCCACGCAGCCTGCGCGACACCGAACCCAACACACTACAACCGGCCATCTTCGCGAACGGAGTTATGAGCGTCTGGCTGACCCGATTGAGCGATCGTCACGGAATGACTCAACTTGCCCTGGAAGATCAACCCGTCGAAGCACTGGTCGACCGGATGTTTCTGCGACTGCTGACACGCAGACCGTCACCTGCCGAACGAGATCGTTACGTCCGCCTTCTGGCCGAAGGCTACCACACACGCGTGATCCCCGAATCGGAACGAATCAGGCCGACGCCCGGCAAACGGGAGCGCCCGCGTTACGTGAGCTGGTCCAACCATGTCGATGGCCCGGCCAATACGCTGGCTCTTCAGAACGAAGCCGCCGCCCGGCGCGGCGATCCGCCGACCAATGCCCTGGACAACGACTGGCGATTACGAATGGAAGACGCACTGTGGGCCATCCTGAATGCGCCCGAGTGGATTTATACACCCTGATAGCCCGCAGGATGGCCTCCCAGGTCTGTCGGTTCTCAATCGACGGCCCCGGAAGTCCATCGCACATTCATGACGAGACTATTCATGAAACGACGACATTTTCTGAAACACACCGCGGCTCTTTCGAGCGCAGCTTTCGTCGGGGGCAGCACGTTCGCCTCTCCGACGGAGCAACCGGGACTCCCCAAAGGCAAAGCCGAACACGTTGTGTTCCTCTGGCTGGGCGGAGGCATGTCGCAGATCGACACGTTCGATCCAAAAAAACGAGGCAACTCCAAAGCATCACCTAAGGTCGCCGGGGCGGAATATGACACCATCGATACTGTCGTCCCCGGCGTGAAGTTCTGCGAACATCTGCATCGCACGGCAAAGCTCGCCGATCGTCTGACGGCCATGCGAACCATCAACCACCACCTCATCGACGAGCACGCTTTTGGAACTAACTTCGTTCACACCGGCCGGTTGATCAGCGGCAGCATCACCTATCCGTCCATCGGTTCGATCATCGGACACGTGCGCGGAGCTGCGAAGCCGGACGTTCCCGCTTACATGTTGATCGGTTATCCCAACGTCAGCCGCGGGCCGGGATTCCTTGGAGCAAAGGGCGGTTACGTTTACCTCGTCGATACGGAAAGCGGTCCCTCCGGATTCTCGCGTCCGGAAGACGTCACGCCCCAGCGAGTCGAGCGTCGTCGCGAACTGCTGGAGCCGCTGACCAGCCGCGTTCCCAAAGGGTCGGTTATCGAGCAGTATAAAGCGGCTCAGGCTGAAGCCATGCGACTGGCCGGTCCGGAATTTATGCGACACTTCCGACTGCAGGACGAGCCCGACGCTTTGCGAAACTCATACGGCGGTGAGTTCGGCCAACGCTGTCTGCTGGCGCGACGTCTTGTCCAGGCCGGCGTGCGGTTTATCGAGGTATCGCACAATCTCAATTTCATCAACGGCACCGGCTGGGATACTCATAACGAAGGTCAGCAGAATCAACATCTTCTGATCAAAGAACTCGACGTTGCACTGTCCGCGCTGATCAGCGACCTCGAACAGAAGAAAATGCTCGACAAAACGATTATCGTGATCGGCACGGAGTTCGGACGTCCCGCAGCCTACGATGGTCGCGGCGGTCGCGGTCATCAGGGCAGTTGCTTCAGCCTGCTGCTGGCAGGAGGCGGATTGAATCACCAGGGCGCCTACGGTGTCACTGACGAGCTGAGTAAGAAGATCGTCGAGAACCCGGTTTCAGTCCCCGATTTCCACGCAACAATTCACGCGGCACTCGGAATTGACCCGGCTCATGAGCTCTTCGACGGATCGCGACCTGTTCCAATTACGGATCGCGGAAAACCTGTCGAAGTACTGTTTGCATAGCGAGTCATTGCACGGGCGCAATACTGAAATGCCCGGTCGCGGGCACTGCGTCGAGAGCATCCATCAGACATTTCGAAACATCCTGAGAACTTCACGAGGCTCATTTAATGAAGTATTTCCCTGAGAATTGTCGCCTGAAGCTGATGATCGCGGTGGCGATCACGCTGATTTCTGTAATCACCGCGTCCGACGTTCAAGCCGAACAGAAGACGGTGCGGCTGCTGACGATTGGTAACAGCTTTGCTGAGAACGCACTCACGTATCTGCCGCAGATCGTCGAGTCTGCCGGACACAAACTAATCGTCGGGCGCGCCAACCTGGGCGGCTGTACGCTGGAACGTCACTGGAAACATGCCGAGCAGTTCGAAGCGGATCCAACTGCCAGGGAAGGATCACCTTACGGTGGCGGGAAGCATTCGCTGAAGGATCTGCTCACAAGAGATGAATGGGATTTCGTCACGATTCAGCAGGTCAGCTTCAAGAGCCACGATCTGCAGACGTATCAGCCTTTTGCTGACAACCTGTTTGGCTACATTCGCAAACATGCCCCGGACGCGACGATTCTTGTTCATCAGATCTGGGCCTATCGAATTGATGACCCACGCTTCAAACCAGCCAGCAAAGGCAGAGAACCTCACACACATGCCGTGATGTATCAGCAGGTTCGCGAGGCGTATCACACACTGGCCGGGAAACTGAATTTGAAACTTCTTCCCAGCGGGGATGCGATGTACCGCGCCGACACAGATAAGAATTGGGGATACCGGATTGATAGCCAATTTGACTTCGAGAACGCCACATACCCGAACCTGCCGGATCAGACGCACTCGCTGCACGCTGGCTGGTCCTGGAGGAAGCAGAACGATGGCTCACAGGAATTGAGAATGGACGGTCACCACGCGAGTTCAGCAGGCAAGTATCTGCTGGGTTGCGTCTGGTTCGAAACACTGTTCAACGAGAAGGTCGTTGGAAACCGCTTCGTGCCAAAGGACATTGATTCGAATTACGCAGAGTTCCTGCAGCAGACAGCTCATGTCACTGTTTCCGGCGACTCGCAATAAACACCTGTGATACGTCCGGAACTGTAAATCGTCAGCATGGAGAATCCCGTGTCATCTTTCGAACCTTGTGGTGTGATTCCTGCCTGTCTGATGCCGTTTCGGAGTGACCTGTCAATCGACGACGCGGCTTACCGAAGCCACCTCCGGGATCTCGCCTGTGTCGACGGTATATCAGCGATCACGGTCAATGGACACGCCGCCGAAGTTCACGCGCTGACGTTCGATGAGCAACGGCACGCGCTGGAACTGACGAAACAGGAACTGGGCGACTCGCTCCCGATTGTTGCCGGCGTTTTCACTGGTAGTAGCCTGGAAGCGGCCCGAATCGCCCGCATGGCATCTGACAGTGGTGCGGATGCGTTGCTCATTTTCCCGCCGGAAACACTGGCGCTCGGCGGGCAATTGCGTCCAGAACTGGCAATCGAACATGTCGCACGAATTTCCGACGCCAGCGATCTGCCACTGATCGTCTTTCAGTACCCGCTAGCGAGCGGGCTGGGATATCCGCTCGACACGTTGATCCGTCTCTGCGAACGGTTTCCAACGATTCGGGCGATCAAAGACTGGTGCAACGATCCGCCACTGCACGAGCGACACATCCGCGAACTGCATGCACTCGATCGGCGCGTCAATGTGCTGTCGACACACAGTGCGTGGCTGCTGGGGTCGCTCGTAATGGGCTGCGACGGCCTGCTGTCCGGAGCCGGCAGCGTGATTGCCCCTCTGCAGGTCGAACTGTGGCGCAACGTGCGGGAAGGCAATTTGCGAGCGGCTCAGGAAGTCGCCGACCGAATGTATCCAATCGTCCGGACGTTCTATCGCGACCCCGTTCTGGATATGCACAACCGGATGAAGGAAGCGCTCGTTTGCCTCGGACGTCTCAGCGAGGCTCATGTGCGACCGCCGCTGATGAAGTTGACGGACGAGGAGATCGGTCGAATTCGAGGCGTCTTGCGAACTCAACTCTGACGAGTCTACCTGTTGTTAGAACAACCGGCGATTACGCTGATATGCCATTCCTTCCGTCAGACAAAAACCATGAAGACTCCTGCGATTTACGCTGTGTTAGCTGCACTAGGTCTGGCTTTGGTTGCCGAGGCTCAGGATGTTTCGATGGATCAACGCCATCGCGCCATGCTCAAGTCACATTGCTACCGCTGCCACAACGCAGTTGAGCAGAGCGGTCGGGTTCGGCTGGATGATTTGCCGTTCACGATCAATGACATCAGAGCGGCGGAACGCTGGCAGAAGATACTCAACGTGCTCAACTCGGGAGAAATGCCGCCGGAGGACGAGAAGCAGCTGCCGAATGATGCGAAAACCGATTTCCTTGACGAACTGGCCAACGTCATGGTCGCGGCCCGGAAGCGACTGAGCGATGGGTCCAACACAGGCACGCTGCGGCGATTGAATCGGCGCGAGTACCAGAACACGCTGCGGGAATTGTTAGGAGTGGACATTCCTGTCGGAGAGCTGCCGGCCGACACGGGCTCCGGCAACTTCGACACGGTCGGGTCGAACCTGTTCATGTCAGCCAACCAGTTTGAGCAGTATCTGGCAGTGGGACGGCGAGCGCTGAATCACGCTTTCGAGCGGGAACTGATGGCGGATGAGGAACGCTACTGGCGTTACGAGACGGAGGCGATTTCGCAGAAAGTCGCGAAGCACGTCGAGTGGCAGGTCGATGCGAAGGACCGAGCGGAACGCTGGGTTGCCGCCGTCGAGGCGGCCGCGGCGGAACCGAAGATTGCGGAGATCGTGGCGAAACTCCGCGAGGAGGTGAACAACCACGAAGACAACTTCCGGCGATTGTGGGCGCAGATTCCGGGAGCGCCATCACCGGAGTCCTTCGGATTCCAAACAGTCGAGAACAACGCGGATAAAGCTCACGCAGCCCGTCGCGCTTACTGGCTGCCTTACCATCAATATTACCTGCAGCAGTCTCACATCGATTCAGGGATGTACCTGGCGATCCCAACCGAACATCCATCGATCCTGGAAAACGGGGCCATCACCTGGGCGGTCGGATGGGATGCGAAAACGGGGGGCAAATGGCCGTCCGGCAATTATGTAATTCGCGTTAGCGCTGCTCTGACCGGGCACGGAACTCCGGATCGGCGATTCCTGGAATTCGGTGTGAATCCGCGCGGCAGTCAGGCGCTCAGCGTCCACGAAGTCACCGGAACGATGGACAAACCGCAGGTCATCGAAATCCCCTTCTACTTTGGCGATGCCGACGCCGAGCGGGCCGACCGCACGCTCTACATTCGCGAGAAGGGCACTCACGATCACTTCATGGTCACCCGCCTGCTCAAACAGGAAGGGGCGAAGCAGATAGAGATCGGGATTGGACGGCCTTATGCAATGTGGATTGACTGGCTGGAAATGGAGCGGATTCCGGATTCGGATCGCAAAACGCCGCCCGGACTGGCCGCACTCGAATCCCTGTCCCTGGACGAGAAGTCGAAAGCCCCTGAGCCTCCGAGCGACGTCGTGCGAAACGCTCTGGCTCGATTTACGATGGAAGCATTCCGCGGCCAGGACCCGGACGCGGAGTACATCGATGGTTTGATGCGCAACTACGAATCGCGTCTCGCCGCTGGTGACCACTTCGTGAACGCGGCAAAGGACAGCCTCGCGATCGCCCTGGCATCGCCCATGTTTCTCTACCTGGCCGAGCCCTCAACCGATCAGAAGCCGCGTCCCCTGACAGACATCGAACTAGCCACGCGGCTGTCCTATTTCCTATGGGGATCGCAGCCGGATTCTGAACTGCGGGATCTGTCTGAACAGGGACAACTCTCAGAGCCTGACGTCCTTGCCGCGCAAACCACTCGCCTGTTGGACGATCCGCGTTCGCGCCGCTTCTCGGATTCTTATACCTACCAATGGCTCGGCCTCGACCGCCTCGATTTCTTCCAGGTTGATCTGTTGAAACATCGCCGTTTCGACAACGGCACGAAAGCCACGGCTCGCGAGGAAATCTACGAAACGATGGATTACCTGCTGCGGGAAAACCTCAGTGTTAGAAACCTGCTTCGCTCAGACTTTGTTGTGATCAACGCCGCCCTTGCCGAGTACTACGAAATCCGAGGCGTGGCGGGAGATCAGTTTCGACGGGTCACGCTGCCTGCAGACTCTCCTCGCGGAGGCCTGTTGGGCATGGCGGCCGTCAGTCTGATGGGCGGCAACGGCGATGAAACCAGTCCGGTCGAACGCGGAGCGTGGGTTCTGCGCAAACTGCTCAACGATCCGCCGCCACCGGCTCCGGCCAACATTCCGCAGATTGCACGTCTGGCAGGACAGGTTCTCACAACACGAGAACGATTGCAGGCGCACCAGGAAGAGGCGCAATGCGCCAGTTGTCATCGCCGCATCGATCCCATCGGCATGGGCCTTGAGAATTTCGATGCGGTCGGCGCCTGGCGCACGGAAAACACCTACATCGTGACCGATGACAATGGGAAGCCCGTCAAAGGCAAGGAAATCACCTGGACCATCGACCCGTCCGGCAAACTTCATGACGGTCCGGCTTTCAAAGACTACTTCGAGCTACGCGAGATCCTCGTTTCAAGGCAGGATGATTTCGCTCGCGGGATTGCCGAAGGATTGATTGAATATGCACTGGGAAGACAAGTGGGGTTTCGCGACGAAGAACTGGTTAACCGCGTCGTCGCCAAAGCGAAGGAACACGATTACGCATTTCGCGAGTTTATCCACGCGATCGTTCGCAGCACTGCATTTCACACCCGTTAACAAACATTCCAAAAAGGGAATCTGTTGTGAATAACAGACGTCACTTTCTCCGATCCGGCACGGCGCTGATTGCCCTGCCATTTCTGGAATCCCTTGGCTTTCGTCGATTCGCCTCCGCAACGACAGCACCAGTGCCACCTAAACGACTGGTCTTTCTCGGCTTCGGCTGGGGAGTCACCGACGAATCCTGGGTGCCTGACAGGAACACACCGGGTCCAGACTACAAACTGCCGGAGGGACTGAAACCGCTGGAAGCTCACAAAGCCGATTTTTCCATCGTCCAGGGAATGTGGAATCAGTTTTCAGTGGAAGGCCACGCGGGAAGCACTTGGTGGTTGTCCGGAGCGAACAAATTCGGCCAACCGGGCCAGAGCATGCACAACTCCATTTCCGCTGATCAGGTCGCGGCCGAACAACTGGGGATGCACACGCGGTTTTCCTCACTTCAGTTGAATTGTGGCGAGACGGACTCAAACAGCGGTCATGGTGAAGGACTTTCCATGGCCTGGGATCGGAACGGAAAACCGGTCGCGGGTCTGAATGATCCCGTCCAGGTCTACCATCGACTGTTTTCGAATGATGATACTCCGATCGAAGAACAGAAGGCTCGTCTCGCCGAAAAACGCAGCGTGCTGGACACCGTGATGGGTAACGCAAAAACGATGCAGCGCGGACTTGGCCGGGACGACAACGAGAAACTGGATGAATACTTTCAGAGTATCCGCGACATCGAAACGCGCCTCAGCAAGGAAGAAACGTGGATCGGCGTTCCGCGACCGAACGCGCCCATTTCGGAACCACGCGGAGGAATGGTGGGCAAAGAAGAAGTCCGTCTGATGTACGACCTGCTCATCGCCGCGTTTCAGACAGACAGCACGCGCGTGATCACTTATCGCCAACCTGCCGGAAAAGGGTACATGGAAAGCATCGGCGCTGCGGTCCATCCGCATGACATGAGTCACTATCACTCGACCCGCGGAGAAAAGCTCGCGGCGTCGCAGAATCGCGACCTCACCAACAGCGCGTTGCTGGCGGGACTCATCGACAAACTGAAGTCCACTCAGGACGCCAATGGAAGCCGCCTGTTCGACAACATTGCACTGGTCTACGGAAGTAACATTCGCACGGGGCACGAACTCACCAATAGCCCCACTCTTCTCACAGGTGGCGGAGCCGGAATCAAACTGGGCGAAAACATTGTCCTGCCGAAAGACACACCATTGTGCAACGCCTGGCTGACGCTGCTCCGGGGGGTTGGCGTCAAGGTTGAACGTCACGGAGACAGCACAGGTATTCTTCCTGAAATCGTTGGTTGATAAGTAATCATTACCAATCAATTGCTGGTGAGCCCCAGAGGCGAGGACTCACAAACAATACCGATAGCGAGTGAGTCGCGACCAAAAGCCCGATGTTTCTGATGGTGAATCAAGAACGACTCATTCCGATCGAGTCAGGAACCCGCATTCATACATCCATTCGCCAGCTCGGACAGGCCAGCGAGTTACCGCTTCGGGTGTAGGACGCAGTCCATACCCATGACCACCAGTTGCGAAAACGTGCAGTTCTGCCGAGCCTCCAGCAGCCTTCACCGCACTCGCCAGCAACAGGGAGTGCTGCACCGTCACGCGATCATCAAACGCATGGACGAAGAACATTGGAGGAGCATCCTGCGGAACTGTGATGTCATCGCGTAACGAGGTGCCATCGTTCGTTGCGAGACCACCCGGATAAACAAGGATCGCGAAATCCGGACGGGGCGATCGTTCGTCAATTGTGTCAATAGTTTCATACTGGCGCTCGGCTAACAGAGACGTCAGCCCGGCAGTTTGACCACCGGCTGAGAAGCCGCAGATACCAACCCGCTGGGGGTCGATCCCCCATTCGTTGGCTCGATTGCGGACGAGACTCGTTGCACGCTGAGCGTCCTGCACCGCGGCTCGCCAGCGACAGTCCGGATCACGAAAGGGCACACGATACTTCAGCACGATTCCGGTCACGCCGATCGTGTTCAGCCACTCGGCGATCTCGGTCCCCTCAAGGTCGTACGCCAGAATGTGATGACCGCCGCCGGGGCAGACAACGACGGCGGCCCCCGTGTCCTGCTTCGGAGCCGGCCTATAAACGGCGATCTGAGGAATCGACACATTGCCAAGTTTGATAATCCGCCGCCCGGCAATGAGTTTGTCGTCGGCCCTGGTCATGTCGGCTTCAGGTGGCAATTCCTTTGTCTCACCCGGGGGGATGCCGGGCCAGAGATTGACGACGATCGGTTCTCCACCACGCGTCGATGCGCAAGTGGAAAACACGAGTAGTGTAAAGAAGAGCTTCCGTATGGATTTGGTCAATGATGTCATTGATTCTGCACTCAGAACTAAAGGTACTAATAACGACGCTCGGCGCGACGGCGCCCTGGAATCTCACCCATCTGCACGAGCGTCTGGTCTGGTGTTACTCACGAACGACTCGAAAGCCAGTGTAGACGGTGGCATCGGCAGCTTCGGCGAAGGTGCGGATTGAGGAGCGGACGGCGGCGGGAGCACAGGTCCAGGCTCCGCCTCGCATGGAGCGCCAGTCGCCGTACTGGTGCTGGTCGGTCTTTTCGACGAACAGCGGATCACGGACGACGACTTGTGAACGGCTCTGCCGGGGGACGCCGTCGAAGTACCTCTCGTAGATATCGGCCGACCAGCGGTCCTGGCACCATTCCCAGACGTTGCCGTGCATGTCGTGCAGGCCCCACGAATTCGGCTTGTAACTGCCGGTCCTGGCTGTGAAGACGACGCCATCACCTTCATCAGCTTTCAGTCTCACAGCTCGCTGGAACTGAGTCGTTCCGGGCTGTGCTGCCTCCAGGGCACCGTCTGCGACATTGGCGTGTTCATAGGCGGCATCCGGATCTGTGCCCCACGAGTACCACGCCTTCTGACCGGCTCGGCAGGCGTATTCCCATTCGGCTTCGCTGGGCAGGCGATACTTTGAGCTCTCTTTCTTTGACAGCCACGCACAGAATTCCTGGGCATCGCTCCAGCTGACGCAGACAACGGGATGGCCGTCGGACTGCTCAAAACCTGGAGACTTCCACGTGATCTTCGGATCTTTGTGGAAGCGGTCCACATAATTCTTCTCTTCGGGAAAGCAGCCGAGGGCGCCGCCGTTTTTTTCGGCGTCTGTCCTGTGCCCGGTCGCGTCGACGAACTCACGGAACTGGCCAATGGTGACTTCTTTGACTGCGATCTCGAACGACTTTGTAATTACGGTCTTATGAGCAGGTGTTTCGTTTCTGATGCTCTGCTTATTGCTGTACTGGTGAACGACGTCGAATTGACGCTCGCGTTGATTCGATGAGTCAAAGCCGCGCAAGTACTCGCCAGACGGGACAAGGACGAATTTCATGCCGAGCGAGTTGGAAGCAACCGACTGCGCACGGACATTGCCTTGTGCAACGGAGAAGGCCAGTAGCATGCAGATGCTGCAGAACAAGAGTCGCAATCTCATCCGACAAGTTCTCCGATCGTACCCGTGCTGTCCTGAAAGTCGCCTTCCACACCAACTCCCATCTTTTCAACCATAGTTTGCCACAACGACGACAGTGGCGTTCGGTCGGCCAGCTTGACGTGAGTCTGGTGGTTGATACCAAGACGGCTTCCGCCCGAGAGCACCGTCGGGAGAATCTCTTTGCTGTGCCCGATGCCCATGCCGCTGGAGAAGCCGAGCATTGTGTGGTCGAGAAGCGTGCCGCCACCATCGCGAATGGAAGCCAGGCGATCCAGGAAATAGCTCCAGTGCTTCATGTAGATGGTGTCGACCTTCGCCAGTTCCTCGAGATTCTTGGGATCATTTCCGTGATGAGTCAGTTCGTGGTAACCCTTGGAAACTCCGAATTCTGGATAGACACCACCAGCCAGTTCCGTCCGCACGACGTATGTGATGACTCGGGTAGAGTCTGTCTGAAAAGCGAGTGCAATCAGGTCGTACATCAGTTTTGCGTACGTGTCGTAAATGAATTTGCCGTTACCTTCAGGACTCACCGCGCTCTCATAATCGCCGAACTCCTTCAACTCAGGAGCAGGTTTGGGGCGGTCTGCCCAGTCGATTTCACGACGCAGTGACAACTCCACCTCGCGAATCGAATTGAAGTACTGATCGAGCTGCTGACGATCGAACTGGCCGAGCTGTCCCTGAAGCTGCTTTGCATCGGACAGCACTGCGTCCAGGACGCTGCCTCGCTGACGGAACTCGTCGCTCTGTCTGGAACGCTGCTCTTCGCTGGCCGGTCGAAACAGTCGATTGAAGATGGCCTGCGGATCGTTGTCCGCGGCAAGCGGAACTCCCTGACGGTTCCAGGAGATGGTCGCGAGGATCTGGCTGCCGAATCCGGTTCCGCGTTTGACAGAAAACTGCAGTGACGGAAACCGCGTATGTTTCCCGTGAAGTTCCGCGGCCAGCTGGTCGGGTGAGACCGTTTGCTTCTCGCCGCGGGCAATCGACGTGGTAAACGGGTACGCGCCGTCATGGCCGCCACCGTGATTCAGCCAGGTTCCTGACAGGACGGTAAACCGTCCGCGATGCGTTTCGAGCGGCTTGAGAATCCGCGACATGCCGGCGTTTATCCCGAACCCTTCGGGATAGAACTGCCGCATGTTCATCCCGGTTCCGAAGTAGAACATGCCCATACGAGGCACGACATCCGGAGTCGTCGCGGCGGAAACTCCCTGCGGCATCATGGCTTCGAGCCACGGAAGAGCGAGACATGTGCCGGCCCCTCGCAGAAACGCGCGACGGCTGATTTGCTTGAAGTTCTGAAGATTCATTTTGTTACAAACGCCTTGCTGATCACGAGGGACTTGATCAATGATCGGAACGTGTTATCACCGGCTTTCATGTCGGCGACTGCCTGACTGATTGTACTGTCGTCACCCGGTTCAATCGGTCTGCCCAGGGCGTACAACAGGAGCTTTTCGGCCAGACACCGACGAAACCGGTCCTGCTGGTCGAGCAGCAGTTTTCGGAACTCCTCAAAGTCGCGGAACTCGTAGCCGTTGGGCAATTTGCCGCTGGCAACGATCGGCGGTCGGTTGCTGCCTCGGAAGTCTTCGCCGTCCTGATGGTCACGCCAGACTCCGATCACATTGAAGTTCTCCAGCGCGAGGCCGTACGGATCGAGCGACCGATGACACGACGCACACGCTTCGATCTCCTGATGCTGCAGGAGCCGGTCGCGAACCGTCAGACGTTCGCCTCTGATATTCGGCTCAACTTCACCCGCGTTCGGAGGCGGTGGATCAGGCGGATTGTTGAAGAATACTTCCCGAATGTAGACGGCTCGTGAAACCGGCTTCGTGCGGATGCCGTCAGAGCCCGCCTGATGCACTCCGGCCATCGCCAGCAATCCGCCGCGCGGCGAATCATCTGGAAGCGCGACCTTCTGAAAATCTTCACCTTCAACACCATCGATTCCGTAGTGGCGGGCCAGTCGGTCGTTTACCACCAGAAAGTCTGAGTCAATAAAGTTCAACGCGCTGAGATCGTCCTGCAGAATTGTGCGGAAGAACTCCAGAGGCTCACGCACGACGGCAGCAGCCAGCTTCTCGTCGTAGTCCTTGTAGAGATATTGATCCGGAGCGAATGTCAGGAACGAATCGGTCTGCAGCCACTGACGCGCAAAGCCCTCGACAAAGCGATCGGACTTCGAGTCCTTGAGCATCCGATCGACCTGGGACGCACGCTTTGTCGGATCGATCAGTTCCCCAGTTTCTGCGGCACGAAACAGTTCCTCATCCGGCATGGAACTCCACAGGAAGTACGACAGCCGGGATGCGATTTCGTAGTTGGAAAGCTCTTGAGCCGCCGCTTCAAGCCCGACCGACGACTCGACCAGATACAGAAACTTCGGTGAAGTAAGTGCGGCGGCCAGGCCAACTCGAATCGCCTCATGAAACGTCTGACCGTTGTCGAGCTCTGTCTGGACAACGCCGAGAAGTGGTTCGACTTCACTGTCCGCGATCGGTCGACGCCAGGCTTGAGGCAGAAAGCGAGTAAAGATCTCACGGGCGTAATTCAGATCGCCCTCCTGTTCTTCGCCCTTGAACAGCAGTGTGATGTGACTCTTCGGCGGCCACTGATCGTAGAGCGGGCCTTCGACTTCCAGGTAATCGAGGAAAACTCGCGGAAACTTCGTCACGTCGAGCTTCTCAGGATCGGGTGTTGATCGATCACCGCCCCAGCCTTCAGCGACCTTTCTTCCGGCCAGTCGAAGTGTCTCTGTGAAATCACCCTGGCGACCAACTTCCGCGTTGCGGCTCATGAAGTTCTCGCCTGGCCGTTGCCCCATGTAGAGCTTCACTTCGTTGAGCATGCGAACGCTGAGTTCACTTCCCAGCGTGTCTCGCGGAATTGTGACTGAGTATTCAGCCGGTTTGTCCCACGGGGCGTTCACGTCAACCTCCATCACAGACCGCATCGCATCATCGGGATGGTTCTGACTGAGTAGAATTCGCGGTACTTCTTCGTTCTCGCCACGAGCCGCACCGGCGCGGATCGTGAAGCGATAAAATCCGTTCACTGGTGCAACGTTATTATCACGGCGTCCCGGATAACGCAGCATCCCGAATGATCGCGTGCCGCCTTCAATCAGTTGCAGCCCGTCGGGCAACGCCTTCATCCCCAGCCGAGTCACCAGATAACCAATCGCCCCGCTCTCGGCGATGTCTTCAAACTCCATCCGCATCGTTTCGGTCGGATACTCGGGAGGTCCATCGACGATGGCCCGGTCAGCAATCCGTCGGGCCACACGGTAGTACTGCGTCATCAACGACGGATCGAGCAATAGAGCCGAGCTGACCTTATCGAATCCTTCCGCCGTTCCGTCTGGCGGTAGCACATCCAGAGGGCTCTCGCCGCTGGGGAACTTCATTGAGAGCAGGTCAGCGATGGTGTTGGTGTACTCATGCCGATTCATCCGCCGAAGTAGAACGCGACCGCCGGAACTCATCCGTGCCTTTTCGGCCGCCCGCAGTTCGACTGTCACCCAGTGCGATATCTTCTCAATCAGCTCAACCGGCAGCCCCGTCTCACCATCCGGCGGCATTTCTCCGAGATTGATAGCATTCCGAACCTCGATCCATTTGAGGGCGTTCTCGCGGTCAGAAAGATCAGTCGTGAGCCGATCAATCCGCAACTGTCCTTCCGCCTTTTCCGGGCCATGACACTTCAGGCAACAGGCTTTCAGAGCCGGCGCAATCTCATCGTCGAAAGGAGCAGCACTGACGACAGATGTCAGCAGACCAGCAAAAGCGGCAGCGACCAGTATGACTCTGAGATTCACCGAGAATCCTTTGATTTAGACGAACAATGCGGCAGAGCGTCCGGAAGCGTTACTTAACACTCTATGAGGATGGTCTGATGCACATCCATTGTATCCGCGCCGCAATGAATCGAGGAGTGGCATGCTATCGGTGCATGATGCTTGCCACGCAAGCTATCATCCGCCATGAAGCAGTCAACCAGCAACAACTTCACAACAGCCAGAATGGGAGCAACATGATGCGTCCCCTGGAGCAAGGTCAATGAGTCTTAACAGCACGAACAAACGCCTTGTCGCCTTTGCACTTACGATTGCAGGGACACTGAACGTCTTCGCTGCCTCGCCCAACGTGATCGTGGTGATGACCGACGATCAGGGCTACGGCGAGTTTTCGTGCCACGGTAATCCGATCACGAAGACGCCAAACATCGACCGGCTTGCGTCGCAGAGCATCCGGCTTTCCGACTTTCATGTCGCTCCGATGTGTACTCCGACTCGCGGGCAACTGATGACCGGGCTGGATGCGTTTCGAAACGCGGCCATCAACGTCAGCAGTGGGCGGACACTGTTGCAACATGACCTCAAAACGATGGCCGACGTGTTTCAGCAGGCCGGTTATCGCACGGGCCTGTTTGGTAAGTGGCACCTTGGCGACAACTATCCATTTCGGCCGGAAGATCGCGGGTTTGAGGAAGCAGTGTGGTTTCCGTCGTCCCACATCAACAGCGTGCCTGACTTCTGGGACAATGACTACTTCGACGACACCTACATTCACAACGGCAAGCGACAGAAGTACTCGGGCTATTGCACCGACGTGTTCTTCGACGAAGCCCGCATGTGGATGTCACACGACGACGACCGACCGTTCTTTTCGTACATCGCCTTGAACGCCGCTCACTGGCCGTGGTTTGTGCCCGATCACTATCGCCAGCCGATTCGTGATGCAGTCAACGCCAATTCAGATGTCGTAAAGCATCTGCAGCCGGACAAAGTGGAATCACTGGTCAGCTTTCTCGCGATGGGAGCCAGCATTGACGACAACGTCGGTCAGCTCGATGCGTTCCTCAAACAAGCCGGGTTGTTCGACAACACGATCGTCGTGTTCCTGACGGATAATGGCAGCACGATGGGGCCGGATTATTTCAACGCCGGCATGCGAGGCAGGAAGACACAGCTCTGGGAAGGCGGTCATCGCGTGCCGTGCTTTATTCGCTGGCCAGCCGGGCAGATCGGCGAGCCTCGAGAGATCAGCGAACTCAGCCACGTTCAGGATCTCCTGCCGACTCTGGCTGACCTTGCGGGAGTTGTTGGCGTACCTGCAAAGCTGGACGGACAAAGCCTCGCCCCCATCTTTCGAGGCGAACGCGATTCGCTCGACGACCGCATGCTGGTCATCAATTACAGCCGCATGCCGACGTTCAAAGTGACGTACACCAAAGGCAATCCTGCCGTTCCGAGGCGAGACGGAGCTGGAGTCCTCTGGAATCACTGGCGACTGCTCGAAAACCGCCGGCTGTACAACGTGAAGGTCGACCCACACCAGGATCACAACGTGGCGAATGAGCATCCCGAAGTCGTCGCCCGCATGAGAGAACACCTTGAGGCGTGGTGGAACGACGTCAAAGGCGACGTCTTTGAGCCACAACGCGTCGTCATCGGTCACGACGCCGAGAACCCTATGCTGCTGACGGCCTGCGAATGGCTGGACGTGTTCGTCGATCAGCAGCAACAGGTCCGCCGCGCTGACCTGAAGAACGGAACGTGGCATTTGAACGTGGCAAAGTCCGGTCGATACCAAATCGAACTCCGTCGCTGGCCACGCGAATCTGAATTGAAACTGACAGCGGAGTTGCCCGAAACAAAAGTCACAGACGGCGTCTTCGTCGCTGGTCGATCACTTCCGGTCGCATCGGCCATCGTCAGCATCAATGGCGAGCCGCACGCGGTCAACATTGATTCATCAGGTCGGTCGCTGTCGATGACAACCAGATTGAACACTGGCAATCTGACGTTGAAAGCGACACTGGTAGACTCCGACGGTCAGCCGATTGGCGGTGCCTACTACGTTTACGTCGAACGGCAGTGATTCCAGGGTGTACTGCCAGCGCATTGCTGGACGCATCCAGGACACCGTGACCGATTGAAACAGCGTCTTCAAACTGGACCTGGCTCAAGGCCGGCCACTTTCCCCCCAGGACTTTCCATCTGATCTTTTTCAGGAGCGATCCTCGATGAACTGCCTCACAGCCATGTCGCCAATGAAATCATGGTTATTACTGCTATTGATGACATTGTCGGTAGAGTTTCCCGCCATCGAGAATGCAGCAGCAAATGAGCCATCGAAGGAAACAGAGTTTGAACCAGACCAAACTCAGCTTCCAGTCAAAGCACCAGCCGACGCAATTGTATTATTTGATGGCAGTGACAGGGTCGAGTTCGTCAGCAAAATTGGCGATCGAATTGATTGGCCACTGATTGACGGAACGCTTGAAAGCACTGGGGGGCAGAAGGCAAATCATATTGTGTCGAAATGGCATTTCCGCGACGCGGATATTCACGCCGAGTTCATGCTTCCGGAAAAGGGAACTGGAAACAGCGGGCTGTATATCCACGGCAACTACGAAATGCAGATCATCCACTCAGCGGACAGTAAGCGACCAGGCGACGCCGACCTGGGAGCGATCTATGGATTCAGCAAACCGTTGGTCAATGCCGCGCGAGATCGCAGCGTCTGGCAGGTTTACGATATCCGATACCGCGCACCTCGCCGCGATTCAAAAGGTAACATCACCAGGAAGGGAACCATCACAGCCTGGTTGAACGGTCAGAAGGTTCAAGACTCGGTCGAGTTCGGCGAACCACGAAGCATCTATCATCCTTACCGTTCGGGCACGACCGACTACCTGAAAGCGATTTGGAAAAAGCAACTCGCGACAACCACAGGACCGTTGTTTCTTCAAGATCATGGCAATGCTGTTCGCTTTCGTAATGTTTGGATTCTTCCGCTTGATAAGCATGCGTATCGATACGAATGATGATTCTTCACCCGGCAGATTGGTCTGAAGAGCGATGGCGTTTCCGGACGGAGCCGCGTGTTCGACATGTTACAGAGCTCTCTTCCTGGTCGTGCAGGGCCGCAGACTCTTGCATCCGTTGCCCTTCCCACTGAACCTACCAGGCAGTCTGACGTACATCGAAGGATCGAGGACACCTGTAGAAATATTTGCAGGAGCAATCGCCACATGGAACGTCGAAATTACGGCTATAGTCATGTCTTTACAGAAGACACTCGCTGCATGGCCGCAGCGTTTATAACGTGAGAACGCAATGAAAACACAACTTCACATTCTGATCTTCTGTGTCGTCGCCGTCGCGAGCGAATTCAGTGAGGGTAACGACGATTCGTCAGCGTTGCCCGACCTTGCCTTACAACCGCCGCGTGTGCTTACGGACGTTGGTCCAGATCACGTGAAGAATTCGCGTGGAGCGCAAGGCGTTCCCTCGATCGAACGTTCGGCACAGGGACGCCTGTGGGCGGCGTGGTATGCGGGAAAAAGTCCGCGTGGCGTTGAGAGTTCTTCCAGTTACTGCGTACTCGCGACCAGTGGTGATAATGGTCACTCGTGGTCGGAGAAGCTGGTCATTCAGCCCCGCCGGTTCGTTCATACTTACGACCCTTGTCTATGGATTGATCCGCAGCGACGACTGTGGTTCTTCTGGGCTCAAAGCGCCGGTGTGCAGGATGGCCGCATGGGTGTCTGGGCGATGGTCACCACGGACGCCGACTCGGAGACTCCAGAGTGGTCGCAATCGCGACGGATCGCCGACGGAGTCATGTTGAACAAACCGACGGTCCTGAAAAACGGGGACTGGCTGCTGCCTGTAGGCTTATGGCGAGACAACACCAACGTCCCGAACGTCAGATTCGATGCCGAGGAACTTAAGCCGTACACGATCGAGATGCTGACTCACGACCTCGGCGACGAACGTGGTTCCAACGTGTATCGATCGACGGATCAGGGCAAGTCGTTCGAACGCATCGGTCAGGTCCGCATTCCCGGCACACGAGTCGACGAGCACATGATTGTCGAGCGAGGCGACGGCAGCCTGTGGATGCTGCTGCGAAATACAGGCGGAATCGCACAGAGTATCTCCACCGATGGCGGCCGAACGTGGAGTGACGGATCGCTCTACCTCCCGGGCCGAACGTTCCGAAACAAACGATTCTTCATTCGTCGGCTGGACTCCGGAGCGTTATTGATGGTGCGAAACAACTCATCCGACGGGCAACGCTCTCACGTGACAGCATTCGTGTCAGACGACGACGGAGCGACTTGGAAAGGCGGGTTGCTGCTGGATGAACGAGAGTCGTCGTATCCCGACGGTGCTCAGGCGGAAGACGGCACGCTGTTCATCATCTACGACCACCAGCGCTACACACTCAACCGCGCCGGCAAGCAGGGAGTGGGCTCCGTACAAGTGGCCATCTTCAGCGAAGAAGATGTTCGCGCGGGCAAGCCGGTCACGAACAAAGTGCGCCTTCATCAGGTCGTGACGCAACTTCAGGACACGGACGATCCGTCGGAAGCACGGGGGAAATGAAGCCCCATCCAATAGCCGCGGTCGCCGCACTGTGGAGTTGCCGGAAAAACGATCTGACCGTTTGGTCCTTACTTTCACCCGCTGTCCTGTCCCTGCACATCATTGCTCCGCTTTAGGGCGGTCAACGAGTCGGCTATTGGCGTCCACAATCTTCGACAAGACTTTTATCTGTTCCTTGCAAGCAATGTTGTCACTGGGATGTGGGTAGTTTATCTGATGATCTACTTCGCCCCAGATTCCTTCAAACAGTGTGCAAGCCTGTATTTCGCAACAGAGCGGAAAATCAGCGCGCGGACGAACTAAATATACACACTCGTATAAGAAGTTGGCTTCTCGCTAATTTCGAGGTCGAAGCGTTCGAAGAGACTGGCTGCATCTGGATCCCTGGTGCACGCTTTCGCCGATTTGCAAGCCCTCAATCTCCGTCATGCACTTTGCTTCTAATCACCTTATCCATGTGAGCAAAATGTTCTAGAAAAAATGCAGGCTCCTGGCACACGTTGCTGCTACTGCAATTTTCCTCGACCGGCAATGGGCCAGACGGTTTCCAGAATGTCGTTGCGGAAGCCGTAGAAGGCGTCGTGGAGGACCGTTGTGTGGTCAGCGTAGCCGACGACCAGTTCGACTTTGTCGCCGATCTTCAGATTGCGCGACTCGCCTTCCAGGTCGAGCTGGCAATGTTCAGCACTGACTCGCGTCACTTTTGCGCCGGGGTGGCCTTTGACGATTGGCGGCTCCAGATCCGGGTAATGCGTTTTTCGGCCGCAGTCCAGAACGGCTCGTTCGAGTACCGGGCGGCTGACGACGGTTGCCAGGATGGTGAGTGCGTATTCGAGGCCCTCGACTGCACACTGATTTCGGTAGAACGGGTCGGCAAAGATGCCACCGCCGGCCTGGAGTTCCGTGATGCCGTCACAGTCCGACGTGATCTGGTACGAACCGGTTCCGCCCGCGCTGACGATCGAGCAGTCAAGATTCGCGTCGAGGAGCAGATCGCGGCAATGCTTGAGCACGTTCATGCCGTGCTCGATTTTCTCACGTTTTTCGACCTGATCCGGAATCGTCAGCAAGTGCCCTTCGTAGCCCATGATGCCGACCAGCTCGACGCCTTCCAGGCGATCGATACCCTTTGCCAGCTCGAGCGTGTCGACACCAGGACGGCAGCCAACCCGGTCCAGGCCGATGTTGACTTCGATGATGACTCGGCAAAGCACTCCGCGTGCGTGGCAGGCGGCGGCCAGCGGTTCGACCTGAGCGTAGTGGTCGACCGCGACGATGGGGTCAGCATGCTGACACAAGGCGGCGACGCGTTCGACCTTTCGTTTACCAACGATCATGTTCGCAATGAGGATGTCCTCGATCCCCGCCGCAGCCATGACTTCGGCTTCTGAGACTTTTCCACAGGTGACGCCAATGGCTCCGTACTCCATCTGTTTCCAGGCGATGGCCGGCGTCTTGTGGCACTTCTGATGAGGCCGCCATTCTTTGCCTCGCGACTTGATGAAATCAGACATGCTCTTCATGTTCGCATCCATCGTGTCGAGATCGATGCAGAGAATCGGAGTGTCCAGCTCCTGCTTGTGAGTTCCGATCAGTGACAGTGTCACGGGCAAGTGCTCCGGAAAGAGAAGGCATGACGTCAGAAGGCAAAAGGCTGAAATCCGAGCGGGCAACGGCTCAAGTCAGCCTCGAATCGAACCGGAGTATAGCCACAGACATCTGCGTGAACACTTGCGGGACTCGACGTGTCGCACAAATCTGCCCGGCCATTGGCCAGGAAATGCGGAATTTACTCAGCTCACTCGAAACAAAGTCCGATGAATCCGACGCTTTCAAGGATTTCACGGGCTGCTAGACTTCGCCCGATCCCACCCGGGAAACCATCTTTGCAAAACAGGGTTCACCCACATGCGCAGCGAATCAGAAGTTCCGTTCGAAGATCAGCCGTTTTCCATCCCGGTTGCAGACCGCGTCAAACGCCTGCCGCCGTACATGTTCGGCAAAATCAATAAGCTCAAGTACGACAAGCGTGTCGCCGGAATCGACGTGATCGATCTCGGAATGGGAAACCCGACCGACGCGCCCGACCCGTCGATCAGCGAGAAACTTGCCGAAGCGATCGCCGACCCCAGGAACCATCGCTACTCCGTGTCGAACGGGATCGGCAATCTGCGGAAGGAAGTCGCCGCCCGATACTTGCGGAAGTACGACGTCACGCTCGACCCGAACAGCGAAATTATCGCCTGTCTGGGATCGAAAGAAGGTTTCAGCCACCTCTGTCTCGCGCTGATGGGGCCTGGCGATACGGCCATCGTGCCGGCTCCCAGCTTCCCGATCCACGTTTACGCCGTCGTGCTGGCCGCCGGAAATGTCATCAGTCTGGACTGTCGGGATCCGCAGCAGTTTCTCGAACGGATTGCCTACACCTGCGAGCATCTCTTTCCAGCTCCCAAGCTGGTCATCGTCAACTACCCGCACAATCCGTCGACGACGTGCGTCGAGCAGGAGTTCTACGCCGAGCTTGTTGTCCTCGCCAAAAAATACAACTTTATGGTGATCAGCGATTTCGCTTACGCGGACATCTGTTTCGATGGTTACAAAGCTCCGAGCTTTCTAACGACACCCGGCGCAAAAGAAGTCGGCGTTGAGTTCACGACAATGAGCAAAGGCTACAGCATGGCCGGCTGGCGAATCGGTTTCTGCGCTGGCAATCCTGACATGGTCCGCGCCCTGGCCACCATCAAGGGTTACTACGACTACGGAATTTTCCAGGCAGCTCAGATCGCCGCCATCGTCGCCATGCGACACTGCGATGACGCCGTCGAAGCCGTCGCTGCTGAATATGAAACGCGACGTGACGTACTGTGCGAAGGTCTTCAGCGACTCGGATGGGAAATCGATCCACCGAAAGCCACGATGTTTGTCTGGGCAAAGATTCCGGAACCGTGGCGCGAAATGGGTTCAATCAATTTCGCGATGAAGCTGATCGAAGAAGCCGGTGTCGCAGTCAGCCCAGGCGGCGGCTTCGGTCAGGACGGGGAAGGTTACCTGCGGCTGGCGATTGTCGAGAATGTTCACCGGCTGCGGCAGGCGGTCCGTCAGATTGGCCGTTGCCTCAAACAAGGTCCGGACAGCGGCGAATAGTCGTTCCTGCGGTCACCGGCTCTGGCGTGTGCCACTGGCTCTGACAGTTTTCTTTGAAGTCGGTGTGGGGCGGCAATTCCGCACTGGCAAAGCCAGTGCCGCACTTTTTCAACGGACTGATCAACTCAATTAAGTATCGAATCAACCGAGACTGTGGCTGCCCCTGCCCTGCTCCACTCTGGCGGAGTCGTAAGATGAATTCTGAATTCGACGACTCGCCGCAAGGAACCGTCACCCGTCTGATTCAGAATCTGAAGGACGGCGAGTCTCAGGCGGCTCAACGACTGTGGGAACTTTACTTTCGCCGCATGGTCGGAATGGCTCGCGAGAAGTTGCAGGGCACGCCGAAGCGCATGGCCGACGAAGAAGACGTCGCCCTGAGCGCGTTTCACAGCTTCTGCCAGGGAGCTGAGGGCGGACGGTTCACTCAACTGGTCGATCGGGAAAATCTGTGGCCGCTGCTGGTTTCGATCACCGCTCATAAAGCCGTCGACCTGATCCGCTACCACAATCGCCAGAAACGTGGCGGGACGGGTCGCGTCCCAACGGACAGTTCCATCGTTGATGGCGTCGCGAAAGATGGTTCACAGTCCGACGCCGGCAAACCTCGGTCTGGCTCCGCGACGATCGAGTTCAAAGCAATCATCAGCAAAGAACCGACTCCTGAGTTTGCCGCGCAGATCGCTGACGAATTCCAGTCGCTCCTGTCGCGTCTTGATGACGAGACGCTTCAGTCGGTCGCTCTGTGGAAGCTCGAAGGTTTTACGAACGAAGAAATTGCCGAGAAACTCGACTGCGTACCACGAACCGTCGAACGTAAACTTCAGCTCATCCGAACACTCTGGCAGCGCAGCGTCGACGTTTCGGAATAGCCGTTTTCAGAATCAGATCATCCCATTATGACCACACCTCGCGTTCTCTATTGCGGTGATACTTCGCTGGATGGTGCGGCTGCGTATCTGGCCGGGTTGATGACGAGCTGGCGCTGGAATTTCACTTATGTGCCCAGCGATCGGAAGCTCGACGACTCTGACGTCCCGGAAGATTGCAGCCTGTTTGTTCTCAGCGATTATCCCGCCGAGCGTATCGACTCCGCATTGCAGGCTCAGATTGTCGGACGGGTCCATAACGGAGCTGGACTGTTGATGATCGGCGGCTGGGAATCGTTTCATGGCCTCGGCGGAAACTGGGACGGCACTCCGATCGCTGAAGCACTGCCTGTCGAAATTGCCGACACCGACGATCGCCGAAACTGCGACCAGCCGGTGTTTGCACGCCCGACAAACACATCTCACCCGATCACTGACGGGCTTCCGTGGTCCGAGCGTCCGCCGCTGATCGGAGGCTTCAACGAGTTCTCTCCGAAGCCAGGCAGTCAGGTACTCCTTCAGTCGGTGCGTTTCGAAGCAAGCTTCAAAGGAGAAGCTCCGAACCTCGAACCATCATCGTCGGCTCCCTTACTGGTCACTGGCTCCCACGGCTCCGGTCGAACATCCGCACTGGCAACGGACGTCGCCCCACACTGGATCGGCCCGATGGTTGACTGGGGCACCGAACGGATGACAGCAAGTGCCAACGGTGCCGGAGAAATCGAAGTGGGAAATCTGTACGCTTCCTTCTTCAAGTCTCTTTTGTCGTGGACGAGCCAGTCAAACAACGATGAGCACTGATTCTTCAACTGTCATTCTGGTCGCCGGGCCTTTGCAGGTTCGTGGCACGACGTCGTACACACTGCGACTGGCAGAGCAGCTGCCGAACTACGGCTACTCCCCCGTCATTATCTCACCGGACATCGCGTCACTGCCGGAAGAGACGCGTCCCGGGTGCCCCATCTACGAACACATGCTGCTGTCTTCGCCGCTGTTTCGCCCGATGATCAGCGGGCTCGTCGCTCAGGACGCAGCCGCTCACAAACCCAGCCTGATCCACATTCAGTCGCGACACGCATTGCCGTTCGGGCTCGCGCTGGCCAAACGTCTGAATCTTCCGTTCATCCTGACGGTTCATGACCACGACACGACGCTGTATCGCACCATCTCGTTTGACCAGTCGATGCTCAAAAGGCTGATCGCCGTCAGCTCGTCAGTCAAAGACAGCCTGATTTCCGGGCATTCGATTAACGAGGATCTCATCACGGTGATTCACAGCGGCGTCACCATTCCTGATCTGGTTGATAATTCCGAAGTGCTCGGCGGCCAGCGAATTCCGGTTATTGGCACGGCGGGGAGGCTCGAAGAATCCAAAGGATTTCCGTATTTCATCGAAGCTGCTCGCCAGGTACTCGACGCAGGAATCGATGTCGAATTTCTGATCGCTGGCAACGGCCCCGACGAACGAAAGCTGCGAGCACTCGCACGACAATACAAACTCACCAAACATCTGACCTTTATCACTAACCTGCCGGACTTTCCGTCAGCTATCAGGGCGATGGATATCTTCTGCCTGCCGTCATTAATGCAGGGACTGGGCACGGTGATGCTTGAAGCGATGGCGCTCGGTCGCCCTGTCATCGCTACCGGAGTCGGGGGAATCATGTCGATCGTTCGAGACGACGAGACCGGCCTGGTCGTTCCAGCCGCCGACAGCGACGCTCTGGCTCAACGAATGCTTGAACTGATTAACGACCCGATCCGCGCACGAGCCATGGGTAGCGCCGCCCGCCAGAAAGTTATCGAGTCGTTCGACGCCACACAGATGGTCGAACTGACGGCCAACGAGTACCAGGCCGCAATCACCGGTGAAGCACAGGCTGCACCAACCGCCTCTGGTTAGCAGCTCGTTGAAAACGTGCGACACTTTCTCTGCCAGGGCAACCGCCGACCGCAAGAACTCCAAAGCTGGCAGAAATCAGTGGCACACGCCGAACCGGCAAACCATTCGTCTCTGAAAGGCTGCCGGGGTGTCGCCAGCCGCGTGCTGGAAGACTCTGTCTGACGGACTATGATCCACAGCTCGCCAGCTACTGCATGAACCGCCTCACGGAGAATTCAAGTGTCGGACGTCCTTTCCGAAATCTGCCAGACTAAGCGAACTGAAATCGCCACTGCGAAAAACAGGATCTCGGAAACGGAACTGAAGGCTCGACTGACAGACGTCGCCCCGCCTCGCGATTTCCTGGCAGCCCTGAAGGCGAAATCGGGAGTCGGTCTGATCGCCGAAGTAAAGAAGGCGTCTCCCTCAGCCGGGTTGATCCGCGAAGACTTTGATCCTGTCGAGATCGCCAGAACCTACGAGTCCGCCGGCGCCGCGTGCATCAGCTGCCTCACGGACGAGCCTTACTTCAAAGGCAAACTGGAATACCTGACCGCCATCCGGAGTGCCGTCTCGATCCCGGTCATGAGAAAAGATTTCATCCTGGACCGCTACCAGGTCACTGAAGCCAGAGCAGCCGGCGCAGACTGCATCCTGCTGATTGCCGAATGCCTCGACGACTGCACCATGCGGGATCTCTATTTCTACGCTTCGGAACTCGGCATGGAATGCCTCGTCGAAGTCTACGATCCCGAGAATCTCGATCGAGTCCTCAAGCTGGAAGCTCCGCTGATCGGTATCAACAATCGCAACCTCAAAACATTCGTCACTGACCTGAAACACTCGACCGACCTCGCCGTGCGAGTCCCCGACGACGTTTACCTGGTCAGCGAGAGCGGAATCCGACAACGATCGGACGTCGAGCATCTTCTTCAGTTCGGAGTTCGAGGCATTCTGGTCGGCGAGACTCTCATGCGGCAGCAAGACATCGCCGCGAAAGCCCGGGAATTACTCGGAACATGAGCTCGACCAGATTGATCACCCGAAAATCACTCAACGAGGGCCACCATGACAGTGAAACAACCAACCAGTCGAAGCCTGCAAAGAGTCCATCATGAAAGCCGTCATTTTTGAGTCAACCGGGGCTCCGGAATCCGTACTGACCGTCAAAGATGTTTCCGAGCCTGATCCGAAACACGGGCAGGTCAAAGTTCGAATGCTGTGCTGCCCGATTAACCCGTCGGATCTAATGTTCGTCCGCGGCCAGTACACGCTGAGTGCCGACTGTCCGGCGACTCCTGGTTTCGAAGGTGTGGGCATTGTTGAATCGGTGGGTGGCGGACTGCGGGCAAAGATGATGCTTGGCAAACGCGTCGCCGTACTTTCTCGCCGCGGAGGCAACTGGGCCGAGAAAAACATCGTCCCCGCGTCGCAGGTGATCCCTTTTTCGAATCTCCTGACCGGACGCCTGAATCGGGAACAGCAGGCAACATTCTTCGTGAACCCGGTCACTGCGTTCGTCATGTGCCGGGAAGTTCTTCGAGTTCCCCCCGGAGAATGGCTGCTGCAAACGGCTGCCGGATCAGTGCTCGGCCACATGATCATACGCCTGGGGAAACGGTTCGGCTTCAAGACACTCTGTGTCGTCCGTCGGGAAGCTCAGGTCACCGAACTTAAAGCCGCCGGTGCCAATGCCGTGATCTGGTTCGACCCGGACCAGCACTCGCTCGACCAGTTTCGAGCCGCCGTCGCCGCAGCAACCGGCGCCTCGACCGACCAAAGCGTCGTTCATTCCGCCATCGACTGCGTCGGTGGCGAGACAGGTTCAGCCGTCATCACCGTTCTGGGAAAACGAGCAAGCATGCTTGCCTACGGGACGCTGTCCGGAGAACCGTTAACCGTCCCGTCCCGCGCACTGATGACGCCTGGAGCCTCGATCTCCGGATTCTGGCTCGGTAACTATATGGAAACATTGAAACTGCCGGCAAAGCTGAAGCTCGTCCGAACCGTTTCCGGTTTAATTCGCGACGGCGTACTCGCCAGCGAGATCGGTGAGAGCTTCCAGCTGGATGACGTTGTCTCCGCCGTTCGCACCGCTGAAGCTTCCGGTCGAGGGGGAAAGATTCTCCTGAATATCGCCGCCGAATGACCTCACACCGCGAGCGAAAGTGCAATTTCGATCAGATTCCCGGTTTCGCCGGTAACAATTCGCCGGATAGCCCCCAGTACGCAGGTACCGGCGACTCGATGATCAACTCCTGATACCGAATCGGGTGCAGCAGGCTGAGCGAACGAGCATGCAGGGCGATTCTGAGATCAGACGTCGGCTGGCGGACTTCTTCAATCGCGTGATCAGCAGCTGGCCATTCGCCACCTCCGTATTTCGAGTCTCCAGCAACAGGACACCCGCGCGATGCAAACTGAACTCGAATCTGGTGCATCCTTCCCGTCAGAAGCAGGACTTCGACGAGCCATCTCCCTTCAAATTCGCACAGCACCCGATACTCCAGCCGAGCCTCCTTTGCCTTGGGCGTCCCCTCACTGACCACTTCCGAAATGGCCTGATCCGGAACCTTCAACAACCAGTCAACAAACAGTCCTGAATCCTCGTCCGGACGCTTCTCAAGCAACGCCCAGTACGTTTTTGAAACCTGCCGCTTCTCGAACTGCTCGGCGACGCGCGCGGCAGCTTTCGAATTTCGAGTAAACACGATCGTTCCAGAAGTCGCTCGGTCCAGACGATGCGGAATCCCAAGATAGACATTTCCCGGCTTCTGATACTTTTCAGCAAGCCACGCCTTCACCAGCCCCACCATCGTCTGCTCACCCGCTGGGATTCCTTCGGTGAGAATTCCTGCTGGCTTGTTGACAGCAATCAAAGGCCCATCTTCGAGCAGAAGCCAATCAGGATCGTGCACAGATTTCTCACTTAAGTCGTTGTTTCAACCGATGTTTTAAGTCTGAGTCGCTGAAAATTACGGTTCCAGGTCGCCCTTCATGGACAGACGACAAAAGAACTTCACACGGCAATCTGGAATCAGACCGACATGACTTTCCGGCCTCAGTACGGGGCTGCATCGAGCGACGGCTGAGCATTCACTCGCTGGCGTTTCACGCCTGCCTGCAATCGGAAAGTCGTTTCGAACGAATTACCAATCCCCAACCTCGACACCGCTGCGAATTCTCAATACAGCGAACGTTCAAATGATCGAAAGGCATTCGCCCGACAAGCATCTCCGAACCGACAACACATAAACATCAGAGCCCCGCAAAGACTTGGCGCGGCGGCAGCATGACTCCTATCATCCGCACCCGCAATCGGAGAGGTGACAGAGTGGCCGATTGTGCCGGTCTCGAAAACCGGTGTACCGCAAGGTACCGAGGGTTCAAATCCCTCCCTCTCCGCTCTTACCAGATAAGGACTTACGTCAATCAGACGTGAGTCCTTTTTTATCGTTATACCGGCTAACAGTGCTGTGTTTGCATGGCAACTGCAACAGCCACGTAAACTCAACGAGTCCGCATATCTGCGTCATCCCAAACTCTTCCGGTCGCGGAAACCGGGTTCGTGATGGCGAAGGGCGGAAGTGGCAAGCTCTCTTTTGTCAGAATCAGAACTGAATTCAACCTCGTTACACATTCAGAAGGAAACGTGTCCTCATATCAGACTGTCTGAATTTCGTGTTGCCGGATCAAACAGTCTCATACCTGAAGTTACCCCGATTCCTGCTGTCTGGAGTGGCGTGACAAGATCACGCAGCCAGTGTGAGTGTGGCTCGACATCTGCATCGAGAAAAGCGATTGCTCGTTAAGGTTGGGGATCGAATCCTGAGTCTGTGGTAATGTGCTCACTTTGAGCCTACGTTGGGAATCAGAATTTCTGAATATGTGAACGGTTACGTCGGCCTGTTGTTCAGTCGGTCGACCTTGCGAACGACAATTGAAGCTGGATCAGAAGCACTCTCGAGAACAACGTGGGTCGGGACAGTTCTGTCGGAACAGTCCATCGAGACATAATTCCAGCGTCGGATTCAGCCCTTCCAATCTCCAAATGGTTGTGTGACGACTCAGTTACTCATAAATGGCCTTTGTCGCCGACGACCAGCAAACGCTCAATCTCGTTCGTCTTGAACTCGATTGCCATTGGATGCCTGATTCCAGACTTAGAGTTCAGTCACCAGCGATCTGTCTCTTTGTGCCCTACGAGCAACTGCTCCGGTTTTCATGTTGATGATCTGCAACCCACACTGTGGATCGGCATGTTTTTCGGTCAGTCGATCGTCCAGCGGCAATCCGTGGAGCGTGACATACCGAGGCATTAAAAGAGTCACGATGGCGTAGTCTCCCGGGACAAGACCGCTGAGAAACGCCGGTCTTGACAAAGGTGTGAAACTGGCGTCGTCGCTGGTCGTCGTCAGGCATCCGAGTACCGTCGAAACAAAGATGCCCCGGCCATTTGCAGCGACGGCTACGTCATGTACGTCCCGATCGCTGGCCGTATAGCCAACCCGCAGAATATAGGCGGCGGCGTACCCTCGTGTGGTCCATTCCCGAGCCACGTTGGCATCACCATCTACGGGAGTGTCAGCCGCTGGCTGATACGGGACAACCGCGGTCCCTGTCTGCCAGAATTTCCAGAGCTGGTACCTGGAACTCAGCCAGGGCGTTCGCTTGTCCGGCGAAGCCCACAGTCCGATGCGGTAATTAAATGTCCTCTCGAAAATTGCGAGGACATGGTTGGTCTTTCAACCGATAAAAAACAGCTTCTCGGTCTGGTAGGAAGAAAAGGCCAGACTGACATTCAACTCGGTCAGCTCTTCCAGAAAATGTCGTGAGTCTTGAACCATGCATTCATGGATCAGTTGGGGTCTGCATGATCGCTCAGAACCTTATCATCAGGTCGTTCAGCTGAGTTATGGTTGTAAAACGACCGGACCGGCACACTTTCTGTATGCCAGTCCGGTCAGGTGAATGCTGAGATTAAAACATTGGATGTCGTCAGTCCGTACATCAGCTTCCGCTGCCGAGCAGCTGGTTCAGCGCCAGTTCAAATGCTGTCAAGTCGGTCAAGTCCTGGTCTCCTGAAGTAGCTTGAACCGAGATGGCGAAGTCGCCTGCGTCGCTGCTGGACGGGTTGACGCTGATAACTCCCGCCCCGTTACCGTGGTCCATGAAAGTAGCGAAGCTCGGCAGGCCGAGTACTTGCAGTACGATGGCGTCACCGTTCTCGTCGAAGGCTGACACCGGAATGCTCAGTGAACCGTTTTCACTCACCGACTGATTCGGGATTGCGGACAACGTCGGGCCGACATCCGGGATCATGGTTCGGTTGATGATTTCAATGGCCATGATGTTGGGATTTTCGACCTCGTGAGCGAAGGCGATGTTGAGTGTTTCTCCATTGGTCGAAACGTTGAAGCGGCGGGCGATGGCTTTGTTGGCGGCTCCGGCTGCGGCAAAGACGTCGAAGTTTTCCAGCATGGTTTCGCCGTTGATGGCGACGTCGAAGACTCGACCGCCGACGCGTGAGGTTGGGCCGTAGATTTCGGCGAAGTACAGAATGACTTCGAACTCGCCCGGCCCGGTGGGGATGTTGTAGTTGAGTTCCGGGCCGCCAGCTCCGTCCCAGCGAGTTGTTCGGAAGAGAGCCGCTGGCGTATTCTCGGGAAGCGACGGATCGCTCAGGTCGATGGTTGCGCTGGTCGAGTAAAGGTTGCCGGTGTTGGCAAAGCTGTCCGCGCTGAAGTTTCGATTCTCCGCGCCGGCCCCCGCAGGAGCAGCCACCGCTCCGCCGCCAGCGTTGATGCGGAAGATGGATGTTGCCTGATCGGTGAACTCGGTCTCAACGACGGTCAGATTGAAGGTTTCCATCACCGAGCCGCTGGAATCCGTTGCAGTAATTTCGATGGTCGAAGTGCTGTCGACATCAGCGGCGGTCGGATCAAACACGAGTCGTGCGGTGCCGTCGCCGTTGTCGATGAAAGAAGCGAATGCCGGCAGGCCGCTGACCGAGAACATCACCGGAATATCGTCGGAACTGGCCGCTGCCACCATGAGATCGACCGGACCGGTATCTGCAGCGATGGTTTGATCGGCAACCGGAGCAAGGCTCAGAACGGGATCAGGAATCACCACGCCGTCGATCGTGGCCGTGGCTGAAGCAACCGTCACGGTCAACGGTCCGCTTTCCGAGAACGCTCCGGCGATTGCCAGATCAAACGTCTCCGGCGGCTCGGTCAGCAGGTCGAGCAGCGTGCGGATGGAAACTTCCTTCGACGTCTCGCCCGGCTGAAATGGAACGACGGCGGTGAGGCCTGCGCCGCTGTTCTGCACAACGATTGGTGCGAAGTCTCCGTCGGCGAGCGTTGCGTCACCATCAACCAGTTCAATTCCAACGCCGATCTGCTCGTTAAATGGACTGCTCAGCGTGACCGTGAAGACGGCGTCATCACCTTCGTTGACCAAACCTGTCGGACCGCTGATACTGACGGTCGGGGCTGTTGAACTCGGAGTGCCGCTGGTGATCGCCGGGCCGATTCCGCCTCGAAGTTGACTGTCACCGTCAGACACCGGCGCGGTCACACTGAGTCTGAACGACGTGCCGTCGGTCAGTGGTTGCGAACCAGACGACGACTGCATGGTGACGAGGTATTCGCCGACGTCAGCAGCGTCCGGGGCTACCATGAATGATCCGGTGCCGTTTCCGTTATCAGTAAACGAAGCAAAGTCCGGCAGCCCGCTGGCAGACAGCGTGATCGCATCGCCGTCAGCATCAGACGCCGAAACATTGATCGTTGTTGAATTTCCTGCGATGACGCTCTGATCAGAAACAGAGTCGATCTGCGGCCCCGTATTCACCGCCGCGCGGGTACCGACAATTTCGATCGCCATGACGTCTGGATTTTCGACAACGTGCCCGAAGTCGATGTCCAGTGAACCATCGGAAGTGACGATAAATTCGCGAGCGATCGCCTTGTTGCCGGCTCCCGCCGCAACGAAGACGTCAAAGTCGTCAAGTACCAGACCGCCTTCGATGCTGACATCAAACACACGCCCGCCGACTCGTGCTGCCGGACCGTAGATCTCAGCAAAGTACAGCCGCACGAGATACTCGCCCGGATCGACCGGCACGCTGTAACGCAGTTCCGAACCGCCCGCACCGTCCCAGCGGGTCGTGCAGAAGATTGCCGCCGGAGTGCCCATCGGTAACGACGGATCGCTAACGTCGATCGCTGCACTGGTCGAGAAAGTGCTACCCGTATTGAAGAATCGATCGGAGACGAACGCTCCACCCGGAGCGGCCACCGTGCCACCTGCCGAGTTAATGCGAATCGCCTCAGTGGTCTCGATCACATCTGCCGCGACTACGTTAAGTGTGAACGTTTCGGTTGTGCTGCCATTGGAATCCGTTGCCGTGACAGTCAAGTCAACCATTCCGAGATCCGACTCGCTGGCATTGAACGTAAACGTTCCCGTCCCGTCGCCGTGATCGTTGAACATCACGAAGTCGGGCACTGCAACCGGTGTCGACGTTCCACTGTCAAACGCCTCGATCGTCAACGTCGCCGGAGTCGCATTCGATGTCACACTTGCCACGGTCAGATCCACCGGACCAGCATCGACCGCGATGGTCTGATCATCAATCGGAGCAATCGTCAGATCCACACCATCAATCGTCGCCGTCGCCACTTTACCGCCGTCTTCCACTTCCGCCCCGGCCACTCCTGCAATGCTCAGAGAGAACGTTTCGTCCGGCTCGATCACTCCATCCTGATTCGTCGACACGGTGACGGTTTTCGATATTTCTCCCGGCTCAAATGTGATTGCGACCAATGCCCCTGGAATCGACACCGCACCAAAGTCGCCCGTCGTCCCGTTCCCAGCCAGCGTCGCCGTTCCATCCATCAAAGCCAGCGCGACAGAAACATCCACATCGGAAGCCTCGCTTAACGTCACCGTAAACACCGCGTCAGCGCCCTCAACAACAGCGTCGACAGGACCATCGATTCGAACGGTCACAGGCGATGCCATCTGCACATCGATCGAGAACTGAGTGGCGGCGGTGTTTGCATTGCCTGCGGCGTCGGTCACGACTGAGCCTGCCACGTCGACGATGACTTCGCCATCTGCAGCGGCGTTGATGGTGACAGTGAAACTGCCGCCACCGTTGTCGATGACGGCTCCCAGCACCGAACCATTGCCGACGGAAATGTCGCCTGCATCAAAACCGGTGACCGATTCGCCGAAGTCAATCGTCACTTCGAAACTGGTATTCGCCGTCGGACTGGACTCGGTCGAAGTGATTGCTGGAGTCGGTGCCGTCCGATCGCTGGTAACCGAAGCGGTGGCTGATCCACTGTTGTTTAAAGCGGCATCAACGGCGGCAGCATTCGCCACGCTGACTGAAACAACTCCGTCAGCAACCGGCAATACCACCAGCGTGTAGGTGTCGGCATCAACCGAGGTAAACGCTCCGGCCGAACCGTTGGTCAGTCCGACGTCGCTGGCATCAAATCCGGTCACTGCTTCGTTGAACTGGAACGTGAACGTCGTTGTCGCGGCATTTGTCAGCGATGCGTCCGGAGTGATCGACAGCGTCGGACCGGTCGTATCGACCGTCCAGTCCCGCACAGCGTCGGCTCCCAGTGTGTTGGAAGCCACGTCGACGATTCCCGAACCGCTGGCAGTCAGGGTGAGCCGATAGTCGCCTTCGGTACCGGTCAGGCCCGACAGGCCGCTCAGCGTGAACGTGATATTGTCACTCGTGGTGAGCGACTCTCCGCCGGTCAACAGGTTGGCTCCCGGCCCTGATCCCGTGTCGCGTGTCAGCGTCAGATCATGGATGTCGAACCCAGTGACTGCTTCGTTGAATTCGATCGTCAACGACGTGACGGAAGTGCTGCGCGGATTTGGAGTCACCAGCGAAATCACCGCTCCTGGTGCGGTGCTGTCGAGTGTCCAGGTTTCGCTATCGTCGGTCAGCAATGTGTTGGCGGCGCCGTCATGAATGTTCGAACCCGCCGCCGTCAGAGTGAGCGTGTAAACGCCCTGCTCGTTAGTCAACGGGCCGAGATCACCAAGCGTGAACATTGTACTGTCACCCCTCGTCAGTGTTTCGGTACCGGTCAACAGGTTGCTGCCTGGTCCTGAACCTGTGTCTCGAGTGAGCGTCAGGTCGTCGATATCAAAACCGGTCACCATCGTGCTGAAGACAATTTCGACCGAACTGACAGCCGAGTTGCGCGGATCGGGAGCAACGTCTGTAATCGTCACGGTGGGAGCCGTTGTGTCGACTGTCCAGGATTCAGTCGCGTCTCCGCCGAGTCCATTGGACGCAGTATCCGAGATGCCGGAAGCCGCTGCCGTCAGCGTCAGGATATAGTCACCCGCCGTGTCGGTCAGCGACGTCAACCCGCCGAGTGTGAATGTGATGTTGTCACTTGTGGTGAGCGATTCGCTGGTCAGCAGATTGCCGCCGCCGTCACGAGTCAGGCTGAGGTCGCCGATATCGAAACCACCAATCACTTCGCTGAACACGATTTCAATCGAGCTGATGGCTGAGTTCCTGGGGTCGGGAGTCACCTCGGTAATAGTGACCGTCGGAACCGTCGTATCGACCGTGAACGTGTCGCTGGCGTTCCCGGCCAGCGCGTTTGTGGCAGCGTCGGTAATTCCGGATCCGTTGGCGTTCAGAGTGACCTCGTAATCGCCGTCGGCTCCGGTCAAGCCTGCCAGCCCACTTAACGTGTAGGTGATGTTGTCACTCGTGGTGATCGATTCGCCGCCGGTCAGCAGGTTGGTACCTGGCCCTGATCCTGTGTCGCGAGTCAACGTCAGGTCGCCGATGTCGACGCCGCTGACTTCTTCGTCGAAGACGATGGTCACTGAGCTGCCGGCAGAATTCCTCGGATCGGGAGTGACTTCCATGATCGTCGCTGTGGGAGCGGTCATGTCGACAGTGAACGAGTCGCTCGCGCCATCGCTCAGGGGGTTTGTTGCCGTATCGACTATGCCCGATCCGCTGGCGTTCAAAGTGACCTCGTAGTCGCCATCGGCTCCGGTCAGGCCAGCCAGCCCGCTTAACGTGTAAGTGATGTTGTCACTGGTGGCGATTGACTCGCCGCCAGTCAGTAGATTGGCTCCCGGCCCTGATCCCGTGTCACGGGTAAGCAGAAAGTCGCCGATGTCGATGCCGCTGACCGCTTCGCTGAACACGATTGTTACCGAAGCGACTGCCGAGTTCCGTGGGTCCGGAGTGACTTCCGTTATCGTCGCCGTGGGAGCGATCGTGTCGACGGTGAACGAGTCGCTCGCGTCGCCAGCCAGCATATTGGTCGCGCTGTCCTGAATACCTGAACCACTGGCAGTCAGGGTGATCGTGTAGGTGCCTTCGGCTCCCGTCAGGCCAGAGACATCGCTGAGGCTGTACGTGGTGTTATCACTGGTTGAAAGTGACTCTGATCCCGTTAATAAATTACCGCCTGGCCCTGATCCCGTGTCACGAGTGAGCACCAGGTCGCCAACGTCGAAGCCGGACACTGCCGTACTGAAGACCATTTCGATCGAACCGACCGCTGTGTTGCGGGGATCAGGTGTGACTTCGGTAATTGTCGCCGTCACTGCCGTCGTGTTCGTTGTCCAGACTTCGGTCGCGTCACCAGCCAGAGAGTTCGATGCACTATCCTGAATGCCCGCTGCTGAAGCTGTCAGTCTCAGCGTGTACGTGCCCTGCGGACCCGTGATAGCCGTCAGATTGCCAAGCGTAAACGTGAGCCCGCCATCGCTGGATGACAGCGTCTGCGACCCGGTCAGCAGATTGCTGCCTGGCCCCGATCCGGTGTCACGTGTCAGACTCAAATCAGCCAGATCGAATCCGCTGACTGCTTCGTCGAAGACGATTTCGATCGCCCCAACCGGCGAGTTCCTCGGGTCGGGATCCACATCCGAAATGTCGACCGTCGGAGCTGTCACATCGGCCAACCACTCCTCTGTCGCTCCTGCTGCCAGAGCGTTGCCGGCTGCGTCCTGGATTCCCGACGCAGCGTCGGTCAGTGTCAAAACATAGTCGCCGTCATTGCCAGTCAGGCCGGAGAGATTACCCAGCGTAAACGTGACGCCACCGTCACCGCTGGAAAGCGTTTGAGACCCGGTCAGCAGGTTGCCGCCTCCATCTCGCGCCAGCGTCAGGTCAGCGAGATCAAAACCGGTTACCGCTTCGCTGAAGACAATTTCGATGGAGTTCACAGCGGAATTGATCGGATCAGGAGTGACGGCTGTAATGCTGACCGTCGGAGCAATCTCGTCGACGTCCGTCACACGCACGGTGATATCCTGCGTCGTCACGCCGCCGTTGCCATCGTCAGCGGTGACCTGTACTTCGTAGAAGTTGTTCATGCCGTCATCGGTCGGGTTCTCGAAGTCCGGCGCCGCGTCAAACGACAGATCGCCACCACTGCTGATCGAAAACTCTCCGGCATCGACACCGCCGCTGATCGAGTACGTGACCGTCTGCGCCGGCACGTCGGCATCGGTCGCCACCACCGTTAAGACGAATGTCTGATTCTCTGGCACTTCCGGAGTCGCCGTTGATGTGAAGACCGGAGCGACATCGTCATCAACAATCGTCGTCGATACCTGCTGCGTGCCATCTTCCAGACCGTTTGTCACGCCGATGATGTCGACAAAGGCGTTTTCGTTCGCTTCGAGCAGTCCATCTGAAACCGCCGTCAGGTCAATCGAAGCACTGGAACTCCCCGCGTTAATGACAATCGACTGGCTGTCGACCGTGAAGTCATCAGTCAGCGTCGCCGAACCAGTAAACCCGAGCTGCACGGTCACATCAATATCCGTCGTCTGAGAAAGCGTCGCCGTGAGGGTCGCTCGCCCAGTCGTGGCTCCACCGCCCTCGGCAATCGAGGCTTCGTCTATCGACAGCGTTACCGTGGGCAGCACCCGCGACCAGGCAGCCGTCGCATCGCCTGCCAGGACATTCCCTGCCGCATCCACAATCGCGCTGCCTGACGCCGTCAAAGTCAGCAGATAACTGCCTGCAGACGAGGTCAGTTCGCCGAGATTTCCCAGCGTGAACGTGACATTGTCGCTGGTCGTCAGTGCCTGCGAACCAGTCAGCAACTCTGCCCCACCATCACGAGTCAGCGACAGATCTTCAATTCCAAACCCACTCACCGCTTCACTGAATACAATCGTGACCGATTCTACTGTCGTTGTCCGAGGATCAGGCGTGACATGAGCAATATCTACAGTCGGTGCCGTCTGGTCACTATCGATGCTGAACTGCGTCGCAATCAATGTAGCGTTCCCGCCACTGTCCAACGCGGCTGCGGCGGCGATGTCGACGGTAATGGTTCCGTCGCTGCCGGGAGTAATATCAAAGGAGTAACTTGCGGCGTCTCCCGAGAAGTTAGTGACCGCTCCGCCGCTGACGTTCAGGTCACTCTGATCAAAACCGGTGACCGATTCGCCAAACGTCACCGTGATTGGAATCGTCACCGCGTTGCTCGGACTGGTTTCCGTTGACGCGATCATCGGAGTCGCTGCTGTTGTGTCGACTGTCACGCTGACTTGCGTGGCGGCGGTGTTGGAGTTCCCGGCTGCGTCAGTCGCGACCGAACCAGCGACATCGATCGTCACCGCTCCGTCGGATGTAGCGTCGATCGTCGCTGTAAAGTTGCCGCTTCCGTTGTCGACAAGGTTTGTCACCGAGCCGTTACCGACGGTAATGTCGCCACTGACGAAGCCAATGACGGTCTCGCCAAAGTCGATCGTCACATTGAACGGATCGTCTCCGGTCGGAGAGCCCGGCCCATTGATCGACGGTGTTGGTGCGGTGTTGTCGAGCGTGTAGGTCTCATCAGTTGCCGGTTCGATGGACGGTAGGGCGTTGCCGACCTGATCTGTGATGTTCTGCGTACCGTCGAGGTCCAGTCCCAGAGTTCCGTTGAAACCGGCCAGGTCGCCACCGGAGACTGTCACATCCCACAGCAGACCCGCCCCGGTATCTGCCGTGATGACTCCGGAGACCATTGCTGTGGTTGTGCCGTTGACTACGAAATCTGCCGTGTCCACGTTGACGACCGGTTCGCTGAACGTCACACGGAAAACAAGACTGTCGGCGTTTGTTGTTTCATCCGTCGGTGCCTGGCGAGTGAACGAGTTCAACTGTGGACTCAGGGTATCAGCCGTCAGCACGACATCGTTGCCTGTGCCTCCGAGATAGCTGAGGCGGAACGTGTTTCCGCCGGACATCACGACTGCTCCTTCAGCCAGACCGTTGAATGTGCCGGTAACCGGGTCCGTACCATCGTTGTCAATAATCGTGAAGGAATCGCTATCCGATGGCGAGAAGCCCGTCGTGATTCCCAGTGTCGCGTCGCCGAGTGAGACCGTGCCCGTCACCTGGAGCTGGTCATAGCTGCTACCAGCCACTGTGCCGTTGAGATCGACCAGAAAACTCGCCCCATTCTGTAAAGCGATATTCGCAGTTCTCAGCCGAGCGGTCGATCCTGTGCCGCCTGGTTCAATCACCGCTCCGCTCTGTACGATCAACGTGGTCCCGGCGATGACTTCTCCGGAGCCGCCCAACGTCGCACCGCTTGTCACGATGACGTCACTGAGAATGTTGTTCCCGGCCCCTGTGACGAACCTGCCGGAGTCCAGAGTGATCGTCCCATTTCCAGCGTTCAGATCGCCGCTGTTGACATTTGCTGAACCGTCAACGGCCAGAAATTGATCGGCGTCACCTCCGCTGGTGTCCGTTCTCAGACTGCTCACCGACATTGGCATTGGGTTGGCTGCGGTGCCAATTCCGGTGTTGGCCGAAAGGTTGACGGCGCCGGCGGAGATCACATTCGACGTAGCACCAGCCACGGTCGTAGTGATGGAACCCGTCGCTGCATTCAACGTGACGCTACTGGCAGAAACGGATGTTCCAAGAACAATGTCGGCTGCGTTCAATATCAGGGGTGTCGCATTGTTCGTGCGGACGGTGTCACCCGGCGTGGTGATACTCAGCGTGCCCGACGTCGAAATCACGATGGGACCGAACGCCAGTCGAACTCCGGTGAAAGTGCCATTGGCCGGAGTCACTCCCCCGAGTTCCAGACTGGAAGAGGTATTACTGATACCGATCTCGCCGTTGCCTGGCGCGTCGAGTTCCATATTGGAAACGGCTGTCTCGATCGGGTTGCCGGTCGATCCAATTGAGCGAGGCCCGCTGGCAACACTGATGGCCAGCGCCGGAGCGGTGACGTTGATGGCGTCGCCGTTGCTGTCGAACACGCTTCCGTTGGTGGCACGTATTGTGACCGTACCGCCGGCGTTGACCATCCCCAGCCCGACTCCGCCATCACCGACGATTTCAACCGTCGTGCCAGCCATGATGGATGCGCCGCCGAAGTCGAAGACACCGGTTCCATCAACAATGAACATGCCGGCCAACACGGACGTGTCAGCCTGAACCAGCGAGCCGGCTTCAAAGTTGACCGTGTCTCCACCTCGAATTTCGACGGAACCTCCGCTGGAGATAACGCTGTGTCCGGCGCTGAGTCGCAGATTCTGATTACCCGTATTCGTCGATGTGGCCTGCACGACGATGTTGCCACTGGCGGAAATGTTTTCGTCGATCGTCAGCGCGGCGAACGCGTTGACCACAGTCAGGGCACCGCCGAGATTCAACAGGCCGGTCACGCCATCGACGACACCAATCGTCAGAGGAGTGCCACTCGTCGTGTCACCGAAGTTCACGATACCACTCGTCGTGTTGACCGCAGCGAGATTAGTCACGATCAGTCTCAGGTCGATCCCTGAAACGGCGCTGACCGCCAGATCCGGCACCGCGAGATCACCGCCCGTACGGGCAACGTTCGCGCCGGTTGTCAAGTGCAGCGTCGTGACTCCGGCGGGCGACACGTCATCCACCGAGATTGTCCCCGCCATCGCGTTGCCGATCAGCAGGCTGGCGGCAGAGATCCGGTCGAGTTCCACATCGGTCAGGCTGAGCTGCCCGGCTGTTTCCGCTCCGAGTCGAATCCCGCGCGAGGCCGTCTGAGGAGCCACCGTCACCGCGCCCGCCGAAGTCAGAGTCGAAGTCGCATTCAGCGCGACATCGTCCGCCGTAATTGTGATGGTGCCGGCTCCCGACGTCGCCAGCTCCACTCCGGCTGAGGTGTTCACGGCATCCGCGTTGATCATCAGACTCTGGCCACTCGCCAGCGAGACATCGCCGTTCAGGTTGACGGTGTCGCTACCGTTGCCTCCATTGATCGTGATCGATGCAGAATAACTGGCAGCCAGAGCCTCCACGTCGACGATGTTCGCACCCGTGTCGCCTGCGTTGATCGTCAGCGTGCCAGTCGGGTTGTTGAATGTGATCGTCTCGCCGCCGACGTCGGAATCGACCGTCGTCTGTCCGCTGCCCGCGTCGCTGACGGTGATAGTTTCGGCGGTTGTCGAGTAATTCAGCGTGACGTCGGTCGCGTTGATGTTCGACGTAACCGGTTCCAGGCCGGTGTAGGTGATGGTCTGGTTGCCGGAGATATCGATCGTGCCGTCGGTTTCGTTGGTGAACCCGAACGCCGCTGTGGCGAACGTCCCCGAGCCGTTCAGAACCAGTGTGTCGCCATTGGGCGAGTTGTTCTGTCCCTCGCCGTTGAACACGACCTGCTTCGAGAGCCCGTTCGAGCCATCACCCAGGTCAATCGTCAGCGTGTCATCGCCGCCGCCGGCGTTGATGATGATCTGCGCGCCGCCGATTTGTGTGAGGTCAATCGTCAGCGTGTCCGTGCCGCCGCCGCTGACACCCGTGACTCCACCGTCACCCAGCGTGCCGCCACCCGCCAGTTGGACCGTCAAGGTCGTTGCACCGGTTTGTGTAACAGTCAGCCCGTCGTCCGTGTCACCGCCCGTTTCCGTGATGACCAGGTTATTGGAACCGTCCAGCGAGGCACTCAAAGCATCGGTCACCGGCGGTGCGAGGCTCAGGATGTAGATCGCGCCTTCACTGGCATCCGCGTTTTCGTCGCGATACGCCCCAACGGCGATGTCGGCCACGCCGTCGCCGTCCAGGTCGCCCAGAAATGCCACCCCACTGCCGAAACGGTCATTCCCGTCCAGCGAGTTGGCGGCCAGGCCGCCCAGGCCGTCGCTGATCTTCACCTGGCTCTTCACCGT